>Ga0308169_10001959_pt1 | contig 22419 bp, 17 predicted proteins | sample PhyBR1_2_FD_202139 | JGI IMG/M metagenome (GOLD analysis project Ga0308169, IMG submission 202139) | Phyllosphere microbial communities from UC Gill Tract Community Farm, Albany, California, United States - DLSLSB.R1 | ecosystem: Host-associated > Plants > Phyllosphere > Unclassified | place...
CAAAAGTGCGAGCCGGGGCAGGGCGGGCGGGGTCAAGCGGCGCACGGCCCAGATCCTGCGAGCGGCGAAAAGTGGCCGCTGCAGCGTGCGCGCGAGCTGTCCGAGACTGCTTTTCGGAGATCGGCGCGGGCGACCCGTCGTCGCAGAGCGTCGTCGGCGCGTCGCCCGCCGAGTCGCACAGGCTCACGAGTCGAAGCGAGAAAGTGCGTGCGGTGCAGTAAAAGGCGTACAACAACGAGCTACGGATCTGCGAGCGAGGTAAAGAGAGAGAGAGAGGTCAGGACGAGAGCGAAGGAGGGAAGGGAGCGCGTTCGAAGGGAGATAGGACGCACGACAAGCAGGAACTTCCTCGAGCGCTAGTACCACGCGCACCACTGCGGACGTCGCACAGCGTGCGTCAGCGTTGCTCGAGAGAATGGAGAGAGAGAGAGGACTCGGACGCACCCCAACGTACATCGACCCGAGGTTCTTCGGATCGCGCGCTTCGCGGATCAAGCGCTCGACCTGCTCCGAGACGGCGACCTCCTTGACGGCGACCGACTCGGGGTCCGACGTGACCTGCAGGCCGAGGAGCTTGTTCGAGATGGGCTCGAGCGCCTCGAGAGCGCGCGCCTTGGTCTGGTCGGGCCCGGCCGTGTCGCGCTGCGAGCGGGAGGACGGTGTCGGAGTCAGCTCGGCATGGCGAGCAGGGACGCAGGTAGCAGGCTCGACGCACCTTCTTGCTGCTGACGTAGACCCACTCGACGAGCGGGTCGTGGAGAAAGGTCTCGAGGACCGAGCGCAGGCTGTCCTTGTTGGCTCGGAGGATGCGCAAGGTGATCTCGGCCGACCGCCGGTAGACGCCTGCACGAGCCGAGGCGAGTCAGCGCAAGCTCGACGCCGTCGCCAAAGCTCAGGAGAGAGATCGAGACGCACCTTCGACGCCCGTGACGCCCATGCCGTCGATGATGTTGTGCGTGAGCCGGAACGGGACCTTCTCGGCGACCTCGAACGTGCGACCCTGCGAGCGTGCGGCCAAGTCAGCGTCCTTGCAGGGAAGCATGAGGACGAGGACGAGCAGACGCACCTTGTCGAAGAGGCAGTTGAAGTCGACGTGGACCGTGTCGCCCGTGGTGCCGTCGAGGAGGATGTTCTCGCAGTGCCGGTCGCCGAGCCTGCTCGTCGCCGCATCAGCATCGTCTCGAGAGAGCGAGTGAGAGACGATAAGGAGAGAGAGACGCACCCGAGGACGAAGCCGACCATCGAGATGACGGCCGCCGTGCGCGAGTAGTTGAGCCGGGCGCGGTGCCAGGCCGACGGCTCGGGGAAGTTCTCGAGGAACCAGTCGTGGAAGACGGACGGGTACCTGCTCGCAGCCGATCGTCAGTAACGCTCTTACAGGCACGAGCAGGGAGGAGGAAGGAGACGCACTGGCTCAAGACTTCCTTCTCGAAGCGCTCGCCCGTCTTCTTCGGGTCCGAGCGGATCGTGTCGAAGATCTTCTTCAGCTCGGGCGACTGCAGGTCGTCGAGAGAGTCAGGTAGAGGCTCGGTAGGAGGGGTGTGCGTGTGAGGGAGAGGACGCACCCAGGACGAGATGCCGCGAGCCGTGTAGGCCTTGTTGAGGACGCCGCGCAGGACGACGACGTGCGGGACCCACTCGATCAGGCCGCACTCCTCGTTGAGCGGCACGACCGAGTACGTACGAATGTCTGTCGACGAGGAGCATGAGCACGAGGAGCGGGCGCGCGGAGAGGGAGAGAGAGGGAGGGAGAGAGCGCCGACGCACCGAGCTTGCGACTGCGAGCGTCCGAGTCCTTCTTGAGCAGCTTGATGATCATCGAGTTGAACTCCATGAGGCGGGCGTCCTTGCGCAGGTCGTCCTTGGGCTTGCACAGGAAGCTGTACGAGCGGCCGTCGCTGCCGCGGACCGTGATCTTGCGCGGCTTCTGGAGCGAGCTCATGACGTTGATCACGTCCTCGAAGTCTGCGCCGCGCAGTCAGAGCATCAGCGACGCACTCATGAGGTGCGAGAGAGAAGGGGAAGGACGACGCACCTTGAAAGACGGGCAGGTTGTCGGCGAACGGCTTGTGCGACAAGGTCTTGGACGAGTCGAACGGGAGCGAGGCGGTGAGGGAGCTCTGCAGCGGGATGATGAGCTTGGTCGGCGCCGCCTTGTAGAGCGCCGGGAACGTCTTCTTGAGGCTGAGCGTGTCGACCTTGCCGGCGATCGGGTAGTTGCACAGGGCGAGGAGCTGGTCGACCAAGCGCAGGCCCTCGTCGACGAGCGCGCCGACGTCCGACGACGACCTCGACGCCGCAGCCGCATCCTGCGAGGTACAAGGGAGTCAGGTGGGAGCTATGAGAGAGCGGAGGAGCTCGAGTGGACGCACCTTGGCCTTCTGGAAGACGCGCAGGTTGCGCTTCGAGCGCCGGCTCGTGTTGGACTTGGCGCCCGACGCCATCGCCCAGAAGCCGTGGTGCGGGTAGCTCTCGAGGACCTTGAGGAGGATGTGCTCGAGGACCTCGAAGAGCTGGTCGTTGCTGTGCAGGATCCGCGAGACGAGTTGAGGGAGGACCGTGAGCCACTGCGAGCGCATGTCGAGCGGTCAGCACTTGGGGTCCAGCGTCTGTGCGAGCTGTAGCATGAGGAAGTGACGCACCTGGTAGACCGGGATCGGGTTCGAGACGGCGGCCTTGCGGATGTAGCTGTTCGTGCGGGCGAACGTGCGAGAGAGCTCGTAGCCCTCGCCCTCGCTCGGTGCCTGCGGGCTGCAGCACGGTGTCAGCTCTTCTCGAACAAGGAGGGACGAAGACGTGGAGAGGGAGGGGACGCACTTGTTGCGCTTGGCCTTGAGGTAGTCGATCAAGAGCGGCTTCTCGCCCATCTCGAGCCAGATGGTGAGGAGGCGAGGCAGGGCCTGGTAGATGTACTTGGTGCCATGCCCGACAGACCTGCAGAAGAGCTTGACGACGTGCGAGCGGTAGACGACGATGTCGCTGCGGGCGGAAGCGGCGCGAGGAGAAGGGGGTCGGGTTTAGGAAGGTCAGTTCGGCGACGCGAGGACCGTGCGCAGGGCGAGGACGAGACGAGCTCACTTGGTGTACTTGTTCGGCCTGGTCTTGGGCGTTTTCTTCTCGAGCGAGTCGGCGACGCTGTCGTAGAAGTGGCCGAGCTCGTACGACGGGCTCTCCCAGTTGGGCGCGAGGGCCGACGACTCGAGGAAGAGCTTGACGGCCTCGTTCTGCTCGACGCGGCCGGCCTCGAGCATCCATCGAGCGCGACGGAGCGACGCCTTGGCGAGCGGCGACGGCTTGTCGAGCGAGACGAGCGGGTCGTCCGTCGTGCCCTCCTTGAAGTGGGCGAGGATCGGGACGAGGCGGTGGTCGAGCTCCTGGACCGCCTTGTACGCCTGGCCGTTCGACTTGAGGAGCTTGGCGCTCTGGAGGAACGCCCACTCGGCGTGGCAGTCGCGCGCCTGGAGGATGGCGCTGTACGCCGTCTGGAAGTGGCCGGCCTTGCGCGCGATCTTGGACGTCTCGAGCCACAGCTCGCCGACCTCGGCCTTGACGGCGTGCTCGGCCGGCGACGTGAGGCGGAACCCGATGCGGCGCGTGTTGAGGATCGGCTCGCGCGCCCGGAACGACGGCGAGGTCGTCGCGAGGCGGTCCCGGAACGACTTGACGAGCGCGTCGAGGTGCTGCCCGCCGCCGAGGCCGAGCTGGTGGATCGACTTGAGCTCGTCGAGGATGTGGAGGTGGACGATCGAGTCGTACACGCGGCGGTACGACTCCCGGCCGGCGGCGACGACGGGCCCGCCGAGCTGCTCACGCGCGTCGAAGAAGGCGCGCTCGACCTGGTCGCGGTCGCCGTTGCGAATCGCGCACAGGACGCGGCCGAAGCTCGCCTCGGGGCCCTCGAGGTCGGGCACGTCGAGCGCGTCCTCGACCGAGTCCCAGTCGCCGACGAAGAGCGACGCCTCGACGTTGAAGGGCGCGAGGAGGCGCTCCCAGTCGACCTCGTCGCCGCGGCTGTGCAGGAGGCCGACGATGTGGGTGCGCATCGAGTCGTAGTGGCCGAGGTTGCGCAGGCACCGCAGGAGGCCCACGTGGTTGACCGGGTCGTCGGGCTTCTGCTGGAGCTTGACCTCCCAGCAGCTCTGCGCCGAGGTCCACCGGCCGGTGCTCTCGTGCTCGCGGATCTGGTGGAGCACGCTCGGCGAGATGATGCGGGTCGAAATGCCCTCCATGCCGTCGGGCTCGTCCAGGTGGGCGTAGCACTCGTGCAGGTTCTCGTAGTACACCTGGAGGTCCTTGTCCGTGTCGGCGCCCTTCTGCGCGCGCTGCGCGACGATGTGCGACTCGAAGTTGAGGAGCGAGCGCGCGTACGCCTTGCACGTGAGCGCCGCCTGGCCGACGAGGATGTGCGGGATGTCCTGGAGGATGCCCTCGACGCCGACGAGCGCCTCGGACAGGCCGCCGTCGTCGAGCGACTTGTTCTTGGTCTTCTTGCGCAGCGCACGGATCTCGCTCGTGCGCTTGCGGGCGAGCGTGATCCACCGGCTCAGATGGTCCATGAGCGTGAAGACGGTCTGCGCGAGCGAGAGGCGGTCCGTGCGTCAGCGCGCCGCTCCTGCGCCGAGATCCGAGAAGTGCTGCGAGAGGAGAGAGAGAGAGACGCACCTGAGCCGAGAGGAGCCTGCTGTTCTCCGAGAGGGCGTGCGTCGGCGAGACCTGGTCGGTAAGGACCGTCTCCATCTCGACCTTGATCTTGGCGCGGTCGTCCTCCGAGCCGCAGATGAGGACGTTGAGGAGGAGGTGCGGAAGGAGGTGCTGAGCGACGACCGTGTCCTCGAGGTGGAGCAGGCCCGAGAAGGCGCCGAACACTTGGCGCGCCGTCGACCCCTGGACGCGCTGCAGGAGCTCGTTGGCAAACGTGCGTATCCAGTCGCGGTACGTCGACGTGGACGAGTAGATCGGGAACGTCGCGGCGGGCATGGGCTTGAGGTTGCCGAGCGAGAAGCGCGTGCTGAGGAGGGGCGCGCACGCCTCGATGACGGTGCGCGGCAGGCGGTCCCACCGGCGCTGCGCCCGCTCGTCGACCTGGCCGGCGGCGTGGTGCGGCAGGATGAGGCTCGCGGTGAAGCCGCAGAACCGCAGGAGCTCCTGGATGGCGTAGGCGAGGAACTCCTGATGCTTGGTGTCGTTGGTCGAGCGGTACGCGCCGACGAGGAGGTCCTGGACGAGCCGCAGCGCAAACTCGATCGCCTCGTCCGTGTTGACAAAGTTCTCGAGGACGATGGGCGGCTGCGGGAGCGGCGGTAGCTCGAACCGGTCCGGGTCGACGGCGCCGAGGATGCCGATGCACTCGAACGCGCTGTTGCGCAGGAGCTCGTTCTCGGGGCCGTCCTTGACCGACGCGCCGAGGAGGACCTCGACGAGACGACCGATGCTCGGGTCGAACGAGTCGCCCGCGGCGAGCGTCTGGACCTTGACCGTGTTGGCCTCGAGGAGCGTCTTGAGCTCGCGCAGGGCCTGGTGCGTCACGACGTCGTTCTCGCTCGCGATGCGGTCGAGGAGGTGCCCGAGGCGGTCGTCGAACGACCAGTGCTGGCGCGCTCGAACGAGGCGGCGGTTGGCCTGCGCGAGCTCGTCGATCTCGCTGAGGTCGGCGACGTCCTGCACGTACCGCGACAGGTTGTCGGCGTTCTCGACGACGAGGTAGTTGATCGTCTCGGCGGCCGACGCGCGCTCGGGCGGCGTGAGCTCTGGCCAGAGCCGGACGAAGGCGGCCGTCGTCGGCCCGATGAAGGCGCCGATGTCGCTGAACTTGAGCGACTGGAGGAACGACCGAAAGGCGTCGAGCGTGACGAGCCGCAGGCCGGGCAGGTCGAGAGCCGTCTGGAGCGTCGCCATGATCTGCACGAGGAGGAGGGGCATCAGCAAGAGCGTCCTTGTCGAAGCCGGCCGAGCGAAGAGAGGGGAGACGAGGACGCACCTGCGGCGAGAACCCGGCGATGGCGCGCCCGACCATCTTGGTGATGGCGTCGAGGCTGCGGATGATCTTCTGCTTGTCGCGCAGCGGCCGCTGGTGGCCCGCCTCGTGCAGGCCGCGGTTCATGTGCGACAAGAGGCCGACGATGGCGTTCTTGAGGATGTGCGCCGTGTCGAGCCGGTCGCTCGCCGAGTGCCCGAGGCGGTTGCGCTCGACGGCCTTGAGCGCGCGCTCGGCCTGCGCCGTCACCTCGACGTCCTCGTCGCCGAGCTCGAGCGCGAGCTTGTACACGAGCGGGACGTTGACGGCCTCGAGGAGGCGCGCGAGGACGACGCCGCGGCACTCGCGCATGAGGATCTTGATGCCCTGGTTGCGCAGGTCGTCGGGCTGCATGTACAGGTAGGCGAGGATGGCCGACGCGACGGGCGGGTCGCACAGCATCTCGGCGACCTGGACGCGCGACGCCTCGGCGACCTGCTGCAGGAGCGCGCGCTGGTCGCGCAGGATGATGCCCGGGAGCGTGTGCTCGCGTGTGATGCGCAGGAGCGATTCGCGCGACTGGTGGAACACCTCGAGGGCGGCTGAGAGGGTCGAGGGCGACGAGAGGAGGACCGGGCTGAGGGTCGCAAAGTGCGGCTGGACGAGCGCGTACGGCTTGACGCCTCGGTGAGACGCCGTCTGCGAGAGCTGGAGCTTGGCGCTGCTCTTGACGAAGCCGTTGCGGTGGCCGAGGCGGGCGACGACCCTCGCGAGCGACTCGCACTCGAGGAGACTCTGAGGCTCGGCGGACCTGCGCACGTGCACGAGCTCCGTCAGTTTTCTTCTCGATGAGCTCGAGACGAAGACAAAGAGCGACGGGGGAGAGAACGAGGGACGCACCTGGCGACCTTGCCGACGAGCTGGAGGGTCGTCTCGGTGACGGCCGGGGCATCGCGCGCGAAGAGCTGGTCGACATGCCCGAGCAGGTCGCGGACGAAGAACCCGCTCGGGTCGTGCTCCTTGAGCGCCTGCGAGATGGCGAGGAAGGCGTTCCTGCGAGAGCGAAGCGAGGGTCAGCTCGTGCCCGGTTGAGCAGGGAGAGGGTCCGAGCGGGGAGAGGGAACGCACCCGGCGGCCATCCTCGCGCTCCTGCTCGATCCCTCCATCTCCCTCTGCAGCGTGCCCATGACGACCGAGTCCTCGGCGACGGCCGCCGCGTGCTCGAGCGCGCTGTGCTTGAGAAGGCGCGCGAGCGCGTTCAGGACAGCGAGCCGCAGCGCCTCGCCCTTGGCGGCGGCGAGCACGGCGGGGAGCTGCGCCGTGAGCGCCGCGAGCGGGTCCTTGGTGAAGGTGCGGTACCCTCTCGGGAGGGCGGCGGCGGCCGAGGACGGGTCGACGGCGTCGCACGCGGCGCAGTTGGGCGCCGGCGGCAGCGCAAAGTCGCTCCCGACCGTGTAGGCGAGGCAGCCGCTCCGGGCGCAGCTGAGGAGGCCGATCGTGCGCGCGACGTGCGCTGCGAGCGCGGGCGACGCCGCTGCCGCCGAGCCGTGGAGCGCCGTCGCGAGGCGCACGACCGTTTGCTCGGCGACCTGGCCCTCCGAGCCCTCGAAGACGCTCGCGCCCTCGGCGCCGAACTGCTCGAGCGCCTCCTCGCGCGCGCGCCGCAGGACCGTGCTGACCGCCTCGCCCCACGGGCCTCGTCGCCGCCGCGCTGCGGTCGACGGCGGCGCGCCGTCGATGTCCATCGCGCCGTCGCTCGAGGGTGCGGCGTCGGGCTCGTCGAGGCGGCGGCGTTTGCGGGGCGCGAAGCCGCCGAGGGCGAGAGAGGCTGCGTCGGAGCCGTCGCCGTCGGGCTCGGCGGGCGCATTGCGCTCATCATGGTCGGCGACGAGGGCGGCATAGGCGAGGGTGAGGACGGAGGTGAAGGGCTGAAGAGGGGCGGGGAGGTTGGGCAGGGGGAGCTCGGCGTGACCGTGCAGGAGGGCGTCGAGGGTGCGAGTCGGGACGGCGGGAAGGACGTCGAGCGGCGACGAGGCGTCGGCGGGAACGGGCGCCTTGGCGCACACGACGGCGAGCGACAGTGCGAGGAGCGCCATCGTCTTGACCTCGACTCGGGTTGCCGGCGAGGTGAGCGCCTCGACGAGCTGCGCGCCCTCGCCGACGAGCACGCTCATCGCGAGCGGCTGCAGCTCCGACATGCCCTCAAGCGCGCCGTCGACCGCAGCTGCTTCCCTCGCACGGCCCCACAGCCGGGCGAGCGCCTGGACGAGCGCGACGTCGAGGTCCTCGCCCTTGGCCTCGTCCACGTCCATCGCGTCGTGCGGCGCCTGCGCCTGCCCGTGCTCCTGCACCGCCCGCCCTATCCGCTCGCGCGCCTCGTCGAGCACACGCACGGCGAGCACCTGCGCGTCGCGCGCCGCGAACGGCGCCGCCGGTCGCTCGAGCGCGCGCGACACGAGCGCGAGCCACTCTGCGGCGAGCTGCGCGCGCGCCTCGGCGACCTCGGCGGCGCTCGAGCTGTACGGCGCGGCCTCGCGCTCCTTGCCCTTGCGCGAGGGGGGTGACGCGCGCTCGAGGGGCTCGAGCGAGCCGGGCGAGGGCCACGAGGCGGCGACGAGGTCGACGATGATGGGGCGGTACTCGGTGAGGTAGATCGAGGTGGTCGTGACCGAGACGAGGATGCGCAGGGTCGTGAGGGCGAGGGCGAGGGCGTGGAGGGGCGATTTGAGGGTGAGAGTTGGCTGACGAGGGCCGGACGAGCTCGTGCTCTTTGAGGGCGAGAAGAGGCTGGGCTGGTAGGCGCGCGACGACTCGAAGAGGGGGACGGTGCGAGGGTAGGAGGACGAAGGCGAGCGAGGGTCGGGGAGGAGGGCTGTAGGAAGGAAGGGGCGAGTGAGCGCTGTCCGAGGAGTCGAGGAGGAAGGGAGGAAGGAGGACGCACTGCGCACGAGCTTGACCATCTCGTCGACGAGCTCCTTGGCCTTGCCGATCCCGCCGTCCTTGAGCACCTCCTTGCTGATCCCACCGCGCCACTCGACCCGCACGGCGTTCTCGCTCAGGACCTCGACGACGCCCTCGACGAGCTGCTCGAGCTCCTGCAGCGCCGCCTCGCGCTCGCCCGTTACCTTGACGTACGTCGCGGCGGCGACGGTCGTGCGCGGCGTCGAGAGGAGCGCGGCCTGCAGGCGCGAGCACACGCTCAGGCTGCGCCAGACGAGGAACGTCGCGAGGTCCTCCTCCGGGTGGACGCCCTCGACGCCGGCGGCGGGCCGCAAGGTTGGCGGCGCGAGGGCGGGGGCGCCTTTGCGCGGCGAGCCGTTGACGAGCGAGGGCGACGGCGGGATGCGCGAGGTGGACGAGGGCGAGGTGCGAGAGGTGTAGAGGAGGAAGCGGGGCTTGGCCTTGATGCCGCAGAACGAGCCGGGGATGGTGGCGGCGAGGGCTTGGAGGTTCTCGGACGTCTCGGCGAGGTCTGCACGGTGGACAGGGGTCAGCTCGAGTGCGCCCAGCTCGAGAGGAGATGGAGCGAGAGCGAGACGGACCTCGGTTGGCGTCGAGGTCGACCTCGACGCCCTGCATCCAGCCGCCGAGGACGCTCTTGAGGAGGGCGATCTTCTGCTCTGCGTCCTGCCTGAGCTCTGGGGTGGCGAGCTCTGCCGTGTCGGGCTGGACCGAGCCGGCGGGGAAGGCAGAGGCGTGGATGGGGACGAGGCCGCGCAGGAGGGCGGCTGTGGCGTGGGGCAGGGGCTGGGTAGCCCTCGCCTGTGTCGTGGACCCGCCTGGTGGCGGCATCGTGGCTCCAGCCGTGTCGGGCAGCGGCGAGCGGCGACAGGGACGAGGTCAACCGACTTTCGGCTCGCGCGGCGACGACGCGCTCTCGCTCGACCAAAGCTCGGGCGTGACAGCGAGCAGGTCTAACACTCTGTGAAGAGCATCGTACAGCGATACAAGCGCGCCAACCGTGCACAGAGGGGGGGGAGCTGTGCCTCGTCGCCAGAGATTCGGCTTCCCTCGCTCCTCTCGCTCGAGACCAGCAGCTGCGCGCCTTGTGTAGCTCGAGAGCTAGCCTTGCACCAAGTACCAGCTGTCCAAGCTATCCTGCGAGGCGAGGGGTGCGGTTGCTCGTCGTCTCCTCCACACAAGCCGACCACGCGCCAGCTCTTGTTCATCTCCTCTCCTCGCCTCGCTCGCACCAAAAGCGCCACTGGTGCACTCAGTCGCCCGTGCACAAGTCAGCAGTACCGACACGCGCTGCGCCCGCCTCAACCTCCCTCTCCCCTCCCTCTCCTCCTCGCCGGCAGCTCCCCCTCGTCGTCACGCCCGGTCCGCGCATGTCGTCGTCCTCAAGCCGCCTACGGGCACTCTTGGTCTACTCGGCACCACTACTCGCCGTCGTCGCGCTCCTCTCGGCCGTCCCGCGAGCGGCAGCGTCCGCCCTCACCACCACCATCAACGCCAACGAGCGCTCGTGCTTCTACGCCAACGTCGACAAGGTCGGCGAGAAGGTGCGCTCGCTCACACTCTTCCACGAGCTCGTAACAAGCCGCTGACCCCCTCTCGGACGCGCGCAGGTCGGGTTCTACTTTGCCGTGCGTTCCACTCCCTCGCTCCCCCTCTCGGCTCTCGCGGATCCGCCGCACCGATGCGAACGCCCTCCTGACGCCTCTCTCCCCGCGCAGGTGCAATCTGGCGGCTCGTTCGACATCGACTGGACCGTGACGGACCCGAACGACAACATCATCATCGACGGCGAGCGCGAGCGACAGGGCGACTACATCTTCACGGCGCACACTGCAGGTCCGTCCTGCTTCCCTGCGCCTCTCTCTGCGCCTCGAGGGAGGTGCTGACTCGTTGCTCCCGCAGGCGAGTCACTGTCCTTGTCCGGCTCGGCGTCGCACGGCGTCGACCGCCGAGCTCCTGCCAGTGTGCGAGCTGACCTCGCCCTCTCCCGCTCGCAGGCGAGTACACCTTCTGCTTCAGCAACGACATGTCGTCCCTCTCGGAAAAGCTCGTCGACTTTGACATCATGGTCGAGTCCGAGCCGCGGCCGGTCGCGCCGGCAAAGCCGACGGGCCTCACCGAGCAGACGTCGTCGCTCGAGGAGAGCATCTACCGCCTGTCGGGCAGCTTTTCGTCGATCCAGAGGACCCAGAGGTACTTCCGCACGCGCGAGAACCGCAACGTGCGTCGGCTCGTCCTCTCTCGACCCTGCTCCTCCCTCTCCTCCCTCCTCTCCTTCTTCTCGCTCGCCGCCTCCCTCCTTCTCCTGCGGCGGCACCTCCTTCGACGCCTCTCTCGTCCTCGCTCTCCCTCTTCCTCGCCCTCGCGCCCACTCGCCTCACAGCTCTCGCCGCACGCACTGACCCTCTCCCTCCCTCCCCCTCGCGCGCCCGCAGGTCTCGACCGTGCGCTCGACCGAGTGGCGCATCTTTACCTTTTCGCTCCTCGAGAGCTGCCTCATGGTCGGCATGAGCGCCTTCCAGGTCTGGGTCGTGCAGCGCTTCTTCTCGGGCCCGTCGCGGCGCAGGGTCGTCTGAGCGGCGCGAGGAGGAGCGAGCGGAAGAGGGTGCAACGCGCTCGTTGGACGTCGAGCAGGTTTCGAGCGCTGAGCGAGCGGTGAGAGCAAAGCGAGAGCGGAAGCTGCGCGGCCTGAGCGAGAGCGAGGCGGCGCCCGAAATGCCCTTTCTCTCTCTTGCTCTCGAGGACGACGACGACGTGCGAGGCTGAATGCGAACTGCTTGGGGTCATTTGGCACTACTCAGGGGTGTGTACGGTTGCGTTTGAGAGACTCGATCCGACGAAAGCTGCGAGCGCGAGGTGAAGCGGGCGTCAGCTCGAGGGTCCGAGCGAGCGCGAGCCGAGGAACGAGAGGGGACGACGCACCTTGACGATCTGCGAGACGAGGTGTTTACCTGCCGCCGCCGTGGCCCGACTTGCCGCTGCCGAGCGAGGTCTGGTAGCCGCCGCTCCTGCACGAGGGAAAGAGAGGACGAGGGTCAGAGCGGGCGAGAGCCGACGACGAGGGGGAGGGGGGACGCACTTCGAGTCGTTCTTGCCGGTCCACTGGTGGGGCGTGTCGCTCGACTTGATCTGGCCCTTGGTGAGGATGATCTCGACAATCTCGTCCTCCTTGGTCGTCTCGAAGACGGTCTCGAGCTCCTGCTTGCTCGGGCGCGCGAGGATGCCCTGCGAGCCCTGGCCCGTGTGGAAGACGTCGAACGAGTCGACGATGTCGACGAGCGGGATCGAGCTGCGCACGAGAGGGGGCAAGGGTCAGCGAGAGTCGGTAAAATTGACGCCGAGAGGACGAGGGAATGACGCCGAGTGGGGGGACGACGAGGAGGGGAGGAGGAGACGCACCGGTCTGCGAGCGGGCGAAGCGGAAGGACAGGAGAGTCAGCGCGAGGAGGAGGAGACAGAGCAGCTGAATGCGGACGCACCACCGCCCTTCCACTTCTCGGCAGCTGCAGGGGGTGAGTGGGGGTCAGCGTCGGCGGGGGTAGCGCGGAGCGGGAGGAACCGAGTGCTCACCGGCAACGTCGCCAACGATGAGGATCCACTCGTCGGTGGACTGCGAGTCGGGCTTGTAGACGGCCTGTGTCGAGCAAGGAGCGCAAGGTCAGCTCGTGGTTGGGCGGCGTGTCGTGGAAGGTGGGAGCGGGGAAGCGGACCTTGTGGTAGCTCTTCACTGCGGACAGGAGACAGGATCAGTCGGGCACCGTCCTGCGAGTCGTGCGAGAGGACTCACTGATGATTCGAGTGTCGAGGTGCGGTGTGGTAGATGGAGGAGAGAGAGAGAAGGAGGAGGAGGGGGAGCTGGGCCGCTGGTGACGCTGCTCCCTGTCTCGCCTTTTCGCTCGCCTGCCTCCTCTGCTTCTTGGCGGCCATTGCAACTCGTCCTTGCAGCGAGAGCGGCGACCACACGCGCTCGTAAGAATGAGCGAGAGAGCGCCGGACGACAACGGACGAGCTGGGGAGCCGAGCAGGTCCCGCCGCCGTCAGCCTCGACGCGCACTGTGGGCGGCACTGCATCCGCGACACTACCTTCTCAGCAGCACAGAGCTGCCAGTTGATACTCTCGCGCGAGAGCGAAAGAGCGCGACGCGAGCTGCGCCTCGTCCAGCGACTCATGATCGAGCGACGGGGCGGGGCCGCCTACTCGCGCACAGCCCCCGCTTGCGCTCGGGTTCGCTGGAGAGTCGCTCAAGCCTCAGCGCAAGCGACTGCGCACCTGCAACACTCGCACGGGCGAGCGTGGAGCGAGCCGGAGCTGCGGACTGCCTGTTTCGTTGAGCGAGGCAGCGAGCCAAATTCGTGCGACGTCGTCCTCCTTCTCCCACACCGCTCGCAGCCTCGCAGCCTCACGCCGGCCAGCGGGATCAGCAGCAGCAGCAGCCAGTCGCCCGCTCCACCCCCGCCGCGAGCGCGCCGACTGCGCGCAGGGCCGCCCTCGCTCCCATCTTTGGGCCCGCCGGCCGCCGCCGTCGCAGCCTCGCCGACCCCCGCCTCCCGCACCGTCGCCGACGCCGACCTCGGCACCACCGCCAGCCATGCACCCGCGGCCCTTATCGCCCTGCCCCGGCCCTCCCGCACCGCCCGAGCAGCCCTCGTCGACCTCTCGCCGCCGTCGCCGCAGCACCAGCACGCTCAACCCCGACCGCGCCTCGCTCTCGCTCGACACGGGCCGCGACTGCCTCGGCGGGCTCGGGATAGCGCTCCAGCGCCGCGGGGCGTGCAACGGCGCGGGCGACGCGCACCTGCACCCGCTCGCAGGGCCTGCTGCGAGGCGCGGCGGCCCCAGCGGAGGCAGCGCCGCGAGCCTGCACGGCGGGTGCGCGAGCGACTCGGCGTACGGCACGCTCGACGAGCTCGAGCCCGCGCTCGCCGACGTGGACGAGGTCGACGCGGCCGTCGAGGACGCGCTGTCGTGGGCGAGCGAGCGCGGGCCGGCGTGGCGAGACCGCGTCGAGGCGTCCTTGACCGAGCGCTCGCGGCGCAGGGTCCAGTCGGCCGTCGCCGCCGACGGCTGGCAGCTGCGCGACGGCGTGCGAGGCGGCGAGGGTGGCGACGGGCTGTACTGGCGGCGCACGCTCGGCGCGCCGTCGAGCCAGGCCAACACGGCCCAGTCGTCGCCCGACGTCGCGCAGGAGCCCGTCTTCTCGTTCGACCTCGCATACGACGCCGACTCGTCGTTCGACAGCCTGCACTCGCTGTGCCCGCCGTTCGCCGCCCACCACCACTGGGCGTCGGCGTCGGGCTGCAGCTCGCGGTCGTCGCCCGAGCCGAGCGAGTGCGGCGAGTCCGACTCGGCCGCAACCCGCCTCACGATGGCGCGCAGGCGCCGCGCGTCGTCCATCCTCGGCGGCGGCGAGACGGCCGAGGAGCTCACGATCAGCTTCCTCGCCCGGCGGCACACCTTGCCCCGTCGGCACAAGGTGCGCGAGGTCGGGCGCAAACCGTCGCACAGCTCGTTGAGGAAGAGCAGCCGCTCCTCGCTCTCCCTGAGCGAGTCGGAAGCGGCAGGCCTCTCCTCAGCGTCCGCGGCGTCGAGCAAGCAGACGTCCCTCCCCCTCCTCTCGACGGTCGTCCTCCTCGCCACCTTCCTCGTCTCGGCCGCCTCTCTCATCTCGCCTGTCGCCCTCGTCGTCCCCGTCTCGCCGGTGCACCTGCGACACGCCGCCTCGTCGAGCGAGGTCGTCACCGAGCTCGCCAACGCAGCGCTCGCACCCTTCCTCGTTCAGCCGTCGCTCTCGTCACTCGCCCTCGCCGCCGCGAACCTCTTCCTCGTCCACGACCTCAACACGTCGACTAGTACGACGTCGACTCGAGCAAAAGGCGCGCTCGCGGCGGCGCTCTGGGCCGCCATCGTTGGCCTGCGCGTCCTCGCGAACTGGATCTTCGGGCGCGTGCTCGGCTGGGCCCACCCGCAGTTCCTCTCGACTCGCGCCATCCACGAGGTCGGAGCAGGTGCGCTCTCCTCGTCTCTCGCTGTGCCTTCGCCCTCGCCGTGCGTCCCTAACTCGGCTCTCTTGCAACAGGTCCCGCACCCCTCCTCCTCGCCCTCTCCCTCATCCATGTCGCCACCTCGCGCCGCAGCGACGCCTTCACCTCGTCATCGTGCACCCTCCTCACCGCAAGCTTCCTCGTACCGGTCGCGCACGGCGGCGCCGGGCTGTGGCTCGGCGTCTGCGCCGCCGTCGTCGGGGTCGTCGCCGCGCTCGCCATCACGACTTGGCGCGCCGCCGCCGCCGTACCCTCCACTCGTTCATCATCAGCATCCGCCTCGTCGCCTGTCGCAGCCGCATTGCGACCGTCGTCCGCATCTCGCAGCTGGATCTCGGCCTTCCTCGCCCTAGTCCTCGTACCGTCCCTCGCCCTGTATCCCTCGACCTCACGCACCCTCTCGCCGGCCTCGACCGACCTCACCTTCTCGCAACTGCACCCTGCCGACCCGACGCTCGTCACCGTCCTCCTCATGACGGCGCCGAGGCCGGGCGATCCCGACTTCCTCGTCCAGACGATCGAGTCGTGGCTCGGTGCCTTCCCCGACGTCGACACGCCCTCCCTCGCCTTCGTCGGCAACGCCTCGTCGGTCCCGTCGAGCGCCGTGGGCCCGCCGCAGCCCCTCCCGACGTCGTCCCGCCTCCGCCTCGTCGTCTACACCCACTTTGCGACGCACCTCATGTTCGACCTCGCCCGCCAGCACTTTGCGTCGAGCGCCAAGGCGGCGCACTACATCTCGTGGCAGCGCGACCCGCACGCGCTCGCCCCGGGCGCGCACGACCGCCTCGACCAGCGCCTGCACGTCGCTCGAGGGCTCGCGCACGCCGCAGGGCTCGGCGGCGCGTACGTCCTCCTCACCGAGGACGACTTTCCGCTGTGCGAGGACGAGCGCGCGGGCGGCGGCGAGGGCGCGAGGAGCTGGGCGGGCGCGTGGACGAAGCTGCAGGCGGCGCTCGTCGCGACGAACGAGCTCATGCCCGACGCGCCCGTCCTCGACGGCGCCGCAGCGTCCGAGGCGTCGATGGGGCCTGTTCCTCGCGACGGGCGGCTCGGGCCTCGCGATCCGCACGCCGCTCGCCGCCCGGCTCCCCGCGCTCCTCCTCGGCGCCGACGACCCGCACGGCCTCGAGCGCGAGGCGGCCGCCGCGCGAGGCGAGATCAAGCTACGCCGCGAGGGCGACGGCGCCGACACGCCCGACTTGGTCATCCAGGACTGCCTGCGCGGGCGGCTGCCCGAGTGCGCCGTCTGTGCGCCCGGCGGCGGACCGGCCGTCGTCACGGCGCAGGCGGCGGTCGGGCGCAGCGCGAGGCGCCCGAGCAGGTGGGACGGCGAGCGCAGGGGCAAGAGCGGGCTCGCTGGGACCGAGCGGCTCCTGCAGCGGCACCTCGGGTTCAACGCGAGCACGCTCCCCGGCCGGCACTACGGTCGCGAGGAGTGGGCGTGCGGGTGGCGCCAACCCTTTGTGCGTCTCCCTTTCTCTCCCTACTGGCTCTCCCTACTCGCACGAGCGAGGCGCTGACTCCTACGTGTGCTCGCAGAACGGCGAGCCCGACGTCCTCACGGTCTGAGCGGGACCGACCTCCCCTCCCTCGGCCTCCTCTCCCCTCCCTCCCTCTCTACAGACACTACTCGCCGCAGACACCTATCTATCTCGTCGACATCGCCTCGCATCTGCTCGCCGAGCCTCTCTCTCCATCCACTCTGTGCCTTTCCGTTCCCCCTCCTCCTCCTCGAGTACATCCTGTTGTCCCCCTCTCCTCGTCATCCCTTTCTATCTGTACCTCTCGCCCTTCGCCCCTGCACTATGACCAAGGCGTTCGAGCGGGCCCTGGCATTGCAGCGGTCCAGCAGACGCTCAGGCACGTTCGTCGAGCGAGAGCAGATCCCTCCTCTTCTCGGACTCTTCCTTGCGTCCGAGGTCCGTGGCGGAGTTCTTCTCTGTAGCCGTCGCACGTTACAAAGGCCCGATCCCTGCTCGACCTCGATCTCGTGAGCGAGCAAGCGCATTCTGCCTCGAGCGCCCTCTCCCCGCTCGCTCGGCTTGGGAAGGCGACCTTGCACCGTTGGCAGCCGGGCGAGTGCGTGCAAGCGCGTCCGGCTACCGAGCTCCCGATGCAGCATCTTGGAGATGAGGAGCTTGCGCCGCAGCGAGAGAGTTGGGCGCGAGCGGGAAGGCGGACGGCTTGGCTCGACGCAGCGCTGCGCACGGGCCCGCCCGACGTCGTCGTCGTCGCAGAACGTCGCCCTGCTCGTCCGCCTCTGCGTCCCTTGCTGGGCACAATGGACTGGCGTGCATCAAGCCCGAATCCGGGCGTCTGCCAGCCCTTCGAGGAGCACACGCAATGTTGCCAGCACTCGAGCGCACAGCGCTTCGACGAGTTGGGAAGGCAGCGACGGGGGCCTCGTCCGGCGAGCGTACGGCCGACTCGGTTCGAGGCTCGTCTGCGATGCTGCACCGACCGTGATCGGATGCACACTACCCCGCGCTCGCTCTCAGCCGGTCGAAGGTCGAAGCAAGATCCCGCTCCCCGCCTCCTCCTCCTCCTCCTCTCTCCCTCTTCCCTCACGCCGCGCACGACCAGCTCGAACCCCGTCAGCTCAGCCACATCAACCACCGCATTCAGCACCGCACCGCAAGCGCCCCCTCTCCTCGCCTCGCGCAGCAGCACCGCCTCGCCCTCCGAGTGCTCCTCGTCCTCCCCACTTCACACGCCTCGTCCCGCCTCGCCACAGCGCCAAGCCGCCTCCTTGCTCGACCTACAGCATGCCGCACCAGGTCGACGAGCACCGCAAGGCGTCGGGCCCCAAGGCCAAGCTCATGGACGCCTTCCGCCGGGTCGCCCTCGGCGGCCGTCGCTCTTCCTCGGACAGCGTCCCCGCCACCTCGGCGTCGCCCCAGGCCGGGCCCTCAAGCAGCCAGGCGACGAGGCCGACAGCGACTCGCGCGAGGAGCACCCCTGACGACCGCGACGCGCCGCCGTCCCGCCGGATCCGCCAGAGCCCGTCGGTCGACTCGCTCGCGAGCACGGCGCCGAGCAGCAGGCCGACGAGCGTCCTCGCCCCGCCCAGCCGCAAGCTCGACAGCTCCAGCCCAGCATCCGAGCTCCCCAAGACGTGCGTCCCCTCTCGAGCTCCTCACCCTCCTCGTCCAGGTCCAAGTCGCTCGGTCGCTGACCTCGCTCTCTCTCTCTCTCGCTCTGCAGGTGGGAAGAGTGGAACTACGCCTACCAGCACGGCATGATCGACTTCAACGACCCGCCGCCGCCGCCGTCCGACCTGCGCTCGTCCGAGTACGCGACCCACACGGGCCAGTTCCGCGCGCCGCTCCCGGTCAACGAGGCGCGGCGACAGCGCGCCGTCGACTCGGTCGGCCTCGTCAAGGCCCTCGTCGAGTCGTCACCGAGCGCCCCCGACTCGAGCGGCGACCGCGCGTCGCCGACCAAGCGCCAGAAGGGGCCGCTGCACCCGGCGCTCGAGAAGCTCGCCATCGAGGCCAAGAGCCGGTTCGGCGTCGACGCGTCGACCATCTCGCTCATGGACCGCGACAAGCAGGTCTTCCTCGCCGACAACTCGTGCCGCTTCATCGAGGACGTCGACGCGCTGCCTCGAGACCGTGCGTCCCCTCCTCTCTCCCTCTCTCCTTCCCCTCGCTCCGACGGTTCCCTCGCTGACTCTCCTCCTCCTCCCTCCTCTCTTGCTCGCTCGCCTACAGTCACGTGCTGCTCGCACGCCATGCTCAAGGCGTCGACGGGCACCAAGGACCCGCTCGTCATCCTCGACTTTGCCCAAGACTGGCGGTTCGAGCGCAACGGCTTCGACCCGTACTCCGAGGGCTTCTACGCGGCGGCGCCGATCATGCTCCCGGCCCCGATGGGCGACGACGAGGGCGCGTACCCGGGCGGCATCTTCTGCCTCCTCGGCGAGAAGCCCAAGGCGGGCTTCTCGGAGCAGGACCGCCTCGACCTCCAGGCCATGGCCGACCGGGCGTCGACCGAGATCCAGCAGTACTCGACCAAGCAGCGCAAGGACAAGCGCGCCGCGCTCGGGCAGCGCCGCGCCGAATGGAAGAAGTCGAAGCTCGTCCGCCGAGCGTCGATGCAGGTCCAGTCGCTCGACAAGGTCGTCGAGATGCCGACGCCGCCGCGCACGCCCGACCTCGGCCAGGACCCACTCGACTGGGGCGACGACGCGGCGCAGGACGAGCTCTTCGCGCAGGTCGCCGAGGCTCGAGACGCCGAGGCGCCACGCCGCCCCTCGCTCCCCGACTCGATCGGGTCGAGCGGCAGCGTGAGCAACCTGCACTCGACGAGCGTCGCGCCGACCTTCCGCTCGCGCCGCGCCGGGCGCCCGGGCATCGTCGCGGCGCCGGCCAAGCCGCTCGCGAGCGACGTCAAGTCGGTGCTCGACCTCACGACGCAGCTCGTCGCCGAGTCGATCGAGATGGACTTTGCGTACGTCGTCGCCGTCGACCTCGCCGCGGCCAAGTCGGGCGCGGCGTACGCCGGCGCGTCGGCGAGCGCGAGGCCGTCGCCGATCCGGCTCGTGTCGACCTACGGCCTCGAGTCGGTCCCGGCGCCGCTGTTCTCGGTCGAGTCGCACCTCGACGCCGTCGTGTCGGAGCAGCACTCGGCGCTCTTGTACGCCGACGACGACGCGGCCGGCTCGGCGGCGGCGCACAGGGAGGGCGACTTTAGCACGGGCCTGCTCGTCAAGGTCGGCGCGACCGACGACGGCAAGGTCGGGTTCGTGCTCGGGTGCTTCACCGAGGACTCGCGGCGGGTCATCAACTCGGAGGACCTGCTCTTTGTGCGGTCGTTCGCTCGCGACCTGCGCAAGTACGTTCCCGCCCTCGCTTGATCCTCCTCCTCCTCCCTCCTCTGTGCCTTTCTCTCTCTTTTCCCGGGGCCTGTACGCGCTCCTAGTCGTCACGCTGTTGCAATCTGTCAGTCTGTGCCTCACGTCTCCATGTGCGAGCGAGCGAGAGAAGAGCGAGAGCGCTCGGCTCGCTCGGATGCGCGCGCCGCCTCCCCTCGGGCCCCGAGTCGCGCGGCGACCCTCGACGCTCCCCACCTCTCGCCTCGCCCGCTCTGCACCCTTGGCAGGCCAGGTCGCGCTCTCCACCTCTCGCCAGCACCTCGAAAAGCCGCCCCAGCACGCGCAACCCGCCCAGCGAGAGCCCCAGTCGCCATGGCACCACCCCGACCACCGACACGAGCCGTCACCGCCTTGGCCGTCCTCGCCCTCCTCGCGCTGTGCGCACCCGGGCTCTTCGTCGCAGCAAAGGCGTCCAGTCCACCGGTCGCCAGCTTGCGCGGCAGCACCGAGAAGACGGTCCCGCTCCGCACCCACTCGATCTACGCCCGTGCGTCCTCGTCTCATCTCTCTCGCTCGCTCTCGCCTGCAGAGACCGGTGGAGCTGACCAGATGCATCCTGTGCGCGCAGCCTACGTCGACTCGGACCTGCAGAACCGGTGGTTCGACTTTGGCGGCTCGACCATCATCAACACGAACAAGCACGTCCGGCTCACGCAGGACCGCCCCTCGCAGGCCGGCTGGCTGTGGTCGCGCCTCGCGCTCGCACCGTCGTCGTTCGAGGTCGAGTTCGAGTTCCGCGTCGACGGCAAGAGCAACAACATCTTCGGCGACGGGTTCGCCATGTGGTTGACCAAGGGCCGCGCCGGCACAGGCCCGGCGTTCGGCAGCACCGACTACTGGAACGGCCTCGGCATCTTCTTCGACACCTAGTGCGTCCCCCTCTCGCTCGTCTTGTCTCCTCGAGAGGAGGACGCTCGCGCTGACCCTTGCCCTCGCGCTCCCTCCCTCCTCGCTCGCAGCGCCAACTCGCGCCACTCGTACTCGTTCCCGCGGATCTACGGCATCCTGAACGACGGCAAGAAGTCGTACGAGGTCGGCAAGGACGGCCAGGGCCAGGAGCTCGGCGCGTGCTCGGTGCGCTCCCTCTCTCCCTCCGACTCTTGCTTCCCCTCCGGCCTGCTCGAGCTCGACGTGCTGACTGAGCCTCGTCCTGCGCGCAGATCGATTTTAGGAGAACGGACGTCACGGCCAAGGCGCGCCTGACCTACATCAAGGGCAAGCTCCTCGAGGTGCGCTCGTCCCCTCTCCTCTTCTCCTCCTGGCCCTCAACCTCGCTGACTCTTGCCTCGCATGCGCGCAGCTCGGCATCCAGCACGCCAAGTGGGACGAGTGGACGACCTGCTTCGCCGTCGAGGGCATCGAGCTCCCGAGCCAGCCGTTCCTCGGCTTCTCGGCCTTGACCGGCGACGTCAGCGGTGCGTGCGCATCTCGTTGTTCCTCGTGCAGAGACTCGAGCTGACTGTCTCTCCTCGTGCTCAGACGCACACGACATCATCTCGGTCACAACGTCGAACAGTGCGTGCAGCTCCCTCTCGAATCGCTCGCGCGCTCGTCGACCGATTCTGACTTCCCTCGCTCCCCTCGCAGTCGCCTACCACCCTCCTGCATCCAACTCGGTGAGCTCCAAGCCCTCTCTGACACTCCCCTCGTCGTATCGACGCCGTACTGACGCCGTCTCTCCTCGCAGAAGAAGCCGCCGCCCAAGCGCGGTCTCCCCGGCGCATCCTTCTTCTCGACCCTCTTCTCGCTCCTCAAGTGGGTCCTCGTCCTCGTCATCATCGCCGTCGCCGTCATCGCCTTCCGCGGTCGGCGCGCGACCGCCAACTCGAAGCGGTTCTGAGCAGCGAGGCTCGAGTGGGCACGAGAGAGAAGGTGGATCCGGTAGAGCGACGAGCAGGACGGAGCAGGGAGGAGCGCGAGCGTCCTTCTCTCTCTTTGTAGTCGAGCAATGCAGCGCATGATACCTCACGACTCGGCGCGTCGTTGCAGAAAGAGAGAGCGCTGCTACTCGTCGATGCCGAGCTCCTCGAGCACCTCTTCGAGCGCCTCCCTCGCGAGCGGGATCCACACCCACTCGCCGCCCTCCTCGCGCGCCTCGTCCTCGTCCTCGTCATCGTTGACGCCCTCGACGACGTCGGGCGCGGCGCGCGAGCTGCGCACGACGCCGTGATCCTTGAACTCGCTCAGGAAGCCGTCGACCTGGTCCGGGTGCGTCGCGATCAGGGCGTCGGTCGCCTTGTCCTTGAGCCTGCGGGCGGGCGAGCGAGGTGCGAGTCAGTGCTTTGCGCTGCCGAGGGAGAGAAAGAGAGCGAGAGAGGGAAAAGGGACGCACGAGTTGAGCGACATGGCGACGACCGGCGCCTTTTCCGCCTCAGCGCCTGCGCCCGCCACAGCGAGCTTCATCGCGCGCTCAAGCTCGCGCGGCAAGCCCTCGGCGACGCGCACCTGCTCCTGCCCGAGCATGTTGAAGAGGCGCCTTGCGCGGTCCGTCACGCTCGCGAGGACGTGCGTCGCCGACTGGGCGAGCGACGAGGCGGTCGGGTCGAGCGACGCCGAGAGGGGCGGGAAGACTGAGGGCGGCAGGAGC
>Ga0308169_10001960_pt1 | contig 22419 bp, 20 predicted proteins | sample PhyBR1_2_FD_202139 | JGI IMG/M metagenome (GOLD analysis project Ga0308169, IMG submission 202139) | Phyllosphere microbial communities from UC Gill Tract Community Farm, Albany, California, United States - DLSLSB.R1 | ecosystem: Host-associated > Plants > Phyllosphere > Unclassified | place...
GTCCCACGGGTCGTCGAGCTCGCCCCTCTCGACCCACCCGACGAGCGTGCGCGCGTACGGCTGCGCCGCGCGCAGGAGCAGGTGCGCGTACAGCTCTGCCGCGCGCGGGTTGCCGCGCGTGCGCGTGTGCAGCGACGCGACGAGGTGCAGCGTCTCGCCGCCGAGCGCGGGGCCGAAGCGCCACGGGGCGCGCTTGTGCGCCGCCGTCGAGGGCGGGCGCGCGGCGGCTGAGGCGGCGTTGAGCTCGGCGAGGACGTCGCCGAGCCCTGCGCCGTACCCGTCGTCGCTGCTCTCTCCCCCTGCGCCCTCGCCGCCCTCACCGCCCGACTCGTCGTCGTCGTCGTCGTCGTCGGGCGCGGGCACGCCGAGCGCGACGACCTCGGTCGTGAGGGCGTGCACGAGCTCGAGCGTGTCGAGCGCCGGGTGGACGACAAGCCAGAAGCGCTGGAGCGTGAACGACGACGACGAGTGGAACTGGTCCTCGAGGCGCGCGAGGAGGACGAGGTAGTCCTGCGGGCGGGCGGGCGGGCGGGCGGTGGGGGGGTCAGCCTGGCTCGGGCGGGGCTCGAGCGTGGTGCGCGAGGCGAGGCAGGACGGGCCGAGGGAAGAGGGGGGCGAGAGAGAGGAGTGCGAGGCTCAGAAAGGAGAAGGAGAGAGCCCGACGCACCCGGAGCAGCTCGCGAATCGCGGCGCACAGCGCATGGTTGACCGTGCCGTGCTCGCGCACCGAGTACTCGTCGACGAAGGCCGTCACGCCCGTGTAGTAGGTCGCGAGCGGGAGGAAGCGCCGCACGAGGGCCGCGATGCGCGGGTCTGCAGCGGGTGGACGCGACGTCGAGGAGCGAGTCAGCCGGACGCGCTCTTCTCGGGCGCGCACGCAGAGAGAGAGAGAGAGAGGAAGGCTGAGACGCACCGAGCGCCGGATCGACGACAAAGTGCGCGCCCTGCAGCCGGTCAAACTCGTCCTCGGGCGCATAGTCGGGGTCAAACTCGACGTACCGGCCCTCGATCCCGGCGAGGACCGACAGGAGGTCCTCGGTGACGAGCGCCTCCTGGAGCTCGGCGCCGAGCCCACCGAGCGGCTCCTTGTCGAGGCCGAGCTGGCGGCGGCGCGCGTGGCGCGCCGCGGGGGGCTCGTCGTCGTCGTCGTCGTCGTCCGAGGGCGAGGACGCGATGGTCGAGCCCGAGTCGGAGAGCGAGTCCGAGTCGCGCGGCCGCGGCGGCGGCGGGTTCTGGGCCTTGGTGGAGCGGCGGCGCGCGGCGGCGGTGGACGAGGACGAGGGCTGCGAGGCGATGCGGTGCGGCGAGATGTGCGGGAGGCGCGAGTTGAGGGGCGCGCGCGAGAAGGACGCCTCGGCGATGAAGCTGCCTTCGGGCGCTGGGTCTGCGGGCGCGTGCGTGCGAGGGGTCAGCGTCTGGAGAGCGGTCGTGAGCGAGAGCGAGGGAGCGAGGGAGCGAGGGAGGGACGCACGAGCGGGCTCGTGGTCGTCGTCGTCGTCGGGCTCGTCGGCCTCGTCGAGCGGCGGTGCGGCCGTCCCAGCGCGGTAGTGCGAGCCTGCACCGTGGCCGGCCGTCTTGCTCGCGGCGCGGATGCTGCTCTGGAGCTAAGCAGTCGAGGGAGAGCGGGCGGCGCGTGGGTCAGCAAACACGCGTCGTCGAGGTCGAGGTGGGGAGCGGGGGGGCGCACCTTCTGGAGGTCGCGCTCTGCGAGTCCACCGTAGCGGGCTGCGCTGGGCTTTGGGGTCTTGGGGTGCTGAGGCGGGCGGGCCGAGTAGGCGAGCGATGAGGACGACGCTGGGCGGGCCGTGGTGGTGGTGGTGGCTGCCGACTGGGCGGACGAGGGGCGGGCTGAGCGGTACGAAGTGCGCGAGTCTGAGCGCGCGCGGTCGCTCATGGTTGTGTGTGTGCGCCTGGCGAGGGGCGGTGAGGAGGGTCGAGGGAGCGAGAGGGCGGCGCCGTCGAGGGGAGGCGCGCCAAGGGGGAAGAGGCCTGGGCCCGCCTCAGCGACGACAACAGCGGCCTCGCTCTCGCCTTGACCCAAGCTGCACCGACGAGCTCCTCGCTGCTCGTGCACAGCCACACCTGTGCGCCCTCTCTCGGCACACCCGCACAGCACCGACAGCCACGCCCTCAACCTCGCTCGGTGTAGCACCTCCCTCCTCCTCCTCCTCCTCATCTCTCGACCCGGCTTCGACCACCACACACGCCCGCCCGCCATGCCCCGCTCCGACTCGGACGGCTCGCTGTACGAGCCCGACGGCACCCCTCCCGCCCCCCTGCGCCCCTCTGCGCCCTCGCGCCCGCCGCCCGACCTCGACTTCTCCTCGCTCGACCCGACCACCACGACCACCAACCCGCCCTCGCGCGCCGGCTCGTCGGCCCTCCCGACCGGCGCCAACACGAGCCAGGCCCCGACCCCGCTCGGGAGCGACACGGGCGACGGCGACGGCGACGACAGCGCGCGCGGCGGGGGCACGACCGCAGAGCAGACGCCCGACCCGCAGCCCCAGCAGCCTCAGGCCCCGAAGCGCTCGCGCGCCCTCAACTTTCTCAAAAAGAAGGAGCCAAAGACGTCGATCGTGCGTCGACAGCTCTCTCTCTCTCTCTTGGCCTCGCAGCCTGCTCGCGCGCGCGCTCGAGGCGGACCGAACTGACTCCTCCTCGCCTCCCGCCCGCAGACGATCAAGGGCGTCACGTACCAGATCCGCGACGACGAGATCCTCCTCCCGGACGACCCGCGCGGCGAGGCCAAGATCGACCACCTCGGCAACCTCCTCGGCGGTGCGTCTCCCCTCCCTTCCTCTCCCTTCCTCTCTCTCCTCCCTCTCGCACCCGCCCTAATGCCCCTCGCGCGCTCGCAGACCGCCAGTGGAAGGTCCACACCTTCACCTCGCCGCTGCGCCAGAACCCGAACCGGGTCTACATCCTCTCGATCGACGCGGCGCGCGCGGCCGGCTTCCGCGACTCGCTCTACTTTTTCCGCCGCAACCCCATGATCCACAAACTCACGTGCAACCAGGAGGAGAAGGACCGCTTGATCGAGTTGGGCAGGCTCAGCGGCAACTTGAAGAGCCGCGCCGTGACCATGGTCGCCGCGAGGAACGTCTTCAAGGTCATGGGCGCCACGTTCTTGCAGGGTGCGTCCTCCGAGTCTCTCTCTCTCTCTCTTTCTGGGCTGCGTGCTCGAGCGAGCTGACTCTCTTCTTCGGCTCGTGCGCAGGCGGCAAGTACGTCGTTGACGACTACTGTGCGTCGGCGCCGCTCTTCCTCTCTCTCTCGACGGCGCGGCGAGGCTCTCAGGTCTCGCCGGCCGTCTTAGAGCTCCTCGGACTTGTCGCACTGACGCCTCGCACCCCTTGCGCGCCCGCAGATGAGGACAAGTCGATCGCGGCGGGCCACAAGCCGGGCGAGCCGGCCTTCATCGAGGCGTACGACCCGGACAAGGACACGGGCACGCTCGCCACGTCCAAGGGCAACGCGCCTCCCGGCGCGACCTCGCTCGGGCTCAACCACCTGATCGGGCACCCGGGCAAGCCAAAGGTGCCCGGCGCCGAGCTCCTCCCCGTCGGCGGCGCGCCGGGAGGCTACACGGCCACGTTTGGCGGCACGGGCATGCAGCCTTTCGGGCGGGCGTGGGACCCGCAGGCCAAGAAGGCCAAGCCGGCGGCGCACTTGACGTGGAGCAACTGGATGCTCGAGTACGCGCAGAACGTGCGCGACGAGAACGCGCGGCTCGCGGGCGTCAGGAGGGGCAATGTCGGGCAGGTCCAGGTTGGGCTCGGCGTGGAGGAGGACGAGGAGGATTGCTGGGAGTGGGTTGAGGAGGAGTACGACGACGACGAGGCCGTCGACCCGAGCGCGGCGGCGGCCGACGAGGTCAAGCCGTCGCTCGGCGGCACCGTCGACGCGCCGGCGTCCGGGCTCGGCGGCTTCTCGAACGGCCTGCCGTCCCTCCCTCCACCCAACGCCGCCGCCGCACCCTACCCGCACGCCGCCGCCGCCGCGCCGCTCGACCCCTCGCTCGCCTCGCCCTTCCCCCTCCCCTCGACCTCAACCTCGTCCCCCTACCCAGGCTCGCCCTTCCCTCCCTCGACCTCCTCCTCCGCGCCCGCCCCCGCGCCCGGCGCACCCGCACCCTTCGCCCCTCCCGCCCTGCCGCCCGCCCGCCCAAAGAAGCGCCGCCTTGTGCGCGTCTACACGCCCATCCGCGGCGTGTACGACCCCGAGACCAACGTCCCGCACGTGTACCGCGCGACGCAGCCCCGCCGCGTCGTCGACGTCGCGCAGGTCGACAAGCGGCCGCGCTTGGGCGAGCGCGAGCGCGCTGCGGGGGAGCGGGGGAGCGGGATGGAGCTCGACGGCGAGGGCGAGGACGAGGCGCAGAGCGAGCGGCGCCGCGAGGCGGCGCGCCGAGCTGGGCTCGCGAGCGTCGAGCTCGTGAGCGACGCGCGGGCCTGGGCGCTCGAGGTCGAGCTCCCGAGCGCGGGCGGGTCGGCGGTCGAGGCGGCGCTCGCGTCGCGCGCGGGCAGGGAGGACCTCGTGCCTGGGTCGTGGGACTTTCTCGAGCTCGCGAGGCAGGAGGGGCTCGTGGTGTAGCTGGAGCTGGCGAGGGCGGCGCGAAGAGGTGCGAGAACGCGCTTTTTTTTTGATCAGGCTCGAGGATCTTCGTGAGCGAGAGTGAGAACGAGAGCTAGAACAGCCTTAAGGATCTGGTGTGCACGCGCAAGACTGGAGAGAGAAGCGTGCCCGAGGACATTGACCTCGAGGAGAGGTCCGTGCGAGCGAGCCTGAGCCGGACTTGGAGCTGCCCCGCTCGACTCGAGCCTGAGCACCCAGATTGTGCGCGAACGTCGTCAGCCTTCCTGCAGCGTGTAAACCTTACCAAGAGCTTGCATTCTAGCAGATCGGGCGCTGGGAAGCGAAGACTTTGGTGTCGACGGCGGCCGAGGTCCGTGCGCCCGACGCCTTGGCCTTCTCGCTCGCTTCCAGCTGTGGAGAGACACCGTTAGCCCGGCAAAACACGCCCACAAAGCTAGATGGGCGAATGAGAGTGTCCTTACGCCAGAGAGAAGTTGCAGAAAGCGAGGAGACGAGGCAAGCCAACTTGAGAAGGTCGCCAGCGAGGGAAGCCGGCTCTCGACGACGACGGCGTAGATTGAGCAATCGCGCTGATTGCAGACCCGGAAGCACTATGCGTAGACAGTGCGAGAGAACGAACGAAGGGTAAAAACAAAGCACAAATGGGGGAACCCGCCTCCTCCTCCTCCGACCTCCTCCTCGCCGTCTAGGTGAGGCGCATGCAGTAGTCGAGGTTACCCTTGGCCGGGTTCAACGCGTAGTTGGCCATCGTCTGCTCGCTGCCGGCACCACCGAAGAGCGCGAACGTCTGTGAGGAAGCGGCGTCAGCTCGAGGAACGGCGGGGAGGGGAAGGAGGACGCGGACGCACGGCGATGAAGACGAAGAGCTGCGTACCGCCGTCGAGCGCCGCCGACATGAGGTAGTTGTACTTGCGGAACCAGGTGGCGCGGTAGCGACGGAGGTAGAACTGGGAGAAGATGGCGAGGAGCATCGTCGTGAAGACCGACGAGTTGATGCCGACCGAGAGGTAGCCGAGGCACCAGCAGGTGATGGGCGACACGAAACCATCGAAGTGCATCCTGTAGCGGTAATAAGGCGTCAGCAGGTTGCCCGAGAAGAAGGCGAAGGACGAGAAGGCGAGGAGGACGCACTTGGGCCACTTCTTGTGCGCGAAGTAGAACGGCACCGGGATGACGAGGCCGATGACGATGGCGAGCGGGATGATGAAGTACTGCGAGCCCGGGCCGTACATGTGCTTGGCGAGGGCGCCCCACGAGACGGCCTGCGAGTTGAACGACTGGACCTGCTGGCCCGACCAGATGTTGGAGCCCTGCGTGTCGAGGAGCAGCTCACGCTGAGCGCTGATGACGGACTTCATGATGATGAGCTGGAGGATGGCGCCGATGACGGTGCCGAGCGACTGGACGAAGAGGGTGACGCGAGGCGGGAGCTTAGTGTACTGCGACATCTTGAGGTCGCGCGCGAGCGACAGGCCCTGGGCGCACGAGTTGTAGCCGTAGAGCGTGAAGTACTGCGCGTGCGAAGATGAGGGATGAAGGAGACGAGGTCAGCTCGAGGACTCGAGGAGAGGAGAGGAGAGGCTCGAGCGCCTACGCACCATGTTGGCCTGCGAGTTGCCCGGGACGAGGGCGGCGCCGAGCATCTGGGCGAGTTGCTGGACGTCCGTCTTGAAGCCCGTGATGGCGTAGATGACGCAGACGAAGGCTGTGCGCGAGGAAGAAGGAGGTCGAGCAGGGTCAGCGAGGGCTTCTCGGCGACGACGACGACGACGACGACGACCGGCAAGGACGAGTAGGTGCGAGCGACTCACGGAACATGAAGAAGGCGAGGAGGATGGCGACGATGAGCGCCCACCACGGCAGCTGCGAGTGACCGGTGTCTGCGTGGAGGGGGAGAGGCGAGTTAGGAAGGTCGTTCGAGCGGGTCGAAACGAGGAGAGGGACATACAGCAGGTGGCCATGGCCATAGCGAAGGACGCAAGGATGATGCCGCCGTAGACCCACATCGGAACCTCCTTGTACACGAGCATCTTCTGGTAGTGCGGGTCGTCGATCGTGCGGGTGCGGAAGCCCTTGATGGCGTTGAGGATCGGGCGCCAGTACCAGATGGCGACGTGCGTGAGGGTCGCACCGATGGCGAGGTTGCAGCCGAGGTAGTAGATGGCGTTCGACGCGGCGTACCAGGGGATGCCCTGCTCGGCGAGGGCAGCCTCGTTGAGCGAGAAGTCGGCGTTGAGAATGGCGAGCTGGTCGTAGTCGGAGCCGTTTTCGTAGAACAGCTTCTGCGAGAGGAAGGGGAACTGGGCGGCGTTCCACGTGTTGGTGGCGTACATCGAGCAGAAGAGGATGATGCAGATGGCGACGCTGCGAGGGGGAACGAGCGAGCGTCAGCAGCTGCAGGGCCGAGCGCGCTCGAGAGGAGAGTGAGTGGACGTACCCGATGTACTGCGAGACCTGGGTAGTGAACGGCGTGAAGAGAGCGCCGAGCGATCCGCCGCCCGAGCCGATGTAGTTCTGCGAGGGGGAGGAGGAAGCGGTCAGTGCGCGCTCGACACGAGTAGAGCGGGCGAGAGCTGGACGTACCCAGTCGAGGCAGAGCGAGAACATGCCGAGGCCCTCGTTACCGTTCGAGCCGCCGAAGATGCGCGTGACCCATGCCGAGTCGCGCTTGGCGAGGCAGAAGATCGAGATACCCGTGAGGGTCGGCGCGATGAACTGCAGGCGTACCAGTTCGTCAGCGACTCGTCCTCGACGATGAGAGCGAGAAGAGCAGGAGAGAGACGCACCTCGGGGACCCACTCCCAGCAGAAGATCGCGATGAAGACGTACCAGAAGAAGCGCAGGCGCTTCTTCTGCGCCTTCTCGTCCTTGTCGCGGTGGAGGGCGTCGAACAGGTTGACCGTCGGGACGAGGTTGGGGTAGACGATGTAGGTCGGGAAGACGGTGAACGAGCGCAGGAGCCCGGCGATGCCGTATCCTGCGAGAAGAGGAAGGGGTGCGAGCGTCAGCCGGCTAAGTTTCTTGCGCGAGCGCTCGAGGAGCTTCGTCGTCGTCGAGACGACGTCGCCGAAGAGAAGACAGGAGACGCACCGAGGAGCTGCGAGCCGAGGAGGGTGAAGATGGCGACGCCGTAGTTGGGCGTGATGCCGTAGTACAAGTCGTCGGCGGCGAAGACCGAGATGGCCTCGGCCGACGAGGTCGCGGTCGAACTCATGATGAGGATGGCGACGTGCTCCTTGAGCGTGAACTCGCACGGGTTGAGGAACGCCCAGAACTTGCCGCGCGATGCGTTCGGGAGGACGGCGGCCCAGGTGCGCCCGAGGATGAAGGCGATGACCTGAAGGAACAGCTGCGAGACGTAGACCGTCTGCGGGCGGAAGTAGAAGATCTGACCGAGGACGGCGGCGAAGCACGTGAGGCCGATGGCGAGGAAGTACATCCGGAACGTGTGGATGACCATGTTGGGGTCGTCCTCGAGCGAGATGCACCGGGTCGCAATGTCCTCGGCGGTCTGCGTAGCATCGTCGAGCCGATGTCAGTGCTGCTCGACTGAGGAAGGAGAGCGACGAGAGAGCGAGAGGAGGGAAGGCGGGGCTCACCTCGATAGGGCGCTCCTTGCCGTTGGCGAGCAAGTTCTTCTCGTTGTGCACCTCGCCGTACGGGTTGTCGACCGGGAGCGTGTCCTGGACGTCGGCGGCGTAGCCGTCCTTCTCGTCGGAGGGCGACTTGGACGCGTTCGAAACGGTCTGGTGGAGGGTCGGGTCGGCGACAGCGTCGACCGAGTCCTGCCGCTTGAACGGGTTGCGGACCGTAACCATGGCGACGGTCGAGGGGCGGGGGTCTGTCGAGCGAGAGGTGGAGCGAGGGGGAGAGGAGGTGCGTGCGTCGCTCGATGTGGGAGAGAGAGGAGGAGGGAGAAGAGCGAGCAGGACAGGAGCTGGAGACTCGAGCGGCCAAGGCGCGAGCGAGCGGGCGAGTCGCGTGAGAAGTTATCGGCAGTGCACACCGCGCGGACGAGGCACCGCGGTGTGCAAAAACGGCGAAGGGCGCGAGGGCGCGGGGGGGCAGGGGGTGGCACCGCGAGGCGACCGCGAGGTCAAAGTCCGGCACCGAACTCTGAGCCCATCCGCACACCCCGCTCCCTCGCTTGAGCAGGCGCGATCGAGGCCCGCACGCACGTACGGCTGCAGCGAGGACGTGCGCGGGCGAAGCTGCTGAGCGCACGGGCCCTCAGACGGTCCTCGAGCGCGAGCAGCAGCTGCTGCAGCTCGTTTCGCCACTGTTGATACGGCGACGGCGAGCGCCCGAAATACCCGGGGCCACCTTGGCCCGCTAGCGCGAAGTCAAAACAGCCAGATCTGGAACGTCGGAACCTGCTCAGACCCGAAAGCCGACGATTCCGCAGACGTCCGAGTGGGACAATCCGAGAGGCGGGTCGGCGAGCGTGTCCGAGAGGCTGCAAGAACTGCGCGGTGGCGGCGCCGGGGAGCGTGGGAGCACGGCGGGCGAGGGATCTGCGAGCGAGGGGTCCGTGCGCCGGAGGCGAGGTGGAGGCATCCGCGGCTCGCCCGCTCGCTCGTCGAGGCTCGTGCGCGGTGCAGCCTTTGTGCGCGCGGCGTGCTCGTGCTCGTCCTCGCGGGTGCGGCTGGATAGCTGGGCTTGGGCACGTCGACCGAGTGCGGGGCCATGCGCCTGAGGCGAGCAATCAGCTGCTCGACACGCACGGGACGCCGTCGTCAGGCGGGGACACGGTGTGGCGACGAGCGGGACGCGCGAGTCGACCCTTGTGGTGCGACGAGAGCGGAGTCGGGCAGCAGGAAGACGCACCGCGAGGACCGGCCTTCCCCGCCCTGACAATCCCCCACAGCCATGATTGCCTGCCCTTTGACGCTAAGTCGGGAGAATGCTGGTCGAGGGCAGCGCCGATTTTCACGCCGCTGCTGCTGGTGCTGCCCGTGGTGGTGGTGGTGGTGCCGCGGGATGGAAAGCCCGGCCGGGGTGCGGGTCGAGCGGTGGCCGGAGGACTGCGAGCCGTCGGCAGTCGTGGGACGGCCCCCGCCGCGCGGGCTCGCTCAGCTGGACGGCGTGGTGCGAGAGTCGGTCGTCGTGCGGTGCAGGAGCTTGGCGGAGCCGCAGGCTCGTCGTGGGAGCCGGTCACGCGAGGTTGGTGCGAGGCGGCGTCGTCGAGCCAGGTGGTGCGCGGGCGGTCGCTGTCAGGGTCCTGCAGGTGCGGCAGCGTCGAGTGCGCGCTGGAGAGTCAGCTCCGAGGTGCGAGGCCGGAGTTTCCGCGTGTCGGCCGAGGAGGAGCGGGGAGGACGGACGGGCGTGCGGGAGGGGGTGCGTGCGCGCGCGAGGTGCAGCTGTCGTCGTCGTCTGGCGGTGGGCGGGCAGCGTCCTCGAGAGCAGCAGGAGGTGCAGAGCAGAGCTGCAAACCCTCGATGGCGCAACGCCGTGCGGGCTGCGACTGACTCCCACGCCCTCCGCCGTCGAGTCCTTTCCTCGACCCGGCACGGCCGGTGCTAATTTCAGGAGCGCTCGCGAGGCGGGGCGAGCCTAAAGCGTGCGCCATCCTTGCAGCGAGCCAATAGAGCTGTGCCGAGTGTACGATAGAGCGCACCCCTGCGAGGACGCTTGCGCTGTGCCCGCAGCTCACCGCGAGGACGCGAGCCGCCAGCGCGCCGACGAGCGCCAGCACCGTGAGGGTTCTCCCCAGGCCTGCTGCGAGTGACGGCAAGTCTGCCTTCCACCAGCGGGATCTCCGACGGGCGGGCTCGTCGAGATCGAGAGGGAGAAGTGCGCTCGAGCGAGCGAGGAGGTCCGAACGCGCTCCGCAGCACCCGCACCGCTCGATGCCTTCCCGCCTTCCCTCGATCCAGCTCGCCCGTCTGACCTCCGGGACTCCCTCGACTAGATCAACGAGCTGGAGCTTGTGCGTCGTGTCTTGGCCGAAGCGCGCCAGGGCCCGAAGCGACTCCGACGAAAGGTGCGACGAGCGAGCCGTGCGGGCGTCTTAAGGCCTTTTCCAACCGCCAATGCACAGCGGGGGTCGCAAAGCACAGTGCGTTCCCGACGACGGCGTCGACGAGTCACTAGCAAGTTCAACTCGAACCCTGAGCGAGAGCGGCTCCGAGTCGCGCGACCTTCTCAAGTTCGCGCTCGCGCAGCAACGGCTCGCACCTGTCCTGCAGAGCTCTCCTCACTCCAGGCACCGCTCAGCCAGCTACTGCGGGGTAAGCCATAGTGCGAAAAGCGCGGCAGCAGGTGAGCGAGAACAGGTCGCCGCGGAAGAGCAAGGAGAGGACGCGCGTACTGTGGTTGGGCGAGGGCGCGACCGACTGCTTGCGCCGAGCTGGGCTCGACTCGCCCGACCAGAGCAGTCGAGTCGATTAAGAGGTCGGTCATCGTCGAACCAAGCGGTAAGCATGGCAGACCGAGCCCTCTCTGCGCGCCTCACTCGAGAGCACCTTTCCTCGCGCTCTCTCTCTCTCTGTCTCTCCCTCTCGAGGCGCACGGCACGAGGGTTGCGCTGCGAAGGACGGCGAATGTACATTGCGAACAGCGGCGAGGGCGGACAACACTTGCACAGGGACGGCGGGCGAGGCGGGGAACCTAGATGTCGTCCTGCGCGACGAGGAGGGGGGGGGGGCAGGGTCAGCGGCGCTCAGCTCGGGCGCACAGGAAGGAGCCCGACGAGACAGAAGGGGAGGAGGAGGGAGAGTCGACGCACGATGTCAAAGTCGTCGTCCTTGCGCTCGTCGTCGTCGTCGTCGTCCTCGTCGGCCGACACCTCGTCGAACTCGACCACGTCGTCGCCCTCCTCGTTGCCGCCGAGGTCCGTCTCGTTGATCTTGGCCGTCTCGGGCAGCTCGCCGTACTGCTTGAGCTTGCGCGCCTCGTCCGACGAGTACTTCTGGATGACGTCGGCCTTGTCGTCCTGGAAGTCGCGCAGCGACAGGAGCACGATGTCGCCCTGGTTGATCCAGACCTGTGCGCCAGGGGACGATCGAGCTGTAGGTGTCAGCTTCGCGGTCGAGGCGAGGTAGGACCAGGAGGGGACGAGGCGGACGCACCTTCTTGCGCATCTTGCCGCGGATGTGAGCGAGACGCTTCTCGCCGTCGAAGCACATGGCCTCGACGCGGCCGTTGCCGAGCATCTTCAGGACCTGGGCGTACTCTGTTGCGGGTCGTCTTAGGGTCAGCTCGGGCAGCGCTCACGAGCGCAGAGAGCCAGAGAGTAGAGGGAGATGGAGAGACGCACCCTGGCCCTCCTCCTTGAAGACGAGCTCGCGCTTGTCGCCGTCGTTCTCGTTCTTTCCTCGCCTGCGGTTCTTACCACCCTGCGTGCGCGCAACGTGACCGGGTCAGCTGTGGCTCTGGCGGGCTGGGTCGGGTCGGGATGAGCACAAAGGAGGGACGGGCTCACTTTTCCCTTGTTCTGCGGTCAGGGAGAGCAGCGGCGGGGGAGAGAGTGGGGGTGGGTGGGCAAGTGTCAGCTACTTGTCCGAGTGGGTGCAGGGTGCGGGTCCTCCGGGGTGCGGGAGGGCGAGGCGAGGGCGGTCGTCGGTGCGCGGGAGCTTTGGGACGAGGCGACGGCGATGGCGCGTCCGGGCCAGGGCGAGGGGAAGGGGGCTGCTCGGGGTGGCGCGGCTCGTGGTAGACGGTGAGCTGGCCACAGGTGACTCACCTTGGGCATGGCTGGCGACGGGAGAGGAGGAGGACAGCCGGCGAGCGACCGAGACTCGGCAGGACCAGCTCGACCCTGACAGCTTGACCCCGACACAGCCTCTTTCCCTCACTGAGCAGCCAGACCGCCCGGCTCATCGTACTCGCAGCCTACAACAACCTCGCCTCAGCCGTCCAAAGTGCCCCAGCAGACCCTCTCGCCCTCGCCTTCCCCCTCCCCTCTCGTCCCTCTCCGACAACAACCAGCGCGCGTCACGGTCCAGCCCACACAGACAGCGATCGAGGCCGTCCAGGTGCGTCCCTGATCCCCTCTGACCTGCGCACGAGCCACGCAGGGTGAGCGCAGGCCCTCTCGGCTCGCCTTCTCCACCTCGGGGCGATGAGCCTCGAGCGCGCCCGCACTGGCGCGCGCAAGCCCTTGTGGGCCGCTGGAGGGCGCGAGATGGACATACAGACCCTCACGAGGCAGCGCAGCACCCGTACTGACGCCGCATCCCCCGCGCGCAGCTCGTCAAGACCGCCTCGTCGCCAATGTCCGCTCGGCCACCGTTGCCGTTCGGCCTGGGTCGAGATCCGCAGTGCGCACCACATCGCTGCCTCTCGCCCGACACGCCCCTGCCCGCGCCGGGCTCGCCCATCCACGACCAGGTCGCCGCCGCTCTCTCGCTCCTGTTCCAGACCTTCTTCTCGACCTCGCTGCGGTACCTCGGCGTGAGCGAGATCCTCGACTGGCTCGAGAGCAGCGGCACGGTCGACGCGTGGATCCTCACGGGCCTCGAGGGCGGGCGCCTCCCGGACGACATCGCCAACCCGAAGAACCTCGAGTTCGGCAAGGAGGCGTTCCGCCAGGTGATCCGCAGCGCGCTCCAGGCCGAGAACGAGGCGTGGGCGACCAGCCTGCGCGAGACGGGCTTCTCGTCGAGCGTGTCGATGGTGTACGAGGGCCTCGTCGCTCAGGTGCGTCCCCGTTCCTCTCGTCCTTCCTCTCGACCGGCGAGGCTGACTCGGTCCTCTCGCCGCGCGCAGCTCAAGCCGAGCAACACGGCACCCCTCCCCTGCCTCCACACCCTCCTCACGCCGACAGGCCTGTCGATGCTCAAGTCGGCGCCCCTCAAGTCGGCCTTCCCCGTCTGCCCTCCTCGCACCCCACCCTCGCCCGCCGGCCTCCTCGCCTCGATCCGCTCCCTCATCCAGTCGGGCGTCCTGCGCGGCAACGTGTGGAAGTCGACCGCGACCTGGCGCGCCCAGATCCGCACGGCCTTCTCGACCTACCACTCGCACCTCAAGGAGCTCGCCGAGGACATTGTCAGCGAGCGCGCGTTCGCGCTCGAGTTCTACATCTTCCTCGAGAACATCTCGCAGCCGATCCAGCTCCTGCAGCTCATCGCCGACGACTTTGAGGCCGAGTTCGGGCCGGGCGCGACGCGCGGCCTGCTCGGCGTCGGCGACGCCGGCGGCGACAACCTCGTCACCATCATGGACTTTTGCGCCGCCCGCAAGCCGAGCGAGCTCCTCGTGCGCGTGCGGCAGCGCATCGCCGAGAAGCAGGAGCGCGAGCGCCGCGCCAAGCGCCTCGAGCAGCTCCGCGCCGAGCTCAAGGGCCTCGACACCGAGATCCGCGCGCTCCTCCTCGAGTACCGCAACGGCGGCACGAGTGCACCGGCGCCGCCCACCGCCGACGACAGCGACAGCCCCGCCATCGTCGACGAGATGCACCGCCTGCAGCGCGAGCTCGAGGCGGCGCTCGACGCGCGCGACGCCGTCAAGGCCGACATCGAGGCGCTCGAGACCGACGAGGTCGACGACGAGTGCCGCCGCCGGCGCGACCAGGTCGAGGTCGAGCGCGCGAGCGCGGCGCTCGGCGTGAGGCGCGACGGGTCGATCGGGACGCCGCCGCTTGCGCCTGCGCCGGCACGAGTCGCGCCCGTGCGGCTCGAGGGCGCGCCGCCGCCGTTCCCGACGACGTGCGACGAGTCGACGCCGGCGCCCGCGCCGCAGGGCTTCAAGCTCGGCTCGTCCAAGGACCTCCTCGCCAACTCGCCCTCGACCTCGACCCCGCTCCCCGCCGCCGCCGCCGCCGCCTCTTCCGCCTCGCCGCCCGACCCCTTCTCGACCTCGGCCCCGCGCACCATCTCGACCGCCGCCACGCCCGGCTCGGCCAAGGGCAAGGCGCGCGCGCTCAACCCGCCGGGCAAGGTCCGTGCGCGGTACGCCCCGCCGCCGCCGACGCACCGGCACGCGCACCGTCCCGCCTCGCCCTCCTTCACGCCCTCCGTCCCCGCCACCGCCAACACCGCCGCCGCCGCCGCACTCGCACCGCCCGACGAGAAGCGCGCGCCGTCGCCCGCCCCGGGCGCCACCATCGTGCACGTCCCGGCGCCGCGGCGCAAGCGCGCCGCAGGCTCGGCCGCGTCGGCCTCGCCGTCGCGCACGCCGAGGAGGTCGCGGTCGCGGTCGCGCCGAGCGGGCGCCTCGGCGTCACGCCTGTCGCGGCAGAGCTCGCGCGCGGCGCCGGACGGGCGGGGCGAGGGAGCGCTCGAGGGCGAGGGCGAGGCGCGGGGGGACGGCAGGGACGCCGAGGGACACTGCGAGGTGTGCTGCCCGGCGTGTGCGGCCGAGGCTGAGCGCGCGGCCGTGGCGGCGGCGCAGGACGAGGGCGCGGGCGCGGGAGCGGGTGAGGCGCAGGTGGGCGAGCAGGATGGGAGCGAGGAGGGCGCGCAGCAGGTGCGAGCGGCGTCGCCTGCGCTCAGCGGCCAGCGGGACGAGCACGTTGTCGATGGCGAGGTGAGCGCCTCGGTGCGGCCTGTCCCGCTCGCGGAGACGACGAACGTCGCCAAGGCGGCGCCGGTCGGCGACGAGGCGGGCGGCGGTCCGAGCGGCTCGGCCGCTGCGAGCTCGAAGAAGAAGCGCAAGAAGAAGAAGGGCGGTGCCACGTCGGCGACGACCTCGAGCGCCGCAGGCGCCCTCCTCGCCTCGACCGCCGCAGCACCGGCGCTCCCGAGCCCGTCGACGGCGCTCCTCCCCGGCTTCAGCCCGCTCTCGCGCCACCCGCCGCCGCGGTGCTGCCCGCCGCATCGGTGCACGGGCGTCGCGCCCGACCACGCAGGGTGGGCCGACCTCGACGGGCTCCTGTACGAGACGATCCTCGCCGGCTTCAAATGTGCGTCGGGCCCTCCTCTCCTCCTCACAGCTTCTTCGGGCGCTCGGTTGCTGACTCTCCCTCGTTCCAACTCTCGCTCGCAGACGAGCTCATGGGCGCGATCCCCTCGCCGCTCTTCCTCCTGCGCGACAAGCTCGCCAAGAGCTTCCTGCTCGGCGGTGGGCGCATGACGACCGACTCGGGCGAGCCCAAGGAGATGGACTCGTTCCTCGCGGGCTGTGAGCACCGAGGGCTGTTTCACTCGGCCGTGCATCCCGAGATCCAGGCGTGGAGTCAGCGCGTGCTCGCCATCAGCATGCAGAAGCTCGTCGACGTCCTCGTGCGTCCTCCTCCCTCTCCCTCTCTTCTCCTCGCTCGCTCGGTCGCGCTCCCTCGCTGACTCGCTCCTCCTGCCCCCTCGTGCAGCGCGCAACCCTCGGCGAGATCTGTATCTGCAAGGTCTCGCGGCACGGCGAGGTCCTGCGTGAGGCCCGGCACCGCCTCGAGCTCTGCGAGCAGGCCGACCGCCAGATCCCGATCGACCTCCCCGAGATGGACCCGCAAGAGTTCATGCGGTGGTGCCACGTCCAGCTGCGCGCCAAGGTGCGTCCCTCTCTCTCTCGCTTGGCCGTCGGCGTCGGCTCGCTCTCGCTGTGAGCGCCCGACTGACCTCGGTTCGCTCTCTAACGCTCGCAGAAGCTCTCTGGCCCCGAGTGGGAGGGCCTGAACCGCCAGTACGTCGTCCAGGACTACCTCCTCGCCTTCTCGGACGCCTTCGACGCCGCCATGGACCGCCTCATGCTCGTCGACCCGTTCGTCCTCGCCGAGGACATGATCACGCTCCTCGAGTGGCAAGGCGGCGTGCGCGCATTCGACACGGCGCTGCGCTTCGGCCGCGAGAACATCGTCGACGAGTTTGGCACGGGCACCGAGCTGCTCGAGTACGAGGAGCCTGGCCCGCCCGAGAGGAGGCCGCTGCAGGCGTGGGGCCGGCTCCTCGAGCTGAGCGCCGAGGCGCGCACCAAGGGCATCGCATTCAGTCGCGACCTCGCCGAGCAGGAGAAGCAGCGGGTGCGTCCGTCTCTCGCTGTCGCCGTTGCCTCGCGAGGTCGCACGGCCGGCTGACCCTCTCCCTCTCCTCCCCCGCTCCCTCTCCTTCCACGCCCTCCTTCACGACACAGGGCAACGACTACTTTGCGGCCGGCGAGCACGAGAAGGCCATCGTCTCGTTCACGACGGCGTCGATCATCTTCCCGACCGAGGGCCTCTTCTCGAACAACTGCGCCGCGGCGCGCATGAAGCTCGGCACGCCCGACCAGTACGCCCAAGCCGTGTGCGACACGACGCTCGCGCTCGCGCAGGACCCGAACAGCATCAAGGCGCTGTACCGCCGCGGGACGGCGCTCGCCATGCTCGGGCACTGGAAGGCGGCCTTCGTCGGTGCGTCGAGCGCTTCCTCTCCTCCTTGACCCCGCCAAAGCCTGAGCTCGTACTGACCCAGCCGACGACGTGTGCGCGCGCAGACCTCAAGTACCTCGAGCGAATCGCGCCCGACTGCCAGCCGGCTAAGGAGGCGCTGTCGTGGGCGACCGAGAGGTACAACGCCGTCAAGCGGCTCAAATAGCCCTTTGTGCGGTGCAACTCGACCGTGCGCGCGCTCGACTTCGAGCAAACTCGGAGAGCCGAGCGTCCGAGTGCGAGCAACGTGAGCAGAGAGGCTTTAGAGCGAGCCTTGAGAGGGAACAGCCTACGCCCGAGAAGCGCCGCAGAGTCGAAGAGAGATACTGTCCGAGCCGCTCTGAACACGAGCACTGCCTGCGCACGCCGACGTGCACGAGATGTCGACCGTCGACTCGGTGTCGGCGGGCGGGGCGGAGGACTTGACCCCTCGCTTCGTCCCCCCGCCGCTCCACCACTCCGACGGTGAGCGAGCAGCTCTGCTTGAGCACCTTCGAGCTCTGCGACGAGCGCAGAGCGCGCCATAGCAGCCCGCCGTCGACCAGGCGGCCCGACTCGACCTCATCAGCAGGAGCACCCTCTCGACCTCAGCAGTCACCCAGGTGCGTTCTTTGATCCTCCGGCTTGCTCAGGGACACGGAAAGGATGGCTCGGGTGGCACACAGGAGCGGACGAGCTGTGCTGGGAGAGTGCGGCGGCCGTGTGCGAGGTGTGGGGGAAGGGGAGCCGCGTCTCGACGAGCACGACCAGGAGAGGCTTCTGCACCAGTGGAGGACGCACGCAGTACATAGAAGGGCGACCTCGGGCGAGCGCTGACCCGCCTGTCCTTCTCCTCGCAGCGCGACCTCACCATCCTCTCGGACGACCACGGCCTCGCCTTCCTGGCACTCGCCCGCTCTATCTTCGCCGACGGTCGTCATGGCGGACGGCAGCGCAGAGCCGTCCGCTCCGCCGGAGCAGGCGACGAGCGCCATTCGCGACGCGACGCCGCCGTCGTCCGCACCAGCCGCCGCTCCTGAACCCGACTCGGAGGACACGTTCTACCAGCGCATGGACATCTTCATCGACCAGCCGATCGGGTCCATGAGCATCAGTGCGTCCTCCTCCGTCGTCGCCCGGGCCGAGAGCGCGAGCTGACGCCCGCTCGTGCACAGGTCCCGCCAACCGCGACGTCGCCCTCGGCGCCAAGAAAGGCCTCTTCATCGTCGACCTGCAGAACCCGTACGACCCTCCTCGCTACCTGCCGCACCAGTCCGCCTGGGAGGTCGCCGACGTCCAGGTGCGCCTCTTTCCTCACCCTCTTCGACGTCTCGGCCGGCGCGCAAGCTGACCCTGGGTCCTGCTCGCAGTGGAACCCGTTCCCGGCTCGCAGCGAGTGGGTCGTCGCGACAGTGCGTCCCTCCTTCACCGAGATGACGAAGCACTCTCGCTGACGAGCAACCTCTGCGCGCAGTCGAGCCAGCAGGCCGTCGTCTACAACCTGTCGCTCTCGCCCGCCTTCTCCGTCTCGCCGATCGAGCACGCCCTGTACGGCCACGACCGCGCCGTCACCGACGTCAACTGGTCGCCTGGTGCGCCCGAGGTGCTCGCGACGTGCGCCATGGACGGCTGGGTCATGGCCTGGGACTTGCGCACGGGCTACGGGTCGACCGGGCGAGGCAGGAAGCCGATCTGGCGCGTGTGCGGCTGGGGCTGTGCGTCGCCTCTCGCCTCTCTACGTCCTTCGCTACGTTCTCGCTGAGCTCGTGACGGCGGTCGTCGTAGGAGCCCTCGAAGCTGCTGACGCAGTCGTGCTCGTCTCGCAGCGCCGGCGACCCAGGTCAAGTTCAACCGGCGAGAGCCGCACGTCATGGCGAGCTCGCACAACAACCTCGTGCACATCTGGGACGACCGTGTGCGTGCCCCTCTCTCTCGTCAAAGCAGCCCTTATTTCGGCTCGAAGCTGACTCGCCGCCCTTCGCAGATGGGCGCGGCGCCGGTCGAGACGATCCACGGGCACACGGCCAAGATCTGTGCGCCCTCTTTCCCTTCCTCTCGCTCCAACGCCGATGTGCGTCCTGCTGACGAACGCCGACACGCAGACGGCATCGACTGGTCGCGCAAGGACGCCAAGCAGATCATCACGTGCTCGCTCGACCAGTCCTTCAAGGTGCGTCGTCGCTCTCTCGCTCTCTCGCACTCTCTCGCGCGATCTCATCCTGACTCCTCTCTCTTGCAGTCCTGGCGCCTCGGCGACGTGCGAGACCCGCTCCGCTCGGTCACGACCTCGTCGCCCATCTGGCGCGCGCGGTGGCTCCCCTTCGGCGACGGCGTCCTCAGCCTCCCGCAGCGCAGCGACCATGCCCTGAGCGTGTGGAGCTACAAGACAGACGAGAAGGACGAGCAGCCCAAGCCGGTCGCGCGGTTCGAGGGCGCGAGGGAAGGCGTGCGCGAGTACGTCTGGAGGACGAGGGGCGGAGAGGACCTTGACCATGGTGCGTCGGCGCTTCACCTCTCTCAGTCCTTGATGCACGAGCTCGAGCTGACTCTGTTCTCGTGCGCGCAGACGACCGCGAGTTCCAGCTCGTGACCTGGGCGCGAGACCGCCGCCTTCGACTTTGGCCCATCTCGGAGAGCCTCATGAAGGTGCGTCGCTCCTCGTCAGATCGTCACAGCGATCAGTCCTGACGCTCTTCCTCTGCAGGACGTCGGACACGTCAAGGGCGCGCCGATCGAGGTCCCCGTCAGCCGTCGCGGCGGCCCCGACATCTCGTACCGCTCGTTCTTCGAGGCGCCCGCTCCGCCCTTGCCCATCAGCTTCACGCCTGCGACACCTTCCCTCCCGACCAGCACCATCCCCAAGCACCTCTCGTCCGGCGCCTCCCTCCTCGCCGCGTCCCTCTCCTCGCCGCCGACCCCTTCCCTCCTCACCTCCTCGCTTCGCAACGCCAGCCTCCCGGCCTCGCCACAGAGCAAGGAGAACGTCCCGCTCCCGACGGCGTCGCTCCCCTACCCGGTCACGGCCGAGGCCAAGGCGGCGACGGCGACCATGTCGACGACGCGCGTGCGCAACCGGCGCGAGAAGGAGCACGACCGCCTCGCCTGGATGGAGGGCGTCAAGATCATCCGGCCCGTCCAGGCCGTCGAGGCGCCCGCCGTTGACGAGCCCGAGCAGCTGAGCGGCGCCGAGGGCGCCGACGAGCAGACGGCACCGCCGTCGACGCGCGCGAGCTCGATCGTGCGCGGCACCGACGGCGGGACGGCGACGGCGCGCGAGGGCGACGAGACGGAGCGCGCCGACAGCGTCTTGTCGGGCGAGTCGCGCCAGACGGGCACGGCCGTCGGCAAGGAGTACCTGTACGCCAACCTCGGCGAGGAGATCACGAGCGTCGTCCGGCGGTTCCCCCGCATCAACTTTGAGAAGGTGCGCTCGTCTCCCTCCTCTCCTCCTCTTCGAGCCTGCACAGTGCTCGTCGCTGATGGAGAACTGCCACAGGTCCATGTCGCCGGCCGTACCTGCACCGTCTCGCTCTACAGCCCGCTCTTCGTCCGAGCCACCTTCACGTTCCCTCGCACCTATCCGGCCTCGGCACCGCCCCAGATCGAGCTCGAGCGCAGCGTCGACATTACGCTCAAGCAGCGCGCCGTCATCCTGCAGGGCGTGCGCCGCCTCATGTCGCACCGCGCCGAGCGAGGCGTCTCGTCGCTCGAGCAGGCGCTGCGGTACCTCCTCGGCGACCGGTCGGTCGAGCGAGCCGACGACGACGACGACGAGGAGGCTGAGGAGGCGCTCGACGGCTCGACGCCCAACCTCGCCGCCGACATCCTGCGCAACAACGTCAACGTGCCGCCGCCGCGACGAGGTGGAGCTTGCTTCGGTCCCTCGGGTGCGTCCCTCTCCCTTGGGAACGGCTTACTCGAGTCCTTGCTCTCGTCACTGACGGCGTGCTGTTCCTACAGGTCAACTCGTCGTCTTCTTCCCCTCGAACCTGAGCGTCTCGCCTGCGAGCGACCTCGACGGCACCGCCTCGCCGCCGAACGAGCTCGAGCCGACACCGCGCCGCAGGTTCCCGCTCCGCCTGTCCGAGGCGTTCGGCAACCTCGTGTCCGAGTCACCCGACTACGAGGGCGAGTACCAGGAGGCGGACGAGGCGCTCCAGGTCACCAAGGCGCACGGCTTTCGCTCGGTGCGTTCTCTCCCTCCCTCGTCGCCCCCCTCCCCTCGCGCTCGACTCGCAGCTGTACTTTACTGACTCGGGGCCCTGCAGTACTCGGCCGTGCGCAGCAAGCGGCGCAAGAGCGCCGCCGCCGCCGACCTCGCGCCGACCTTCAGCACGATCGTCAAGATCAAGGACGTCTCGCACCTGTCGCTCCTGTCGCCAAGTCGCGCACCATGCTCGCTCAGCATGCCGCCCGTCGACGTCGCGCGCGAGGCGGCGCTCAGCGCCGCAGCGTCCAAGGACCTCCTCCTCACCAAGGTCTGGACGACCATGGTCGCCTTCCTCGAGAACGGCCTCGGGACCGAGAGCGGCGAGCTCACGTATCGGCGCGAGTCGCTCCTCGCTGAGCGCTTACTGCAAGAGCTGTGCGTCTCGTTCCTCCTCTCCTCGCGTCGACCTCGTGAGCGTGCGACTGACTCTCCGCCGGCGCAGGCTCAAGTTTCTCGCTCACCTCAAGGACATCCAGACGCTCGGCGTCATCGCTTGCCTGCTCGAGGCGCACACTCGAGGTGCGTCCACTCAGCTCGTCCCCCCTGATCGTCGCAGAGCTGACGGTCGCCCCTCGCCGAAACAGCTGTCGAGGCCGCCATCAAGCAGCGCGAGTCGGACCGCCAGCCCGAGCCCGACTACTTCTCGCAGCGCCACCGCCCTCTCGAGCCGCTCAACGACGTCGACTCGTCGGGCGAGCGCACGCCGTTGCCGACGACGGCGAGCCTGCGGCGCGCGCGCGGCGAGTCGCACTCGCCCAAGCCGTCGTGGGGCAACCTCTCGATGTCGGGCTTCTTCACGTCGAGCATGCTCTCGCTGCGCAGCGCGTCGTCGTCGTCGTCGCCGTCGAGCCCGGACCGCACGCCGGGCGTCACGCGCCCCGGGTCACTCAGCGCCGCGGCGAGCCCGGCCACCTCGCCCGGGTTCGCCAAGAGCCCGCTGCGCGCTGGCCAGACGTTCCCCTCGGCCATGCACCGCCACCACCACCAACACCACGACGACGAGCCCGGCGGCGGCGGCGGCGGCGGCGGCGGCGGCGGCGGCGGCGGCGGTGCGTCGAGGTCCAAGACGTCGCCGACCGTCACGTTCGGCGGGACGAGCGTCGCGCTGATCCCGAGCAAGAGCCCGGTCGTCCAGGCGGCCATCTCGCACGACGAGAAACCCGCCGCTCGCAAGCGCGTCGCCATCTCGCTCAACGCCGCCTTCAACCTGCAGTGCGTCCTCGTCCTCCTTCTCCTTCTCCTCCTCCTCAGCATCGCCGCGCGCGCGCCCTCCGCTCAACCCTCGCTGACGCCGCCCGAGCCCGGCCCCTCTTCTCTTCTCCCGCGCGCGCACAGCAAGCCCGTCTCGTGG
>Ga0308169_10001961_pt1 | contig 22415 bp, 19 predicted proteins | sample PhyBR1_2_FD_202139 | JGI IMG/M metagenome (GOLD analysis project Ga0308169, IMG submission 202139) | Phyllosphere microbial communities from UC Gill Tract Community Farm, Albany, California, United States - DLSLSB.R1 | ecosystem: Host-associated > Plants > Phyllosphere > Unclassified | place...
AGGGAGGGCGGCGAGGAAGGACGGGCGAGAGGACGCACTGAAGACGGGGAGGCCCTCCGACTGAGCGACCTCGCGCTGTAGATGCCGAAGCTGCTGCACCGCCACTGCGAGCGAGGATGAGCAAAGTCAGCTCGAGTCGAGGTGAGCGCGTCCGATGAGAGGAGGGTGCAGAACGCACGGTCGGCCTTGGTCCCCTCGCGCTCCTCCTGCGGTCGGTGCGACAGGCGCACGACGAAGCGTGCGTTCGAAAAATGCTGTCGAAGGTACTTGAGCGAGCGCCTCAGCTCGGCCGCCCGTCGCTCGAGCTGCTGCGGCACAGGAACCCGCGAGCGCGCAGAGCCGCTCTCGTCGTCCTGCGTGTCGATGGAGGTGATGTGTCGGCAGGTCATGCAGAGGTCGGAGCGAGAGGTGGGAAGATGTAAGGGGAGGGGGAAGGAGAGAAGGAGAAGAGGGTCAGAACGCGCGCGCAGGAGGGGACAGAGCGCGAGCGAGAGGTGAAGCGCACCTGGCTCATCGCCCCGCTGTGCACCATGACGACGTCCACCCTATCCGCCCCTCCCAGCTCCTCGAGCGCGGCGAGCGGCAGCCCGCCCACGAGCGAGCCGTCGAACCGCGCGCCGAGCACCCTGACGGCCGTCCTGCGCCCGTCCGCCCTCGGCAGCTCGCAGCTGCGCAGCTCGCTCCGGGTCCGCCTCGTACGCTGCTCCTTGTCGGACGGCGCGAGGAACCCGGCGAGGCGCGGGTCGGAGCCGCCTCGGGGCGAGAACGAGGTGGTCGACGAGTGCTGGAAGAGGCGGCAGAAGTGGTCGAGGGCGTCCTCGTCGGTCGCGTCGCCGAGGAGGAGTACGGTGGGAGGGTGTGACCGAGGTGAGCGGAGGAAGGAGAGGGCGTCGGCTGGCTCGGAGGATTCGGCGAGGGGAGGAAGTGGGTCGGCGGCGACGAGCTGGAGCTGCTTCGGGCTGCTGGCTCGCTGTTGCCGAGAGGGTGAGGGCAGGTCGCCGAGAGCGAGCTCGTGTAGTGCGGGGAGGTAGGCCGGTAAAGGCGGGCAGGCGGCGTCGTCGAGAGGACGCCAGTGCGTGTCGAGCGGCGAGAGGTCGACGAGGAGGCGGCCTGGTCGCTCGAACGGGTCGCACGGTCTGGGCGCGTCGTGAGCAGCATTCCGCCTGTAGGAGAAGGAGAGTCAGCGTCCTCTGCGCTGAAACAAAGCGCGCGCGCTGTCCAACTCGGAAAGGAGGAGGGGGAGGAAGGAGGAGCTCACAGCTGGACAAGGCCCAGCCAGCCGAGCAGCACCACACACCCGACCACGACCGCCTTGCCCCTGCCACCCTTGCGCCCGTTCCACACCGCGGCGAGCGGCTCTCCCCCGCCCGTGACCCGCCAGCTGCCCCGCGCCCACGACGCGGCCGTGTGGTGCTCGCTCGCCGGCACCGAGATCGAGACGTCGCCCGGCCGGCGAAAGTCCCTGACCTCGGGCGTGTGCGGGACGGCGAAGGACGACCGGTGCGCCATGTGAGGCGAGAGCTGGAGGACGAGGGATGGCGGAGGTGATGAGAGCTCGTGGCGGGGGTCGTGGTCGTGCGGGCGGGCGGTCGGTGCGGTGCAGCTGCGCGGCGGGCAGACAGGCAGCTGTGCGAGCTGGCGCGCTGGTGCTGAGCGCTGCCGGAGATACGGGCGAGAGGGACACGGCCTTGCGAGCAACCCGTGGGCCTGGCCTGGTCGCGAGGAGGGTTCCGGGAGCCCGGTGCTGGCAGTGCTCTCTCGCGCGCAGACTGCAGCTTGGGTCGAGTGTCTACGTCTACAAATGCAGGTCATGAGGGAATACTGAAAATGCGGCTACACAAGCGAAAGGAAGAGAGGAGGTCCGAGCGAAGAGAGGGAAGGTCGTCTAGCACCGGCGCACAGCGCGCTCTACTCCTCCGGCTTGCACCACATGAACGGCTGCGAGAACACGAGCGTCAGCACCCTAGCCGATGACGGCAACGCTGATCCAGAGAGAGAGAGAGAGAGAGAGAGAGAGAGAGGACGACGCACCAGCCTCTCGTCGCCCCACCCTTGACACCTCCTCGACGTCTTGAGCGCCTCGAACGCGTCCTTGCCCATCCCTCGTGTACGCTCAGCCGCATCGAGGTCGTCCAACCGCCAGGCGAGCGTCGCGCTCCAGTCCGTGAGCTCGACGACGACGCCGCGCGCCGGGAAGCGGTCGGCCGCCGAGCCAAAGTACGGCGCGAGGGCCTCGCGCAGGTGCGCGACGAGCGCCGGGATCGAGTCGAACGCGGCGAGCGAGATGCGCAGGCGGGTCGAGGTCCAGGCGTTGCGCTCGGGCGCCGAGAGGAAGGCGGCGGCGTGCTTGAAGTAGGCCGGCTCGACGATGTCGACCGAGGCGCGCTGCAGGGCATGGACGCGCAGGGTCAGGAGACGCTCGAGGTGTGCGCGAGAGGGAGCCTGAAGCGCGAAAGGAGACGCACCACTGCCGCACTGCGAGGTGGGAGGAGCCATCGGCGAGGGTCAGCTCCTGCGCGGAGCGCGAGAGAGAGAGAAGCAGAGGAAGGGGGACGCACTCGAGATCTAGCAGCCGAGTAGACTCTTGCACGATCGTCTGCTTGTCGAGCAGGATGTGCAGCTTGCCCGGGAGCTTGACGGCGAACGAGTCGCTCGAGCCGGCCGTCCAGCTCGGGTGGTCGGCGACGTCGGCCTCGGCCGAGCGGTTCGAGCGCGACGCGCTGGTCGAGACGGCGCCGATGAGCTGGAGGATGCGAGCGTAGTGCAGGACCTCGTCGGCCGTGCCCGTCAAGGTCGAGGCGGCAAAGTCCGGCTCGTCGCGCGTCCAGAAAGTGGCGTTGGCGCTCGAGTCGGCCGGCGCCGCGCTTTCGGCGAGGGCGACCTCGGGCTCGTGCGTGGCGTTCCAGGGGACGAGTAGAGGGCGAGGATGGGTGTAGTAGCTGTCGATGTCGGAGTACCAGCCGCGCTCTTCTGCTCGAGTTGGGGGGGAGGGTCAGTGCGTCGCCCTCCCTGAGGTCCGAGGAAGGAAGGGGAGAGAGAAAGAGGCCGCACTCGGCCAGTAGTTGCGCATCTGGTAGTTGACGGCCGTCATGTGATGCATGACCGGGGTCGGCATGTCGGGAGGAGGCGTCCTGCGAGCCGCACAGGAGGAGGTTGGGTCAGTGCGCGAGCGAGTCGACCGCCGCTCGCCGAGGGAGAGGACAGAGGGAAAGGGGACGCACCACCAGCCGAAGAGCCAGACGTGGTAGGCGAAGAACTGCGGGCAGGAGGGAGGGCGTCAAGGACCTGTTTGAGGCCGAGGAGAGGGACGAGGAGAGGGGACGAGGAGAGGGGACGCGACGCACCTGGCTGAGAGGGAGCATGGCGATGCGCAGGCGCTCGCCCTCGCGCAGGCCGTCGAGCTTGTCGTCAAAGTGCCACTGCTCGAACTTGATCTGCTCGTCGACGCCCTTGGGCGCCTCGGTCACCGTTTCGTTGCGCGCGAGCGCGCCCTCCTCCCACCAGCCCGGGACCCACCGCTCTGACCACCCATGCTCGTGAACCGACTTGGAGACGACCTCCTGGTCCCACCCGCCCCACGCGACGTACCGGCGGAGCGTGCTGCGCCAGAACAGCGTCGTCGCGATCGTCGGGCGCATCATGAAGTAGCCGAAGTTGGCGACGTGGTAGCCGTCCTGCGTCATGAGCATGTCCCAGCCCGGGTCGAGGCCCTCGGGGTCGACGACCGAGGCGTCCAAGGCGACGGCGGCGGTGGACGAGGCGTCGGCGGAGGAGGAAAAGGCGGGGGCGGAGGAGGGCGCGGCGGCGTGAGCGCGCGGGAGGACGAACGGCGAGGGCGTGCGGCGGCGCTGGTCGATCGAGAGGTTGGCGGGTGCGACGCCGAGAGCCGACGGGTCGGGGTCGGCCACGAGAGGACGCATCGCGTCGAACGGGTTCTTCGTGAGCGCCGTGTCGGCCTCGAAGAAGAGCGACGCGTAGCCGGCGGCGTTGATCTCGTACAGCGTGCGGAACTTGACATACTGCATGAAGCCACCGCGCTCGGCGCCGCCGTCCTTGCCCTCGCGCTTGTCGAGGAGCCTCGCGCCGCTCGCGCCGCCGGCGGCGGACGAGCCAACCTCGAGCGGCGGGAGGTTGGGCGGCTCGTGCCCCTGCCCGACCGGCGGGACCTTGGACGCGTACGTCTCCTTGACGAAGCCGCCGTAGGCGTGCAGGCCGTGCGCCTCGGCCTCGTCGAGACAGGCCTTGTCGAGGCAGAGGATGACGACGTTGTCGCGGTGCAGGCCGAGGTCGCGCGCGTGCAGCGCCCAAATGCGCACGGCGTGCACGTACTTGCCGTCGCACATCGTGAGGAGGACGACATTGCGGTCGTCCGAGGTCGAGTACGACGGGTGCGGGAGGGGCGTGGTCGGTCGGCGAGCGCGGTCGGCGAGCGTGTGCGAGCCGAGGCCGTTCGACGAGTCGTTCGTCGGGCTCGAGGTCCGGAGGAGGAGGGACGAGGTCGAGGCCGGGACGGGGAAGGGGACGAAGGAGATGTTGGCGAGGTAGTCGGCGAGCGAGACGCTCGGGTCGCGCTCGACGCGCTGAGGCCGCCGCCATGGCTCCTCAGCGCCCCAGAGCCAGCCCGTCACGCCCTGCGCCGCGCCGCTCAATTTGTCCCGCCAGCTCGCCGCGCCGCCGTGCCCGTCGACGCCTTGCCGCAGGTGCCCGGCGGCGGCCGTCGTGCCGACGATGCCGACGAGCATGACGAGCCCGACGGCGAGGAGGACGATCGACCGCGCGCGTCGAGGGTCTGCTCGCCATTGCGCGACGGGCTTGAGCCAGGGAACATGAGCGGCGAGGCGAGCGCCGAGGTCGTCCTCGTCGAGGTAGTCGCGCTTGAGCGGCGGGCGCTCGGCCTCCCAGCCGTCGTCGTCGCCGTCGAGAGCACCGTCGTCGTCGTCGCGGTAGCGCTGCTTGTCGCCGAGGAGCGCGTCGGACGGGCTGGTGGGGCTCGTCGAGGTCGTGAGCGGGGTCGAGGCGGTGGACGAGAGGGGGGAGGGGAGCGAGGCGAGTCGGTGGGCCTCGGGTGGTGCTGGGCGGCCGGGCATCGATGCGCAGCCAGTGTGGCGAGCGTGTGGCTGCGGTGCAGTAGCCCGGGAGCCAGGAGAGCGGGCGCGCTGGAGGACGTCGCTCTCACCGCCTCTCGAGCTGAGCTCCGTCGGGTCTCCGACGCCTGCCTCGGCTGGCAGGTTCCACTCAGCGAGCCGGGGTTCCGCCCTTCGGCTCGGCTCGTGTGGGCCTCCAAATGCGAGCGATCGCCCTCTCGCCGCCGGAAGTCCGAACGGCCGCCGCCTCTTGTCGAGGGCTTGCTCACCGGCCGGAGGAGCGCTCGCGGCTGCCCTGCTCTCGCGCTCGCTACACAAGAGTCGCACGGGCACCGACGATGGTGCTCATCTCGCCAGCGTACCAGCCGCTCGGAGGCCGACCTACTCGCCTCGAGCGCCTCTCGACCATGCTCCGCACTCGCCGCCTGCACTCGCTCGTCGCGGCGTGCTTCCTCCTCGTCCTCATCAGCTTGACGCCCGCCGCCACGTACGACAACGTCGCCGCCCACGTCACCAAGCTGCACAGCGACGCCGCCGCGCTCGCGCCTTGGCTCGCTGGGTCGGGCGCCGCAAGGGACACGGCGACTCGGTGGCCCAAGTGCAAGCCGACGCAGGGCATGCCGCACAGCGTCGCCGAGGAGCGCGAGCACAGCGTCGCGTACCTGTTCATGGTCCACACCGAGGAGACGCTCGAGAGCGCGCGCCAAACCATCGAGCACCTGTGGCACCCGGACGACCTCTTCGTCGTGCACGCCGACGCCAAGATGAACGACTCGCTCGTCGCTCGGTACCGTGACAGCATGGGCGTGTGCGGCAACGTCCAGCTCATCGACGAGGAGCGCGTCGACGTCCAGTGGGGCAAATGGGTGCGTCGCCGCTCGGGCCCTCTCTCTTCTCCCTCGAGACCCGCTTCGAGCCGCTGCTTTCTTTGCTGACGTCGCACTCGGTGCAATGCAGACCGAGGTCTTCGCCGAGGTTGTCCTCGTCCGGCACGCCCTCCAGAGCGACGTGCGGTGGATCAAGACGGTCCTCGTCGACGGCACGAGCTGGCCTCGTCTCGACGCCCGAGAGCGCCAGGCGTGGCTCTCGAAGTGGCAGGCAGCTCTCGAGGCCGGCGGCGACGGTCCTGCGCCCGCACCCGTGTGCAAGGCCGAGTGCTCGTTCACCCGGACCAAGCGCGCGTGGGACGTGTCGTGCGTCGACTGCCGGCGCGGGCCGGCACGCTGCGTCGACGACAAGTGCACGGCGCTCGACCTCACGCCCGGCGGTGCGCACGTGCGCAAGGACCACCAGTGGTTCCTCCTCACGCGCGAGATGGCCGAGTACGCCGTCAACGGGCCCGACTTTGACGCCTGGGCCGCGTACTTCAAGCAGGTGCACGCGCCGAGCGAGCACTTCTTCGTCACGATGCAATACACCCAGTACCCGACGCTCGGGCACCTCCCGCCGCCGGTCTACGTCGACTGGGTCCGGCCGTGCAAGACGCACAAGTCGACCGACGGCAGCCACCCGTGCGAGCTCGGGATCGACGACCTCGACTACATCCGCCGAGGAGACGGTCTCTTTGCGCGCAAGATCCGCATGAACGAGACGGCGCTTCGGACGGCGCTCGTCAACGGTGAGGAGACGGTCGTCAACCTCCCCCTCTTGAGCGCTCCCGCTCCCCTGTAGACATAGATCCTCTCCCCCTTCTCCTTAGACCCCTATACTCTCTGTAACCCAGCCTTATCGAGTGGACTTGGCTCTCGGCGACTCGAGACGTGCTCGGATCCGCAGCGAGATGAGCGAGACGCACAGCTTCCTTCGTGCTCTTGCTCCCGCTCGGACCTCTCGTTCTCGTCTCGCTCGTGCAGGCTCGCACATTCCAAGAGTCTATGCACATGTCGCGGGCGTTCCGAACGAAGGCTGCAGGACTCTCGCTGTACCGACGACGGCGAGCTTGCGGAAGCTGCTGCGTCGTGCCCCACTTGAGAAGGTTGAGAGAAAACACCGCTCGATGCAGCTCAACACGGCTCTACAGCACCCAGAAGCTCTCGAGGTCACGCCGAGACTAGGCGCGCTGATCGACGTGGCGCCGCAGGAGATCGAGCCACACTGCGGGCGGGCGAAACCGGACGAGGAGGTCAGCTCGGCTCCGAGGATGGGCGAGGAGCAGCGCAGAGAGATGGACGCACTGTTGCTGTACACCCAGTTGCCAGGCAGAGGAAGAGGGTGCACGCCGTCGACGGTGCCGTGGAACTGCTGCCCGTCAAAGACCTTGCCCCACTCGAGCACCTTGATCCGCTCGGCGAGCCCGAGCGCGCGCACCTCGTCGCGCGTGCGGTTGCTGCGCCATGACGCACCGAGCGTCAACACGACGTTCTTGGTCCAGCGCGCCCAGCTCGAGCTCGTCTCGGCCGCCGCCGACTCTTGCTGGAGGAGCTCGATGACGCGCACGGCAACGTCGTCCTGCGCGCGGACCTTCATGACGGGCCACTTGTTCTCGCCGTAGACCGTGTGCAGTCGTCCTGCGAGCGAGAGGTGCGGAAGAGGAGAATGGCGAGTCAGCGCTGGAGAGCTCAGCCTTGGGAGGGGAGCATCGGATGGTGGACGAGGAAGAGAGGAGAGAGGGGACGCACGCCAAACGAGCTTCGTGCTCCCTCTCGCAGCGTCCCACGCACTCGCGACGTGCTCCACCGCCTCCTGAACCCGCCGCTCCCACCAATCTTGCCGCTCGCGCGTCGGCGGGGCCCATGCGCCGAGCTCGTGCGCCCAGGACCCGCTCGGCAGCGGCAGCTCGGTCGGCTGCCGCATCAAGTTCCAGAAAGTGGGCGTTGTGACGAACAGGTCCGGGGCGGCCGAGATCGGGTGCGACGAGTCGAGCGTCGAGAGGGCGGGGTCGGCGGCGACGGCGGCGGCGCGGTCGGCGCGGCGACGCTCGGCGAGATTCTCGAGGAGCGGGACGACGAACGTATCGAAGCGACCTGCGTCGACGAGAGGCGGCGAAGACGTCCGGCGAGGAGGGAGGGCGAAGAGAGAGGGTGAAGAGAGAGGGCGAGGGGCGAGGGTGAGCAGGGAGGGCAACGTCAGCACGGCCTCGACTGCGAGATGGCGAGGACCGAGCAGGCCGGCACGCACCTTCAAAGTCTCCCGGAGGCAGGAAGTGGTGGTGCCTCGTCAGGGCCTCGTCCTCGGGCAAGAGGCCGAACTGAAAGACGTTGACGAGGTGGAAGTCGAATCGGCGCACGCGGCACACGTGCGGCACGCCCATCTCGGACGCCGGCCAGTCGGTCGTGTTGCGGTGTGAGAGGTCTGCGAGGTTCGAGGAGAGCGTGCGGGTGCTCGGGTCAGGGAGGAGCCGGCGGGACGAGCAGAGGTGGAGGGGGACGCACAGCCTTCTGGTGCGTGCTCGCGGCCGACCGGCAGCGGCGGCATGAGCGGGTGCTCCTTGTCGATCGTCTCGAGCTCGCCGGTGCAGAACTCGCAGAAGTGCTCGAGCGCGCTGTGGGAGGAGGACGTCAGCTCGGGCTCGAAGAGGACGGTCGCAAGAAGAGGAGGGAGGACGCACAAGCGGTCGACCGAGTCGCCGAAGAAGAGGACGACGCGCCCTCGCAGAAACTCGAGCTCGGGTACGGCGTCTGCGCTGCCGGAAGCGAGGAACGTCATGTAGTCGCGCGCCGCGCACTGCGAGAGCGCCGGGTCCCAGAAGTTGGCCGTCTGATTCTCGTAGTCGAAGCGCAGGACGCCCGGGAGCGCGTACGGGTCGCACTCGTCGGGCTGCGAGTCGGCGCCGAGGAGCTTTTTGACGGTGTCGGGAGAGGGTAGGCCCGGTGCGAGGGTGAGGAGGAGGACGAGGAGGGCGGGGAACGCGAGCGCGACTCGCTCGACGACGCGGCACCGTGAAGCCCTCGAGGTGCCCGCAGCCTGCGTGCGAGACTGGGCGTCAGTATCGAGATCCGTCACTTTGAAAGAGCTCGGCGTGAGGAGGGAGGACTCACTGAGGACGAAGCCCACCTCGGCAGCTCGCCGAGCTCCTCCAGCTCGAGCGCGTCGTGGTCCGAGCCGCCCTCGCCGCCGTCGAGGAGCGGGTCGGACGGTGTCGGCGAGCGCGTCTTGAGGTCGTCGAGCATGGCGGCGAGCGCGACGGAGCGCGGGGCGAGGCAGGGGAGCGCGTGTGCGCGGGCGCGGTGCAGGGAGAGCAGCGGGCGCAGTCGACCTCGATGTGCGCGGCGAGAGTCGGTACTCGCAGGTGAGCTCGTCGGCGCAGAAAGCGTGGCAGGAGACAAGCAGAGAACGAGCGAAGCGGCGCAAGTCGTCGCCCCGCCTCGGGACCTGGCAGGCTCTGAAAGGAGCGCGTCGGGGGCGCCTCCTTTCTTGCGCAGCGCCGAGCAGTCCTTGAGAACAGCATCGCGCTGCACAGGTCCGATTCTGGAGAGGATGTGCGAGCGAGGTCGAGGACCACCGCCTGCTCTGGGCGAGCTCGACGGGCGAGGTGAGGAGCGACGGCGGTGCGACGAGCGCGGGCGTGTAGGGCGGGTGCGAGGCCCACGAGGTAGCTTCCGTGCACCAAGCTGCGCCGGCAGGGTAGCGCTGGTGAGAGCGGAGGCGAGGACGAGAGGCTCGCCGCTCGAAACTCCCTTGTCCTTCGTCCACGCACCACAAGCTCGCCCACCATGGCACGTGCAGCTCTCTAGTCCGCTCGGATGCACTCGGCTGACCCTCCTCGCAACAGCGTCCCATCATGCTGTCCGGCCACGAGCGCGCCCTCACCCGTGCGTCCCCCTCCTCCTCGACCTCTCGTCTCCTCCGGCATCCTCGCTCTACAGCCAGTCTGGGGCCGGTCTGGGCACGGCTACGAGGCCTGTGGTAGTCTGCAGAGGGCTGGATTGGGCCCTGGTCGTCTCGCACGAGCTGACCACCTTTCTCTCTCGCCTCCTTCCTCCTCATCTCTCCCTCCGCCTTCGTCCGTCCGCCTCTCTACCACACCCGCTCGTTCACCGCCCGCAGAGGTTGTCTACAACTCGGAGGGCGACCTCTTGTTTTCCTGCGCCAAGGACCACGTCGTCAACGTGTGGCGGTCGCACAACGGCGAGCGCGTCGGCACCTACGACGGCCACAACGGCACCGTCTGGACCGTCGACGTCGACAGTGCGTCCCCCTTCCTCCTCTCAAGAGCGAGCTGGTAGTGCGCGCAAGCGGTCGCGCGCTTGGGACTCGAGGCGAGGACCCACGGCTGACCCTCGCTCCTGCTCCTCTCGCGCGCGCAGCCACCTCGACCCTGCTCGTCACGGGCTCGGCGGACAACATGATGAAGCTGTGGAACGTCAAGACGGGCGAGTGCCTGTACACGTGGGAGTTCCCGACGGCCGTTAAGCGCGTCGCGTGGAGCGAGGACGACCAGCGCATCCTCGCCGTCACCGAGAAGCGCATGGGCTTCCCCGGCGGCGTCTCGGTCTTTGCCATCAACCGCGACGACCTCAAGAACCGTGCGTCCCTCTTCCTCTCTCGCGCACTGTTGGCCGACCCTCGAGCGCACGCTGACGCACCGAGCCGCTCGCCCGCGCGCAGAGTCGAAGGAGCCGCAGTTCACGATCAAGCCGACGGGCTCGAAGGCGACGGTCGCAGCGTGGTGCAGCCTCGACGAGCTCATCGTCACGGCGCACGAGGACGGCACCCTGAACCTGTGGGACACGGTGCGTCCGCCTCCCTCCCTCCCTGTCTCTCCCTCTCAAGCCCGAGCAGAGCTGACGAGAAGCGCACTCGCTCGCTCGCAGGAGGAGGGCCTCCTGTTCTTCGACAAGGAGGAGCGGGGCCACTCGGGCCTCATCACCGACCTGCAGATGTCGCCCGACGGCACCTACTTTGTCACGTCGTCCAAGGACAAGTCGGCAAAGGTGCGTCGCGCTCGTCCCTCTCTCCCTCTTTCCTCGCGGGCCTCCTCAGCTGACGCTCGACCTTGTCCTGCACCCAGATCTGGTCCGTCGGCCCGCACAAGAACGCGCACGGCGAGGAGGAGTACCTGACGCTCATCAAGACGTACACGGGCGAGCCGCCGCTCAACTCGGCAGCGATCATCCCGGGCAAGCCCTACGTGCGTCCCCTCCACCTCTTCCTCTCCTTCGCTTCACGCTAGGTCGCGCAGCTGCTGACGTCGCACCCCCCCCTTCGCGCGCAACAGGTCGTCATGGGCGGCGGCCAGGAGGCGATGAACGTGACGACGACGGGCGCACGACAGGGCCACTTCGAGGTCCGGTTCTTCCACCGCATCTTCGAGGAGGAGGTCTCGCGCGTCAAGGGTGGGTTCGGCCCGTGCAACAGCGTCGCCGTGCACCCGCAGGGCAAGGGCTACGCCATCGGCGGCGAGGACGGCTGTGCGTCCCTCTCCCTCTCCCTCTCTCCCCCCTCTCCCTCCCTCCTATCCTCCTCGCCCTGCACGCTCCCTCGGCACAGAGCTGACCCACCCTCGCTCCTCTCGCGCCCGCAGACGTCCGTGTGCACGAGTTCGACAAGTCGTGGTTCGATGCGCGGCCGTACGGCGCGCTCGAGCCCGAGGAGGATTAGACCGAAGGCGCGCAGGTGCATCGACCGGTCGTTCGCACGTGTACGGTGCTTGTAACTCTTTTTCTCTCGCCTTCTGTGTGCGGGGCGTGCTCGAGAGTGGGAGAGAGGAGCGAGCGGTGCGCGAGGAGCTGGAGGTGCTCGACCTCGACGCGCTGGTCGGCTTCGTAAGCTGCTCTTCGCCGCTGTCGGGACCGCAATGCTGCCCTAGGCCTACGCTAGCGGGAGGGCGTCGAGCAGTTGGCAAGGCCTGCCCGCGGCGGCCGTGGATCCATATGCATGGTTGCTGTGCACGCGGTCGCGATCGCGGGGAAGGCGCGCTTCTTCCGCTCAAGCTTGTTCTCCAGCACCTCCCTCCCTCTCGCGCCACAGCTCGCTTCGCCCGAGTGGCCGCCTCACCCAGCCATGTGGGCCGCCGCCGAGTCGCGCACGGTGTCGATCCCGCTGCTCCAGTCGCAGCCCGACGATGGCGACGAGGCCGACGACGACGCGCTCCTCGACCAGGCAGAGCTCGGCAGGGCCCCGGCGGGCCTCGAGCACCAGCGCGCGTGGTTCAAGGACTCGTACGAGCGCGCCGCGGGCATCGTGTCGCCCGCTGCGGTCGTCCTCGCCCTCTCCGGCATCGTGCTCGTCGCCCTCTCTGTCGCCTTCTTGCCCGTGCGTCCTCGTCCCTCTCGATCCTTGCGCTCCACAGCGACGCGCTGCACTCGCACAGGTAGCTGACGAGGCACTCGCAACAGTACCACCGCATCCGGCTACCGTCGACCCTGTGGCCGCCCACCGTCCTCGACCTCGCTCCCCCTCCCCTCGTCGGGTTCAACGACTCGACCCCGGCGCCCGAGCGCTTCCGCCTCCTGCGCGACGAGCTCCGCACCTCGTACACGGCGGGCGACGTCCTGCTCGCGAGGGTCGCCGGCCCCGGGCCCGACATCGAGCGCGCCTCGTGGCTGCGGCTCAGCGTCGTCGGCGAGGGCGGGCAGCGGTTCTCGGGCATCCCGACGCCCAAGCCCGCACACGGCTGGGTCGTCCCGCTCCTCGAGCCGGGCAACTACTCGCTCTCGGTGCGCCTCGGCCAGTACGACATCCCCGACTGGCTCGACCGCCGGTTCGGGCGCACGCCCGGCTTCCCCGACGACGCGCCGCCCATCTACGCGCACTGCTACAACGACACGGTCACCGACGGTGACTTCAGCTTCGAGGTCCTCCCGCTCGACGACGGCGACGAGGTGTTCGAGCGCGCGCGAGCGGGCGTCGCCGCGCTCCCGGCGTCGGTGCGCACGCCCGAGGTCGACGTCGTCGGGACGCTCGCCGGCAAGTCGTGCTACCACGGCTCGGCGTCGCTGTGGGGCTGGTGGAGCGGCGACAGCCCGCCGTCGACGTACCACGCCTACTCGGGCTGTCGCCCGCTCTCGACGTCGCAAGCCGACACGCTCAAGACGATCAAGAACCTCCCCGACTCGCCCGTCCGGTGGATCCGCGCGCTCGGCGACTCGAACTCGCGCAACTTTATCAAGGACGGCATCCCCGCCGGGCTCATGCTCATCCCGCCGGGCACGTACCCGCCCGAGCAGGAGGTCGCCGGCGCCCAGGGCACCTTCCCCTGCATCTACGGCCTCAACCCGACGAACGGCAAGGACGAGCAGTTCCTGTGCCTCCTGTTCCCCGAGGGCCGCACGACGCCGCTCCTCTTCTCGCACGCCTGGTTCACCATGGCCGACAACGACTCGGAGCCGCTCGAGGCCGTGTTCCGCCGCACGCTGCGCGAGACGTTCCGCACGGCCAACCACACGGCGTCGCTCCTCAACGACTACTTCGCCGGGCGCTTCGGCCACTACGACGAGCACATCTTCCCGCACACGGTCGACACGCTCCTCGCGCCCTGGCCCGAGCTCCTCAACCTGTCGTACGCCGACCACACGCTCGTCAGCTTTGGCAGCCACAACACCGAGGCGACGACGGCCGACTGGACGGCCAAGCTCGACAACCTGACGGCCATGTGGCCGCGCTCGACGCACGAGCCCGAGCTCGTCTCGCCCGAGCAGCCGCGGCGCGAGGACCTCAGCTTTGTCTACACGACGCCCGTCAACTCGAACCTCATCCCGTCGGTGCGTCGAGCGCTTGCGCCTCTCTTTTCCCTCTCGTCGTCGCTCGCTCGCACGCCGTCGGGCTCATCGCTGACGCCCCACCCCCTCCCTCCTCCTCCTGCTCCACCTCCCTCCCTTCGCCCGCTCGCAGAAGTTCGGCCGCCAGTTCATCGTGCGCAACAACATGCGCAACGAGGCGCGCAACGAGCTCGCGGCGTCGTACCTCGCCTCGGGCGGCTACCTCGCCGAGCAGGCGCCCTCGCCGGGCGGCGTCGGGGCCCGAGCGTACCTCGTCGACTTTTACGGCTCGATGCACGCCATGCAGGAGGTCATGCACGACGCCGTGCACTTCTACCCGCACAACTATGCCGTCCACACGCAGCTCATCCTTGACCATGTCGTCCTGCGCGCGGCCGGCGTGCCTTAGCGCTCGTCGAGGGTGAGCGCGCTCGTCGCCGGCTTCGTCCTCGTTCCTACCTTACACCCCTCTCTCTAGATGTCGATGTAGAGGCCGTCCCGCTTCTGTAGAGCTCCCCTCCCCGCCCCTCTTCCTCTCCTCGCGCCCGGTCCCTCAGGTTTCGTTGCCTTCGTCCCTCGGTTTTTTCTCTCGCGCTCATCTCGCATACTGTAACGACCTTTGCATCATTCACGCATTGCAGCAGGTCTGCGACGAGAGAAGGTCCGCGGAGTTTGGCTGCTGCCTCTGGACGAGAGCTCGGCGGTCGCCTCCTTGCACACGCTCCTCGCACCTCGACCTCGCCTTCGTCGCTGTGGGCGACACTACACACTCGACCTGCACCGCCTAGCCACCTGACAGCCACCGTCCCGCCCGCCCCTCCAGCTCGCTCGCCCTCGCCGTCCCCCCCACACGATGAGCTCTCCAGCGCCGCAAGAGGGCGGCCTCGCCCCGCCGAGCGGCCTGCTCGCACGACGCGCCAAGAACCGCAACAAGAAGGGCCTCGCGCTCGGCAGCGAGGCCGTCAAGCCGGGCACGCTCGCCGGCAGCGACGCGTCCGACCTCCTCCTCAAGGCGCCCGCTCCCCCGGTCCCCGCACGACCACAGCCCATCCAGGTCGCCGGGTCGAGCAGGAGCAACCGCACGAGCGTCGTCAGCCTCGACTCGAACGACGGCGTGAGCCCGCTCCTCCCGACGACGCCGAGCCTGTCCAGCTCGAGCACCTCGACGAGCTCGCGCAGCTACCACAACCGCCTCAGCGAGCAGCTCGCGACCCTCGAGCTCGGCGTCGAGTTCAAGCTCGACCTGCGCAACGAGGACCTGCAAGTCCTGGGCGAGCTCGGGTGCGGCAACGGCGGCACGGTCAGCCGCGCGCTGCACGTCCCGACCAAGGTGGTCATGGCCAAGAAGGTGCGTCCCTCGCTCTCTTTCCCTTTCGCCCAGCACCGTGTCCAGCAGCTGACTCTCGCTCCTCGCCGCCCGCAGGTCGTCCACATTGCGACGAGCGACACGACCCGCAAGCAGATCCTGCGCGAGCTGCAGATCATGCACGACTGCTCGTCGCCCTACATCGTCTCGTTCTACGGCGCCTACCTGCAGGACCCGCACATCTGCATGTGCATGGAGTTCATGGACAAGAGGTGCGTCCCTGTCCTCTGCGCCTCTTCAACGCAACGTCGAGCTCGGAGCTGACCCACCTCCTCGTCCTGCCCGCAGCTCGCTCGACAACATCTACAAGAAGGTCGGCCCGATCCCCGAGCCCATCCTCGGCAAGATCGCGCTCGCCGTCGTCTCGGGCCTGACGTACCTGTACGAGGTCCACAAGATCATGCACCGCGGTCCGTTCTCTCCTCGACCTCCTCGACTTCCACTCTCTCGCGCTCGTCCTGACGCCCGCGCCCGCGCTCGCAGACGTCAAGCCGAGCAACATCCTCCTCAACTCGGCGGGCCAGATCAAGATCTGCGACTTTGGCGTCTCGGGCGAGCTCATCAACAGCGTCGCCGACACGTTCGTCGGCACGAGCACCTACATGAGCGTGCGTCCACCTCTCCCTCCCTCCTTCGCACACTCCTCGTGTCGCTGACTCACATTCTCGCAACAGCCGGAGCGCATCTCGGGCGACCCGTACAGCGTCAAATCGGACGTGTGGTCGCTCGGCATCTCGCTCGTCGAGCTCGCCATCGGCCGCTTCCCCTTCTCGTCCGAGGACGACACGCCCTCGTCTGACGAGGAGGAGGCTTTCGCGCGCCTGTCGCTCGCCGGCGTGCAGGAAGAAGGCGGCGAGGCGACCTTCTGCGGCGGCGACGACGGCACGATCGGGGACGACACGTTGAGCCCGGCCAAGCCCGACAAGAAGCGCGACAGCATCATGCTCGCCGAGCGGCAGCGCGCCGCCAAGCGCGAGTCGCTGCGGTCGCGCAAGCCGTCGTCAGGCGCCGCCGCGCCGCGCAAGCAGGCGACGGGCGTGTCGCTCGCCGGGAGCGGCCACCAGATGTCGATCCTCGAACTCCTGCAGTACATCGTCAACGAGCCCGCGCCGCGGCTACCGCCCGGCAGGTTCTCGCCCATGGTCGACGAGTTTGTCGACGCGACGCTGCGCAAGGAGCCCGTTGGGTGGAACGTCAAGAAGAAGGGCCCGCTCCCGAAAGAGGTCGCGCGGCCGACGCCCAAGGAGCTCCTCGTGCGTCTCCTTCCGCTCCTCTCGTCTTTTTCATGACGCCCTCGTGCGGAAGCTGACCTCGCTCGCCGCGCGCGCAGGACTACCCGTGGATGCGGCATGCTGCGGTCGACGACGTCGACGTCGAGGCGTTCGCCCGCTCGATCCCCTAGTCGCCGTCACGCCCCGACGAGACCTCGCCGTCGCCTTTCTCGCAGCCCGCTCTTGTACGCATACCCTCTTCTCGCTGCGCCGCCGCCTCTGTCCTCTCCTGCACACCCTCTCCCCCTCGCGAGTCGAGATACCCCCTGCGCTCCTTTTCCCCCCCGATCTGCAACGTCTCGCTGTGCGAGCAACCTGTGCTTCTGTGCGAGAGTGTCCGAAAGCAGACTGCTGCACTTCGTCCTCGCTGAAAATCCGAGTCCCCCACAGGCGTCCGACGACCGAGCCGAGGAGGACGAGCATCGGCTTCCTCGTCTCGCTCCTTCTCACCAAGCTCGCAGGTCGCGCAGCTTTGCCGCCGCTGCACACACACGAGATGCCCGCCCTCGCGTGGCTCGGCCTGTCGCCCGACACCCGCCCGTCGGCCCTGGTCGCCCTCATCTCCAACTCAACCCTCGTCGTGTGCTGGCTCGTCCTCATCAACGCCGTCTCGCCCTTCGTCCTCTCGAGCCTCCTGCACGTCCCCGCCGCACGCGCAGGCGCCATCACCGGCCGCCTCCTCGCCGCCGACGAGCTCACCGCCCTCGCCCTCTACCTCCCCGCCGGCGCGCTCGGCGACTGGCTCGGCGTCAAGTGGGTCGCGGCGTTCGGCCATGTCGTCGTCGGGTGCGCGTTCGTCGCGTACGCGAGCGCAAGGAGCGTCGGCGAGCTGGTCGCAGCGAGGGTCCTCTTCGCGGTGCGTCCCCTTCCCCTCAGTCTCGACTTGTCCGGCTCGACAGAGCTGATGATGTGACCGAGCAACAGGTCGGCGGCGGCAGTCTCGTCACGACGATGAGCTCGATGATGGCGACCATGTCGGCCGTACCCGACGAGTGCGCCGCGAGCGACGAGCCCGGCGACGAGCCGGACGAGCGCAGCCGGCTCATCTCGTCCTCGGCGCGGCGAGGCTCGACCGTGTCTACGTCGAGCCTGAGGAGACACGAGCCTGCGCGGCTGGCGGGCGTGTTGGGCTTCTCGAGCGGCCTCGGAGCCCTTCTCGCCGGTGCGTCTTCTCTCCTCCCCGCTCGTTTCCTGGTCGGTGCGCTGACGTCTCACGCCTCGCAGTCTTCGGCTTCCTCCGCCTTCCCACTTTCCTCGCCAGCCTATCCGCCGATGCCGACTCGCCCACGACCCTCGAGCAGGCCCTGCAGCGCACGCTGTACCTCGCCGGCGGCCTCTCGGTCCTCGAGGGCGTCCTCCTCGCCGCGCTCCTGCCCGGCGCGGCTCCTCGGTCAAGCGGCAGCGGCTCGGCGCGCTCGAGAACGGGCGTGCTGTCGAGGATGAAGCGGGGAGCGGGCAAGCTCGTCGAGGGATTCCGGCTTGCGGGCGAGTCGGGCGACGTCGCGATGAGCTTCGCGGCGAGCTTTGCGGTGCGTCCCTCTTTCTCTCTCGGGCTCAGACTCTCCCAGTGGCTTTGCTGACGCTTCGACCTGCAGAGCCGAGCGCAAGCCATCGTCGTCACGGCCTACATCCCGCTCCTCGTCAACCGAGTGCGTCCACCTCGCGCACTCTCTCGCTCCGCTTCCTCGCTGACGCCTCGACCCGCAGTTCTTCCTCGACCACGACCTGTGCGACTCGAGCGCTCTCGCGAGCTCGACCCACGACTCGTGCCGGCAGGCCTACGTGCGCTCGTCGATCCTCACCGGCGTCGTCCAGCTCCTCGCCCTCGTCCTCTCGCCGCTCGTCGGCCTCGTCTCTTCTTCCATCCGCCTCTCAGCCTCGCATCCGCAAGCACTCGCCCTCGCCGTCGCGTTCGCCTTCGGTGCAGCGAGCTTTGTCGGGTTCGCGCTCTTGCCCGGCGGCGGCGACCCGCGCGCGGGCGTCTCGTGGCTGTACGTCGTCGGGCTCGGCGTCGCCCAGGCGGCGGGCGTCGTCCTCTCGCTCGCGCTCGTCACGACCGGGCGCGGGACCGTCGTCGCCAAGGAGGGGCGAGAAGTCGCAGGCGCGCTGAGCGGGGCGTACGGCCTGAGCGGAGGTGCGTCCGCTCTCTCACCCTCCTCCTGCTTCGTCCCTCTCGCACAGAGAGCTGTACTGACTCGGGGCGTGCACGCGCGCAGGACTCGGCATCCTCGCCGTCGGCTCGGGCGCGGGCTTCCTCTTCGACCGCCTGCCCGGCGCACCCTTCCTCGCCGTCGGCGCCGTCGACGCGCTCGTCGCGGTCGGAGCGCTCGTGCTCTGGCTGCGAGCAGACGACGACGAGACCTTGTAGCTGTATAGACATGTAACGCTCTCTCGCTTGCGACGGCCTGTCGGAGACGTAGGCGATCCGCGAGAGCTGAGGCGAGACGAGCTCTTGCCCTTGCACGTGCAGCTTCGAGGAGCTTGAGCGACGCGAGGGTGCTGCTCCCAAAGCGGAAGGCGAGGCGAGAATTAAAGCGCCGCTCCCGTCCCGGACGGTGTCGAGGCTTCCGGTGAGAAGGCCGGCTGGCTGGCGAGCTCCCTCTCCTCCCACGCTTTCTCTTGCTGCTCGTTCGCTGCGCCCGACCCGCTACCAGCTGCTTGCATCAGCACGATGAGCCTCTCTCGCCGCTCGTACGTCCCCCCTCGCCCCCTGCCGCCGCCCTCGCGCTGTCCGTCCCCGCCTTGGCCGGCTCCTGCTGAGGCCGCTGCTGATCCTCGTACCGCCTGCAGGTCATTCGCGCTCGACGACGACGACGAGCTGGCCATCCTCCCGCCCCTGCCCGAGAAGGAGCCGATCTGGCGGCGGGCCAACATCCACCTCTCGCCCAACCTCGAACACCGCGGCCGCTACAGCGCGCTCGAGCAGCGAGAACGACTCGCACGACCTCGGCCGGCGAGCTACCTCGAGCTCGACATGGCGGCGCAGCAGCAGGAGGACGACGCCGGCGGGTCGGGCGAGCAGGAGCCGCCGCCAGAGCGACGGAGACGACCTGTCGCGGCGGTGTGCTGGCTGCTCGGCGCTCTGCTCGTCGGCGCGACCGCAGCGACGCTCTACCGAGTGCGTCGTCTTTCCCCTCGAGAAGGCGCGTGCCGGCCGAACCCTTACTGACTCCGTCTCGCCCGCAGCCGTTCAGCCTCGACCGCCCTGTCGCCCTCGCCTCGCTTCAGCCACGACCCATCTGCCCCGATCCTCGACTCGCCCTCCCTCCCTCCCTCCTCGACGCGCAGCACAGCAGCGCACCCATCGACCTCCCTTCGTCCTCGCCCGACTTCACCCTCGCGCTCGTCCACGACACGCGCACCTGCAACGCCTTCGAGCTCACGATCAGCCGCACGAGCCCGCTGCGGTGCGCCGAGATGGAGAGCGGCGACAACGAGCCGTCCAAGGATCCGGCGCTCGCCGCCTGGATCCACAGCCACCTCGGGCCCGACACGTTCAACGTCCAGGTCGACGGTGCCGAGAGGAGGGCCGAGATGGTGCCGACCGAGTACCTCGGCGACTGCGAGTACCTCTACAGGTTCCGCCTGAACAACGCCGGGCGGCTGTGGCTCAACGTCTCGCTGTTGTACGAGGTGCGTGCGCTTCCACTGCCACTCTCCTCCCTCGCGCTTCTCGAGCTGACCCTGGCTTCTCGCTCGCAGGACTACGAGGGCTTCAAGGAGATCGACGCTGAGAAGGGCTCGCGACCACGACCGCGGCTCCTCATGCAGCCGCTCGTCGCCCGACCGCTCGAGCTCAACCTGTGCGACGACGCCTGCCGACCCTACGTCCCGCCTCGACTCGGCGAGCCCGCAGCGCCGCCGTACGGCCTCGCGACCTCGACCTCCGACAAGGACGCCCAGCTCGCCGACCGCCCCGACTGCTCGACGCTCGACCAGCTGCGCACGCCGCTCGGGCACTGGGTCCCGAGCAACCCGCACGACCTCGTCTACCCGCCGCTGCCCGTCCCGCTCAAGCACTCGCGCCCGATGGCCGGCCTCTACACGTTCGTGCCCTCGCTGTGCACGTGGGACCACGACGGCCTGCGCTTCCGCGACCACGCGAGCTGCGTCGAGGAGCAGCACGCCGTCTTCTTCCTCGGAGACAGCCACGCCCGCGCCATCTTCGACATCGCCAAGCATCGCCTCGGCGGCAACGACTCGGTCGAGGACAAGAGCATGAAAGCAAACAGCAAGAGCGGGACCGTCGGTAACCTGTACCTCGTGCGTCCCTGCGATTCCTCCTCTCTTCGCCGGGCGGCGGGCTCGAGCGGGCTCGCCTCGACTGACTTCGCCTCGGCGTGCGCTCGCAGGAGTTCCGCTGGGACCCGTTCCTCAAGGCCGACGTCAGCTGCGACACGATCCGCAACTTTGACTCGTTCGCCATCTCGACGGTGCGTCCACCGTCCGCTCGGCTCGGATGCTTCTCGGCGCCGCTCGAGCCTCTCGCTGACGCTCACGCTCTCTCCATGCGCGCAGGGCTCGCACGAAGCGTGCTGGAACTGCCCCTCGACGGCGTCCTGGCTCGCCTCGATGGACGCCTTCTTCTCGAGCTGGCCCGACCGCGTCGCCGCTTGCCGAGCCGGCCAACCCTCCTCGTCCTCTCGCACGACCAAGCCACTCCGCTACTTCTTCCTCAACATCCCCGCGACGCACCCGCAGCTGCACAACCACGACTGCCGCACGGGCCCGCGCATCGCGTACTGGAACGACAAGGCGGCCGAGCTGGCAAGAGAGAGGGGGTGGGAGGTCGTCGACGCGCATCAGTACACGCAGGCGGGCCAGATCGACTCGGTCTACGGCGACGGGATCCACTGTGCGTCCTCCTTTCTCTCATCGCTGTGCGAGGGCGACTCGAGCGACGCTCGGAGCTCGTCGTCGAGGGGCGTTGGCGGCCTTCGAGAAGCTCTCGTCGCTCACCTGCTGACTCTCTCTCGCTCTCGGTCTCGCAGATCTCGGACTAGACGCAGCAGAGCCCGTCGTCGACGACTTTCTGAGCCGGCTGGGCATCTGTGGCAAGGACGGCGCGCGTCGTAGAGCGTCGGGCGAGTGGATCTCGGAGTAGAGCTCGTCTTGCACTTCCAGCACGAGAGCGGGACGCAGCGAGAGAGATGCGGGAGATGCTGCAGTTGTTGCTGGATGCGCTCGCTCTACGTCGTCGCGAGGTCCCTCTATATCCGCCCGCCGAACCACCCGCCGCCGCTCTTCCTCTCGGGCTCGACCGCCTGCTCCGTCCCAGCCCCTGCGCCCACACCGCCTCGGCTCGGCTCCTGATCCCGCCGCACCTCCTCGCCGAGCGCGCCGACCCGGATCCCTGCAGGTCCGGACGCCGGCCGCTCGAGGTCCGCGGCGGTGGGCGGCTTGGGGCCCTTGGCGGCGCGGCGCGCCTTGATCTCGGACACGAGAGCGTTCATGCGCGCGGCCTCGGCCGTCTGGCGGGCGCGGCAGGTCTCCCTGTGGTCGTGGGGCGAGGCGAGGGGGGCGGGAACGGGCGAGAGTGGGAGGTTGAGGTCGAGGTCGAGGTGAGGAGGCCGAGGCGTGGCGCGGAGAGGTGGCGGAGTAGTCGTGACGGCCGGCGAAAGGGTGAGTGTCGGAGGGCGAAGCGAGATGCGAGAGGAGGGTGCGAGGGAGGAAGGAGGGTCGAGGCGGCAGGGTCAGCGTCGTCCGGCAGCAGGTTCAGGAAAGAGGAGTGGAAAGAGAGGAGGACCAGGACGCACCAGGCTCCCAAGCTGCCGACTCCCCACGCACCCACGGCCCAGTTCGCCGCCGCTCCCACCTCAGCCCACCGTCCCGCGCCGCCGCCGCCGCCCATGAGGGTCCCTCGCCGCGCCGTGCGGCTGAAGACGAAGCGCAGGCACCCGACGCTGACGCCGGCGACGATGCCGAACAGGAGCGAGTAGCGCGCGCACGGCATGTTGGGCAGGCGCTGCAGGTCCTCGAGCGGCCGGATCGTCTTGGCCGCGTCGAGCACCGAGGGCTTGTTGCTGCCGTCGAGCGGGGCGGCCTGCGCCGAGTT
>Ga0308169_10001962_pt1 | contig 22411 bp, 22 predicted proteins | sample PhyBR1_2_FD_202139 | JGI IMG/M metagenome (GOLD analysis project Ga0308169, IMG submission 202139) | Phyllosphere microbial communities from UC Gill Tract Community Farm, Albany, California, United States - DLSLSB.R1 | ecosystem: Host-associated > Plants > Phyllosphere > Unclassified | place...
TCCAGGCGCAGACAGCGAGGGAGAAGCCGAAGGATAAAGCGATGTAGAGGACTGTGGGAGGGAGACGAGGGGTCAGCGTAGGGTCGCGAGGCGTTGAGGAGAAAGGGGGAGACGGCGACGCACGGTTCGAGGTGTTGGGCGTCGACGCGGCGGTGCCGTCCTGCCCGGCCTGGGTGCCGCCGGTGATGCTCGTCGCAGGGACGTTGGCGACGCTGTAGGCGGGGAGGAAGTCAACGAAGAGCTCTCGAGCAAGGACGAGGCAGGAGGAGGAGGAGAACGGCCGACGCACTTGGTGCCGCCGAGCGCGAAGATCATGAACAAGCACGTCCCGACGTACTCGCCGACCATGGCGACAAAGTGGTTCTTGGCCGCGAGGTGCTTGGGCCCCTTCGACGCGTTGATGATGTTGAACCGGGTGCCGTGCCAGACTCGGTTCGTCCCCTCGGGGGCGTCGCCGTGCCGGCGACGAGCGATTTGCGGGCGGTGCGGGCGGTGAGGCATGTCGAGCGAGAGCTGGTCGGGTGCGCTGTGCGGGCTGAAGCGACGGCGAGGTGCAGAGGGCGACGAGGTGCGAGAGGGCGAGGTCGAGCTGGGCGGGGGAGTTGAGGGCGCAGGCTCTACGGCTCGAGGTCGGACGGAGAGGCAGAAGGGGAGTAAGGGCCGGTCGAGGGGCAGAGCGACTGCAGCCGCAGCAAGGTCCCGGGCGAGGCCAAGGTGCAGCAGAGACCCTCGAGCGCGACGTAGGGATCTGCGCGCACTGACCGCATCCGCGCGCTGCTCTTGCGCTGTGCCTGCGCGATCGCGAGAGCCAAGCGATCGGAGCCCAAGCCTTTGACGGCGGCGTCGCGAGAGAGACGAGGCGAGGCCGGCGAGGCCGACCCGAGCGCATCATCGACCCGGGCGCTGATGAGACACGGCCGCTCGCTGCGGAGACAAGCTGTGAGGCTGCGGCGTTCCACAGCCTGCTGGGCTCGATCTCGAGCCCGGCGCGAGGACGAGGATCTGCGTCGCTCGCCCGGCGAGGCACCTCTCGAGGGCAAGTCGCTGCTGCGGCGCACTCGCGAGCCCCACTCTGCCGCTCTCCCTCCTCCTCGTGACAGCTCTGCTCGAGAGATAAGGGTGCACTCAACTGCTTCGTATTGACAATCAAGCCCGCGCACGCGAGACCCGGGCTCCGAAAGCCCCTCACATGAACTTCTGCGCCATGGCTGCGGGCGAGGGAGGGAGGGGAGACGGCTCGTTCAGTGGGACGCTCTCGAGATGGGGGAACGAGAGAGCGGGACTCTGGACGCACAGAAGAGCGAGCCCATGCCGCCGCCAGAGCCGCCGCCGGTCATGCCCGTGACTTGGTTCTGCGAGTCGGCGCTAGCAAGGGTCAGCGTCACGACCTCTTCGGTCTCGACGAGGCACGAGGTCAGAGCGCACCTTGATCATGAGCTTCATCATGGTCTGCGAGCGGGAGAGGGAGGAGGGTCGACCGCGGTCGGCGAGTCAGCCGAGCCGCTCGGGGAGGAAGAGAGGCTGTGCGGCGGACGACGCACCTGCGCAGCCGAGTTGACGACGTCCTGCTTGTTGCCATTTGACGCGCCGCCGTTCTGGTTGAAGAGCTTGGTCGCCTCGCTCATGGCTGCGCGCGACTCGCGGCATAGTCAGCGACCGGATCCTCGGCTCGAGCGCACCCTGAGAGAGGGGGGAGGACGAGGACGCACCCATCGCGATGAGCTTGCTCTGCATGCCGCCGCCACTGCTCTGCTGCTGCTGGCCGCCCGAGCCCGACGTGAAGCTCTTGAGCGCCTGCATGGCGGCCGCGGCGCCCATCGAGTTGGCGCTCATGTTGCTCTGGCCCGACGAGTAGGCCTCCTGGTGCGCCTTCTGGACGTGCTCCTCGTCGACGTCGCCGTCGTCGTCGCGGCCGTTGAGGAACGAAACTGTAGGGGTACGAGGTGCGACGTCAGCTCGCGCACGAGTAGGAGGGCGAGGAAGAGGAAGAGGACGCACGAGCGGAGGCAAAGAGACCCTGGTCCTCGTTCGACTCGTTCGACGCCTGCTGCACCGTCTGGTCCTGGTTGAGCGCGTTCAGGAAGCCGCCTGCAGGGACTCGTCAGCGAGCTGCTCGAGAGCGCGTGTGGGGGAAGGGGCGGAGGGCGAGGGAGGGACGCACCGCTGCCTTGCTGAGGAGGGCGGTTGTCGTGCGAGTTGAACTGCGAGCCGCCCTGGATGCCGAAGGCGCCGTCGCCCTGGCCGGCGTGCTGGCGACCGCCGGTAAAGTCGTGCTGCTGGCCGCCGGGCTGAGGGTAGGGCGAGTTCGAGTCGTCGCCGTACTGCTGCTGCTGCTGCTGCTGCTGCTGGTTGTTATTGTTGCCCTGGTTGTCCTGCGACTCCTGGTACTGCTTATAGGCCTGCCTCGCGGAGTGGGAGGGTGTGAGCGGCCGCGTCGTCATCGAGGTGGGGGAACAGGAGGAGGGCAAGACGGAGAGAGCGGAAGATGGACTCGCCTGCTGGCCGAACTTCATGAGATTCTCCATGGTGTCGAGTCTGTGAAGGCGAGGGGTGCGTTCGAGGCGGTGGGAGAGAGGGAGAGCAGCGAGTTGGTCGAGCAGCTGCTCGACGAGGGACCACCTCGTCGCTCTCGCCACCAGCCGCTTTACTGAGCAAGGAGGGGACTTTGACTTGCATCTGGGGCTGTTATAAGCCCGTCCAGCTTGCGCGAAAGCCGGGAGCGGGCGGTGTGATTTTCGCGAGCCGGGGAAGCGAAGCGGTGCTAATCCTGATTAGCGAGCTGTTGTAATGAAGGCAATGCCGCCGAAGTAAGCAACGAGTCAAGCAACAAGTCAAGCCCCGGCCGATTACAAAAGTCGAGCCAATCGCGCGCGCGGATCAATCTCGTCGCACGGCTCAGGCTCGCTTCCTCGCCCGTCCGCTGCGATAGAGTGCTTCTCATTGCTCTCCCGGCCTACACAGCCCTGCTCGGACGTCCCGGGGGGCGAGCTGTTCAGCCGGCTGCGCTCAGTCCCCTCGCCGCGAGCCGCGGCTCGGCAGCCGCTCGAGGCGAGCAGCTGGCTCTCTGCTGCTCGCAGAAGCACTCGCTGGTCAGTCGCACTCGCTGGAGCTGCCATCGCAGCTGGTCGCTCGCGCGAGCGCTCCGCCAGGTCGGCTCGCCCCCGCCGGATGAACCTCCTCGTCCTCCCTCGCCTCACCTCGCTCTCGGTGGGCCCCCTCTGCCCGCTCGACCTGGCGTGCAGCAGCTCCAGAGCCTCGCTAGCTCGAGCCACACCACCTCCCGCTCCGACCCACGCCTAGCAGCACTGCTCGCACCTTCCGCCCCGCCTCGCCTCGTCCGCCGACCTCCGCCATGCCGAGCAAGTCCAAGGGGCGCGGCCAGGCTACTGTCCCCCACCCGAGCGTCCACGCAAGGCTGCCCGCCAACGTCGATGTCGACTGTGCGTGTCCTCTCCGCTCTCCAGTCCAACTCGAGGCGGCAAGCTGACTCTATCCTCGGCACACAGGGGTCTACTGCGACTGCGAGGAAGGCCGCAAGCGCAAGCCTCGCAGGGCCATCCTCCTGACGACCAAGAGCAACAAGAACGGCAACCAGGGCCGGTGCGTCCTTCCAAATCGACTCTCCTACGTCTCGCCGGCGAGCTGACCTTCCCTCCTCGCCCCTCTCTCCTCTTCTCGTGAGCAGGAAGTTCTTCAAGTGCCGCAGAAAGACCGGCTGCAACTTCTTCCTCTGGCTCGACGAGTACGAGCGCTCCCGCCCGGGTCAACTCGTCGACGAGGCCGAGACGGACGAGCCGCTTGCCGACCACGAGCAGTCGCAGCCCGGGTCCAGCAGCCACGGCGCCTCTTCGTCGATCGACCGCCTCCCCCTCGAGTCGACGCCGGCGCCCGCCACCCCGAGCAAGAAGCGCGCCCGCTCCGACGACGAGGGCGACGACCAGGTCAAGCTGCCGCCCAGCGTCAAGAAGGTCCGCTTCGACGAGCACCCGCCCAAGCTCGAGGTCGACGTCGAGGACGACAAGTGCAAGGTCGCCGTCCAGGACTCGAAGATGTTCGAGGGCGAGGGCGAGGGCGAGGGCGCGGGCGAGGAGACGGTCGAGGACTCGGAGGTCGAGGAGAGTGGCCTGTCCCTCACGCTGGATGAGCCCTAGTGCGTGCTTCCCAGCTCTCTCCTGACTCTGCCTCGCTGACTCTCTGCACTCTCGCGCTCGCAGTGTCAAGCCCGAGGTCGAGGCGGACGAGTGAGAGCTGTCGAGGAGGAGGTGGGTCGCTTGGTCTCGAGTCGCGCCGGTCGTGCGCTTTTCGCTTCCGTCTGTCTTTTTGAAGCTGTCAATAGTACCGCCGTCCCTGCTTCCAGCCTCGCCCGTCGAGAGAGCCTGAGGAGAGCGGGTCTGAGACGCGTCACCGCGAGCTCCTCCTCGCTCTCCACCACACTCTGCGCCATGTCGACCGCAGAAGGACTCGCACGCAAGCAGGAGGCAGACTTGTCTCCACAAGTGGACGAGGTGCGCCCTGCTCCTGCTCTGGTTGCCGCTCGCGTCCCCTCATCGTCGTCAGCTCACCCGGACCTCGCCCTCTCTCCCTCCACAGGCCATCCCGGCGGCTGAGCAACTCGCCAAGGTGCGTACAAGCTCCTCTGTTGCCCCTGCCGAGCTCGCGCACTGACTCGAGCTTTCCTCGTTCCGCTCGCAGGACGGCAAGCAGCAGGAGGCGCTCGACAAGCTCCTCGTCCTCGAGAAGCAGGCTCGCAATGTGCGTGCTGTTCCTCCTCGTGTGCATCCCTACGACCCAGCTGACCACCCGCCCGCGCGCAACTCGCAGGCGTCCGACCTCGCCTCCACCTCTCGCCTCCTCCTCGCCATCAACTCGATCCTCTTCCACGCCCGCGACTACACCCAGCTCAACGCCCACCTCCAGCTCCTCTCCAAGAAGCATGGCCAGCTCCGCCAGGCCGTCCAGAAGATGGTCGACGGCGCGATGGAGTACGTCGACCAGCTCGAGGGGGACGACAAGCTGCGCCTGATCGAGACGCTGAGGGACATCACCGAGGGCAAGGTGCGTCTACACTACCTCTCCTTCACCGTTCGACGAGCCTGTGCGTGCGCGCGCGCGCGACGGTCCCTCGTCAACTCGTCGCTGACCTCCTCCCCTTCTCCCGCACCGTGCAGATCTACCTCGAGGTGCCTCGAGCGCGCGTCACCCGGACACTGTCCAAGATCAAGGAGGCGGCAGGCGATGTCAACGCGGCGTCCGAGTTGATGCAGGAGCTCCAGGTCGAGACGTTCGGGTCGATGGAGCGGCGCGAGAAGGTCGACTTCATCCTCGAGCAGATGCGGCTCCTCAAGGCGCAGGACGACTGGGAGAAGATGGCGATCGTGTCGAAGCGCATCAACCTCAAGTGGCTCGGCGACAAGGAGCACGAGGTGCGCTCCGCTTTCCCCTTGTCTTGCTCATCTCGTCGACGACGACCTCGAGCTGACCCCCCTCTCGCCGCCTCGCAGGACCTCAAGCTACGCTACTACGCCCTCATGATCCTGTACGGCCTGTGGACCGAGAAGTACCTCGAGGTCGCCAAGCACTACCGCGCCGTGTACGAGACGTCGTCGATCGCCGAGAGCGCCGAGTCGGCGTCGGCCGTCCTGCGCAACGTCGTCTACTTCCTCGTCCTCGCGCCGTACGACAACGAGCAGAGCGACCTCTTGAACCGGGTGTACAAGGACGACCGGCTCAAGGAGATGAAGGAGTCCTAGTGCGTCCCTCCCTTCCCCCTCGAGCATCGTCCTCCTCATGCTCAGCTGCTGAAGCGCTCGCTCGTGCACGCCCGCAGCGACCTCGTCAAGTGCTTCATCGACCCGGAATTGAGGAGGTGGCCCAACATCCAGGACCTGTACGGCGAGGGCTTGAGGAGGACGAAGGTGTTCGGGCCGGCGGGGACGGCGGGCGTGACGGGCGACGTCGAGGAGGACGACAAGCACGCCAAGGGCGAGACGCGGTGGAAGGTCCTGCACGACCGGATCGTCGAGCACGTGCGTCCACCTTTCTCTCGTCGCCGTCGGCGTCGTCGTCGTCGTCGTCGCTCGGGGCTGACCCTCGTCCCCTCGCAGAACATCCGTGTCGTCGCCGGCTACTACACCCGCATCACCCTCTCTCGCCTCGCCACCTTCCTCTCGCTCTCTGTCGCCGAGACCGAGCAGTTCCTGTCCAAGCTCGTCACGTCCAAGACGGTCTACGCCAAGATCGACCGCCCGGCCGGCATCGTCTCGTTCGTCAAGCCCAAGCGCGGCGACGAGGTCCTCAACGAGTGGAGCAGCGACGTGCACAAGCTCATGGGCCTCATCGAGAAGAGCTGCCACTTGATCGCAAAGGTGCGTCGTCCCCTTCTCCTCCCTCTCTGCTCTTTTTCGGTCGGGCGCTTTGCTGACCCTCTCCTACTCCCTCCTCCTCTCTCGCCTGCAGGAGCACGCCGTGCATGCGGCGCTGAAGGCGCAGCAGACGAAGGCATGAGTGCAACGCAGTCTCCGCATGAGCCTTCCCCTCGCCCCTCGTCCGCCGCACGCACCTCTTGAGACGCCGACTCGCAGCTTCTCGCTCTGCCCGGCTTCGAAAGCTTCTCCTTCTCGCTCTTGCTCTCTTCCGGCGTCTTCTCACGCGGCATCGATGCTCTCAGTCGCTGCTCTCGCTGCGGCTCTGGAGATCCCGCTCGGCCCTTCTGAGCGCTCTCGACCTCCTCGATCCGGACGAGGCTCGCTCCTACCGCTCTTGCACTGCGCACGAGCTGACGCTCACCGTCCTCGGCACCCTCTTCCTCCTCTTCTGTACCTCGACGAGCTCCTCTCGCCATGTCCGACACCCTCACCCTCCTCACCGCCGACGACCCGCCCGTCTCGCTCACCGCCTCGCGCACCGCCCTCGCTGCCAACTCGAAGGTCTTCGCCGACATGCTCTCGGTCCCTGTCGGCGACAAGGCGAGCGAGCCCGTCGTCGTTGCCGAGACGCAGGAGCAGATCGAGCCGTTCCTCAGGCTGCTCGAGGGGCAGGCGCCAGCGCTCTCGTCGGCTCAGTGGGAGGTGCTCGCTCGGCTCGGCGACAAGTACGACTCGTTCGTCGTGCAGCAGGCCGTCGATGCTCGAGGATGGTGCGCTCGACCCTCTCCGCCTGCCTTTTTGAGGAGGGAATGGGAGCGACTCGGCTCGCCCGAGAGCCAGACTTGACCCTTGCTGTCGCAGGGAGCTCGAAGCCAAGAACGAGGAGCCGCTCCATGCCTTTACGCTCGCCACCACGACGGGCAACAAGGACCTGCTCGACTGCTCAGCCCTTCGAGCGATCCGGGTTTCGGACCGCAGCACGCTCGGCGCAGACGAGGAATGGCGCGGCCGTTTGGTGAGTCCTGCATGGACGTATCTCTCGCGCGCTTGCAGACGGCCTGGTGCGTGCGGAGCGCCTACTGATCCCGAGCCTGCGCAGGACAATTTCGAGGCGAGACGTATTGCGGAAGCGTCTCGTCTTGTCACGCAGCTCGCCAAGGAGATGAAGGCCTGGAGTCACGTTCAGAGGTGTCTCTCTTCTTCGGAGTGTTCGAAGGTCATGAACGGCAGCCTGGCCTTCGTCGGCACCTTTTTCCTCGCGTTCGACTTGGCGGCGCCTGTCCTTCCGCTTGTTGTCAGCTTGCCGGCGGGCAGCGACTACGTCTGCGCCTATGTAGCATTCAGGTCGATGTGTTTGAAGCGCGAGGAGAAGTGGGCGACGTCGGCGCCGCAGTTTTCGCAGATTCGGTGGTCCGTGCACGACGTCTCGTCGCTCCAGGTCGACCGCGACTGACTCCTTCCTCGACAGTGCAGACTCTCTCGAACTCGAGTAGTACGCTGCAATGAAACCTGAGGGCTTCTATCGGTGTGCAAGCGCAGGCCTGGAAGAGCGAAGAGGGCGAGAGTGCGCGTTTGAGAAGGTCGACTTTCGGCGGCTCGACCGCTCTGGAGCTCGAAGCGCTCGGCCTTCCGCCATTAAAACATGCTCGAGCGGCTCTGTAGACTTGCTCAAAGCGGTACGCCGTGTGCTAGCGCTCCCGAGGGCCAAGCGCGTCTGCCTGCTGCCTGTTCCCGCTTTCCTCGTTCGCCTTCCCGCCTCGAGGAGGCTTACCTCGCGATTTTCAGCGCGGCGCGACCTCTCTCTCTGCTTCTTCTTACTGCTACGTTCGCTCGTACTCCTCGCACCGTCACCTGCGTCGAGCATGTCGGCCACCCTCACCCTCGTCACCTCGGACGACCCGCCCGTCCGGCTCGAGGCGCCCGCCTCGTCCTCGCCGCAGGCTCAAAAGTCTTCGCCGACATGTTCGAGCTACCGCAGCTCGAGATGCGGGGCAAGGAGGCCGAGATCGGCTGCGAGGAAGGCTGTGTCGTCCTCGCCGAGCCTGAGAAGGTCGTCGTCGCCTTCCTCGGCATGCTCGAGGGCAAGCACGTAGACGGTCTCCACGAGAAGACCTGGGAGGAAGTCGCTCGGCTCAGCGACAAGTACGACAGCGGCATCGTGCAGCAATACGTTCAGCGTCGCGCTTGGTGCGTCTCACGCTCCCCTCAAAGCGCAATTGGCGAGCAGACCGGCTGTTAAGCTGATGAGCACGAGCTCACAGGGAACTCGAGGCCAGTGGAGCGTCGCCGCTGCACGAGTACACGCTTGCGACCTACGCCGGCAGCAAAGCACTCCTTGAGAAGGCTGCGCTCGCCGCCCTTGCCGTCAACAATCGCGAGCTCCGAGATTTCACGGCTTCCAGTGAGTGGAAGAATCACCTTGTACGTTCTTCTTTACTCGCAGTGAGTTACACGAGAGCGCCATTCACTCCGAGCAACGAGCAGGATATCTTCGAGGCGAAGCGCAAAACGGCGATGTTCGACATCATCCAGAAGGTCGCGACCACCATCAGCGAGCGCGGCACTTGCTGTGGCAAGTCGGGCTGTCGAGGGAGGGAGGAAGCTCGAGAACTGTGCTTGCGGGTCCTCAGCGAGGCAGACGTGACCAGCTCGAGCCCACCTTTCGGGCACAGGGTTTCCCTGGGCCAGCTGTGCTCAAGCCCGGTCTGGAGTCAGATCTTCGGTCGAGCAAACGAGCGCTGGGCTGCAAGCCTGCCGTCGTTCGCATCCTGCATGTACGTGGAAATCTGTCCTCCTCGCGCCTACTTTTTTTTGACTTTGCTCGCGTAGCAGCGTTTAGTATTCCTCCTCGTGCGCCGGCCGGCCGTCTGTCGTCTCTCTTTTTGTCGTCAATGAAGGTGCTCTCTCTACTCACAGCCGGCGAGAGAGCGAGCACTGTCGAAGCCGTTCGAGAAGGTCCGCCGCGGCAAGTCGTCGAGAGCCCATCTGGAGGTCAAAGCGACTGCAGCTCAACCAGAGCCTCATCGTCAGGAGCAGCTCGCGGCGAAGCTGTGCCTGCAACCGAAAGCGGAGGCTCAGGCTGCGAGGCGGGAGAGCTTGAGAGCGCTCGCGCACTGCGCGCTCAGGCCTCTCGGAGAGAACGCTCGGTCATCGAGCGTGACGAGGCGTGCTGGGGTCAGGCAGGTCTTTGTATCGTACGCTCTCGTGGCGGCCGTCCTGCTGCGCTGCAGAGAGCGAGCGCGCCATTCTCGACGTAGTCGGCTCGCCGGCGATTTCGATCCTGACCGCGAGCCGGCTCGTCCTCATCACCACGAGGTGGCCCTTGTCGACCGCTCTCGCTCCTCACACAGCTCGAGCCGTACCCGCCATGGCCTCGCTGTACCCCTTGGTCCACTCGCAGCAGCTACTTCAGCGCCTGCTCGCCCTCAACAAGCCCAAGTCGCTCGCGCCGGCACTCCACTACTGCTACCTCGTCGGCGGCCAGATCCAGGTCAGGGGCACCGACGCAGAGGAGCCCTTTCGCCAGGAGGCCAACTTCAAGTGGCTTTCGGGCTGCGACGTGCCCGACTCGGCCCTCACCATCGAGTACGAGCACGAGGGCGGCGACCAGGTCGACCCGAGCAGGGTCCACACCCGCCTCTGGCTCCCGGATGTCGACGATGCAGAGGTGCGTTACCTTCCAACTCCCATGTCCCGAGTTGAGCAGCTGTGGGCGAGCGCTCGAGCCGAGCTGGTGCGACAGAGCTGACCTCCCCTCCCGACCCCGCTCGCAGGTCATGTGGTGCGGCCTCCCTCCAGCGCCCGAGCAGCTCGCCAAGTCGCTCAACCTCACGTCGATCCAGCGAGGGTGGACCCCGGCCGCGCTCTACCCGCCAAAGCCCCAAGCCGACGTCCCGACCTTCCTCCACACCCTCCCGCTCGTCTCGCCGCCGACCACCATCATGGCGCGCATCAACGGGCCCAAGCACACGACCGACTACCTCGAGAAGGCGCTCCACTACGCCCGGCGGTACAAGAGCCCCAAGGAGGTCGAGCTCATGGCCGAGGCGAGCGACATCACGGCCGGCGCGCACAAGAACCTCATGCGCCTCGTCGGCTCGGGCCAGGTCACGGACGAGAACGCCGCCGAGGCCGAGTTCGTCTCGTTCTGCAGGAGGAACGGGTGCGTCGAAGCTTGTTCTCTCCTTTCTGTGCTCGTCGCCATTCGGACGCCGAACTGACTTAGCCCTTCCTGCAGCTCGAAGCACCAGGCCTACTCGCCCATCATGGCCGCCGGCACCTCGGCCGGCACGCTCCACTACGTCGACAACGACCGTTCCTTCCCCTCTGAGCCGACCCTCCTCCTCGTGGACGCCGGCGCCGACTTCAACTGCTACGCCGCCGACGTGACTCGGTGCATCCCGCTCGGCAACGGCGGCCGGTTCACCAAGGAGTGCAAGGAGATTTACGAGCTCGTCCTCAACATGCAGTACGCCGCGTTCGAGCAGATCAAGCCCGGCGCCAACTGGGAGCAGATCCAGCGCCTCATGTGCGTCCTCTCTCTCTCTCGCTCTCGCTCTGCGTCGACCTCTCTTCTGGAGAGCTGGAGCTCACACAGTGCGCTCGCTCACAGGCACGACGTCCTCGCTCGCGGCTTCCTCAAGCTCGGCATCTTCAAGGTCGACGGCGCGCGCGAGGAGGAGGCGGTGCGCAAGCTCCTCGACTCGGGCCTCACGTCGGCCTTCTACCCTCACGGCGTCGGCCACCTCCTCGGCCTCGACGTGCACGACGTCGGCGGTCTCCCCGACGAGGGCCGCCACAAGACGGACCCGCTCCTCAAGTACCTGCGCCTGCGGTACCCGCTCGAGGAGGGCTTTGTCGTCACGGTCGAGCCGGGCTGCTACTTCAACGAGCACCTGTTTGCGCCGTTCAAGAACAGCGAGTTCGTCGATCACGAGGTGCTCGACCGGTACCGCTACGTCGGCGGCGTGCGCATCGAGGACAAGTACGTCCGGCTCTCCTTCTCCTTGCCCGCTCGCCTTCGCCCTCTCGCTCGCCCGTACTGACTCTTTCTCTCGCAGCCTCCTCATCACGGCCGACGGGTTCCGCAACCTCACGCCCGAGTGGCTTCCCAAGACGGTCGCGCAGGTCGAGGCGGTCACGACCGGGCAGGAGGCCTGAGCGGGTCTTTCGTAGCTCTTTCTTCTCTCGCTGGCAGTCAAGGGCAGTACCGCACGCTCGCTCGCACGAAATAGAGAGAAAGCGAGGTACTGATGCGGTGCAGACGTCGAGGAAGAGAGAGGAAGAACGAGCGAGAGGGGAGGAAGAGAGAGAGAGAGGAAGGAAGGGACGAAAGGAAAGTTGCGTGGTTACGACGACCGCCATCGACAGCGAGACTCTCCTTCCTCACGCCTCACCGCCCGACGGCGCAGGAGCGCTCTTGCCCTCGCCGCCGTCGCCCTTCGGCGCCCCATTTCCACCGCCGCCGCCCTGCTTCTTCCCCTGCCCGCGCGCACCTCCCCTCCCCTCTTCCTTCGCTCCCTCGCCCTTGCCGCCCTCGCCGCCGCTCGCCGCCCTCGTCCAGTCACCGTTCGAGCGGCCCTTGGCGCGCCCAGGCCCGCGCTCGCGGCGCGCCTTGCCGCCGCGCCCGCCCGCGCCGCCCGGCGTGCTCTCGCCCGTCGGCGTCGACGGCGAGCCCGGCTCGTCGCCCGTCACGTCGCCGGCGGTGGCCGAGGACGTGTCGGCCTTCTTGGCCGAGACGACCGGGACTGAGGGAGCGCCCGACGCGTCCACAGCGGTCGCGGCAGTGGCCGGCGCCGGCGTCGACGCCTGCTGGGCCTGCTGCTGCTGCTGAGCCTGCTGCTGCTGCTGAGCCTGCTGCTGCTGCTGCTGCTGCTGCTGCTGGGCCTGCTGCTGCTGCTGCTGCTGCTGGATCTGGTGCGGCGCCTGCCCGCGCGGCGCACGCTGCGACTGCTGCCCGTGCCCCTGACCCGGGCCCTGCTGCTGGTGCGGCGCGCGCGGCGTCCTCGCGTCCTGCTGCCCCTGCTGCCCCTGCGCACCTCCGCCGACAACGCCCGAAGCGCTCACGGCCTGCGCACCGCCGTGTCCCCACCCGCCGGGCGCCGAGGCGAACCCACCGCGCCCGCCTGCGCCGCCGCGAGGACCCGTCGGCGCACCGCCGCCGCCGCCGCTGCGAGGGTGGTTGCCGACGGCGCCTGCACCTGCGCCTGCAGGACCGTTCGGCGTCGGCCGGCCGATCGCGCCGTTGGCGCCGGGGAAGCCGCCCCTCGGCGCGCCGGAGAAGGGCGTGCCCGAGGGGGAAGGCGCCGCGCCCGCGCCCGCGCCGGCGTTGGCGTTCGGGGCGCTGGACGCTGCGGCGACCGAGGTCGAGCCCGGAGCGGGAGAGGCGCTCGCCGAGCCCGGGCCGGTCGGCTGGCGGATGGCGGCGGCCTGAGGGGCGGGGGAGGCGGAGCGGACGGGTGCGAGGGCGGAGGAGGTCGAAGTGGGAGGGCGAGGGGCGCTCTGGCGGTAGGCGAAGTTGAAGCCTGCGCGCGAGGGAGGGTATCAGCACGATGTCGAGCAGCGGCGAGACGAGAGAGGGCGAGGGAGGAGAAGGAGAGGACGCACCCTGGCTCTTGGTCTCGCTGCCGACGCGGCCGTCGCGGATGTCGAGGACGAGGCTGCCGAACGCGACGTCGGGGAGGTTCCAGTTCCAGCAGTTCTTCCACGCCGTCTCCTCGATGGCGGCGCCGCCCGAGACGAGGTTGTCGGACGGGATGCGGTTGGCGACGGCGAGCGCGTTCTGGAGGAGGGAGCGCTGGTTCTCGCTGCAGGACGAGAGCATGAGGCGTCAGAAGAGCTTGACGAGCGCGAAGAGCGAGAGGGAGGAGGAGAGGGAGGAAAGGGAGACGCACTCGACGACGCCCTCGACCTGGCTCCTGACCGACTCCCAGACCTTGTTGAACGCCGTCTTGCTCGCCTCGAGCTTGGCCTTGAACGCGTCCGGGTCGTGCTGGACCGAGAACTCGTTGTACGACACGCCGTACCGGAAGTGGAGGCCGGCCGAGACGGTCAGGTCGGCCTTGAGGACGAGCGCGAGCTGCGAGATGAGGCCCTCGCGCCCGGGCGAGGCGTGCGTGACGAGCAGGCGCGTCTCGGACGGGTCGTAGACCTGTACGACGGCGACTGCGGCCCATCAGCACGACTGCCGCACGAGTGCGAGAGGAGCGCCGAGAGCGAAAGCATCGAAACGCACCTTTTGCGCAGTGTCGACAAGCTCGCCGACTTGCAGCATCGTCGTCCACATCGTGCCCTGCCCGCCGGCGATCGTCGCCGTCCCTGCGCCGTTGTCGAACAGCTTGTGCGGCACGACGGCGCCGCCGAGGCCGAACAGGCGCAGGCGCACGCCGCCGATGAGGAGGACCCGGGTCGTCGCCTCGTCGAGGACCGTCAGGTTCGGGATCGAGTACGACGCCGCGGCGCTCGACGTCGGGCGGGTCGAGGCGGAGGGCGGGGTCGGCGCGGCCTTGGACGGGTCGACCGGGACCGAGAGGGGCGAGAGCGGCGCGAGGCGGATCTTTTCGAGGATGGCGACGTCCTCGCACGCGCCCCAGACGGTGTAGACGGGCACGTTGAGCTTGATCTCGCCCGACAGGAGCTTGGGGAACTCGCTCAGGGCGAACGAGGGGAAGTCGGCCGACGACGAGGCCGGGTAGACGTTCTTGGGCGGGTTGGCGATGAGCTCGCGCATGTGCGCTGCGGTCGTGTTGGGCGAGAGGAGCTGGGCGCGGAACTGAGGGCTGATGAGGGACGAGTACTGGACGAGGTGCTTGAGCGTGCGGTCCGACATGGTCGACAGCGACGACGACTCTGCGAGGGGTGCAGCGAGTCAGCTCTTGCGTCCCAGAGAGGCCGTCCTAGCGGACTGGACGCACCGAAGAAGCCAAAGTCGCCGCTGTGAATGATGGCGACCGCCGAGTGCTCAGCCGCGAGCGCGTTCAGGTTCGAGATGGCGCCTGCGAGGGGGGAGGGGAGTCGAGGTCAGCGTTCTGCTCGTGCTCAGCGACAAGTTACTGTCCACGCCGTGCAGGACCGGCGCACGCCAACGCCGAGCAAAGCGTGCGGCTCGCCTTGTCGGCTCAGGGTCGGCGACAGGCGGGGAGGACGAGAACAGCGGAAGCCCGCCGAGCGACCGCATGCGCCCGTCCAGACCCTCTCCAGCAGGCTCGCAGCACTCTACGCGCGCACCCCAGGCCCCTCCTGCTCTGGGCCGCCGACAAACTGGCGCCTTCCCCTCGAGCGACGCCATGTCCACCTCGCCCAGACTCGACGAGAGAAGGTGGGGGGAGCGCACCTCGGACGTCTGCGACACAGAGGATGCGGCCTGCAGCCGAGTTGATCACGTCGAGGCGGCTCGTCATGGTGTCGGTCGGAGCCGATGAGGACGAGGGGTGCTGAGGCCGGTGGGACGAGGGCTGGGCGGGGTGGGCCATGGTGGCGGTGGTGGGCCTTGTCGAGGTGGTGGACCGGGTGACGGGGGTATCGGGCTCTGCTCGACTGGCGAGAGGCGCTGGAGCGGGAGGGACGATGAGACGAGGCGGAGGCGCGAGCAAGGTCTCGCTCACAGCCGACCTCCTCTCGCTAGCTCTGGCTGGATCTGGCTCAGTCTGGGTCTGCTTGCAACGCTGTAGCACAGCCGCCCAACCGACCCCCTCGGCCAGCGGTGGCAGACCTCCTCGACCTCCTCCTCGCCGCTCTCGCTCGCCGGACTTGGCTGCAAACCCAGCGCGAATACGGTCAATGCACCGCTCGAGAGAACCGTCACCCTTCGACGGTAGCTACCAAGAAGCTCGCCATCCCGCGCACCTGCTCCTTGCGCCTGAACCACCGCAGCACTCTCGCCCGGCCCTCCTCCTCCTTGCTCTTCCGCTCCTCGCCCTGCCCCTCCGCCCCGCGCTCATCTCCCTCGACCTCCTCGAGCCCTCGCACCCGCCGCTCCTCGCAGCACACGACGCACGCGCACCGCCACGCCCTCAGGCGCGCCAGGTCGTCGCCGACCCCGACCCCTCCCTCCTCGCCCTCGCCCTCGCCCGCCAGCGCGCGCTCTTCCTCCCTGTCAGCCCTGACCACCAGCTCGTCCTCGAGCCCGAGGTGTGCCGCCGCGCACAGCGCGCAGAACCGCCAAGCGGCACCGCTCGCACCGAGCACGAGCGTCGGCAGCGCGCGCGCACCGCCGTTACCGTTGTGCTCGGCGCGCGCACTGAGGCGGCGCGGCGGCGGCTGGGGCCGAGCGCCGGAAGCGAGCGACGAGAGGCTCGCGTCGGAGTCGCGGCGGCGCGAGGCGGGCGACGAGGCGTGTGGGCGGGGAGGGGGAGGCGGAGCGTCGAGTCGCGAGAGGAGGGCGAGGAGGAGGCGCTGCTCGAGTGTGGCGGGGCGCTCGGCGGCCGAGAGGTACCGCGGCGGCTGATGCGGGTACTGCTGGTGCGGCTGCTGCAGGGTCGGCGTGGTCGGCGGGCTGGATCGGGGTGGCGCTGGGACGGGCGGCGGCAGGCGCGAGGGGAGCGAAATGCCCGGGTCTAGATGGTGCACGCGCTCGCTGAAGGGAGGTGACCAGGTGGGCGAGGAGGGGAGGACGAAGCGGCCGCATGAGGCGCACTCGTACGCGCCGGCGAGCGCGTCGTGCAGGTGCGGCGGGAGGAAGGTGTCGGTCGTGGCGCCGCCCTGGACCTCGCCGACGACGGCCTGCTCATGCACAAGTCGTGCCGCCGTGCTGAAGAGCGAGGGCGGCCCGCCGAGCCGGCTCAAAGGAAGCAGCGCCTCGAGAGGCGCCTCGAGCACCGCCGCTCGGACCGCCGGCAGCGCATCTCGCACGTCGGCCCTCGTGCCGGCGTTCCTCGGGTGCGCGCGCACCCTCGAGGCGACGCCGGGTCGTGCGAGCGGCTTGAGCGCCTTGCGCGCGCTGACGAGGCGGTTGCCGTGCGTGCGGAGGCGGCGCAGCGACGAGAAGAGGGTGACCCAGGGCGGGAGGTGTGCGAGCTGGTTGTGCGAGAGGGAGAGGGTCTCGAGGCGAGGAAGAAGGCGAGGGAGGTAGAGAGGGAAAGCTGCGGACGAGAGGTAGTCGTGAGGAGCTGCACAAGATCAAGCAGCTCGCCGAGCCGCGTGCTGGCAGGACGGCGGGCGGAGAAATGGCTCGACTCACTCGTGAGCTTGTTCTTGGACAGGTCCAGGCTCTTGACGCCATCGAGCGCAATCCTCGCCCGCCTGCGCGCCTCGTCCGGGTCGGCCACGACGAACGAGAAGTACCACGCCGTGACCTGCTCGAGCCATCTCAGCGCAGGCCAAACGACGAGGTCGGCGTCGGTGAGGCCGAGGTCGGAGAGTGAGAGTCGAGGGAGGGAAGATGGGAGGAGGAACGCCTCGAGCGAGGTGAGGAGCGCGGGCGTGAGGCGGTCGAAGCGCTCGTTGGCGGCGGTGGCGGCGAGAAGGTCGGGCGGCGGGTTCTGTGCAGGTAGAACATCAGCGAGAGCTCGTCTTAGAGAAGAGAGAGAAGGACGCACTGTCGCGACAGCCGCCTCGACCACAGGAACCCACTCCAAGCTGTCCGTCTCCCTCGCCTTGCCCTTGCCGCCCGCCGCACCCGAGCTCCACCGCTGCCGCAGCCCGACGAGCGCCTTGGCGTCGTCCCTCGCGAGCTTGGTGCGGCGGAACTCGCGCCCCTTGTCGCCCTCGTCGCGCAGCGCGGCCCTGACGTCGCTCGCGAGGCGCGCGAGCGTCGGCACGAAGACGCCGAGCGGGTTCTCGGCCGCGGTCGACGGCGCGCGCGAGAGGGTCGAGAGGGCGGGGAGGGCGGCCGAGAGCGACTTGAGCGACGAGGCGAGGGCGTCGAAGCTGTGCGAGGCGAGCGACTGGCGCGCTCGCAGGACGGCGAGCGAGAGGCGCAGGTTGGACCGCGCGATGGGCGACGCCGTGCCCGCTTGACCTGGGCCGAGCGAGAGCGCGAACGAACTCGCCGTGCTGGCGGTGCTGCTGCTCACGCCGCCGTTGCTCGTGGGAGCTCGCAGCGAGAGGTCGAGCCGAGCGACGAACCGCCCCTCGTCGCCCGACAGGCCCGACGACGACCAGTACGACTCGGTGCGCGCATCGTCGTCGCTGCTGTCGCTGTCGCTCGAGTCCTCGTCGGACGAGGGCTCGGAGAGGGACGAGGTCGTGGTCGAGAGGAACGAGGACGATGAGACTGAGGACGGGCGTCGAAGGAAGGGCGGTGGTGCGCGTGGTGCTGGCGAGAGTGCTGGCGGGCGTGCAGGTCTCGGTGAGCCGCTCATGCGGCCTCTGGCGCGAGAGGACGAGGAGCGAGCAGGCACACCTCCCCACCTCGTCGTCGTCCTCTCGCCGAGAGGCGGTGCGGCCTGTCTCGCCATTTCCATGCTCTCGATGTTCGACAGTGGGGGTGCTATCGACTGCTCTTAGTTACAGCTGCGCCTTCGAGGCCGCGCCTCGAAACCGGAAACGCTCCTTCGCCTTGACCCCCTCGCCGCTCAGGTCGACCGCCCACACGGCGCCGCTCCTCGCGCCGTACTGCCGCACGAGCTCCTCGTCCCGGTCGTCGCCATTCTCGGCCAAGCTCGCCGTCGTGACGAACAGCGTGCTGCCGTCTTTGCCGCCGAGCTCGCACGCCGTGACGTGCCGCGCGTCGGCGAACACGATCTCGAGGTCGGGTTCGCCCGTCGGCTTGAACCGGATGATCTTGCCGCCGGCGAAGCGCGCCGAGTAGACGTTGTCGTCGGCGTCGACGAGGAGGCCGTCGGGGAGGCCGCCGGGCTCTGTACGCGAGGGCGAGTGGTGGAACGTGCGGCGGTTGCTGGAGGCGCCGGTCGAGGCGTCGTAGTCGTACACCCAGATGGTGCGCTCGATCGTGTCGGCAAAGTACCTGTGACAAAGTAGACGAAGTGCAAGATGCGAGGCGGAAGGGCGCGTGGATGAGCGAGGGAGGGGTGGTGGAGGTCGGGAGGAGGAGGAGGAAGGGAGTCTCGTCAGCGAGAGCGCAAGCTCGGCACGAGGAGAACGCGCACGCACATTTTGGTCTTGTCGACGGAGAAGCTGATGCCGTTGGGTAGCGCCAGGCCGTCCATGACCTTGTCGAGCTTGCCCTCGCCGTCGAGCCGCCACATGACCTCCTCCCTCTTGCCCATGGGCTCGCCCCTGCCCGGCTTGGTGCCCGCCATGAAGCGCCCGAGCGTGTCGATCTCGCCGTCGTTGAACATCTTGGTGTGCGGGTGCTGGTCGGGCTCGAGCTCGACGTGGTAGTGCACGGCGGCGGGCGAGTCGTGCGACGACCCAGGTGCTCGAGAAGGCAAAAAGGCGAAGCCGCGGTCGGCGACGGCGATGAACTGCGACGGGAGTTTGACGAGGAAGAGCGTCAGCGGAGATCGAGCGGGCGAGCTGACAGAGAGCGAGCGAAAGGGACGCACGCCGGGCTGGTCCTGACGGAGCCGGATGCACGACACATGCGCGTCGTACACGTCGACCTCGTGCGCTCTCGACACGCAGCTGTAGTGGTGGACCTCGCCGCGCGCAATGTCGAGGAAGTGCAGCTCGTGCGTATCGGGCTGGTACAGGCTGCGTGCGCGGGCAAGTGAGGTCAGCCTGGGTTCGAGGGGGCGCAAAGGATGCAGCATTGCGCGCGCGCAGGCTCTGAAGCAACCTGAAGAGCATGCCGACGATGGCGCAAGGGCGCACGGTCGACTGCTGGAGCCTGCCCGGGGCGAGAGGCGGAGGGGGAGGAGCGTGGAGGGAGCGACTCACGGGCCCTCGCCGAGGTGACAGCGGATGTCGAGGAGCGGTGCGCCAGAGACCCTGATCGTCTTCATGACGGCGAGCGTGTCGCCTTGAGCTGTGGTGGAGGAGCAAAGCGAGAGGCCGGGTAGGGTGATCAGAATCGGCACGCTTCGCGCTCTCGCCAGTTCCCTGCGCACAGCGCACTCGACCAGCCTCCGCCCTCGCCGCAGCTCGCTACTGCGCCCTCGCGCGAGCGCGGGCCTTGCCGCCGCCCTCTCCAGCACCTCGAGGCGTGCCCCTCACCTCGCTCCGCCGCCCTCCAGCGCTCCCATCGCCCACCTTGCTCCCAGCCCTTGTCGACGACCTACCTCCACCGCGCACGGACGCCAGCGACAGACCGTCCGCTCGGCGTGAGCTGCCCGACCCCGGCCGCGGCGAGCTCGTCGAGGACGTTTGGCGCGGGCTGGCGAGGAACGGCGCAAGGCCAGTCGCATCTGCTTGCAATAGCACCTCTCTTGTAGCTTCCATGGCGCTCGCTGGAGACGCTCTTGCTGCCAGAACATCCCTCCGTGAGCGAGAGAGCGAGAGGAAGCTGCCGCCGAACTGCGGGGAGGACGACGGACGGCAACTGGGACGGACGACCGGACTCTCCGCGGCGCGCTCGGCGGCCAATCTTTGTCCGGACACCGAGCCTCACCGAGCGCAGTGCACAAGGAACTGAGAACGGAGATCGCGCGTGAAGCTTGCCGAAAAACAACGCCGTAGGCCGGGTTGAGCGAGGAGGAGAGCGGGGAACCGCGAGCCGGCTCTCGCTCCGTCCCACCTCTCGACGCTGGGCCAGACCTGCTGCACAGCTGCACATAGCTCTAGCGCGGCCGCCGCCCTACCGGTCCCCCCAGCACAGCTCGTCGTCCGCTCTCGGTCCGCCTCATCGCCCTTCGCGTCATCGCCCTCACCTCCTCGCGCACCGACTCGACGAGGCAGCATGGCGACGCCTTCCAGTCTCATCATGCACGCCTAGGAGCACTTCAGACTCGGCCCCAATCGCTCTGGTGCGTAGTTTCCGATCTGCTCGCCCCTCTCGCCCGCCCCCCTCTCCGAGCCGAGCGCTGACCCCTCTCCGGCACGCAGCGAACCACAAGGTCGCCACACTCGTCGCTTGCAACTTGACCGACCAGCCGGGCCCGCCCATCTCGGAACGCGACCGCATCCGAGCGACCCCTCCCCCGCGCCATCCGCCCTCCTCGACATCCTTCGTCGAGACGGCGCGCCCCTCGCCCCACCTCTTGCGTCGCCGCACCCTCTTTCAACAGCTCGCTCGACACGACCGGTCCGCTACCGCCGTCGGCTTCGGCGCCCGAACGTCGCCGCCTCGTCCACCTCGGCCGACACACTCTCTCGAGCGGCTCCTCTCGTCGACGCTGCACGCGTGCAGCTCGACAGCACCCTGCGCGGGCGCGAAGGTACCCGACTGCGCCGGCCTAGTCGGCGCGGGGCGGGCTCGCGCCGCGCCGGACCGTCAGCCTCGTCGTTCCACCCTACGGTCCTTCGTCGTCGGCGTCGTTCGTCGCAGCGCGCCCGCCGTCGGTCATCCCCGCGCTGAATGCGCGAGCGGCTTTGTGCGGTACAAGGGCGAGCCGGGCAGCCGTTTGGTGAAGAGGGAGAGAGGACGAGGGGCGCGAGGTGGACTGTGACGGCGAGGGAGAGACTGCGGAGGACTAGGTGCGCCCAGCTTCCTCAATCTCGCTGCGACTCAGCGGGACTCGAGTGTTGACCTGCTCGTGCTCGCTCGCAGATCTTCAGCCGTACCCCTCACCGCAATGCAGCGCCCTTGCCCGTCCGCCCCTCGAGACGAGCCCGACCTCCCCTTCGTCCTGCTCGCGGCCGACACGGCTCCGCCGCACGCACCTCCAGCACAAGCTCGAGAACAAGCTTTCGAGGCGCCACACCCGTGAGACACTTGTCCGCCGAGGGCGAGCGACCGGGTCTCGAGACGATCGGCGCCGCCGTGCCTGACGTGGATCCTGCTGCGGCGGCTGCGGCCTCCGAGCGAGGCGTGCGACGTCGGCGAGTGGACCTGCCTGCGCAAGCGGGTCTCGAGGGGCCAGCAGGTCATCGTTGAGAGGGCGTGAGGCAGTGCGTCGGCGCCTGTCCACGGCGGCTCCCTGCGAGGAGGCGGCAGCGGCAAGGTCTCCTCCCTCCTCGCACCAGCAGCTCTCATCCTTTCTGGCACCGACTGAAGCCTGCCTTTCGTGCGCTCGCAGCCGTCAACCTCGAGCCTCGAGCCCTACCCGCCAAGGATCAAGCGCCGCCACCCCCTGCGGGACCGCCTCGCCTTCTCAGCTCGCGCACCTTCTTGCGCTCTCCGACCTTCTTCATCGACATATCTCGCCATGGTGCACCGTCCACACGTCGGACGCCGTCACGGCGACCCTCCCGCCGGCACGAGCCGGATCGTGCACGGCTCGCGGTTCAACATCGCCGCGGCGTCGAAGGGGCCCAAGCACCTCGCGGCCAAGAACCACTTTGTCGCCATGATCGGCGAGTACGTCGGGACGTGCTTGTTCATGATCTTCGCGCTCGGCGGCACCAAGTGCGTCGGCCGTCCTCCTCCTCCTCGTGCCTCGTCCTTGCTCGAGAGCTCTTCGTTGACACCCTCCTCACCTACAGCGTCGCCAACGTCCCTGCGACGAGCATCACCGGCGGCACCCAGGCCGGGCAGGACGGCACCGCCGCGTCGACGCCCAACACCTCGAACCGTGCGTCGCCGTCTCCCCCTTTCTCCTCAACGCCTCGCGACCCTACGCTGACCCCTCGTCTCCCTCCCTCACACAGTCCTCTACATCGCTCTCTCCTTCGGCTTCTCCCTCGCTGTCTGCGCCTGGATCTTCTTCCGGTGCGTCGCTCGAGCGCTCGATCCTCTCCTCGACGTTCAGCTCAAGTCGCCGACGCCTTCCTCCCTCGCAGCGTCTCGGGCGGCCTCTTCAACCCCGCCGTCTCGCTCGGAATGTTCCTCGTCGGCGTCCTCACGCCGATGCGCGCCGTCCTCCTCACGATTTCGCAAATCCTCGGCGGCATCACCGGCTCGGCCATCATCCAGGCGCTCCTGCCCGGCACGCTCAACGTCCGCACGACGCTCATCCCCGGCATGTCGGTGCGTTCGGCATTCTCTCCCTGTGAGCTGTCACGAGGTCGATGCGCTGACTCTCGCTCGTCGTCGCCGCCTTGCAGGTCGTGCGAGGGCTCTTCCTCGAGATGTTCCTGACGGCCATGCTCATGATCACGATCCTGCT
>Ga0308169_10001964_pt1 | contig 22384 bp, 18 predicted proteins | sample PhyBR1_2_FD_202139 | JGI IMG/M metagenome (GOLD analysis project Ga0308169, IMG submission 202139) | Phyllosphere microbial communities from UC Gill Tract Community Farm, Albany, California, United States - DLSLSB.R1 | ecosystem: Host-associated > Plants > Phyllosphere > Unclassified | place...
GTCCCAGAAGGCCAGGCCGGTGATGCCCTTCGGTTCGAGCTTGCGCAGCAGCTCGCGCCCGATGCGCCCTTCCGTCACCTTGTACAGCGCCGCCTTGTCCGGAAAAATATACGGCAAGTCGAACGCCTCGAATTCGCGCACGCCCAGCGGCGAAAACTTGGCCAGCGACGGCGCCAGCATCTGCACGGCGCCCAGTTGCAGCGCCTCGAGTTCTTCGCGGTCCTTGTACAACTGGCTGTTCGGATAGACCTCCACCCTGACCTGGCCACGCGTCATTTGCTCGGCCAGCGCCTTGAACCGCTCGGCGGCGCGGCCCTTGGGCGTATCCGGCGCCACCACGTGGCTGAACTTGATCACGATCGGCCCCTGTGCCCAGGCATTCATACTGGCGGCTGCGGCCAACGCGGCGCACAGCGCGCGGACGGCCAGGGAATTGAGTTGCATGACGGTTCGATTCTTCCTGATGAAACGTTACACTGGCACATGTCGCATTGCCCGTCATCGCGACGAGGCCACGATGCGCCCGACAGTGTAACCAAAACAGGACCTTGCATGAAATTTCCGTTCATCCAGCCCGGGGCGACAGACGACCTGGACGCCGGGCGCGAGCCGCGCGCGCGCTCGCGCGGCTGGCGCTTCCTGCGCTGGATGGTGCCGATCCTGCTGGTCCTGCTGTTTTTGGCCGTGCTGATCTGGCTGCCGTGGCAGGCGCGCCAGATGGAAAGCAACGATCGGCAAGAGCAATTGATTGCCGATACGCTGTGGGTCGAGCAGACGCTGCGTTTCGAGCTGGCGCGCAGCGAAGAAGCGCTGGCCGCCCTCGGCGCCGACCTCGTCGTCGCACCGCTGCCGCCGGCCAAGCTGACGGCGCGCTTCCGGCAGATGTTTACCAATGGCCCGGAACTGGTGCGCGTGGTCTGGAGCGATGCCGACGGCGTCCAGCAAGCCATCCACGGCAGCGACCTGCCCGCCACCGGCCTGCCCGCGGCCACCGTGCTGGCCGGCGAAATGGCGCGCTCGATCCGGCGCGGCCGCTACAGCGTGCCGTATGGCGCCACGGCCTCCACCCACGGCGTGATCGATTACTACCTGCCGCTGTTTCGCGGCGGCCAGTTCGCCGGCAGCCTGGTGGCGACCTACAGCCTGCAAGTGCTGCTGGATGAAACGGTGCCGTGGTGGTTCGCGCAGGACAATGCGCTGACCCTGCTCGACCGCAACGAACTGCCGGTGGCGCGGCGCGCCTCGGGTGGTCCGGGCCGCAACGTCTACACGCACCAACGCGAGCTCGACCTGCCTGGCGCGCAACTGGTGTTGTCGACCAACAGCGTCAAGCGCGCGCCGCAACTGCTGCCCAATCTGCTGGTCGGCTCGGTGATCGTGCTGGCGCTTGGGCTCTTGATGAGCCTGGCTGCGCTGTGGCGCCATATCTCGCGCACGCTGGCGGCCGAGGCCGCGCTGCGCCAGCAAATGGCGTTTCGCACGGCGATGGAAAACTCGCTGATCACGGGCCTGCGCGCGCGCGACCTCGAAGGGCGCGTGACGTACGTCAACCGCGCCTTCTGCCAGATCGTCGGCCTGTCACAAGAAGAATTGATCGGCAAAAAGCCGCCGATGGCGTACTGGGCGCCCGAAGCAATGGCCGAATACGAAGACCGTTTCCAGGGCATCTTATCGGGCAAGGTCACGCCGCAGTTCGAGACCGTGTTCCAGCGGCCCGATGAAGTGCGCGTGCCGGTGCTGGTGTTCGAGTCGCCGCTGGTCGACGTCGACGGGCGCCATACCGGCTGGATGAGCTCGGTGCTCGACATCACCGACCGCAAGCGCGTTGAAGAACTCAATCGCCAGCAGGAAGAAAAGCTGCAGGCCAGCGCGCGCCTGGCCACGATGGGCGAGCTGTCGTCGATGCTGGCGCACGAGCTGAACCAGCCGCTGGCCGCCATCTCGAGCTACACCGTCGGCGCGCTGAACATGCTCGACCGCGCCGCCGGCACCGGCCAGGAAGTCAAGCCCGGCATGCTGCGCCACGCACTCGAACAGGCGCGCCAGCAAGCCCAGCGCGCCGGCCACATCATCCGCAGCGTGCACGAGTTCGTCAAAAAACGCGAGCCGCTGCGCCAGGAACTGACGATCCGCAGTGTGATTGCCAGTGTGCACGCGCTGATCGAGTTGCAGGCGCGCCAGGCCGGTGTGGTGCTGCGCGTGCACTTGCCACCGGGCCTGCCGCCGGTGCTGGCCGACCGCGTCCTGCTCGAACAGGTGCTGCTGAATCTCACGCGCAACGGCATCCAGGCCATGCAGGACACCGTACCGGACCAGCGCGTGCTGCGCATCGAGGCGGCGCACATCGACGACCAGGTGGCCGTCTCGGTAATCGACCGCGGCCACGGCATTTCGGCCGAAGTGGCCGAGCGGCTGTTTTCGCCGTTCTACTCGACCAAGGCCGAGGGCATGGGCATGGGACTGTCGATTTGCCGCACCGCGATCGAGTTTCACGGCGGCACCCTGAGCCACGCGCCCTATCCGCCAGGTGGCACCGTGTTCACGTTTTCGCTGCCCGCGCAGGCAGGGAGCCGGGCGGTCGGCTAGAATCGCGTGCGGCGCCCTGCCCGACCATTACGGAGACCCCCATGCTGCACATCGTCGACGACGAAGAAGTCATACGCGATTCGCTCGCCTGGCTGGCGCAATCGCGCGGCCTCAACGTGCGCAGCTATCCCGGCGGCCAGGAATTCCTCGATGTCATCAAAGATCTCGATGGCAGCGGCGACTGCGTCCTGCTCGACGTGCGCATGCCCGGCATGAACGGCATTGCCGTGTTCGACCAGTTGATCGGCCGCGGCCTGCTGCCGCGTCTGCCGGTGATTTTTCTGACTGGCCACGGTGAGGTGCCGATGGCGGTCGACTCCCTCAAGCGCGGCGCCTTTGATTTCTTCGAGAAGCCGTTCAACGACAATGTCTTGATGGACCGCGTCGAAGAAGCGCTGGCCGCCTCGCGCAGGGCGGCCACGTCCGCTGCAGTGCAGGCGCGACTGGCCACGCTGTCCACGCGCGAACGCGAAGTGCTCGACCTGATCCTGGCCGGCATGATGAACAAGGTCGTGGCCGACAAGCTCGGCATCAGCATGCGCACGGTCGAGGTGCACCGGGCCCATATCTTCGACAAGATGCAGGTCAAGACGGCGGTCGAACTGGCCGGCTTGCTCAAGTAACTACCGGCAGCGCGCTCGCGCTGCCTTCACACTGTCTTCATTTCCTGCGCGTAAAGGGTCTGAGGAGTCTGCAGCAGCCTTGTAAAATAAAGTCTGAACGCGCCGCGGCCAGGGCGCCGCGATGCACAGGCTTTTTCAGGAAACGCGCATGAACGAAAAGACAGTTGCAGACAAGATGTTTCTACGCACAGCGACATCGATGCTCGTGCTCAATGGCCAAGCCAATCCGACCATGACGGCGCAGATGCCGGCCGGCATCGTCAAACAAGGGGACGGGCCGTTCGACGTCATCCTGATGTTTTGCACGGGTCAGAACGACCTCGCGCATTACCTGCCGCTCGCCAAACAACAGCTGAGTGATACCGGTTCCCTCTGGGTCGCTTACCTGAAGCAGACAGCGTCCAAGGCAACCGACATCAACCGTGATTCGATCAATGCGTTTGCCAAAGAGCACGGCATCACCGGCGTGGCCATGATTTCCATCGATGGTGACTGGTCGGCGCTGCGCCTGAAACGCATTGCGATTTAGGTGGCAGCATGGGGCCAGGCGCCGTGGCGCGCCAGCGCCCACGCCACATGCTCGCGCACCAGCTCGGATGGATGATCGGCCCGCGCTTGCAGCGCCGCGACGATGGCCGCATCGCCAGGCACCTGTTCGGCCGCATTGCCCAGTCCCACCGCCAGATTGCGCAACCAGCGCTCATGCCCGATGCGGCGGATCGGACTGCCTTCCATGCGCCGGTTGAATTCGGCGTCGTCCCACGCGAACAGGCCGATCAGGTCGCCCTCACCCAGGCCGTTGCGCTCATCGAAATCGGGCACCTGCGCCCGCTGCGCGAACTTGTTCCACGGGCATGCGACCTGGCAATCGTCGCAGCCGTAGATGCGGTTGCGGATCAGCGGGCGCAACTCTTCGGGGATGCTGCTTTTGAGCTCGATCGTCAGGTACGAGATGCAGCGCCGCGCGTCGAGCTTGCCCGGACCCAGGATCGCGCCGGTCGGGCACATGTCGATGCAGGCCGTGCAGCCGCCGCAATGCTTGCCGGTGGGCGGATCGACCGGCAGTGGCAGGTCGATCAGGATTTCGCCGATGAAGAAGGTCGAGCCGGCCGCGCGCGACAGCAGCAGCGTGTGCTTGCCGCGCCAGCCCAGGCCGGCTTTTTCGGCCAGCGGCAATTCCATCACGGGCGCCGAATCGGTGAACACGCGAAACCCGAACGGCCCGATCTCCTGCTGGATTTTCTCGGCCAGCGCCTGCAGCCGGTTGCGCAGCACCTTGTGATAGTCGCGGCCCCGCGCATACACCGACACGACGGCCGCGTTCGGGTCAGCCTGACGCAGGCGCTCCCCGGCGCGCCAGTCGCCCTGGCGCTCGGTTGGCAGATAGTCCATCCGCACCACGATTGCGCGCACGGTGCCGGGGACGAGTTCGGCCGGCCGCGCACGCTTCATGCCGTGGGTTGCCATATAATCCATCTCGCCGTGGTAGCCCGCATCCAGCCAGGCTTGCAGGCCCGCTTCGAGGTGCCCCAGGTCGACATCGGCAATGCGCACGTCGGCAAAGCCCAGCCCCGCGCCCCATCCCTTGATGGCGCGCGCTAGCTGGGGCAGGTCGACGGATGAGGTTGGGGAATCGGACATACCGGGGTGGGAACACCACAAGAAAAGAACGCAGCAGAATGCAGTACAACACGCTATTTTATGCCATGCAGCCCATCAAAGCGCACCAGCACCACTATTTGCCGGACGAGTCGGCCACCGATGCACTGGGCGGCGCGCTAGCCCGCGCGCTGGCGCCGGGCCTCGTTATCTACCTGCACGGCGACCTGGGCGCCGGCAAGACCGCCCTCACCCGCGCCCTGCTGCGCGCGCTGGGTCACACGGGTACGGTCAAAAGCCCGACCTACACGTTGTCGGAGCCGTACAACGTGATGCTTGACGACAATCCGCTGAGCGTGATCCACTACGATCTGTATCGCATGTCGAGTCCGGAAGAATTTCTGGACGCCGGCTTTCGCGAAGATTTCGACGGCCACAATGTCTGCATCGTCGAGTGGCCTGAAAAAGGCGAGCCCGTGTTGCCGCCGCCGGACATCCGTTTACTGCTGAGCGTCAGTGGAAACGGCCGTGCTGTAGAATTGCAAGCGTTGTCTGAATTGGGCCTGCTATGCCTCGATCGTCTCGCTTTCCTCCCGCCGCACCAGTAACTACGCCCTCCACACGCCGCCGCGTCATGCTCAAGGCCGGCGGGACACTGCTGCTGTCCGTCGTCGCCCCCTTGCCCGCCAGCGCCAACCAGATCCTGGCAGTACGCGTCTGGCCCGCGCCCGAGTACACCCGCGTCACGCTCGAAAACGACACCGACCTCAAGACCGAGCATTTCCTGATTCCCGATCCGCCGCGCCTGGTCGTCGACATCGACGGCCTGGGCCTGAGCCCCACGCTCAAGAGCCTGGTAGCCAAGATCGAATCGAACGACCCGTACATCAAGCAGGTGCGCGTGGGCCAGAACCGGCCGAACGTCGTGCGCCTGGTATTCGACCTGAAAGCCGAAGTCAAACCGCAGGTGTTTACGCTCGCGCCCGTGGCCGGCTACCAGCACCGCCTGATCTTCGACCTGTATCCGGTCACGCCGGTGGACCCGATTGCGGCGATGATCGAAAGCGGCGAATGGAGCACCGGCACGACCAAGACCGTGGCGGCCGGCACGCCGGCGCTGGGCGACCCGGTATCCGGCCCGCCGGGCGCGACGATGCCCGCTACCGTGCTGCCGCCATCCGGCGCCGTCGGCACGGGCACTGCGGCGGCGGCAGGCGCCATCGTCGCCACCACGCCACCAGTACAGATCCCCACGCCGCCGCCAGTGGCGCCGCGCACCCAGCCGAACGCCGCACCGGACGCCATTGCCCGGCTCGAATCCGAGATCTCGGGCCTGCGCGGCACACCGCCGGCCCAGGCGGTGCAACCGACGCCCGGCAGGGCCGGTGCACGTCCGTCCCAGAAAGTGGCGCGCATGGTCACCATCGCGCTCGACCCGGGCCACGGCGGCGAAGACCCGGGCGCCATCGGCGCCAACGGCAGCCGCGAGAAGGACATCGTGCTCGAAGTGGCCAAGCGCCTCAAGACCAAGCTCGAACAATTGCCCAACACGCGCGTGATGCTCACCCGCGACGGCGACTTCTTCGTGCCGCTCAATACCCGCGTTGAGAAGGCGCGCAAGGTGCAGGCCGACCTGTTCGTGTCGATCCACGCCGACGCCTGGGTCTCGCCGACCGCGCGCGGCTCGTCGGTATTCGTGCTGTCCGAAAAAGGCGCCAGTTCCAGCGCCGCGCGCTGGCTGGCCAACGACCAGAACCGGGCCGACCTCGTGGGCGGCGTGAACCTGGCCGGTGGCAGCACCGACCGGCAGCTTGCCAGCGTGCTGTTCGACCTGTCGACGACGGCGCAGATCAACGACAGCCTCAAGCTCGGCAAGGCCGTGCTGCGCGAAATCGGCGGCATCAACCGGCTCCACAAAGCATCGGTCGAGCAGGCCGGCTTTGCCGTGCTCAAGGCGCCGGACATCCCGTCGATCCTGGTCGAGACCGCCTTCATCTCGAACCCGCAGGAAGAAGCACGCCTGAACGACAACGGCTACCAGGACCAACTGGCCAATGCCATCACGAACGGCATCCGCCGTTATTTCGCCGACAACCCGCCGATGGCCAAGAGCCGACAAACCTGACATGGACCACATCACTTTCGGGCAGCTGCCCGCGATCCGCATCACGGCGCCCGACGGCGCCACTGCCGTCATCACGCTGTACGGCGCGCACCTGGTCTCGTGGCACGGGGCCGATGGCGGCGAGCGCATGTTCCTGAGCGCCCGCTCGGCGCTCGACGGCAGCCGCGCGATCCGTGGCGGCGTGCCGGTGATCTTTCCGCAGTTCGCCGAGCAGGGCGACGGCATGCGCCATGGCTTTGCGCGCGTGTCCACCTGGCGCCTGGAAGACAGCGGCGTCGAAGGTGACGCGGCGTGGGCGGTGTTCGGTCTGAACGAGGCCGATCTGCCGCAAGCACTGGCGGGCGCCTGGCCGCACCGGTTCGCACTGCAGCTGCGCGTGGCCGTGCGCGCCAATGAACTGAGCATGGCCTTGAATGTCCGTAACACCGGCGAGGCGGCGTTCCCGTTTGCAGCGGCGCTGCACAGCTACCACCTCGTGCCGCACCTGGCCGACGTACGTATCGAAGGGCTCGAGGAGGGCACGCTGTCGATCGCCGACAAGCTCGACGTGGTGTACGAACAGGTCGACGACACCATCTTCCTGGGCACCTGGGCGCGCGTGCTGACGCTCGAGCAGGAAGGCTTTTCCGATGCGGTCGTGTGGAATCCGGGCGCAGCCGACACGGCGGCGCTGGCGGACATGGAAGACGAAGAGTATCAGCGCTTTGTCTGCATCGAACCGGCACAGCTGACGCCGGTGCAGCTCGAACCCGGCGCGGCCTGGGAAGGCCGCTACCGGGTCAGCTGAGCATTTACATCGCGCTTTTACATTGATTCCTTGATCATCCGTCCATTGCTCGGCTGCACTGGCCGCGCATTGTACGGATACAGCCGCGAGAACAGCGCCATCTGTTGCGGCGAGGCCGTCATCGGCTGCTTCATCACGATCCACAGCACGTTCTCGGTACAGGGCGGCTCGCTGAGCGAACCCATGTACGTGAAGTAGTCGCGCCGCGCCGGCAGGATCTCGTTCACGTTCAGCACGATCGACGGCGTCACGGTCGTCAGCTTTTCCAGCGGCAGGTTGTTCCACACGGTCTGGATCATCGGATTGGCGTCGCCTCGCTCGAGCGGTACCGCCAGCACGACGATCTTGTTGTCGTAGCTCTTGTGCACCAGGTGCACCACCATCTCGGTGCCGCGGCCATTCACACGTTCTTCGCCCGGCCGGTGGAAGTGGAACTGCTGCAGCTCGTAGGTGGTGCCGCCCACGGTCAGGAAGTTCCCGCCCGCGACATTGACCTGCACCGTGTGGCCATTGTCAACCTCGTTGAATGAGCTCGGCTGATAGTCGAACGTGATCTGTTCGAGGTTGACCTTCATGCCATCGCGCAGGTCGATCGGCGACTGGCGATTGCCCGTATTGCAGGCCGCCCATGCCGTGTTGATCTTCGACCAGTTCTCGGGGCCGAACTCGCCGTCATAACTCCAGTGCGTGCCGTTCTTCGGCTTGGCCGTTTCGACGGCCACGGCCGCCACCATCGCGGCTTCCTTCTTGCGGCGCGCGTCGGCCGCCTTGCGGGCGCGCGCCGCTTCTTCGGCGCGCAGGGCCTGCTTGGCGCGCAGCTCGGCGAGCTTTTCGGCAATGCGCACCGACAGGTCGACCTCGGTATCCTCTTCGGATTTCGCGGGCGCAGCCGCAGCAGCAGCAGCAGGTGCAGCAGCCGGCTTGAGGTTCGGCCGGATCGACGCAATCGCAGGCTTGGCCGGCTCGGCCACAGGCTTGGCGGTCTTGGGTGTCGGTTCGTTCGCCTGCGCCAGGGCGGTGACCAGGCCCAGCGTACATAGTGCGATCAGGTTACGCATGTGATTTTCGGATAGTTTGATTCTCTCCCTCCTTTATCGGACTCAGCGCCTGTAACTTGAGTGCGCACGGGCAACATGGGGACCTAATTCGTCGGATTAGCCAGTTTGCAAGCCTTTGCAACAACATCCCGTGTCGTTCTTGCATCGCCCGCCCTACGCGCTTTGCCCTCGATTACAATTGCCCGATACTTATAACGACAGGGGCAGCACATGCAGGCAGCGTCAAAAGAGACTACGATCCACGCAACCGTCGGCGCGGCGCTATGCGCGCTGCTATCCATGGCCAGCGTGCACGCCACTGCGGCCAAGGCCGAGCAGGAATTGCCGCCCAGGCTGACAGTGGCCGATGTCGTCAAGGCGTCCAAAGCGGCCGAATGGCGCGCGCTCGACCCCGAGAACACGATGTACATCGAGCTGCCAACGGGTCGCGTCGTCATCGAACTCGCGCCCCGCTTCGCGCCCAACACGGTGGCCAATATCCGCGCGCTGGTGCGCGAGCGCTACTTCGACGGCTTGTGGGTGATGCGCGCGCAGGATGGCTTCGTCGTGCAATGGGGCGACCCGGACGAAGAAAAACCGCGCCCGTTCAAGGCCTCCAAGACCGTGGCCGCCGAATTCACCGTGCCATATACCAAAGGCGACAGCTTCACGCGCCTGAAGGAACGCGACGTCTATGCGCCGCAGGTCGGCCACGTCGATGGCTTTCCCGTCGCGCGCAATCCGGCAACCAGGCAGACCTGGCTGCCGCACTGCTACGCGATGATCGGCGTGGCGCGCGACAACGGCGCCGACACCGGCAACGGCTCGCAGCTCTACACGGTGATCGGCCACGCGCCGCGCCACCTGGACCGCAACATCACGGTCGTGGGCCGCATCGTGGCCGGCATGCCGCTGCTCACCGTCATGCCGCGCGGGACCGCCGCTGCGGGGTTCTACGAGAAGGCCGAGCAGCGCACGCCGATCGCCAGCGTGCGCATGGCAGCGGACGTGCCGCCCGCCGAGCGCAGCAAGCTCGAAGTCATGCGCTCGGACAGCGCCGCGTTTCAGGCCGTGATCGATGCCCAGCGCAATCGCGGCGGCCCGTGGAGCAAGGTGGCCGCCGGCGCGATCGACCTGTGCAACGTACCGATTCCCGTGCGCGAGCAGCCTTGACGATACGGGGGCGGGGCAATTTGCAGCCGGGGACGATCCGGGTCTTTTTCGACGGGCTATAATCTGCGGATGAACGCCCCTGCCCCGACCATCCGCCCCATCCAGCAGCTTCCCGACCAGCTCATCTCGCAGATCGCCGCCGGCGAAGTGGTCGAGCGGCCCTCGGCCGTCGTCAAGGAACTGCTGGAAAACGCGCTCGACGCCGGCTCGACGACGATCACCATCCGCCTGGAAGAAGGCGGCGTCAAGCGCATCGCCATTACCGACAATGGCCGCGGCATCGCGCCCGAGCAGCTGCCCCTCGCGCTGTCGCGCCACGCAACGTCGAAAATCGCCTCGTTGAGCGACCTGGAAAACGTCGGCACGCTGGGCTTTCGCGGCGAAGCGCTGGCCTCCATTGCGTCGGTCGCTTCGGTGCGCGTGACCTCGCGCACGGCCGACGCCGCGCATGCGTTCGAGATCGTCGGCTCGCACGAAGGCGTGGTGGCGCCATCGTCGGGCGCCTGTGGCACCACGATCGACGTGCAGGACCTGTATTTCAATACGCCGGCGCGGCGCAAATTCCTCAAGTCCGAACAGACCGAATACGCGCATTGCGCCGAGGTCGTGCGCCGCATCGCGCTGTCGCGCCCCGACGTCGCCTTCAGCCTGTCGCACAACGGCCGCACGATCGACCACTGGAACGTCAGCGAAGCGGCCAAGCGCAGCGCCCACATCCTTGGCAACGATTTTGCCGAGGCGCGCCTGGCGCTCGACGAAGCCGCCGGCCCGCTGCACCTGCACGGCTACGTCGGCCTGCCAACTGCCTCCAAGGCGCGCGCCGACGGCCAGTTCTTCTACGTGAACGGGCGTTTTGTCCGCGACAAGGTGCTGGTGCACGCGGTCAAGGCGGCCTACCAGGACGTGCTGCACGGCGACCGCTTTCCGGCCTATGTGCTCTCGCTCGACCTCGACCCGGCACTGGTCGACGTCAACGTGCACCCGTCGAAAACCGAGGTGCGCTTTCGTGACAGCCGCGCGGTGCACCAGTTCGTGTTCCACGCGGTGCAGCGCACGCTGGCGCAAACGTCGGCCACCGCGCACGGCAGCGTGCCGGGACCGATGACGGCGGCCGAGGTGCGCCCGAGCGGCACGCCACTCTGGCAGTTGTCGCAGTCGCCATCGCAACCGCAGCAGCGCCCGCACGAGCAGACCTCGTTCGGCGCGCAGCTGACGCCGACCTTCTCGCCGTCGCCGTACGCAGCAGGCAGCCGCTGGGACGATGCGGCCACGGGTGGCGGCGTGCCCCAACGCCTTGAAGCCTACGGCGCGCTGTTTGCATCCGATGCGGCCAGTACGGCCGCGGTGCCGGCGCCGGTGCCCATGATGGCGGCCGACAAGCCACTGTCGAACGACGACTTCCCGCTCGGCTTTGCGCTGGCCCAGCTGCACGGCATCTACATCCTGGCGCAGAACACGCGCGGCCTGGTGCTGGTCGACATGCACGCGGCGCACGAGCGCATCCTGTACGAGCAGATCAAGAATGCGCTGGACGCGCAGGCGCAGGGCCAGGAAATGCAGGTGCAGGCGCTCCTGATCCCGGTGACGTTCTATGCGGACGCGATGGAGGTCGCCACCGTGCACGAGCATGCCGACACGCTGGCCACGCTGGGCTTCGACATCGCAGCCCTGTCGCCGACGACGCTGGCAGTGCGCAGCGTGCCGACGCTGCTCAAGAACGCCGATGCGCAAACGCTGGCGCGCGACGTGCTGCGCGACGTGCGCGAATTCGGCGGCTCGCGCGTGCTGATCGAACGGCGCAACGAGCTGCTGGGCACCCTCGCCTGCCATACGGCGGTGCGCGCCAACCGCATCCTGAGCCAACCCGAAATGAACGCGCTGCTGCGCCAGATGGAGAGCACCGAGCGCGCCGACCAGTGCAACCACGGCCGCCCGACCTGGGTGCAGCTCGACATCTCTGCGCTCGACAAGCTGTTCCTGCGCGGTCAGTGATGGGGACCATGAACACACCGCTGGCCGTGGCCATCATGGGCCCGACCGCCTCCGGCAAGACCGCCGCCGCCCTGCGCATCGCCCAAACGCGCCCCGTCGAAATCATCTCGGTCGACTCGGCCCTGGTCTATCGCGAGATGGACATCGGTACTGCCAAGCCGACGCCGGCCGAACTGGCCGCCGTGCCGCATCACCTGATCGACATCCTCGATCCGCTCGATGCGTATTCGGTCATGCAGTTCCGCAACGATGCGATCCGGCTGGTGGCCGAGATCACGGCGCGCGGCGCGCTGCCCCTGCTCGTGGGCGGCACGATGATGTATTTCAAGGGCCTGGTCGAGGGACTGGACGACTTGCCGACCGCCGACGTGGCGCTGCGCGCCGCGCTCGACGCCGAAGCGGCGCGCATCGGCTGGCCCGGCATGCACGACAAGCTGCGCGCGCTCGACCCCGTCACCGCCGATCGGCTGGCACCGAACGACGCCCAGCGCATCAACCGCGCACTGGAAATCATCGAACTGACCGGCAAGCCGATGTCGGCGCTGCTGGCGCTGCGCACGAAGCCCGTGCTGCCGTTCAGGCTCGTCTCGTTCGGCCTGGAGACCGATGACCGCACGGTGCTGCACAAGCGCATCGCGCAGCGCTTCGACGCGATGCTGGGTACGCGCGACGACAGCGGGCTGGTGGCGGAGGTGGCGCGGCTGCGGGCACGGGGCGACCTGTCGCCGCTGCTGCCGTCGATCCGCTGCGTGGGCTACCGCCAGGCCTGGGATTATCTCGACGGGCGCATCGACCGCGCCACGCTGCGTGAGACGGGCATCATCGCCACGCGCCAGCTGGCCAAGCGCCAGATCACGTGGCTGCGCGCGATGCCGGACCGGATCGTCATCGATTGCCTGGGGCCGGATCCGGCCGGCGCGATGCTGGCGCACCTCGCGCTGTTGGAAAAATGACATGCGCAGCGACTATTTGTGACCCACACGCCCCGGCGATCTTGACAGCCATCCACTCACGCCGGATAATACTTGCCAGTTCCGGTGATATAGCTCAGTTGGTTAGAGCACAGCACTCATAATGCTGGGGTCGGTGGTTCAAGTCCACCTATCACCACCACGAAGTCGAAAAGCCGCTGATCCGAAAGGTTCAGCGGCTTTTTTCATGCCCATCCTGTCCGCATCGTGTTGCCCCAGCATGCGTCACGTGGCAGGCCACTACCCTGCAATGGCAATTCCCCGATGCCGATCGACATGTCACACGACGGCGAGTCGTTGCACCGTGTCGAGTCGCATGCGCTTGCTTCGCGCATCGCTATTCACGCGCATTTCTACCGCGATGACAACCCAGGTGATACGTGGCTGTTACTTCCGTGATTGCCCGAACCCAGCTATGTTTGAGCGGTGTTTCCTCTATGACACCTGATTTTATGGGCCATGGATATCACTGTCATTTCGAGCGTTCGAACGTATTGAAACTGTCATGTCGCGCAGTTTTGATCATCCCAATCAAGCGACTATCAAAGGAAATAAAATGGCTCTGAAGATCATCACCGCATTCTATGGCGACGCTACACGTGGCGCGGATGTCACGGCACAAGTTCAAGCCATTGTGGCAAACGGAAACGATGATGTCTCGATCAGCAATCAGTCATTGGGCGGCGATCCTGATATCGGCACCAGGAAACAATTTGGCGCCGTGTACTTTCATGAGAACGGCACAATTGCATCGATTGTCGGGCAAGAAGGCGACACGCTCGATTTCGTGAAGTAATTCAGCTATTTCAATAAGATTCGGCACCGCTGCAAGATTTTCTGCGAACGTTGATGGCATCAATGAATGCAGCGGGACCGCGATCACATATCGCAGCAATTCAATATAACAGACAGGTCGCCCGGAAAAATTCATCACGATTTAACGATCTTACTGCCAGGCGCATCACCCGATGATGATTGCGAGATCGTTGTTCATTCCCTCAGCCGCTGAACTTCGGTGCTTCCGGTGAATCTGGACTGTCCACCTTCTGCCGCAAGGCGCCCCTCTCCCAACATGTCAGGCAAGGGCTGATCCGGTTGCCGCGTGACGCTGCCTGCCTGCCTGAGGTAATTTCGCAGCATTCCCGATCGCCTCCATCGATCACGCACGCTACGCAGGCCTCCCAGCCAGACAATCTTTTGGCTTGTCGAAAGAAGGCTAGCCCTGCGCCACAGTGCATAATGTGCGAAATAATTCATAAAAAAAGTGGCTTTACCCTATGGCGAACATCCGGCGCTCCCTGTTCATCAACTTCTTCACCTCGACAGGCGGCACCGTCGTCCAGTTTGCCGTCACGCTGTTTCTGGCCCGCGTACTGAGTCCCAGCGATATCGGCATCTATTCGATGACCATCGTGTTCATCAATATCGCCCATATTTTCCAGGACTTCGGCGTCGGCAGTTATCTGCAGCGGGAAAAAGAACTGACGCCGGAAAAGCTGCGCGCTGCCACGGGCGTGATTTTTACGACCTCGTGGGTGATTGCCGCGGCCATCTACGCCGGCAGCGACTGGTTTGGCGAATGGTTCAATGAACCCAAGATGGTGCCCGTGATGAAGGTCCTTGCGATCTGCTTCGTGTTCATCCCGTTTGGCTCCATCACCAATTCGCTGCTGATACGCGATTTCGCGGCGGGCAAGCAGGCATGGGTCACGGCGGTGAGTACGGCAACGTCGGCGGCGACCTGCATCGTCCTTGCCCTCATGGGTTTTGGCGCACTGAGCATGGCTTGGGCCAATCTCGTCAACATCATCACGTGCGCGATTGCCTACATTCCCTTCCGGCCCAAGTATCTTCCGTGGATGCCCTCCTTCAGGCACTGGCGCGACGTCGTGCATTTCGGGATGAGTTCGCTACTCACAAATTGCCTCAGCTCGATTAACAATTCGATTCCCGATATCCTTCTCGGGAAACTGGGCAATGCGACCCTGGTCGGCTTTTTCAGCCGGGCCAATTCAACCGTCACGATCTTTTTCCACATTGCCGGCAGTACGGCAAATTACGGGTCGGTGTCGTATATCGCCCAGGCCCACCATCGCGGCGAGTCGGTCGGCGCCTTGCTGAACAAGGCGACGTCGCTGTTGACCGGCATTGCCTGGACCGCACTTGGATTGACGTATGTGTTCGCCACGGACATCATCACCGTGCTGTATGGCGAGAAATGGCTGCCATCGGTACCGGCCATCGACGGCCTGCTGGTCGCCTGCGCCATCGGCACGATTTTCAACTACTACCCTGCCGCCATGACGGCGATCGGCAGGCCGTTCCTGGCCTCGTTCCCGATCGCGGTGACGCTTGCCTCGCGCGTGGCATTTGCCTTTGCCCTGTTTGACGGCAGCATTCGCAGCTTCTCGTGGGTGATTTGCGGCGCGACCATCGTTGCGATGCCCGTGCTGCTGATCCAGCAACGCATCTATTTTCGTCACCGGCTGTCGACCATGCTGGTTGCGTTATGGCCCAGCGCTGCCGTGGCGATCATTTGCATGGCGGGCGCGGCCTTTCTCAAACTCGCCTTTCCTGCCTCATTCGCACCGGCGCTCGTACTTCTTGCCTCGGCCCTGCCGCTGGCGTGCCTCTGGTACTTGTCACTGCGTATCACAGGGCATCCATTAACTGCAGAAATCCATAAAATGGCCGCCGGGTTCCGGGCGCGTATTGCATAAACGGGCGGCAATGCCAAGCTTATTCTGATGACATGACGGGTCAGTTGGTTTGAGGCGACAGAACTTTATTTTGGCAGCAACTGGCACATTGCCGGTGATATTATAATAACAATTGTCATTGCTGGAAAAACTCGGTGTTATTCATTGCGACAGACAATCTTCATTGTGTGTCGTTTTATTCCTGCAATTACACATTCCCCTTGTTTACCGAGTGCTGTCCCGAACCAATTGGCCATAATGCCAGACCCTAAACATCCGTTGTCCCAGTACGTGTTTGTCGTTTTCGCCGACGATTGGGGTCGTCACCCGTCCAGTTGCCAGCATTTATTCTTGCGAATCATTCCGCACGTGCAGGTTATCTGGGTCAATACCATTGGCCTGCGCACGCCGCGATTGAATCTGCATGATTTCAAACGGACCATGCAGGTCATTCATGCATGGATTCGGCCCCATGCCCGACTCAGAGCACGTTCGCCAAACCGCACCCGGCAGATTGGCAATGACGGTTCCACGCCGTCAGCCAGCAACGCCGTGTTCCCGTATATCGTCAACCCGGTCATGTGGCCATCGTTCCAGGGCCCCACGTCCACCGCGCTGAACCACCACCTTCTGTCGGGCGCCGTGCATGAAGCGCTGCGGCATGTGGCGCCTGGCAAGCATCCCATTCTGGTGAGTACGTCGCCCATCGTGCCCGGCCTGTTTCGCGACCATGTCTTCAAACGAAAAATCTATTACTGTGTCGACGACTTCACGCACTGGCATGGCATCAATGGCCCGGCCATGCATCGTCTGGAACAGCAAACGCTGCACGCGTGCGACCTGATGATCGCCACCTCGACCTCGATTCTCGACACCCGGTCACCACACGCGAAAGCGTCGACGCTGCTGACCCATGGCGTGGACCTGGCGCATTTCTCGGGTGCCAGCCCCGATCCCGACAGCCCGCTGGCTGCGTTGCCGCACCCGATAGTCGGCATGTTCGGCGTATTCGACCAGCGTGTCGACGGCCAGGCCCTCAAGGCGGCCGCGCGCCTGTCACCGCAGGCAAGCTTCGTCGTCCTCGGTCCGGTCATGGATCGCCAGCCCGGCGAATTTCATGATGTGCCCAACCTGCACTTCCTGGGCGCCGTGCCGTATGCCGACTTGCCCGGCCACGTCGCCCATTTCGACCTGTGCATCCTGCCGTATGTGGTCGATGCATCGACCTGGAACATCAACCCGCTCAAGCTCAAGGAGTACCTGGCCACGGGCAAACCCGTGATCGCCTCGCCCCTGCCCGAGGCGATCCGATTGGCCGCCTACCTGACCCTGGCTGCGCCGGACGCGTTCCCGCAGGCAGTGGCCGCCGCCCTGGCCACGCTCGAAGCCGGTCCGGCAGCACAGTCCGACGCCGCACGCAGCCGCCTCGCGGATTTTCTGCACAGCGAAAGCTGGGAAGCGAAAGCAAAAAGCTTCCTGTCCGATGTCATGGTCGATCTGTGAGCAATCCATGAACGAGCGTATCCGCATCCTTTGCATCGCAACCATGTTTCCCAATCCACGGATGCCGGTGCATGCCCAGTTCGTCAAGCAGCGACTGGATGCGTTGTCGGACAAGGTCGATCTGATCGTCGTGTCGCCGATCCCCTGGTTTCCCGGCGAACGGTATTTTGCGCGCTACGCCAACCGCAGCCAGATCGCGGCGCAGACCGATGCGAACGCGTATCCAACCTTCTTCCCGAAGTTCTTCTCGATCCCGGCGGTGCTCAAGCCACTGGAGGGTGTCTTCCTGGCGTTCGCGCTGCGGCGTTTCATCGCCGCCCATGGCCTCAAGGGCAAGATCGACGTGCTCGATTGCCACCTGGCGTTTCCGGAAGGGTTTGCAGGCGCCCTGCTCGCCCGCATGATTGGCAAGCCGTATGTCGTGACCTTGCGCGGCCACGATATCAACGATCTTCCCCGGTTTCCCGTGCGGATCCGGCAAGTGCTGTTCGCGCTGCGCCACAGCGCGCGCTACTTCGGCGTTGCCAGAGCGCTGGTCGATGGCGCCATCCGGCTGGGCGCGCCGCCGGACAAGGGTTACGCGTCCACCAATGGCGTGGACACGGCGCGGTTTCGTCCCTCGCCAAAGATGGACGCCCGCACGGCGCTGGGCTTGCGCACCGACCGGCGCTACATGCTGTCGGTGTCGCACCTGGTGCCACGCAAGGGGGTGGACATCCTGCTGCGCGCCCACGCCCTGCTGCGCGCCGCTGGGCACACGGACCTGTGCTTCATCGTCGTCGGGCAAGGCGGCGAGGAAGGCGATTGCGAAGCCGATCTGCGCGCCTTGGCGACCGAACTCGGGATCGCCGAGCACATCGTCTGGGCAGGCGCGGTACTGAACACCGACCTGCACGCCTGGTACTCCGCGGCCGACGTGTTTTGCCTGGCCAGCGAAAAGGAAGGCTGGCCCAATGTCGTCCTCGAGGCCATGGCCTGCGCCACGCCGGTGGTGGCGCACCGCACCTGGGGCGTACCCGAGATCATCACGGGGCCGGACCTGGGCATCCTGGTCGACGCCCGCAAGCCGGCGCCGTTCGCACACGCCATCAGCGTCGCGCTGGAGAATGACTGGAACCCGGCGCGGCTACGGGGTTATGCGCTGGAAAACACCTGGGACAAGGTAGCCGACGGCTTGCTTGCGCACTTCGAGGCGATCGTCAGGCCCGCTCAGAAAGCGGGGGTCAGGTCTGACAAACGGACACAAGCTCAGCCGTAATACCAGAACGTTGAAGCTGACAGACAAAGCCGTGGCAGCACCCCTGGGCAACCCGCATCTGTCAGCAAAGTTTATTTTTCGCATGCCCCCTTGCTGATGGCCCATGCACGCTGAATTGACGTATAGTTCTCTTGAGAAATATCTGTTTGAAAGCGGGCCAGCATCTTGAAAGGTGGTCGTCATGCAATTCGAAGAGTTTGATTTTTCCAGCACACAGTCTGCACGCGTCCTTGCCAATACGTCGGAGGAAGCGTCGCCACCGCAACGATTCCAGTACCTCGTCGACAATACGCCGGCGATCATCTACTGCACCGTTCCCAGCGGCGATTTCAAGATGACGTTCGTCAGCAACAACGCCGTCCATGTGCTTGGCTACCGCCCCGAGCAAATGCTGGCCGATCCGAACTTCTGGTTCGACCACATCCATCCCGACGATGCCCCGCATATTTTTTCCAGCCTGGCACTCATCTTTACCCAAGGCCAGCGCAGCTATGATTACCGGTTCCGCGCCCACGATGGCAGCTACCTGTGGATGCACGATACGCTGCGCCTGATTCGCGACGAGAATGGGGTGCCGCTCGAAGTGATCGGGTCGCTGACCGACATCACGCTGCGCAAGCAAATGGAAGAAGACCTGAAGATCAAGGGGCTCGAACAGCAGGCCTTGATCGCCGAGTTACGCAATGCTCACGAGCAGCTTCTGCAATCGGAAAAAATGGCGTCGATCGGCCAGCTGGCGGCAGGCATTGCGCACGAAATCAATAACCCGGTCGGCTTCGTCAATTCCAACATGGGGTCGCTGAAAACCTACGTCGAGACGCTGCTCGACGTGATCGACCGCTACGAACTGGCGGCGGCGCCGCATCCGCAGCTCGCAGCGCAGATGGCCGAGGTGCGCAATCAAGTGGACCTGGCGTTCTTGAAAGACGATGTGATCGACCTGGTGGGTGAATCAATGGACGGCCTCAAGCGGGTCAAGGACATTGTGCAGGCGCTCAAGGATTTTTCACACGTCGGCGAAGCGGTCTGGCAAGTGGCCGACCTTCATCAGGGCCTCGACAGCACCCTCAACATCGTCGCCAACGAAATCAAGTACAGGGCGCGGGTGGAAAAACAGTATGGGGACATACCGCCCATCACGTGTCTGGCGTCCCAGCTCAACCAGGTGTTCATGAACCTGCTGGTCAACGCAGCGCAGGCGCTCACGGGCGATGGCGTCATCACGATCCGCACCGGCGGGTCCGGCGGCTGGGTCTGGGTCGAGGTGGGCGACAATGGCAGCGGGATCCCGCCGGACATCATGAAGCGGATCTTCGAACCTTTTTTCACAACCAAGCCGGTTGGCAGCGGCACTGGCCTGGGGTTATCACTGTCGTATGGCATCGTCAGCCGGCATGGCGGCCGCATCGACGTTGCGTCCGAGCCAGGCGTCGGCACCCGCTTCACCGTGCACCTGCCGGTCACCCCGCCCCAGCAGACCGCTACAGCAGGATAGCGCCGTCGGCGTTGCGCCGCACATGCAAAATACCGGGTTCCTCCGCCTCCAGCCGCGCAGCCTCGAGCTCCTGGGCACTGGGCGTGGCGGCTTTTGCTGCCACCAGGCGGGCGCGCAGCGCCAGCGCCAGGCGCACGTTTTCTTCGAGCTCGACCGGGTTCCACGGCTTGAGCATGAATCGGAACGCCTGCGCCTGATTGATCGTGTGCAGCATGGTGTCGAATTCCGCCGACGCCGACAACATGATGCGCACGGTATCCGGCGCCACCTCCTTGAGCGCTTCGAGCAACTCCGCACCGTTCAACTGCGGCATCCGGTAGTCCGATATCACCAGGTCAACGTCGCAGGTGCAGATATGTTCCAGCGCCGCCATCGGATTGGTGAAGGCGTCGATGTGCAGCTGTTCGCGCTGGAACAGCTGCCGCAGCGCGCGCTGCAAGGCATTCAACACATGTGGATCGTCGTCGACCAGTAAAATCCTGCTCATGCTGCCCCCGTTGGATTGCGCACCCATATCGCGAGGCGGCAGCGCGCTTTTTGCTCGAAGTCGCGCACGTGCGCGATGATGCGCGCGTCGAGCACGTGGTCGGCCGACAACAGCATCAGGCCGTCGCGGCTGACCATGTCACGCGCCAGCACCATGCCGGGCATCAGCTCGGTCGACAGCATCTCCACCCCGGCACCGATTCCCATGTCGCTGTTGTTGACAACCTGCCGGAACGCGGCCACCACTTGCGGATCGTAGCGCTTGTCGGCCGCATCGAGGATCAACGTGACTGCCTCGTCGGCGCGCAGATGGCGCTGCACCATGGCCCCCTGCTGCAGGTTGTAGTAGTCGACTGCGACGGCGAGGATGCGCGCCCCGATTGGAATGGCGAGCCCGGTCAGGCCATCCGGAAAGCCATTGCCGTCGAAACGCTCCAGCTGGCTGCGCAAGATGGCGGCGCTGCCGCGCAAGTCTTCCAGCGGCATCAAGAGTTCTTCGGCGCGCACCGGATGCCTGCGAAACAGGCCCAGCGTCTCGCCCTGCAATGCCGTGAATGGCGTTTGCAACATGGCGTCGCTCAGGCCGATCTTGCCGATGTCGTGCAGCAGTGCGGCAATTGCCAGATCCTGGCTGTCGCGCGTGTCGAGACCCAGCAGGGCGCCCATCTTGCGCGCGAGCTCGGCAATTTGGCGCGTATGGCCCGGCAGGTTGTGGGCCCGCTGCTCGATCATGTTCGAAAAAATCTTGATGGTGACGACAAAATTGTGGCGCAGCTTGGCGTTGGCGGCGATGGTCGCGGCGTGCTCCAGCTTCAGCAGCCGGGTGCGCTCTTCGACCTTCGCCTCGAGGCTCTGGTTGAGCGCGCGCAATTGGGCGTTTTGCTGCACCGTCAGTGCTTCAAGGCGCACTTTTTCCTGTTCCAGCTGGCGCCGCTCGAGTACATCGCGCAGCACCATCAACAGGTCGCCGTCGACCCACGGCTTGGTGATGTAGCGACAGATTTCGCCGGCGTTGACCGCGTCCTGGATGGACTGGACTTCCGAGTAACCTGTCAACAGCAGCCGCATGGTGGCGGGCCAGGAGGCCCGTGCGGCGGCAAGAAACTGCGCACCGTTCATCTGCGGCATGCGCATGTCGGAAATAATCACGTCGACGGCTTCCTGCTGCAACACTGCCAGCCCGGCGGCGCCGCTGTCAGCAACCAGTACCTGGTAGCCGTTGGCGCGCAACAGCCGCCGCAGCGACGACAGGATATTGGGCTCATCGTCGACGCACAGCACTTTGGGCTGGGACGCCGATGACGGGGAGGACGCCAGGGCGTTCATGGCGTCAACACCTGGCACAGCTCCCCAAACAGGGTCACCATCTCGCCGCGCACACGGTCCCAGTCGTCGTCTGGCACCGGGATCATGAACGGCAGCACACAGGACAGCGGCGCCTGTGACCCGCCGGGTGCATCGACAACATGGGCGAGCGCATTCGCCAGACCAACGAGTACAGTCAGCGCAGGCTGCGCAGCGTCGCCTGCACATTGGTGGTGACCGGCGACCGCGGCGCCGATCAGGGCGGGGAAATGCCAGTGTGCGGCCAGTGCACTGCCGATGCGCGCATGGTCGATGCCGAGGACCGCATTTTCCGCCAACAGCAGGCTGCAATCGTTGTCGCGGGCAAACCGGGCCACTTGCAGGTATTGCTCCTGGCACTGCGTGGCGATGACCAGCCTGCCGATATCGTGCAGCATGCCTGCGATGAAAGCGTGCTCCGGATTGAGCTGCAGATACGGCGCCAGCACGCGCGCGCACACTGCTGTCGCTGTGGCATGGCGCCAGAAGCCCACCAGGTCGAAAGCAGCATCGCGGTGCGGCGCGAAATTGCCGATGATCGAGCACGCCGTCACCAGGGTGCGGATGCCGGCAAAGCCAATGATGGACACTGCCTGCTGCACCGTCACCACTTTGCTCGACACGCCGTAGAACGATGAATTGGCAAGCCGCAAAATGCGCGCCGCCAGGGCGGCATCGAGCGTAATGCGCTCGGCCAGCGTATGGA
>Ga0308169_10001965_pt1 | contig 22378 bp, 19 predicted proteins | sample PhyBR1_2_FD_202139 | JGI IMG/M metagenome (GOLD analysis project Ga0308169, IMG submission 202139) | Phyllosphere microbial communities from UC Gill Tract Community Farm, Albany, California, United States - DLSLSB.R1 | ecosystem: Host-associated > Plants > Phyllosphere > Unclassified | place...
GCCTGGAACTGGCGGGCATGCTGGCCCAGGATGCGCCGCGCCCCTACCTGGTGGCCGTGACGGGGCGCGGCAGAAAGGAAGACCGGGCCGCCTCGCTGGCGGCCGGCTTCGACGAGCACTTCACGAAACCGGTCGCGCCGCAGCAGCTGATTGCGCTGCTACGTAAGGTACCGGAGGTACCCGAGGTGCCCGAGACACCTGCAGCAGGCTAGTGGTGCTCGTGCCCCGTCATGTCGTTCGCGCCGGGTTTGCGCGCATCCATCGCCTGGCCGGCAGGCGCCGGTGCCGGGCGGGCATCGGGTGCACGTGGCGCTGGCGGTAGCGCCTCGGCCCCGTCGCCCGTCCATTCGCGCGCGACCGTGCCGGCCGGATGCCGGTACCAGCCAGGGTCGCTGTAGTCGCCGCGCTTGAGACCTTCGCGCACCTTGAGCACCGTGAACATGCCGCCCATTTCCAGGTTGCCGAACGGGCCGTCGCCGCTCATCATCGGCAGCGTGTTGGCCGGCAGCGGCATTTTCATGTCGCCCATCGAGCCGCCCTTGTCGCCCATGACCATATAGCCCGGCACCAGCTTGTTGATCTTCTCGGCCACGCCGCGATGGTCGACGCCAATGAGCGTGGGCACGTCATGGCCCATCGCATTCATCGTGTGGTGCGATTTGTGGCAGTGGAAGGCCCAGTCACCCGGCGCATCAGCCACGAACTCGATGGCGCGCATCTGGCCGACGGCGACGTCGGTCGTCACCTCGGGCCAGCGCGCCGACTTCGGCACCCAGCCGCCATCGGTGCCAGCGACTTCGAAGCGGTGCCCGTGCAGGTGGATCGGGTGGTTCGTCATCGTCAGGTTGCCGACGCGGATGCGCACCTTGTCGCCCAGGCGCGCGACCATCGGGTCCAGGCCCGGGAACACGCGGCTGTTGATGGTCCACAGGTTGAAGTCGAGCATCGTGTTGGTACGCGGCGTGTAGCTGCCCGGTTCGATGTCATACGACGATAGCAGCATCACGTAGTCGCGATCGACGGCGTGCTGGCGCGGGTTCTTCGGGTGCGTGACCCAGAAGCCCATCATCCCCATCGCCATCTGCTGCATCTCGTCGGCGTGCGGGTGGTACATGAAAGTGCCCGCGTGGCGCGCGACGAATTCGTAGACGAACGTCTTGCCGGGCTGGATGCCGGGCTGCGTCAGCCCCGTCACGCCATCCATCCCGCACGGCAGCAACTGGCCGTGCCAGTGCACGCTGGTGTGTTCGGGCAGCTTGTTGGTGACGAAGATGCGCACGCGGTCACCCTCGACCACTTCGATGGTCGGGCCCGGGCTCTGGCCGTTGTAGCCCCATAAATTGACCTGCATGCCGGGCGCGAATTCGCGCACGACCGGTTCGGCCACCAGGTGGAATTCCTTGACGCCGTCCTTCATGCGCCATGGCAGCGTCCAGCCATTGAGCGTGACGACGGGGTTGTACGGGCGCCCGCCTGTCGGGGGCAGTGGCGCGGCGGTGGCGCTCGAGGTGTGGGTCGGGGCTTCCGGCAGCGACGCCGCGCCGGCACGGCTCACGAGCGAGGCGCCCAGTGCCGTGATACCGGCACCGGCGCCGGTCAGGAACGATCTGCGGTTGGTCATTGTGATGCGTCCTTCTTGTCAGTGGTCGGTCGCGCCGGCAGGCGCGTGCCGATGGCGGCTTCCAGGTCGACCTGGGCCAGCCAGAAATCCTTCAGTGCTTCGATGGTGGCGTGGACCGCCGCGGCCTGTTCGCGCGCGTCGGCCAGCAGTTCAAACGGGCTGGCCAGCATCCCGTTGTAGCGCAGCAGCGTCTCGTCGGCGATCTGCTTGCGCAGCGGGATGACCTGGTCGCGGTAGTGGCGCGCTACGTCATAGCTGGCGCGGTAGCCGAGGTAGCCCGCGCGCGCTTCGCTGCGGGCGTTGACCGCGACCGCCGCGACCTGGCCGAGCGACTGCATGTACAGCGCTTCGGCGCGCGCCACGCGGGCGCCGCCCCAGTCGAACAGCGGCAGCTCCAGGCCGATTTCGTAGCCGTCGCTTTTGGGTTCACCCGTCTCACGCTTGTCGGCATAGCCCAGGTCGAGCACATTGACGAAGCGCGTGGTGCGCGTGAGACCCAGGTCGGCGGCGGTGCCGCTGGCGGCGGCGCGCGCGGCCTGCACGTCCAGGCGCTGGCGCAGTGCCGTGCGCTCGATGCCGGTCAGTTCTACCGGCGCCGCAGGCAGGTCGGGCAAGCGCTCGGGCAGCGTGTAGAGCGTCTGCGTCCCCCACAGACCGAGCTGGCGCGTCAGATGTTCGCGCGCGGCGTTGGCCAGGCGGTCGGCGCGCAGCACGCCGGCGCCGGCTTCGGCATGGAAGGCCGACTCGCGCGCCAGGTCCAGCGCACTGGTATTGCCGGCCCGAGCCATGCGCGACATCAGGGAGCTCGATGCGTCGGCGGCGTCGGCCACCTGACGCGCATAGGCCACGGCCTGGCGCGCGGCCACGGCCTCGACCCACGCGCGCCGGGTGGCGTTGACGTGGCGCTCGATGGCGGCGGCCACGCGCAGCGTCGTTTCATCAAAGCGCCGCGCGGCCATGCGCTGGCGCAGCGGCATCGTGAGCAGGCCCGCCAGGTCGATCGAGACCGAGCGTTCGGTTTCCCGGTTGCCGCCACCGTCCATGCGCGAGAAGCCGAAACCGGGATTGCGCAGGCGCGCAGCCTGGGCTACGTCGGCCTGGGCAATGCCGGCCTCCCAGTAGGTGGCTTGCAGGCCAGGATGGTTCAGCGCAGCGATGCGCACGGCGGCGTCCTGTGTCAGCGGCGCCTGCAGCAGCGCGTCGATGTCGGCCTGCAAAGCCTGGCGGTCGGCATCGCTGCGCAGCAGGCGGGCTTCCACGCCCGTGCGCGTCTGCGCCGCAGCGGCGCTGGCTTCGAACGCGCGTTCGGGCGCGACGCTGACGCAGCCCGCCAGCAGCAGGCCGCATGCGAGGGATGATGTGGCGCGCCATGAGATCGGGCGGGTCATCAATGGTGCCCCTCGTGATTTGGTTGTGCAGGGGCAGGGGCAGGGGCATCGTTGTGGTGATGCGCGTGCGGATCCGGCGCCGGCTTGCCGTGGCCGGCATGGCCGGGCTGGCCTGCCACGATGCGGTTATGTTCGTGCCACAGGCGATCGGGCGTGGCCGTCGTCGCGCGTTCTGCCGCGGGTGCGCGCAGGACGTGCGCCGGCTGGTAGCGGGGTTCCGGGACGGCGGCGTCCGGATCGGTGGCGCGGCTGGTCTGCGCTGCGGCAGGCGTCAAGGCGCTGCTGGCCAGCACGCAGGCCAGCAGCAGCGACTGTCGTCGGGATAGGGTCGACATGATTCCTCGTTCGGTGAAATGCAGTGATGCCGCGCGGCGTGGCGCGGCGGTTTGCTGATTCAGGCGAGCGGGAAGCGGGGAGGTCGTTCGGGCAAGGCCAGGTCGACAGCCTCTGGGCGGCCGGTGGCGGTATCCATCAGCCGGGTCGACAGACTCTGCGGTGCGGCGGGAATCGTCGGCGCGCCGGCCATGGCGGCGCCGAGACAGCAGGCAGCGCACGCGCTGCAGCGCTCCTGGTCGTGACTCGCGGACGCATGGTCGGTGGCCGCGGCAACCTGCGGCCCGGCCTCGTGACAGTGACCCGTCCCCCCGGCCATGTCGTGCATGGCGGCAGCAGGTGCAGCGACGCCATGCTGCATGGACGCATGCGTGCACGTCAGCATGCCTGCCGACGCAATGCCCTGGAAGGGTATTGCCAGCAACAGCAGCCAGACGAATACGCGGCGCAGGCAGACAGGGACGGGATGGTTCACGGCCCGATTTTAGCATGGCGTCGGCGCAACACTGTCGTCACAATGGCGGTCGCAAGGCTTGCAGCGCCGGAGAGCGGCTGATAGCATGCCTGGTTGATTCAATGACAATTCAATGACAAGGGCAGGCATGGTGTTGATCGAGCGGCTGCTCGCTCTGCGGCGCAGGAAGAACCAGGAAGAGGTTGCGGGCAGGGTGGCCGAAGTCATTGCGCAGGTGCTGTTCGACGTCGGTGCCGACCGTTTCCTGAATGGCAGCATGCTGCTCGATCGCCAGTTTCGCGTGCGTTTCTACGCCGTGCTGCCGCCGGCGTCCGACGAGATGCTGGCCGCCATCGCGCTGTGCGACCTGCCGGAAGCGCAGCGCATGCGCAGCTGCATGGCCGAGGTTGCGTTCGATGCGGACGTCGTGTCGTACCATACACCGGGTCTGGCCGATGGCCTGATGCGCGAACTGCTGGCCCGCTCGGCCGAGCTGCGCGCACTGCCCGAGCGGCGCATTGGCGCCGTATTCGCCTTTCGCTGACTGCTGCGCGGGATTTTGTGCGCGCTGCAGTGCGCGGTGGCGTTATGCTGGCGTTACTTGACGCCACTGACGCAAAGGTCCCATCCATGTCGCATGCTGCCCGTCTTCTTAACCGCCCGGCCATGCCGCGCACCGCCCCGGTGCTGTCATGAGCGTCCGTAACCTGCAGCATCTGTTTACGCCCAAGTCAGTGGCACTGATCGGCGCCTCGGCGCGGCCCGGCAGCATGGGCGCCACGCTGCTGGCCAATCTGCAGGGAGGCGGCTTCAAGGGCAAGCTGTTTGCCGTCAATCCCAAATACACGCAACTGGGTGACGTGCCGTGTTATGCCACCGTGGCCGACCTGCCCGAGGCACCCGACCTGGCCGTCATCTGCACGCCGGCCGCCACCGTGCCGCAACTGGTGCGCCAGCTGGGCGAGCGCGGCACGCGCGCAGCGGTGGTGCTCACCAGCGGTCTGGCGCGCGGGCGCGATGCCCGCGGGCGCAGCCTGCGCCAGGCCACGCTCGACGCGGCGCACCCGTACCTGCTGCGTCTTCTTGGCGCCAACAGCGCGGGTCTGCTCGTCCCTGGCCTAGGCCTGAACGCCAGCGTGGCCCACAGCGGCGCACTGCCGGGACGGATTGCCTTCGTCTCGCAGTCCGGGTCACTGATGACGGGCGTACTCGATTGGGCGCGCACACGCGGCATCGGCTTTTCGCACTTCATCTCGCTGGGCGACTCGGCCGACGTCGACCTGGGCGACGTGCTCGATCACCTGGCCAGCGATGGCAATGCCGGCGCGATCCTGCTGTATGTCGACCAACTGCGCTACGCGCGCAAGTTCATGTCGGCCGCGCGCGCCGCCGCGCGCAGCAAGCCGGTGATCGTGCTCAAGTCGCGCAGCGATACCGACGGCGCGCGGCCGGCCGCCAGCGAAAGCGGGGCGCTGGCCACCGAAGACGACGTGTTCGACGCCGCGATCCGGCGCGCGGGCATGCTGCGCGTGCACACCACCGAGCAGCTGTTCGCGGCGGTCGAGACGCTGGCCTATGCGCGCGTGCTGCATGGCGAGCGCCTGGCCATTGTCAGCAACGGCCTGGGGCCGGGCGTGCTGGCGCGCGACGCGCTGCGCTACGGCGGCGGCGTGGCGGCGACGCTGTCGCCTGAATCGATCGCGCGGCTCGATGCCGTGCTGCCGGCTGGCTGGAACGGTGCGCAGCCGGGCAACCCGGTGCGTGCCAGCCCCGTGAACCTGCTGGGCGGCGCGCCGCCCGAGCGCTACGCGGCGGCGCTCGACGTACTGCTGGCCGACCCGCAGGTGGACGCCGTGCTGATCGTGCATTCACCGACTGCGACCGTTGACAGCCGCGACGTGGCCAATGCGATTGCGCCACTGGCACGCGCCGCGTCGCGCCCGATCCTGTCGTGCTGGCTGGGCGGCGCCTCGGTCGTGGCTGCGCGCGCGATCGCGGCCGAGGCGCGCATGCCCACGTACCGCACGCCCGAAGACGGTGTCAACGGCTTCCTGCAACTGGTGAACTACCGGCGCAACCAGAACCTGCTGATGGAAGTGCCGCCGTCGATGGCAGGCCATATGGCGCCCGATCGCAGCGCCGCGCGCGCGCTGGTGCGCGAAGCGATTGCTGCCAAGCGCCTGCTGCTGTCCGACCCTGAGACCAAGGCGATCCTGCGCGCGTATGGCCTGGCGCTGGTCGAGACGCGCGCCGCCCTTGACGCCGACGCGGCCGTGGCGGCGGCGCGCGCGATCGGGTTCCCGGTCGCCGTCAAGATCCTCACGCCCGACGTGATGCACAAATCCGACGTCGGGGGCGTGACGCTCGACCTCGATTCGGAAGACGCCGTGCGCGCCGCCGCGCTGCGCATGCGCGCCCGGCTGATTGAACTGTTCCCGCAGGCGCGCTTCGATGGGTTCTCGGTGCAGGCCATGTGCCGCCGCACGCATGGCCACGAACTGATCGTGGGCGCCGCGCTCGACCCGGTGTTCGGGCCGGTGCTGGTGTTCGGCCAGGGCGGCGTGGCGGTCGAGGTGCTCGATGATTATTCGGTCGGCCTGCCGCCGCTGAATCTGGTGCTGGCGCGCGACCTGGTCGACCGCACGCGCGTGGCGCGTTTGCTGGCCGGCTACCGCAACCGGCCGGCCGCCAATCTCGACGCCGTGCTGGCGGTGCTGATCCAGGTCTCGCGCCTGATTTCCGATATTCCCGAAATCGTCGAGCTGGACATCAACCCGCTCGTGGTCGACAGCCGCGGCGCCATCGTGCTCGACGCGCGCATGCGGCTGGCGCTGGCCGACCGCTCGGGCAGCACGCTCGACCGGCTCGCGATCCGGCCCTATCCGCGCGAACTGGAAGAGACGATCGAGTGGCAGGACGCGCCGTTGCTACTGCGCCCGATCCGCCCGGAAGACGGGCCGGCGCACCTGGCGTTCTTCGATGCGCTCACGCCCGACGACGTGCGCTACCGGATGTTTGTGCGCATCCGCGAGCTGCAGCCGTCGCAGCTGGCGCGCTTCACGCAGATCGACTACGACCGCGAGATGGCCTTCATCGCCACCCGCAAGAACGCCGCCGGGGTGTTCGAGACGCTGGCGGTGGCCCGTGTCGTGGCCGATCCCGACAACACTAGCGCCGAATTTGCCGTCACCGTGCGTTCGGACCTGAAAGGGGTGGGGCTGGGACGCATCATGATGGAAAAGCTGATCCGGTATTGCCGCGCGCGCGGTACCGGCGAGATCGTCGGCGAAGCGCTGCCGCAGAATTCGCGCATTGTCGCGATGGTCAAAAAACTGGGCTTCGAAGTGACGATCGACCGCGAGGACGGCACCCGCAACATGCGCCTTGCATTACGTTAGCGTTTGCGGACGCCCCGTGACATTCGGAGGATTTTGGGCTGTTTTGCGGTGATAAGGTGGCGGTGTCTGTCGCCCTGTCACGTCGTGACGATTCGTACCGCCTCTTGCCAACAGGGCCCGACCCTGGTTTCCCGATGTCCCGATTCGGTTTGTTGTTGTGCGCCCCGTATGCGATCTTCCTTCTCGTCTGCGTCGGCATCGTGTCGCTTGCCGGCGGCGACGGTGCGTCGCAGCTCGCCTTCCTGCAGTTGCCGATTGCCGGCCAACTGGGGCTGGCCCAGGCGCTCGGGCTTGGCCGCGTCATTCAATTTCTGTCGTGGCCCGAAGCGTACGGCCTGTTCGTGATGCCGGTGTTCCTGCTGCTGTATGCCGTTGGCGCGCTGTGCGAGCGCGGCCTAGCGCGCCGGCGTGAGCTGGCGCCTGCGCACAGCGGCGTTTGAGCCGAGTGCGGCGCAACGCCGGCTTGGAACGCCTGATAAAACCTGTTACTTCCTCTGGCGGCAACATTCTCGTGCAGTGAGCTGTACCGACCGTCCGCTTTCGACCAAGAGCGGACCTACACCGAGACCATTTCACCCGATAAGTTATTGAGAATGAACCGCTACATAGACGAACTAGGTGAGCCACATCTTCATCTTGCTGGCCTCAAGCTTTGGGTGCACGGATATCAGTATCGGGATGCGGGCGACTACTGGGACGGAAATTGGCTGAACGCTACAGCAATCTGCTCTGAGAACAGTGCAACTGTGCTGGTACGAGGAGCTTTCATCCGCACGAACGAAATCTACGATTGGCAGCTTGCTGTAGACAAGTTGTTCGCGGACATGGAAGGTGAGGCGAAACTCGTATGCATGGAACCTGAAATTGGTGTGACGTTAAAGGCGGGGTTTTTAGGCGCAGTTGAGATGGAGGTCCAAATCACGCCGGACCAGTTAACTCAAGAACACCGATTCACTTTTGCCATCGATCAAAGCTACTTGCTACCGTTGTCATCCGAGTGCCTACGGTTGTTGAACGACTTTCCAATACGCTGTAATTGAAGGTCCGCAATGGGTCGGTTCCTGCCCTTCGTGCCAGTCCGCGACTTTTCCGCATTGGCGACCTGATATGCTCAGCTGAACGGTCGGGTTCGGCCAAGAGCAGTCGTTGACCATGCCGACTACCCGGCCGTGTCTCCATAACCGTTGTACTGCCACGCAGATCAAGCCTTCTACGAGACGACATACATGCCAATCAAAGCGAGGCCATTTGGGTGTCAAGAGCAATTTGACTGGGGCGCAGACATTCACTCTGTTTTCTACGACGGCCGTTTGTCGATACGCGTACTTCGAAACCGCAACAGGGATGACGGCATCGAAGTCACGTTTGCCCAAGTTGACGGCTTTAGGCTTTTGGACGAAGTCCCGCTAGCGGAGTACTGGATCGCTGAGGACTTTCCTTCAGGTTATCCCGTTCTTGAGGTCTTCGATGGTGGCTGGGCAAAGGAAGAAGACGCGCGCCTCGGCTACACCGAGCAGCAACGTGAGTGGATCATTGTGACGGCTGGTGCGTGCGTCAGCGTTTTTTCGAAGCATGAACCAGAGATTCGTGACGAGACCTGGCCTGCCAAGGTTTAGGCATTAGTACCTGGCGGCGGACGACTGCTCTGGGTCGATAGCAGACCGACGCAGCGTCAGTCCGGCACTAACATAGCGGCCACGTTCGTAGACGAGCTAATGCCACAGCCCGAGCACTATTTCCTGGAGACCCGTGGTTGCTTATGACAGACCATCTTCTGACCCATCACCGATTGCGGGAAGTCGGACGCTTATATATCGATGATCGCGGGGCCCTAGCGGGGATCCTGTTTAGTCTTCAAGACTGGAATGCCGTAGGGGTACCTGCTGCGCGAATTCGGCTGCGGCCTGGCCGCTCGCGGCAAACGCAGAAGCAAACACCATCTGCTGGTGGATGAGCGTGGGCTTGCGCCAGTCGCTCAGATCTCAGGCGGGCAAGTACACGACGCGCGTTTCCTCATCCCGCTGGTAGGGTGCGTCCCTATAGTGAAAGGATGAGCAAGCCGTGCCCAAAACGCCCAGGCAAGCTGCATGCCGATCGAGCGTATGCTTCGAGAGCCCATCCGTCCTGATTGCGCGCTCGGGGCATTACAGCTCGAATTGCGCGCCATGGCGCAGAGTCGCGCGAACCGCTCGGCCGATGATGGTGGGGCATCGAGCGCGCCCTGGTTTGGCTACACCGCTTTCGCAGACTGTGCACACGACATCAGCGACGAGCAGACATCCACCAGGCGTTTCTCTCACGTGCCTGCTCGCTCATCTGTTGGCAGTATGTCGAACGGTGTTGTCAGGCGCTCTTAACGCCGGAAGCGGACGTCCTCGCTGACCACGGGCGCATTGCCCTTGGGCTTCTTCGGTTTTTTCGGCTTCTTGACGATCTGGCCCTTCGCATCGGTCACCGGCACCCGGTGCTCCGGTGCATAGCCCGGCTCTTCCACGCGTTCGAGCGTCTGGCGCGTGAGCACCTCGATCGCTGCCAGTTGCTCGACTTCGTCGGCGCACACCAGCGACACGGCTTCGCCGCTGGCGCCCTTGCGGCCCGTGCGCCCGGTGCGGTGCACGTAATCCTCGGCCACGATCGGCAAATCCACATTGATCACGGCGGGCAGGTCATCGATGTCGATGCCGCGCGCGGCCACGTCGGTGGCGATCAGCACGCGCACCTCACCGGCCTTGAAACGGTCGAGCGCGCGCAGGCGCGCCGGCTGCGGCTTGTCGCCGTGGATCGAGTCGACCGCAATGCCCTTCGATTCGAGCAGCCCGACCAGCTCGTCGACCCCCTTGCGGGTACGGGCGAACGCCAGCACCTGCGTCCAGTCGCGCCGTTCCAGCAGGTGCACGAACAGCGCGGCCTTGCGCTTCTTGTCGACCGGGATGACCCATTGGCGGATCGCGGCGACCGTCGTGTTGCGCGGCGACGCCTCGATGCGCACCGGTTCGCGCAGCATCTGGTTCGACAGCGCGCGGATCGGGTCCGAGAATGTCGCCGAGAACAGCAGCGTCTGACGTTTCTTTGGCAGCAGTTTCAGGATGCTGTCGAGTTCGCGCGCAAAGCCCAGGTCGAGCATGCGGTCGGCTTCGTCCAGCACCAGCATTTTCACTTCGTTGAAGTGCACCGCGTTCTGCCGGTGCAGGTCGAGCAGGCGACCCGGCGTGGCGACGAGCACATCAACGCCCTTGCGCAGCGTCATCATCTGCGGATTGATGCTGACGCCGCCATAAGCGACCATCGAGCGTAGTGGCAGGCCTTCGCCATACGTGCGTACGCTCTCGTGCACCTGTTCGGCCAGTTCGCGGGTGGGCACCAGGATCAGTGCACGCGCCGCGTTGTTGCCAACCTTGCCGCCCATGACAAGCCGCTGCAGGATCGGCAGCGTGAAGCCGGCGGTCTTGCCGGTACCGGTCTGGGCTGCGGCCATCACGTCGTTGCCAGCCAGGATGGCGGGAATGGCCTGTTCCTGGACGGCGGTGGGCGTGTGGTAGGCGAGGGCGTCCAGGGTGCGGACGATCGGCTCGATCAGGCCGAGGGAGGCAAACGACATGGGCAGGAAACCTTGCAACAAAAATGGACAGGCCGCAGTTTAACCTGCCGGGGCCGGCATGGCGATCATCGTGACGCGGACCGGGCAGGGTGGAACGCCCCGCGTTGCGGGGTCAGGACGATGTTGCTGTGGTTGCTGTGGTTGCTGCGGTTGGAGATGGATGCGCGATCGGCTGGGCCGGCCCATTGTGTTCGCGGCAACCGCCGAGCAACAGGCAGGCCAGTGTCAGCACAGCGGCGGAAATGGTGCGTGGTTGCATGATAGACCTCCGGATGGCGAACAACCATCATACGCCGGCCGCAGGCGCGCGGGCGCGCGCCATCACTTCAGGATATCCAGTTTCAAAGGGGTGTAGCGATAGGATATGTCGTGGGCAGACACGTCGCAGCGCGCACGCGCCGCCGAGGCATCGAGCAGGATCCAGTCGCGCCGGTGGGCTTCGCCAAGGACGCGTTGCTGCGACAGGTCGAAACACTGCAGCGCAAGGTGATCGGGAAGCAGCAGCACGCGCGTCGGGTCTGCGCGCATCCAGCGCCAGGCGCGCCGTTCCTGTTCGGCCAGTGGCGCCAGGTAGCTGAAGTGGACCAGCGGCCGCGCGGCGAACAACAGGAACTGTTCCTTGAATTCGAGCAGGCCGACCTGCGTGTCGGGTCCGATGCGGTGTTCGAGCTGCTGCATGATGGCGCGGGGCGTGCGATGCGGGTTGAGCGCCGGCCACAGCCAGAAGCCGATGAACAGCCAGGCCAGCACGCTGGCCAGGGCGAGCTGTTCGAACAACGCGCGCCGGCGCAGCAGCACGACAATGCCGGCCAGCGCCAGTCCCAGAATCAGCAAGCCCGGCGCCAGTGTCACCACGGCATCCGTGTAATCATCCGCGCGCGATGGCAGCCTGTCCGGCGCAACGAGTGCCAACGCCGCCAGCAACATCAACAGCAAGCCGATCAATCCGAGCGCTGCGCGCAATACACGCGCGGTGATGTGGCGGCCCGTGGCCGGCACCTGTTCCCAGACGCAGGCCAGTGCCAGCGCGAACATGGGGAGCGCCGGCAGAATGTAGACTTCGCGCTTGCCGGGACTGGCGGAAAAGAACAGCACCACGAGCCCGACCCAGCTCAACAAGATGCGCAGCGCCACGTTTGATCGCCACAGTTGCCTGATGGTGCGCAGTTGCAGCAGGAACAGCACGATCAGCGGAAACCACATGCTCGGCAGCGCGGTCGACAAGTAGTAGTGCCATGGCTTGATGTGATGCCATGCATTGGCATAGCGCTGGACGGTTTGCCGGAGGAGGATGTTGTCGCGGTATGCCAGCAAGTCGGGACTGTGAACGCGTTCGACCACGAGCCACATCGGTACCAGCCAGAGCGCAAGCGTGCCCAGCAGCAGGGCGGGGCCCCACCACGCACGCCGGCCCCAGACCGGTTGCCCGGACCCGTCGTCGCCGCGGCGCCAGAGCGCCAGCGGTAGCAGCATCAGCGCCGGCAGAAAGCCGACTCCCTTGGTCATGATGCCCAGCGCCATCGCCACCCAACTGACGGCGTACCAGCCCCAGGCGGGGCCGAGCAGGAAGTGGCGCACCAGTCCATAGCAGCCGAACGTGATCCAGAAACAGACCACGGCATCGATTTGCGCGCCCTTGGCCTGCAACAGGAATTGCGGCGTGAACGCGAGGGCAAGCACGGCAGAACGTCCGACGGGCTCGCCCCACACGCGGCGACCCAGGTCCCAGACGAGCCACAGCGTGCCGAGGCCGGCCAGCGCACTGGGCAGCAGGAACGCGATCTTCAGTTGTCCGGTCAGCTGGTAGAAGAGGGCAATCAGCCACATGAACATGGGTGGCTTGTCGGGATAGAACTCGCCGCCGCGCGTGGGAAACAGCCACTGGCCCGATTCCACCATCTCGCGTGCCACCTGGGCGAAGCGCGGTTCGTCGGCCGGCCACGGGTCGCGCAGCCCGATGCCGGCGAACAGGGCCAGCATCGTCAGCGCAACGATCCACGGCCACCAGTCCGAGTGCTGCCTAAGAGTAGGGGCGTGCGGGTGTTGCATGCGGTTGTCCCCGGACTTCCTGCAAGCGCTGCTTGAAGCCATGGTGGTAGAGATAGAGCACCAGCACCGTGGACAGCGCCAGCATCAGCAGGCTGATCCAGAGTTGCTGCTTGTCGTGCAGGGCCAGGCCGGCGCCGGCAAAGCTGAACAGCAGCATTTGCGGCAGGTAGCCCAGCAGGCTGCCCCAGAACACTGCTGGCGTGCTCAGCCTTGCCAGGCCAACGGCAATATTGGTGGCCAGGTTGCTACCGACCGGCATCAGACGCACCGTGCAGATCCACAGCCATGTGTCCTCGGCCAATAGTTGACGGATGAAAGCGACCCGGTCGCCGTAACGCTTGTGCATCCATGCCATCCCGATATGGCGCACGCAAAAGATGGCCAGCAGGGCGCCAAAACCGGTCAGGATGGTGCTCAGCAATGCACCCGGTAAACCACCCATCAGCAAGCCGCAGGAAAAAGCGAGCACCTGGCGCGGCCCACCAAGCGCGGTGTAGACGATGCTGATCAACGCGAACACAGGCCAGGCAATCGTCGGTTGCTGTTGAAACAGGCGGTTCAGCAGATCCAGTTCGGTGAACGCGCCCCACCACTGGAAATGCAGCGACACAAAACCCAGCGTCAGCACCCCGGTCAGCAGCAGCGGCTTGAACAGCAATCGCAATGTGGATTTCACTGCAGAATTTCCATGCGTTCGATCAGCGGCACCTTGGTGCGGCGGATGAGCCAATTGACTCCCCACATATCGACGATGCCGACCCACAGCCGGTTCCAGGCCGTGTATTTCGAGATGCCGGCGATACGGTGGCGATGGTGCACCGGCACGACGGCAATCGCTCCGCCCAGGCGCTTGACCAGCGCAGGCACGAAGCGGTGCATGTGGTCGAAATAGGGCAGGCACAGCCAGGTTGCGCGCGGCACCAGCTTGAGGCCGCAGCCGGTATCGGGCACCCCGTCGTCGAGGATGCGACGGCGCACCGCATTGGCGATGCGCGACTGGAGTTTCTTCCAGCGCGTGTCGCGCCGGTCCTTGCGAAAGCCGGCAATGCAGAAATGCCGGTGCGTCTCGTTCAAGGTGAGCCCCTGTGCCACCAGCGCCGGGATGTCGGCCGGGTCGTTCTGGCGATCACCATCGATCGTGACGATGAAACGCCCGGTGGCATGCCGCGCTGCGGTCCAGAGCGCGGTACTTTGCCCGGCACTGTGTGCGTGGCGGATCAGCCGTGCCGGCGTGCCCCGTTGCCGGCAATGCTGCAGGAATACGGCGCCGGTCGCGTCGCTGCTGCCGTCGTCCACCAGCACGACTTCGTACGCGAGCTGGCCGGCGAGGGCGTGATGGAGTTCGTCCACCAGATGCCCGATGTTGCCGGCTTCATCCCGTGCGGGAATCAGTACCGATACCAGGTACGCGTGCTTGTCGTTCGTCTGGTCAGTCATGTTATCCAATCGTGAAAGCGATCGAAGAAAACATTCTGTGAGTCGGATCGTTTCGGCCAGCAGGGGGCGTCTGGGCACCACGCAGCAGCCGTGTGCTCAACAGTGTAAATACAGGAGAAGTATATGTGCGCAGAACGACGATGAACAGCGAAACCTGCTGTCAGGCGCACGGGCGGCCCTTCGTTATCCGGCGTGGGCGAGAACGCCGTACAAGACGCGGCCAACGCCGCCGGGGCCGGTTCCGTCGGCCCAGTCACGGCTTCGTCGCATAATGCTGTTTTGCGACCCGTGGCTTGCCTATGCTGGCGCCATTCTTCAACGCTTGAAAGCCCATCATGATGTCGAGTTTCTTCCACCACGGTCGCCTGGTCCTTGTCTGGAGCGCGGTGTACCTGGCGCTGAGTATTTTTGTCAGCGAAACCGTGCTGCACGAGATCGATCTGAACATCGAGGGGTATGTCGCGCTGCTCGGGTTTGCGCTGGCCGGCTGGGTGCTCCTGATCGCGTTCTCGCACACCCGCCGCGTGCGGCTGGTGGCTGGCACGGTGAACGCGGCCACGCTGGCAAACCGCCAGCGGCGCCAGATCGAGATCCCGTTCGAGGCTGGCGAAGCCTTTGACATGATCGACGCCGCGATCCGCGAACTGCCCGGCGTCACTGCCGTCGACAGCGCCCGCGACAGCCTGCAGGTGCGGGCCAAGGTCGAACGCACCGACCTGTATGGCGGCAATGCGTCGGCCGGCGCGGCGCTGGCCCGCCTGTCGACCTGGCGCAACCAGATCCGCGCCACGATCACGCCCAATGGCGACGCGGCCGGCAGCGTGACCTTGATCTGCGAACCGGAAGACCCGGCCTGGATCGACTGGTTCCTGGTCGACCAGGGCAGCAACCTGGAAAACGCCGACGCCATCGTGCGCGCCATCACGCGCCGCATCGCCGAACGGCGCCGCCTCGAAACGCAGGCAGTGCGCGAGAGCGCGACCGAGAAGGAACTGACGGTGGCGCGCCTGAACCTGCTGCACGCCCAGGTCGAGCCGCACTTTTTGTACAACACGCTGGCCAGCGCGCAGGTGCTCACGCGCACCGATCCGGCGCGCGCCGACGCCATGCTGGGCAACCTGATCCAGTATCTGCGCCACTCGCTGCCGCGCACCGAGGATGCGCCGTCGACGCTGGGCGAAGAACTGGAACGGGCGCGCGCCTACCTGGACATCCTGGCCATTCGCATGGGGCCGCGCCTGGCGCTGCAGGTCGACGTGCCGGACGAGCTGCGCCGGCTCGTGTTTCCGCCGATGATGCTGCAAACGCTGGTGGAGAACGCCATCAAGCACGGGCTCGAGCCCAAGCCAGGCGGCGGCACTGTCTGGATCCTGGCGCGCGCGATCGACAATGCGGCAGCTGTCACGGTGGCCGACGACGGTCGCGGTTTCTCGCTCGAGACCGCCGGCACCGGCATCGGGTTGCGCAATGTGCGCGAGCGCCTGCGCCTGGGCTACGGCAGCCTGGCGAGCTTTGCCATCGTGGCCAATTTCCCCAGTGGTGTGGCCGCCACCATCACGGTGCCGCTGGCGCTGCAGGGCGCGGGGGCGCGGTCCGGGGTACAGCCATGACCCGCTGCGTGATTGCCGAAGACGAACTCCTGCTGCAGGAAGAGTTGATCAAGCTGCTGGGCGAGGTGTGGCCAGACCTCGAGATCGTCGCCGCCTGCGACGATGGCGGCAGCGCGCTCGACGCGATTGCCACCCACCAGCCGGAGGTCGCGTTCCTCGACATCCGCATGCCGGGCCTGTCGGGCCTGGAAGTGGCCTCGAGCATGCTGGCGGCTGGGTTGCGCACCGAGATCGTGTTCGTGACCGCCTACGATCAGTACGCGCTCGACGCGTTCGACCGCGGCGCCGTCGACTACCTGCTCAAGCCAATCGGGCGCGAGCGCCTGGCCGCGACCGTGGGCCGGCTGCGCGAGCGGCTGGCGCGCGGTGTGGCGGATACGACACAGCTGGCCGCGCTGCTGGCGCGCCTGCAGACGGTCGTGCCGCCGGCGCCGCGCGCCCAGCCACTGGTGTGGCTGACGGCAAGCTGCGGCGTCGAGACGCGCCTGATCCTGGTCGACGATGTCGCGTATTTCCAGGCCGATTCGAAGTACACGGTGGTGATGACGGCCGAGGGAGAATCGCTGCTGCGCAAGCCCATTCGCGACCTGCTCGAGGTGCTCGATCCGGCCATGTTCCGGCAGGTGCACCGCTCGACGATCGTCAATTTGCGCGCCGTGGCGGGCGTCACGCGCGAGGACAGCGGCAAGGGCATCATCCGGCTGCGCAACCGGCCCGAGACGTTGACAGTCAGTCAGCCGTTCATGGCGCTCTTTCGTCACATGTAGGGACACGCCAGCGTGCGCGACGTTGCCGTAGTAAAATCTCAGATGGCCATCAGCCCGGCGTTGTTGCCGGACTTGGCATCAAGAAGGAGGCAAGCTTGCGTAGCGATATCGTGATCGTGGGTGGCGGCGCTGGCGGTCTGGAGCTGGCATGCAAACTGGGCCGTAAACTCGGCCCGACGAAGGTGACGCTGGTCGACAGCCGCCTGTACCATATCTGGAAACCGTCGCTGCATGAAGTTGCGGCGGGTACCCTGGACATCCACCAGGAAGGTCTGTCGTACGCGATGCTCGCGCACGACAATGGATTCAATTTCGTGCTCGGTCCGATGACCGGGTTGGACGAGGCCGGCCAGGCGATCGAGATCGGCGCCGTGTATTCGGCCACCGAACACGATGAAGTGCTGCCGGTGCGTCGCCTGGCCTACACGTCGCTGGTAATCGCGGTCGGCAGCACCTCGAACTATTTCGGCGTGCCGGGCGCACAGGAACACTCGATTTCGCTGAATGCGACCGAGGACGCCGAACGCTTCCGCCTGCGCATGCTGCGCCTGATGCTGGCGGTCGAGCAGCAGCGCGAAGAAGGGCGTGAAACCGGCCTGGACGTGGTCATCATCGGTGGCGGCGCGACCGGCGTCGAGCTGGCCGCCGAACTGCGCGAAGCGTCGGGCGCGTATGCCCGCTACGGTTTTGCGCGCATGGACGTCAAGCGCGACGTGCGCATCACGATCCTCGAAGGCGCGCCGCGCATCCTGGCGCCGCTTCCCGAGCGCGTGTCGAATGCGGCGCTGGGCCTGCTGAACAAGCGCGGCATTCGCGTCGTCAGCGATTGCCGGGTCACGGCCATCGAGAACGACAAGGTGCTCGACGCCAATGGCAACGTGTATCCGGCCGACCTGTGCGTGTGGGCGGCAGGCATCCGCGCGCCCGAGATGCTCGGCAAGCTCGGTCTGCAGACCGCGCGTGGCGGTGGCCTGGACGTGGATTCCCATCTGCGCGTCAAGGGCGCCAAGGCGATCTGGTCGCTGGGCGACTGCGCCGTGTGTATCGACGGCAACGGCTTGCCGGTGCCGCCACGTGCGCAGGCAGCGCACCAGCAGGCCGATTACCTGGTGACGACGTTCCTGCGCATGGACAAGGGCCAGCCAGCGTTGACTGCGCCGTATGAATACCGCGACTACGGCTCGCTGGTGTCGGTCGGCCAGAACACCAGTGTCGGTAGTCTGATGGGTTCGCTGCGTGGCGCGAGCTGGTTCGTGCAGGGCGGCATCGCGCGCCTGATGTATGCCAGCCTGCACCTGATGCATCACCGGGCCGTGATGGGCATCACCCGCACGGGCCTGCTGGCGGTGGCGCGCTTCCTGATCCGGCGCAGCACGCCGCTGGTCAAGCTGCACTGACCGGATAACGGCCGGTACGGAAACGACAACGGCGGCCAGTGGCCGCCGTTGTTATTTTTACGCAGCCTGTCGACTGTCAGGCCGGTAATTCGCGCGGCAATGTCATCTGCAGCATGGCGCCGCCGTTCTCGACGCGCGCCAGGATCAGGTTGCCGCCCAGCGTGCGGGCGCGTTCGCGCAGCAGGCGCAGGCCATGGCGGTCGCTGGCACCCATTGCATCGTCGCCCGGGCCGACGCCATCGTCGCGCACCGTCAGCATGGCCATCTCGCCATCGTCGTCCAGGATCACGTCCACGCGCGTGGCCTGTGCGTGGGTGACAGCGTTGCGCAAGCCTTCTTCGGCGCAGCGCAGCAGCAGCACGGCATGCTCGCGCGACCAGGCGCCGTCTTCCTCGGGCAGGCTGGCGTGCGCCTTGATGCCGTGCTCGGCCCCGAATTCGGGCACCAGCTCGGACAAGGCCGTGCGCAAGCCCAAAAATTCGAGCTTGTCGTTCCACAGCGCGAGTTGCATCTGGCGGTTGGTTTCGATGACGCCGCCAAGAAGGGTTTTCATTTGCGCAGCGCGGTCCCGCAGCGCCTTGTCCTCGGCTGGCAGGCGCTGGGTAAGCAGGGCAAGGTGCATCGTCAGGGCCGTCATCGACGAACCCAGGCTGTCGTGCAGCTGGCGCGCAAGCTGGCGACGCTCCTGGTCCCAGCTGTTGGCCAGCCAGGACACCATGTCGGAGAGTTCAGCAGTGCGCGCCGCGACCAGGCGTTCGAGCTCCGGGTCGGGATGCGGTGGGACCGGTTCAGTCATCAGGGTCTCGATTAAATGTTTCCCAAATCATACAACAATTGTCATTTATCCGTCGCGCATTGGGTGCAGCAAGAGCGGTTCGTCCTGTTCTCGCCGAGTGTGAGGTTGCGAACAGTGTAGATCGAGCGTCAGGCGCAATCTGACAATGTGGCCAACGAGTCATCATTCAACCAACAATACGGGGGTAATACCATGACCAAAGCAACGACCAAAAAGAGCGGCCCGCAGGATGCGCTGGAACTTCTCAAGAGCCAGCACGACGAAGTGAAAGACATGTTCGACAAGTACGAAGAACTGGGCGATCGTGCCAATGTCAGCAAGAAAAAGCTGGCGACTGAGATCTGCGAAGCACTGATCATGCACACGTCGATCGAGGAAGAAATTTTCTATCCGGCGCTGCGTGAAACGTCGAAGGAAATGGAAGACATGCTCGACGAAGCCTTTGTCGAACACGCATCGGCCAAGGATCTGATCGCCCAGGTGCAAGAAGGTGAGCCGGATGATGACTACTATGACGCCAAGGTGAAGGTGCTGGGCGAATACGTGTCGCACCACGTCGAAGAGGAAGAAGAAGAAATGTTCCCGAAAGTGCGCAAGCTCAAGCTCGACCTGGAGTCCATGGGCGCTGAAATGGCGGCCCGCCGCGATGAAATTCTTGCGGCCGTTTAACCTGTAGTTGCGGTGCTGGCCGGCCTTCCCGGGGCCGGCTTTTTTACGTCCGTACGCGAGCAGTGCCGTGCGGCGCTTCTTCGGTCAGGCGCATCGTTCATGTGACAAAAGTGCAATCTGGCAAAGAAATCAATCGTGTGGTCGCCAAGACGTTCGCTGCCGCACATACGTGCCGTTGCCACCATGCGATATTGAAAACAAGCCGGTTCCATCGAGGACGGGGGCGTTACATAAGAGAGGACACACCATGAATATCGATACCATCGTAAATGAGCAGTTCCGCGGCAAGACTTTCCGTGAGCTGGCCGAAGCGCCATTGTCAGCACTGCGCGGCATCGGTGAGCAGCAGGCCAGTGCACTGGCCGATACGCTGGGCGTCAAAACCATCGGCGACCTGGCAAGTCTGCAGGCAGTCACGTTCGCCGTCGCCATCAAGGCGCTTGCGGGCAGCGAGACATCGTCGAGCAAAGAAAATGCCGAGCAGACGCTGCTCGATGACGCGGTCGAAATGACATTCCCGGCAAGCGATCCGATTTCGGTCGACGCCGGCATCACCCGTATCGAAGTGCCGCCCGAGATGGTCGACGCAGGGCGTGATCACCAGCACGCACGCTCTATCGAAGAGACCAGCACGATTCGCGATTGCCCGCCAGCCGAAAAGCGCTAAGCCCCTTCGTTGAACAGTTGAGCAGGTCACGGAACCCAAGTTCCGTGACCTGTTTTTGTTTGGGCGGTCATTATTTATGGCGCAGTCAGCGTTAAATGGAGACGAGCTCTGAACCGATGAGCAGTATGGTGGTCCAACCCCTGTCCCCAGTGTCAGGAGCCGATCATGAAAGTGCCGCGCTTCAAGAACTGGTTCGCAAAACTGCCGTTGCTGAACCAGCCGCAGCGCCGGCAAGTGCTCGGCGCTTTGCAGCCTCTGGTCGGGCTTGAGCAGGTGGTCGCGCTGATCGCAGAGATCAGAACACCAGGGCGCTGCTGCCCCAGGTGCGGCCACGAGCGCTGCTATCGCCACGGGGTTGCCAATGACCTGCAGCGCTACCGCTGCTGCGCGTGCGGCCGCACGTTCAACGACCTGACCGGCACGCCACTGGCGCGGCTCCGGCTGAAGCCCAAATGGCTTACCTATTCGCAAGTGCTGCTGGATTCGCTGCCAGTGCGCAAGGCAGCAGATCGCGTCGGCGTGCATCGCACTACTGCTTTCCGATGGCGCCACCGCTTCCTGTGCTGGAGCAAACTCGACCGGCCGACAGCCCTGAATGGCATTGTTGAGGCCGACGAAACATTCCTGCTCGAATCGCAAAAAGGATCGCGCTCGCTGGATCGGCCAGCGCGCCGCCATGGCGGCCATGCAGCCAGGCGCGGCATTTCCCGCGAACTGGACTGTATTCTGGTCGCGCGTGATCGCGAAGGCCGCACGGTCGATGCGGTCACCGGTCGCGGTGCGCTGACCGCGGTGCACCTCGAGCGCGATTTGTTACCCAAGCTCGATCCCCGGGCGCTGCTGGTGAGCGACAGCCATCGCGCCTACCGGGCCTTTGCACGAAAGCACAACATCGCCCATGCAGCGGTCAATCTGCGTGCAGGCGTGCGCGTCAGGCATCTGGGCAACCGTGCGATTCACGTGCAGAACGTGAACGCTTATCACCAACGTTTCAAGGCCTGGCTTTTGGGCTTTCGTGGCGTGGCGTCGCGCTATTTGCCGAACTACCTGGGCTGGCGCTGGGCGCTGGATGGTGGGAGGGTCAGTTCGCCAGAGCACTTGCTTCGGATTGCAATCAGGGTCATCAACAGGTAACTCTAACTGCGCCTATTTATTGATCCGCCAAAGCACACCGGGGCGCTCGCTTGCACGAACGCCCCGGTCGATAGCCAGGTAACAAAAGGGGTGGTTTCAGCGATGCGGCGTTGCCAGTTCCGGGACGGGCGCGACCACGGGTGCGCCACTGGTCTTGGCCGCCGCCTGCCGGTTGGCCGCTGGCGAGCAGAAACGGTTCTTGCCAGCGCGTTTGGCTTCGTACAGCGCGTAGTCGGCGATATTGATCAAGGCATCGACCGATTCGGCATCGTCCGGGTAGATGCTGATGCCAATCGAGGTCGACAGGCGCAGCGTCAGGTCGTTGATGAAGAAGGGTTCGGACAGCGATTCGACCAGCTTGGCGGCGGGACCCTGTGCGTCGACCAGGCCGTGAATATCGCCCAGCACGACCATGAATTCGTCACCACCCAGGCGGGCAACTGTATCTTCCTTGCGCGAACTGGCCAGCAGGCGCTGCGAGACGGCCTTGAGAATCTCGTCACCATAGGCATGGCCGTAGGTGTCGTTGATCGCCTTGAAACCATCCAGATCGAGATACATGATCGCGGCCTTGGCATGGGTGCGGTTGGCATGTTGCAGCGCCGTCTCGATACGGTCTTCCAGCAGACGGCGGTTTGGCAAGCCGGTGAGGGCGTCGTGCAGTGCGAGTTCCTGCTGGGCCTTCGAGTACTGGGCCAGCTCCTTGTAGAGCAGGCGTACTTCGAGCATATTGTGAATACGCTTGTGCACCTCGAGCAGGTCGAACGGCTTGCTGATGAAATCGCGTGCACCGGCTTCGAGTGCGGCAATCTTGAAACTTGGCTGGGCGGTCAGTGCCAGGACTGGCAGATAGCCGCCCTGTTCAATTTCCTTGAGACCCTTCATGACTTGGAAACCGTTCAGCCCCGGCATTTGCAGGTCGAGCAGAATCAGATCGTAATTGTGTTCACGATGGAGCGGGCACACCTGCTCCGGCAGCATGGTCGAGCTGACGCAGGTGTAGCCTTCTTCGCGCAATATCTCTTCCATCAGCTCGATATTGTCGGGCGAATCGTCTACC
>Ga0308169_10001966_pt1 | contig 22372 bp, 18 predicted proteins | sample PhyBR1_2_FD_202139 | JGI IMG/M metagenome (GOLD analysis project Ga0308169, IMG submission 202139) | Phyllosphere microbial communities from UC Gill Tract Community Farm, Albany, California, United States - DLSLSB.R1 | ecosystem: Host-associated > Plants > Phyllosphere > Unclassified | place...
TGAGCTTGGCCTTGATCGAAAACCACTCGTATTTGCCGTCCTTCCGGCGTTTGCGCACTTCCAGCGTCTCGGGCGCGGCGCCATGCTCGAGCTGGTTGGCGACCTCGGCGCGGATCATGGCCACGTCGTGCGGGTGGATGAAGTCGTAGACGTAGGCCCGCTGCAGCTCGTCGGGCGCGTAGCCGAGCACGACCGCATAGGAAGGCGAGGTGTACACGTAGCGGCCGTCGGCGTCGAGGTGGGCGATCAGGTCGCTGCCGTTTTCGGCCAGCAGCCGGTACTGCGCCTCGCTCTTGGCCAGCGAGTCGATCGCGTTCTTGTGTGCGCTGATATCGACGATGCTGCCCAGGTGGCCGATGAAGGCGCCGGCCGTATCGAAGCGCGGCGCGGCGCTCTCGAGCACCCAGCGCAGGGCGCCGCCGGTCATCCTGAGCCGGTATTCGACCTTGTATTCGCGCTGGCCGCGCCGCGCGCCCGCGACCAGTTCGCGGATGCCGGTCCAGTCCTCTTCATGCACGAATCCGGCCCAGTCGTCGACCGAGATCCCGCTGAGCTCGCCCGCCACCAGTTGCTGCACGCTCGGATTCAGGTAGGTGCAGCATCCATTGTGATCGGCCATCCAGATGATCGATTCGCACGAATCGATGATGTCCTGGATGTCCTGACGCGGGTAGGCGGGCCGGATGTCGAGCATGGGATCAGGGAGTAAGCGGGCTCGGCCCGGCGGTTATCAATACACTGATACCGATTGTACTTCAGCGGGGAAGATATTTTCCAGGAGGAAATTCGGTTGTAGGCATTCAACAACGGTGGCCAAGTGAGGGCTAAGTGACGCATTTGACGCCGGCGCCTTTCACAGAACTGTCATGCCATGGTAACAAGCTGGTCATTTGGGCAAGCTAAGCTTCGGACCGTTTTCAACTGTCCCACTGCGCTGACTCATGAATCCGACCACGACCGCGGCAGCCAAGCCTGCTGCGCCACGCCTTTCCCTGATCGCCCTTGCCGCAGCCGCGCTGTGCTCGTCGCCGGCCTGCGCCGCCCCCGCCGAGGACGCGCCGGTGGCGAACGCCGCCCCGGTCGCCGTGCAGGACACGACGCCGACCGGCGCCGTCGCCACCGTCCAGATCTCGACGCGCAAGACCCGTTCCTCGGTCGCCATGTCGGGCAGCGAGATCCAGAAGGTGCTGCCGGGCGTGAACCCGATCAAGGCGCTCGAGACCCTGCCGGGCGTCAGCTTCCAGACCGCCGACCCGTGGGGCAACAACGAGCAGAACCTGTCGCTGTTCGTCCACGGCTTCAATGGCCAGCAGCTCGGCTACACGATGGACGGCGTCCCGCTCGGCGACCAGCAGTACGGCAACTACAATGGCCTGGCGCCGCAGCGCGCCGTGACCAGCGAGAACGTCAGGAGCGTGGTGCTGTCGACCGGCGCCGGCGACCTCGGCACGCCGTCGACCAGCAACCTTGGCGGCGCCATCGACACCTATTCGAGCGACCCGCTGCAGAACCGTAACATCAACCTGCAGCAGACCCTGGGCAGCCACGACACCACCCGCACGTTTGTCCGCGTCGATTCGGGCGACTTCGGCGGCGGCAACAGCTTCTACCTGTCCGGCCTGCACCACGAAGCCAGGGCCTGGGACTTCAACGGCCGCCAGACCGACGACCAGGCCAACGCCAAGTTCATCCACGAGGGCGAAGCCGGCAAGCTGACCCTGTATGCCGACTGGTCCGACAAGACCGAGCCGAACGAGGACTCGAGCCTGCACCAGGCCGGCCTGGCCTCGCCCTACACGCGCCCCTTCCTGTACCCGGACTTCGGCGCCGCCCTGGCTTACCTGGACAAGAACGGCGCGCCGCCGGCCTCGGTGGGCGCCAACTTCCGCAATTACTACAGCGACGCCCAGCGCACCGACAAGCTGGCCTACGCCAAGTACGAGGCCTGGCTGAACAGCGATGTGACCTGGACCAACCAGTACTATTTCCACCACAACGACGGCGTCGGCGTGGTGGCCGGGCCGATCAACCAGGCCGGCCTGCCTGGATTGTTCAAGGTCTACTTCCCGAACCAGGACCTGAAGACGATCTTCGGCAACTCGGGTTACGCGACCCGCACCACCGAATACGAGATCAACCGCCAGGGCTGGCTGTCGACCCTGCGCTGGGACCTGGGCGCGCATCGCGTCGAGGCCGGCCTGTGGTTCGAACACAATAAGTCGGACGCCTACCGCCGCTGGTACGCGTTCGACGTGAACCATCCGGGCACCCCTTACGAACGCCCCAGCAATCCGCTCATCACCCAGTACGGCAGCAACATCGACAACAAGGTCGTGCAGCTGCACCTGCAGGACGAATGGAAGCTGCGCCCCGACTTCACGCTGCAGGGCGGCTTCAAGTCCAGCCTGCAGTTCGCCGAGGGCAGCTTCCCGGTCAACGAACTGCCGGCTGCGATCGGCGGCGGTTCGAAAGGCCTGCCGGAAGGACGGATCGACACCAGGAAATGGTTCCTGCCGCAGGCCGGCGCGCGCTGGGACCTGAGCAGCTCCGACCAGCTGTTCGCCAACGTGCAGAAGAACCTGCGCCAGTTCGTGACCTATGGCGCGGGCGGCAACTCCCCGTGGAGCCTGGCGTCACAGCCGGCCTTCGACTACTTCAAGGCCACCGCCAAGCCCGAGACCTCGGCAACCTACGAACTCGGCCTGCGCGACTCGAGCAAGCTGCAGGCCGGTCCCTTGACGGCCTTCGACGGCCAGTTCGAGGTCTACCATGTCGACTTCCACGACCGCCAGCTGTCGATCAGCTCGAATCCGATCATCACCTCGTTCGCCGGCGGCACCACCATCCTGTCGAACGTGGGCGACGTGAAGACCGACGGCGTCGACCTGGCCGGCACCTTTCACTTCGGCCGCGCGTTCTCGTTCTACGACGCGGTCTCGTACAACCGCTCGACATACCAGGACAGCTATACTTCCGGCACGACCCTGGTGCCGACCGCGGGCAAGACCGTGCCGAACACGCCCGAGTGGATGAACAAGTTCATCGCCACGGCCAAGCTGGGCGGCGCGCTCGACGTCGAGGCGCAGCTGTCGGGCGACTATGTCGGCAAGCGCTACGCCACCTACACCAATGACCTGGACATTCCCGGCTACTTCCTGATGGGGCTCTCCGTGTCGGGCCGCGTCCCGCTGCCGGCCGGCTTCCTGAAGAACCTGCGCTGGAGCCTGAATCTGACCAACCTGCTGAACCGCCAGGGTCCGCTGCAGCCCGTCGTGGGCCAGCCGAGCGGCAGCTACGCGACCTATCCGATCCCCCCGCGCATGGGCTTCCTGACCCTGAAGGCGGACATCTGATGGACGCGCTCATCCTGCCGGGGCCTCAGCGCAGGCGCTTCCTGAAGGCGGCCGCCGCCGGCGCGGCCCTGAGCGTGCTGCCCGGCCTGGCCGCGGCGAAAGCCAAACCGCTGCTGTACGCGCACCGCGGCGCCAGCGCCCTGCGTCCCGAACACACGCTGGGCTCGTACGCCAAGGCGATCCAGGACGGCGCCGACTTCGTCGAGCCGGACCTCGTCGCGACGCGTGACGGCGTGCTGGTGGCGCGCCACGAGAACACGATTACCGGCACCACCGACGTCGCCATCCGGCCCGAATTCGCGGGCCGCAGAACCCGCAAGGTGATCGACGGCGAAGCGCACGACGGCTGGTTCGTGTCCGACTTCAGCTTCGCCGAGCTGAAGACCCTGCGCGCCATCGAGCGCCTGCCGGCCATGCGCGGCACCGCCTACGATGGCCAGTTTCAACTGCTCAGCTTCGAAGAGATCATCGACTTCGTGGCGGCGGAATCGGCGGCGCGCGGGCGCACCATCGGCATCATCCCGGAGCTGAAGCACTCGACCTGGTTCGCCGCGAATGGCCTGCCGCTGGAAGACCGCTTCGTGTCGACCTTGAAGGCGCACGAGTACACGCGGCGCGCGCCGGTGGTGGTGCAATCGTTCGAGGTCGCCAACCTGAAGGCATTGCGCACGGCGGGACTCGGCAAGCCGGCCAACGTCACGCTGGCCCAGCTGGTCATGGCGGGCGGCCAGTACGACGGGCTGCGGCCGGCCGACGTGGCGGCCGCGAACGGCAGCCTGACCTATGGCGAGATGGTGTCCGCGCGCGGCCTGCGCGAGATGGCGGCCTATGCCGACATCGTGGCGCCGATCACGCGCGCCGTCATCCCGCTTGCGAAGGACGAGCGCCTGGCCGCGCCGACGGCGCTGGTGGCGGATGCGCACAAGGCCGGCCTGCAGGTCGTGGTCTGGACCTTCCGTCCCGAGAACGCCTTCCTGGCGGCCGACTTCCGCAACGGCGCCGGCCCAGATGCACGCAACGAGGCCGGTTCGATCGCCGAGATGCGCCGCTATCTCGAGACCGGCATCGATGGCCTGTTCTCCGACGATCCGGCGCTGGCGCGCGCGGCCATCGACGCTTGACGCCATCGCTTCTCCGGCCATCCGCCGGTCCGTCATCATCATAAAAAGGAAACCAGTGAAGTCCTGCATTCTCGGTTGCGCAATCCGCGCCGCCTATGCCGGCGGCGCCGCCTTCGCCACACTCGCCGCACGCTGGGTCCGGTGCTCTCAGGTACACGGTATGGCGCCGGGAGTGGCGCCGAGGCTGCCAGCTGGAACGATCGTCTCGGCGGATGGCAACATCATCCCCGAGAGGTTAAGGAACGGGAAAACCGGCTGGTAGGGCAGGAGAGTGCAACCGCCGCCGCCGTCCATCGACGCGCAAACCCTTGCGCGCACGAAGCGGATGCAGCTGGCGCTATCCGGGTCGGTCATGCAGTTGGACCGATTGCCTGCGGGGCATTTTGGAAGTGTACTCATGTGCTGCAGGTCCCAGGTCGCCTTGGAGATAGAGAGGTAGTCGATTGTCACGTTGTCGGCGGTGACGGGCGCCCCCAGCGCCAGGGGACCCGATGAATTACGGAATATGGCGTTTGCCTGGACCTTCTGTATCGCGGTGGTGTCCGTGTAGTCGACGTTTGCCGCGGCGGCGGCGGCGCGGCGGGTGACTTCTTCCAGCGTGTTCAGCAGAAACTCGAAGCGCGCGATCTCAAGTGTGGCGAACACAACCGTGAAAAAAAGGATCGCGACGAGCGCGAATTCGACGGCCACGGATCCCGTTTGCCTCGTTCGTCCTTTGAATGGGGCCTGGTTCATGTCAGTCCCCTACGTAGAATACCGGCGCATAGGGTGAAATCAACAAGTCGGTTTCGCTGCCCGTGACCGGGTTAATGAAATTGAAGCCCATTGACACGTCGAGTTGATACAGCGTGTGATTGACATTTTTGGTATACGTTATCGTGCAAGCTTTGTTCATCAAAGTGCCTGATACCATGTACGTGCAGATAATGGTCGGATCCACGGGAACGCCGTCCGGAACCACACCAGCCATTTCCTTCTCAACGATTTTCCTCGCTATGGTCAGGGCGGCAAAGTTGCCGTCTGGTCCTGACGTTGTCACTTCTACCTTTGGGGCTATTGCGAGATAGAGCGCCGCGTCGTGCACGGCTTTCTGCGCAGCCGAGTATTGACGATAATAAAAAGCCAGAAAGATTGATGGCAGCCCAATAAAAAGCAATAGGATAGGAATCACGAGCGCCGCCTCGATCGCGACCACCCCGCGTTCGTTCCGCTGCCCAGTTGCCTTGAATATTGGTCTCATCGGTAAAGCCTCGCACTGCCGCCCAAGGCGGTCTCGGTGTCCATCCCGGCGAACTCCGCATAAAGGGCGCTTGAACTCGCGGGGACCGTCATGAAAAACTTCGCAATCCCGGCCACGGTGGCGGTCGAAATGGCGCCTGCGGGAACTGGGCAGCGTAACAATGGAACGTGAAGCACCCGGGTGTTGCGGCCAAGCTTGTACGTCGCGCTTCCCCCGGCTGCCTGGTATGGCGTATTCGGATAGGATTTTGCTTGAGGTTGTCCTGGGTTGTAGAGCAGGCTCCAATCCGTATCCTTGAAGGGCGTATAGCCAGCCGAAGGTTCGACGCCCCCTTTGGCAACATAATCTGAATACTGGACTGCCTTCGCATACGACCACAAGGGCCCGTAAGCGGTCTTTGTCGCGCCAGCCGGATTTTCTGCCACCGTCAGCAGTGGATCCGGGGACACTAATGGGTTGGCGGAAAGATTGTCCGGCTTGTCTTTCATCCATGGTACGTTGGCAAGATCGAAGCTCTTGACGACCGGATCGGCCGGCGCCGTCGATGACTGGCATTGCGCGGCAGTACCGAACCGCGAATTCAGGGGCAGGTAAAGCAAGCCGATTGGAAAGCCCCTCTCAACCGTGATGTCGCCGCCCCGCAATGTGGGTATCGCCATCTTTCCCGTGCAGATGAACGGCGCGACGACGTCCATCCTGTTCATCATTGTCGTGCCAACCGTGCCGGCCGGTGCGACCGGATTGACCAGGAAATTCTCGGGTGACGTTCCTCCCGGGTTCGGGTTCAGGTTCATCAGGTTGTAGCTGACTCCGCGCCGGAAACCGTACTCCACGAGCTCCCCTGACGGGAGACCGACTGCAGGCGTATTCGAGTTCGCACAGATCGCGAGCGGTAATGCGTTCAGTGAATCGCGGCCAGCCACCGCGAAGGCGGCCACGTTTGACTGCGCCAGGGCCGATGACAGGACAGGCATGAAGAAGTTCTGGACTGTCCCATGCATGGGGTCGAGGGCCGACGTGTCGACCTGGGCAAAAAAGATCTGCGAGGCACTGGCCTTCGCTGTGGCCGCGTCCACCCAGCCGCCTGGACCACCATTGGCGCTCGTGCCAAACTTGAGCGCGGCGCTGGTCCAGGAAACAGGATTGTTGCTATACGCGTAGGTATAACCCGCCACGGCGCTCCCAGCCACCGTGACTGCCCTGTCGATGCCCGCCGGCGTACCATCCAGTGCGGAGGCAGCCGCCAGGGCGACGGCATCGGCGGCGGCTTGCAGTTCCGCTTTCCTGTTGTAACTGCGGCTAAGGTCAAGAGCCAGCCCGAACATGCCAATCATGACGATGATGAGAAAGGGGGTCATGATGGCAATGGCGCCGTCTTCCGATCCTTTCCTGCGAAAGCTTCGATGGCGCCGAGCGAAAGCCGACGCTTGCTTCATTGTTTCGATGGACACGGATCGCTCCTCCTGCTGACTCAGACATGTGCCGAGGCAACTTTGCAAATAGGAATCCTAGGAGCTTGCGAGGCCAATACATTGAGGAGCCGCAACATGGGGTAAGCGGCTAGCCAAGGTGTGTGCCGATCTGCTCGGCGAAATTGATCATGGACAAGCCACCTTTGCTCTCCAATTGCTGCCTAGACATAACTACCTCAAAGTCGACGTCGCGCCAGGTAGGCAACTGGTGATTGACCAGCGAGGAGCTTATATGTCGATAATCGATGAGCAGACCAGGCGAATTGCCGCAAACAGCATCTTCCCATCGTTTGTCTACGCCGCACTCGGGCTAATGCTTGGCCAGCTGGGAGCGTCGCAGATCAATGGCTCGTGGGGCCTTCACGTTTTCCTTGGCATCCCAGGACTTGGCTTATCGGGACTCGTATTATTTAGAGCGCGACTGCACTGGCCTGCGGGCAGCGCCGACATAACGGCGCTGCCCGCGCGTGCCTGGGGTTCGTATCTGCTGCTGCTCGTTGCGGGGATTTGCACCGGCGCCCTGGTTGTTGCGGGTTCGGTGATGCTTATTGGGGTAGTGCCCGCATTAACGTATTTCCTTCCCTGGATGAAAATCCCTGTGTGCCGCGGTCGATTTGTCATGGCGTCGGTGGCCGTCCTTGCTGGCGCCGTTGCATGGGTGCTTATCCATGGTGGATCGGCTCAGCCCGTGTACTTCATGATCGCCGCTTGGATGCTGTATTTGCCCCCAATGTTCATGCACCTTCTCGTATTGGTGTCACTTGATCGCGGGTACCGCACCAATGAGCCTGGCTCGACCGGCAAACCGGAGCGCGATGAGCATGTGCCACTTCCTCAGTAAATCGAGGGAGCGATGCTCCGTTTTTGGCCGAACCCGGCCGCTGAGCCGGCCTATCGGCAGCATGGTGGGAACCTTGCCGGCTGAGTGTGAGCGATATATCCGCCACGCCGGCTAAGGCAAGTCAGCGTGAAAACGCTCTAGCGGTTCGCCACTCGTGCAGACGCCAGGTCGATGTCGGCGGCTTCCTGCGGCGCCTCCACCGGCGCGGCGCGAGTGGCCAGTTCGAGCTCCGCGAAGGCTTCGTAGGTCAGGGCCATCAGGCGCTCGGGGTCGGGCACCAGTCCCTCGTCGACGAACAGGGCAAGCTGGATCTGACCCGCATACGAGATGAAGGCCAGGCCCACCCCCAGCCTGCCGGCCTGTGGCACCCAGCAGATCAGGTCCGTCATGCGCGAGCCGGCCAGATAGCGGCGGCTGCCCGGACCTTCGATATTGGTCAGCACCACCGAGCCCTTGGAGGTGAACAGCTTGAGCGCCCAGTGCTGCAGGGCGGCCGGCAGCCAGCCCGCAATCGACAGGAAGGCCATCGTGGCGCGCGGCTGGTGCGAGCGCTTGATGGCCGACATGCGCTCGCTGGACTGGCGCAGGCGCACGCAGGGGTCGGTCACACTGGTTGGCAGATCCACCGCCACCAGCCCGAACTCGTTCCCGAGCTGGAATGCATTCGCTTTCTCGCGCAGGTTGAAGGTGACGGCGGCACGCAGCGCGCGGGCGTCAAGGCGCTGTCCGCGCTCGCCCAGATACTGGCGCAGCGCGCCGGACACGGCCGCCACCCAGACATCGTTCAGCGTCACGCCGATGCGCTTGGACATGGCGCGCACGCGCTCCATTTCCAGGGGCGGCAGCCAGACCAGCTGCTTGGCGCCGGTCATCGGCGCTTTGAACTGGCTGGGCGCGTCAGGCCATAGCAGCGACAGTCGCGCCACATGGAATCCGATCTTCAGCTTCGACATCGCGCGCGCCACTGCCGAACAGACGGGGTTGTGCGCTACCTTGGCGCGGTGCGGATGGCCGAGCGGCGATGGCGCGCGGCCATGCATGCCGTTGTCATCGGTCAGGTGATTGAGCACGTGGACCAGTCCGAGGCCATCGGTGATGCAGTGGTGAACGCGAAATACGATGGCGTGGCCGCCGTCGACGCGGTCCAGCACCGTCATGTGCCACATCGGCCGATCGCGGTCCAGCGGCAGGTGGGCGATACGCGCCATATGGCGCTGCAAGTCCTCGCGGTCGACGTCCTGCGGCATCCGTTCCAGCTTGATGTGCCGAGTGATGTCGAACCCCTCGTCCTCGACCCAGCACGGGCGGCGGCGCCGGCGCACCAGCTTTTGCGTAAAACGTGGATAGTTGGGCAGGCGCATCCCGATGGTCGAGACCAATCGTTCCATGTCGACAGGACCCTCGAAGAGCAGGATGCTGTTGATGACCATCAGGTTCGTGTCGGCGTCCATGCGGTACCACGCATGATCGCGCCAGGTCATAGGGACCGGTGCCGCACAGCCATGGGATGCTTGTTTCATTTCAATTTATCAACTTTATTGATACTTCAATAAGTTGATCTTAAAATGAAACCGCTGACTCCTAGGCAACTTTGAGATGGCTTGGGAAGCCAAATACATGGCCGCGCCGGTCAAGGATGCCGGGACGGTAGGGAAGGGCGAGAAATGAACAAATGGTGCCCGGAGCCGGGATCGAACCGGCACGCCATCGCTGGCACGGGATTTTAAGTCCCGGGTGTCTACCAGTTTCACCATCCGGGCAGCGGGCCGAATTCTAGCATAGCCGGACCGCCTGAGGGTCACAATTGCAATATTGCCTCACGCCTTTAGTTGAGTCCTTCCTTCGTGTACGATGCGTATCCGGCAGCATATGCAAGATACGCAAGGACCAGAATTGAATATCACGATTAACGACGAACTCCGTACCTACGTCGACCCGCTCACTCCCGCCGAACACGAGGCCCTCGAACGCAGCCTGCTGACCGAGGGCTGCCGCGAAGCGCTGATCCTGTGGCGCGACGTGCTGATCGACGGCCATAACCGCTACGCGATCTGCAGCCAGCACGATATCCCGTTCCGCACCGTCCAGAACGACAAATTCGAGTCGCTCGAGGAGGTCAAGCTGTGGATGATCGATAACCAGCTGGCGCGCCGCAGCGTGACCGATTTCCAGCGCGGCCTGATGGCGCTGCGCAAGAAGGAGATCCTGGCGGCGCGCGCCGCGCAGAAGAGCGATCCCGAACTCCAGACCGTAGACGACCAGGCGGCTTCGTTCACCCCGCCGTGGAGCACCCGCGAAGAGGTGGCGCGCGCGGCGCGCGTGTCGGCCAACACGATCAGCCAGATCGAGCGCATCCAGAAAGCGGCGGCGCCGGAGCTGGTGGAGGCGGTGCGCAGCGGCGCGATTTCGGTGAGCGCGGCCGCCAACGTCGCCTCGCTGCCGCGCGAAGCCCAGGTCGCGGCCGTGGCGGGCGGGAAGAAGGAATTGCAGCAGGCGGCGCGCCAGGTGCGCGAGCAGAAATCGGGCGCCAAGCCCAAAAAGGAAGTGACGCCGGAATCGCCGGAAGAGCAGGTCAAGGCGCTGCGCGCCCAGGTCGGCGAGCTGAAGGACCGCGTCGCGACCCTGATGACGGAAAACGAAGTGCTGAGGCAGAAGCTCGCCAATCTCGGCGGCTGAATCTGCGGCCATAACAATACACCAGGAGACCCCGATGCAGACGTCCCGCTTCCTCGTCCGCCAGGCGCTGCGCGGCGCCTTCGCCTGCGCCTCGCTGGCGCTGCTGGCCCCGGTCCAGGCCGCGCAGTCCGATGCCGTGCCGGCCGCGGCAGGCCAGCGTGCCGGCACGCCTGCTGGCAACTTCGCGCCGGCCGAGCTGGCGCGCCTGAAAGCGGCCGCGCAACGCGTGACCATCCTGCGCGACAAATGGGGCATTCCGCACGCTTTCGGCAAGCTTGACGCGGACGCCGTGTTCGGGATGATCTACGCCCAGGCCGAGGACGACTTCAACCGCGTCGAAACCAATTACATCAACGCGATGGGCCGCCTGGCCGAGGTCGAGGGCGAATCGGCGCTCTGGCGCGACCTGCGCATGAAGATGTACATCCAGCCCGAGGACATGCGGGCGAAGTATGCCGCGAGCCCGGCCTGGCTGAAGAAGCTGATGAACGCCTGGGCCGATGGCCTGAACTGGTACCTGGCGAGCCACCCGGAGGTCAAGCCGCGGCTGCTCACCCGCTTCGAACCCTGGATGGCGCTGTCCTTCAGCGAGGGCAGCATCGGCGGCGACATCGAGGAGATCGACCTGAAGGGGCTGCAGGCCTTCTATGACAAGCCGGCCATGCCGAAAGTGGCGCTGGCCGACGTCAGGGAACCGGCGAACAAAGGCTTCGACCCCGAGCCCACCGGCTCGAACGGCTTCGCGATCGCGCCGCGGCGCACGCTCGATGGGCACGCGCTCCTGATGATCAACCCGCACACCTCGTTCTACTTCCGGCCCGAGGTGCACATGGTCAGCGAGGAGGGTCTGAATGCCTACGGCGCCGTGACCTGGGGGCAGTTCTTCATCTACCAGGGCTTCAATCCGCGGCTCGGCTGGATGCACACCTCGGGCGGCGGCGACGTGATCGACGAGTACCTGGAGACCGTCGTCGAGCGCGACGGCAGGCACTTCTACAAATACGACGGCAAGGAGCGCCCGCTCAAGGCCGTGGACATCAGGCTGCCGTACAAGACCGCGGACGGCATGGCCAGCCGCACGGTCACGGCCTACTTCACCCACCATGGACCGGTGGTGCGCGAGCAGGATGGAAAGTGGGTGTCGGTGCGGATGATGGCCGACCCCATGCACGCGCTCGAGCAGTCGTATGGCCGCACCAAGGCGCGCAACTACGCCGAGTTCCTGAAAGTGATGCAGCTGCGGACCAACTCCTCGAACAACACCGTGTACGCGGACGCCGACGGCAACATCGCCTACTTCCACGGCAATTTCATCCCGCGCCGCGACGCGCGCTTCGACTGGACTCGCCCGGTCGACGGCAGCACCCCGGCCACCGAGTGGAAGGGCCTGCACGAGGTGAAGGACACCATCACCGTGTTCAACCCGAAGAGCGGCTACATCTCGAACACCAACAACTGGCCCTGCACCGGCTTCGGCGAGAGCAGCCCGGACTGCGCGAAGTACCCGGCCTATATGTGGTCGCTGCCGCAGAACGCGCGCGGCATCCACGCCGAACGCGTGCTGCGCGACGCCCACGACCTGACGCTGGACGGCCTGATCGCCAAAGCCTACGACAGCATGCTTCCGGCCTTCGAACCGCTGGTGCCGGCCGTGCTCGAGGACTGGGCCGCGCTGCCGGATGCCGATCCGCTGAAGGCCAGGCTGGCCGAACAGGTCGCGGCGCTGCGCGGCTGGGACCTGCGCTGGTCCCTGCAGTCGGTGCCGACCGCGCTGGCAGTGTACTGGGGCCAGGACATGGTGCGCGAATCCTCCGCGCGCGCGCGTGCGGCGCGCACGCCGGTGATCGACTTCATCCAGACGAAATTGACCCCGCCCGAGCGCCTGGCCGCGCTGGCGCGCGCGAGCGACAAGCTGGCGGCCGACTTCGGTTCCTGGCGCACGCCCTGGGGCGAGATCAACCGCTTCCAGCGCCTGTCCGGCGCGATCGACCTGAAGTATGACGACGCCCAGCCCAGCATCCCGGTGCCGTTCACGTCCGCCGTCTGGGGCTCGCTGGCCTCGTTCGGCATGAGCGCGAAGCAGACCACGAAGCACATCTATGGCGACCGCGGCAACAGCTTCGTGGCCGCGGTGGAGTTCGGCCCGCGCGTGCGCGCGAAGAGCATCCTGGCCGGCGGCGAGAGCGGCGATCCGCAGTCGCCTCACTTCACCGACCAGGCCGCGATGTATGCGCGCGGCCAGTTCAAGGATGTGCTGTTCTATAAAGAGGACATCGAGAAGCAGCTCGAGCGCAAGTACCACCCGGGCGAATAACACCGTTCCACATTGCGGCGTCCGATCAGCCGGCCGGGCGGGGTGCAGCGGCCGGTACTTTGCGGACGCGCGCCGTTTTTGTGGCGCGTCATTTATCTAGCGCAAAGCTTGCGCAAACGTTAGTTATCTCGATTGCAACACTTGCATTCCTGTTATCTACTGGACCGAGCCTCAGGGCTGTCCGATTCATTTTTAACAGGAGTCTATTGTGAGCATTAAACTGAAACCGCTTTGCCTTGCCGCCTTGCTGTGCGCCAGCGCCGCCGCCCACGCCGACATCACGGTCTACACGAGCCAATCCGATTTCCTGGCCGCCGTATCGAGCACCGGCACCGACACCTACGACGACCTGATGGTCGGCCCCTATGGCAACAGCCTGCTGCGCACGGCCGGCGCCTACAGCTACACGGTGTCGTCGCCGAACGGCATCTGGGGCGCGGGTGGTCCGACGGACTACTGGCTGTCGAATAACCTGCGCACCGATCCGATCACCTTCAGCAGCTTCAGCGCCGGCGTGAGCGGCTTCGGAGGCTTTTTCTTTGCTTCGGATGTCAGCGGCGCGTATGTCCCCAACGGTGACATGCTGCTGACCGCTGCCGACGGCACGACGCTGACCTATACCCTGACCGGGGCCACCCGGAATTCCTTCCTCGGCTTCGTCTCGGATTCGGGCCTGACCTCGGTCACGCTGCTGTCCTCGCCGGATGGCACCTACTGGCCGACCGCGAACAACGTGGTGCTGGCCGCAGTGCCCGAGCCGGCAACCTACGGCATGTTCCTGGCCGGCCTCGGCTTCCTCGGCGCGATGGCGCGGCGCCGCAGCTGATCGCGTTGCCCGCGCGCGGGCACCGGCGGCATCCTGGTGCTGGCGCGCCCGGATGCTGCATTGCTATAATTGCCCGATTGTGAATCCGCTTTCATTCAGGGGCAGGTAAGGGCAGTGGCAAAACTCTATTTCAGGTATTCGGCGATGAACGCCGGCAAGTCGACGTCGCTGCTGCAGGTGGCGCACAACTACGAGGAGCAGGGCCAGAAGGTCAAGCTGTACACCGCCAAGATCGACGACCGCTACGGCGTCGGCCAGATCACCTCGCGTCTCGGTCCGCAGCGCCAGACCGACGTGTTCGACGCGGACACGAATTTTCTGGACAGCGTCCCCGAGGTCGCCTGCGTGCTGGTCGACGAAGCCCAGTTCCTGACCACCGCCCAGGTCCAGCAGCTGCACCAGCTGGCCCAGGTGCGCGGCATACCGGTGATCTGCTACGGCCTGCGCAGCGACTTCCGCGGCGCGCCTTTCCCCGGTTCGGCTTACCTGCTGGCGCTGGCCGACGACATCGAAGAGATCAAGAACATCTGCACCTGCGGGAAAAAAGCGACCATGAATGTCCGCGTCGATCGGGAAGGCCACCGTATCCGCGAAGGCGAGCAGGTCAGCATCGGCGGCAACGAAAGCTACCGCCAGGCCTGCGGCCGCTGCTTCTACCTGGGCTGACGCGCAACCCCATGGCGGCGCACGGCTGCGCGGCGCTTGTCCCGTCCTTCCTGGTCGAGCACCTGCCGGTCTGGGGTTGCGCCGCCGGGGAAATCCTGCTGTATCTGGTACCGTCGCTGGCGCTGGCCTTCCTGATCTGGCTGGTCACCACGCTGCATCCCCTGTTTTTCCTGTTCAGCGCGGTCGGCACGCTGTGCCACGAGCTGGCCCACTTCTCGGTCGGCCTGTTGCTCGGGGCCGAGCCGACCGGCTTTTCCATCATCCCGCGCCGCCAGGGCCGCACCTGGGAACTCGGCTCGGTCACCTTTGCCAACCTGCGCTGGTACAACGCGGCGCCGGCAGCGCTTGCACCCTTCCTCGTGCTCCTGGTGCCGCTGGCGGTGGCATGGTGGCGCACGCGCGGGGCCTGGCGCTTCGGTCCGGCCGACCTGCTGCTCACCTTGCTGCTGGCGCCGCAGTTCCTGTCGTTCTGGCCATCGCCGGTCGACTGGCGTCTTGCGGTGCGCAGCTGGCCCTGGATTGTCATTATCATTGCGGCAGCAGGGGCCATGGTTGCCCTTCGTCCGGACCTGTTTCAATTTGCAAAAGCGTAAACGATGCAGGGAGCATGAACTTAAGCTCCGCTGAAGAACCGTATAAGCCGACTCTACGTCATCGCGCTATCCTGTAGAATTGGTCGTATGCGCCGTGAACCGGCGCGGCTGCCAAGCTCTTTCGCAAGGCAGCCGCCTTTCAAATGCGTTCGGAGAAACGAAGAATGAAGAAGCAGATGTTGATGGTCGCGCTGGCGTTCGCCGTGTCGGCCCACGTGGTCACGGCGCAGCCGCAGGCGCCCCAGGCCCAGGCCCAGGCGCAGTCCTCCGCACTGCCGCAGCTCAAGCCCACCGCGGCCCAGACCCAGGCGGCGCTGTGGGCTTCGCGCGTACTGGCGCGGTACCACTACAAGGCGACGCCTCTCGACGATGCGATGTCGGCCAAGATCTTCGACGCCTACTTCAAGGCGCTCGACAGCGAGAAGCTGTATTTCACCCAGGCCGACGTCGACCAGTTCGCGCCCGCGCGCAACAAACTCGACGACGCCATCAACAACGAGGACCTGACGCTCCCGTTCCAGATCTACAACCTGTACGAGCAGCGCTTCAACGACCGCATGGCCTATGCGCGCGAGCTGGTCACCAAGGGCAATTTCGAGTTCAACACCAACGAAAGCCTGCAGATCGACCGCGAGAAATCGCCCTGGGCCAAAAATGAAGACGAAGCCCGCGACCTGTGGCGCAAGCGCGTGAAGAACGACTGGCTGCGCCTGAAGCTGGCCGGCAAGGACGACAAGGCTATCCGCGAGACGCTCGACAAGCGCTACGAAGGCTACCAGAACCGCCTCAAGAAGCTGAACAACGAGGACGTGTTCCAGACGTTCATGAACGCCTACGCGATGTCGATCGAGCCGCATACCAACTACCTGGGTCCGCGCTCGGCCGAGAACTTCGACATCGCGATGCGCCTGTCGCTGGACGGCATCGGCGCCGTGCTGCAGTCGCGTGACGATTACACCGTGATCCGCGAGATCGTCCCCGGTGGCCCGGTCGACAAGTCGGGCAAGCTGAAGGTCGGCGACCGCATCGTCGGCGTCGCCCAGGGCAACAGCACTGGCGCGTTCACGGACGTGCTGGGCTGGCGCATCGACGACGTGGTCGACCTGGTGCGCGGCCCGCGCGATTCCACCGTGCGCCTGGACGTGATCCCGGCCGACGCCGGCCCGGACGGCAAGCATGTCTCCGTCGCACTGGTGCGCAAGAAGATCAGCATGGAGGAGCAGTCCGCCAAGAAGTCGATCATCACGGTCAAGGACGGCGGCGTGACGCGCCGCGTCGGCGTGATCTCGCTGCCGACCTTCTACCAGGACTTCGATGCGCGCCGCAAGGGCGACAAGGACTACAAGAGCGCGACTCGCGACGTCCAGCGCATCCTCGGCGAACTCAAGAAGGAGAAGGTCGACAACGTGCTGATCGACCTGCGCAACAACGGCGGCGGCTCGCTGATCGAGGCGGTCGAACTGACCGGCCTGTTCATCGATAAGGGGCCGGTGGTGCAGCAGCGCTCCGCCGAAGGCCGCGTCGAGGTCGAGAACGACACCGATCCGGGCCTGGCCTGGAGCGGTCCGATGGGCGTGCTGATCAACCGCGGCTCGGCCTCGGCGTCCGAAATCTTTGCCGCAGCGATCCAGGATTACGGCCGCGGCGTGATCATCGGCGAGCCCAGCTTCGGCAAGGGCACGGTGCAGACCCTGATCAGCCTCGACCGCTTCTCGCAGAGCGACAAGGTGAAGTACGGCGAACTCAAGATGACCATCGCCCAGTTCTTCCGCATCAACGGCGGCACCACCCAGCTGCGGGGCGTGACGCCGGACATCAAGTTCCCGGTCACTGCGGATGCGGACAACTTCGGCGAATCGTCCTACGAAAACGCCTTGCCCTGGACCCAGATCAAGCCCGCCACCTACATGCCGTCGGGCGACCTGAAGGAGCTGTTTGCGCCGCTGCAGAAGAAGCACGAGGCGCGCGTGGTCCACGACCGCGACTTCCTGGACATCGAGCAGGACATCGCCGAAGCCCTGAAGATCCGCAAGGACAACCTGATCTCGCTGAACGAAGGCGTGCGCCGCAAGGAACGCGAGACCCAGGAAGCCAAGGCCAAGCAGCGCGAAGCCCGCCTGGCCTCGGCCCAGGGCACGCCGGACGACCAGGCGCCGGGCACGGTTGCCGGCAACAAGGAACAGCGTGGCAAGGTGCCGACGCCGACCGCGCCCCGCAAGAACGTATCGCTCAAGGGGCTGCCGAACGCCGACGACGGCCTGCAGGGTGACGAGCGCAGCCTGACCGCGGAGCTGGCGGCCGAGAAGGCGGCCAAGAACGCCAAGGATGTGTATCTGCAGGAAGCTGCGCACATCCTGGCCGACGAGGCCGGCATGCTGAGGGCGGATACCCGGATGGCATCGCGCACCATGCCGTACTTGTCGCAATTAAAATAAACACTGTTACATTTAATTGCAAAAAAACTAAATGTCTCTTGGTGGTGCAAAAGGCGAGTTTTCATAGGAGGACTCGCCTTTTTTCGTGTGTTCCGATTGAAAAGTGTTTTTTTTATAGCTGTGTTAGGATTCACTCAGCAGTTATATGAAAAACAATTTCTCAGACCGAGTAAGGAGCGCACCATGTCAACCCGTTACCTCATCGCAGCTTTGCTGATGACCAGCGCCTGCGTAGCCCATGCCGGCGTAACGACGTCCACGCCTGTGTCTTCAGGTTTCCTGTCGACCTGGACCACGGGCGACGGTTCCGACGTCATCAAGTCCGGCGTCCTGTCGGAGAATGCCAGCCTGATCGGTGGCGTGGCGCATGGCGCCGACTCCGGCCTCACGCTGGCCCTCTATCAGAGCGCCAGCGCCGACGCCGCCCGGAGCAACGGTGTCGTGAAAATTTCGTACTCCCAGGGTATCCAGGGCGATTTCCTGACGAGCACCAGTAACGCGATGCTGGTCGCTATGCTCGGCGACAACCTGTCGGCGGTCAGCTCGCCGGACGGCGCGATCATCAGCAGCGCGCCGAAATCGAGCAACAGCGTGGGGCCGGGCGGCGCTGCCCCGGGCAACTGGAGCGGCACCAACAACAACAGCTCCAACAACAGCTCGAACAACAACAGCTCCAGCAACAACAGCTCCAACAACAGCTCGAACAACAACAGCTCGAACAACAACAGCTCCAGCAACAACAGCGCCAACAACAGCAGCGGCCAGATCAAGTCCAATCCGCTGGCGCTCCCGACCGGCGACCAGGATCCGGCAAACAATGTGCCGGAACCGTCGTCGATCGCGCTGCTGGCCGCCGGCCTGTTCGGCGCCGCGGGCCTGCGCCGCCGCTCGAAGCGCTGAACACGGAACAGCATCAACGATGCATCGAAGCGGGCTGCGGCCCGCTTTTTTTATGAGTTTTTCAGGTACAATCTTTTGAACGGTCGTGCTTTTTTAGCGGCACGCCAAGCCGCCGCCGCGATCGATAAAAGGAGACAGAATGGACCTGAACACCACCCCCGAGGAGCAGGCTTTCCGCGACCAGGTGCGCGCCTTCCTGGCGGCCGAGCTGCCGGCCGACCTGCGCCACAAGGTATTGAATCACCTGCGCATGGACAAGGAAGACTATGTCCGCTGGCACAAGATCGTGGCGGCCAAAGGCTGGGCGGCGCCGGGATGGCCGGTCGAATTCGGCGGACCGGGCTGGACGCCGGTCCAGCGCCACATCTTCGAGGAAGAGTGCGCGCGCGCCGGCACGCCGCCGATCATGCCCTTCGGGGTCAACATGGTGGCGCCCGTGATCATGGCCTTCGGCAGCCAGGCCCAGAAAGATCATTACCTGCCGCGCATCCTGTCCTGCGAGGACTGGTGGTGCCAGGGCTACTCCGAGCCGGGCGCGGGCTCCGACCTGGCCTCGCTCAAGACCACCGCCGTCAAGGATGGCGACCACTACATCGTCAACGGCCAGAAAACCTGGACCACGCTGGCCCAGCACGCCGACATGATCTTCTGCCTGGTGCGCACCGACACGAGTGTCCGCAAGCAGGAGGGCATCTCCTTCCTGCTGATCGACATGCACTCGCCCGGGATCACGGTGCGGCCCATCATCATGCTCGACGAAGACCACGAGGTGAACGAAGTCTTCTTCGACAACGTACGCGTGCCGGCCGCCAACCTGGTCGGCCAGGAAAACCGCGGCTGGACCTACGCCAAGTACCTGCTCGGGCATGAGCGCACCGGCATCGCCGCGGTCGGCCGCTCGAAGCGCGAGCTGGCGCGCCTGAAGCGCCTCGCCATGCGCGAACAGAAGGATGGCAGGCCGCTGCTCGAGGACCCGCTGTTCGCCGCCGAGGTCGCCGAGCTCGAGATCGAGCTGATGGCGCTCGAGATGACGGTGCTCCGGGTACTGGCCGCAGCGCACAAGGCCCCGGGCCCGGAAGCGTCGGTGCTCAAGGTGCGCGGCACCGATATCCAGCAGCGCCTGACCGAGCTGATGGTGGAAGCGGCCGGGCCGATGGCGCTGCCTTTCGATGAGCCGTATCTCGCCGGTGAGCGCGAACACAGCCTGGTCGACGACGACTTCGCCGCGCCGCTGCTGCCGCATTACTTCAATTACCGCAAGACCTCGATCTACGGCGGGTCGAACGAGATCCAACGCAACATCATCGCCCAGATGATCCTGGGCCTGTAAGGAACCGACATGGACTTCAACTTCAAGGAAGAACAGCTGCAGCTGGCCGACGCCCTCAAGCGCTGGATCGCGCGCGACTACGATGTTGACCAGCGCCGCGCCATCGTCAGGTCGGATGCCGGGGTTTCGGACGCCGCCTGGGCCACGCTCGCCGAACTTGGACTCACCGCGCTGCCGCTGCCCGAAGCCCAGGGCGGCTTCGACGGCGATGCGGTCGACATGTTCGTGGTCATGCAGGAACTCGGCCGCGGCCTGGTGGTCGAACCGTATTTTGCGACCATGCTCGGCGCCGAATTCCTCAAGCTGGGCGGCGGACACGAAGCGCTGCTCGAACGTGTGGCCACCGGCGAACTGAAGCTGGCCTGCGCGCTCGGCGAGCGCCAGTCGCGCCACGACCTGCGCGACATCGCGACCCGCGCCGTGCCCGATGGCGCGGGATGGAAGCTCAGCGGCGAAAAGAAGGTGGTGCTGCACGGCGCCCAGGCCGGCATGCTGGTCGTGTCCAGCCGCAGCGGCGGCGCGCAGCGCGATGGCGACGGCATCAGCCTGTTCGCGGTGCCCGCCGACGCGCCGGGCGTGCGGATCACCGAATACCGCATGCTGGACGGCCAGCGCGCCGCCGACGTTCGCCTGGATGGCGTGCGCGCGGACGCGCCGGCGCTGATCGGCGCGGCCGGGCAGGGCTGGCCCATCCTCGAACGCGCCGCCGACTACGGCGCGGGCCTCCTGTGCGCGGAAGCGCTGGGCGTGATGGACGCCTTGTTCGCGGCCACGCTGGAATACCTCAAGACGCGCCAGCAGTTCGGTGTGCCGATCGGGAAATTCCAGGCCCTGCAGCACCGCATGGCCGACATGGCCATCCACCTCGAGCAGGCACGCTCGATGGCCGTGCTGGCGGCGATGAAGCTGGCGTCTGCGGACCCTGCGCATGGTGCCGATGAGCGGCGGCGCGCAGTCTCGGCCGCCAAGTACCGCGTGGGCCAGGCGGCGCGCTTCGTCGGCCAGCAGGCGGTCCAGCTGCATGGCGGCATGGGCGTAACCGACGAACTGCCGGCCGCGCATTACTTCAAGCGCCTGTCCACGATCGAGCTGACGCTGGGCGACTCAAGCCACCACCTGGCGCGCTTCATCGCCCAGCCGGGCTTCCTTTCCCAGGAGGCGGCATGAGCGCGGCCACGGAATGGTATTTCGAGGATTTCTTCCCGGGCCAGGAGATCGACCTCGGCGCGCGCAGCGTCACCGAAGAGGAGATCATCGCCTTTGCCAGGCAGTTCGATCCGCAGCCCTTCCACGTCGACCACGACGCCGCAGCGAAGTCGATCTACGGCGGCGTGATCGCCAGCGGCTGGCACACCTGCGGCATGATGATGCGCATGGTGGTGGACGGCCTGATGGCGAAGGCCTCGAGCATGGGCTCGCCCGGCCTGGACGCGGTGCGCTGGCTGGCGCCGGTGCGCGCGGGCGATACCCTCAACGTGCGCTACCAGACCGTCAAGGTGAAGGCGTCGGCTTCGAAACCGGACCGCGGGGTGGTATGGTCCAAATGGGTCGCGATCAACCAGCATGGCGAGACCGTCTGCACGATCGAAGGCATGTCCCTGTTCAAACGGCGGACGCGAGGCCCCGATGCCGCTTGAGACCCACAGCCTGGACGAGCTGAAGGCCTTGAGCGGCGGCGAGATCGGCGTCTCGCGCTGGTTCGAGATGCCGCAGCAGCGCATCGACACCTTCGCCGACGCCACCGACGACCATCAATGGATCCACATCGACCCGGCGCGCGCGAAAGCCGAGTCGCCTTTCCATGGCACCGTGGCGCACGGCTTTCTCACGCTGTCGCTGCTGCCGGCCATGCTCGACAGCGTGCTGCGCATGCGCGACGTGAAGCTGGCCGTCAACTACGGCTTGAACAAGGTGCGCTTCCCGGCCCCGGTGCCAGCCGGCAGCCGCGTGCGCGCACGCGTGGCGCTGGCCGGGATCGAGGAAGAGAAAAGCGGCGTGCAGCTGACCTTCGAGGTGACGGTGGAGTGCGAGGGCCAGGTCAAGCCCGTGTGCGTGGCGGAGTTCCTGATCCGGCGTTACTGAGCCAGCTCGCTGGTGCGGTACTGGTTGCGCCCCGCCGCCTTGGCCTTGTACAGCAGCGCGTCGGCCACCTGGATCAGGTCGCCCGGCAGGCTGTGCTCGCCGGGCGTCATGCAGGCGATGCCCATGCTGACGGTCAGGTGCGGCGCGGTCGGCGAAGCCAGGTGCGGAATCGCCATCTTTTCGAGCTCGGCTTTCAGGCGTCCGGCCACGCCGGTCGCGCCGCGCGCGTCGAGCTGGGGCAGCAGGATCGCAAATTCCTCGCCGCCGTAGCGCGCCACCAGGTCCTGGGCCCGGGCGGCCGCGCGCTGCATGGCGCCGGCGACCTGGAGCAGGGTATTGTCGCCGGCCTGGTGGCCGTAGTGGTCGTTGTACAGCTTGAAGTGGTCGATGTCGACCAGGACCAGCGCCACCGGCAGCTGGTTGCGCCCGCAGCGCCGCCATTCGGCCTCAAGGCGTTCATCGAAGGCGCGCCGGTTGGCGACGCCGGTCAGCCCGTCCAGCAGGATCAGGGCGCGCAGCGCGT
>Ga0308169_10001967_pt1 | contig 22371 bp, 23 predicted proteins | sample PhyBR1_2_FD_202139 | JGI IMG/M metagenome (GOLD analysis project Ga0308169, IMG submission 202139) | Phyllosphere microbial communities from UC Gill Tract Community Farm, Albany, California, United States - DLSLSB.R1 | ecosystem: Host-associated > Plants > Phyllosphere > Unclassified | place...
AGCTCGCCGGCGGCGAAGCCTTCGGCGTGGATGTACGCGATCTCCTTGAGCTTCAGCGCACCTTCCAGGGCCACGGGGAAGCCCACGTGCCGGCCCAGGAACAGGACGGACTTCTCGTCCGCCATGCTGCGGGCCAGTTCGCGCAGCGGCCCGGCGTTGTCCAGGATGGTCTGGATTTTGGCGGGGATCTTGTTCAGGTCCGCCAGGACGTCCTTGATCTGGCCGGAGAAGATGTTCCCGCGCAGCTGCGCCAGGTACAGGCCCAGCAGGTACGCGGCGGTGATCTGGGCCAGGAACGCCTTGGTGGACGCCACCGCGATCTCCGGGCCGGCGTGCGTGTACAACACGGCGTCGGACTCACGCGGGATGGTGGAGCCGTTGGTGTTGCAGATGGAGATGGTCTTGGCGCCCTGCTCGCGGGCGTACCGGACGGCCATCAGAGTGTCCATGGTCTCGCCGGACTGGCTGATGGACACCACCAGGGTCTTTTCGTCCAGGATCGGGTCGCGGTAGCGGAACTCGTGTGCCAGCTCCACCTCCGTGGGGATCCGGCACCAGTTCTCGATGGCGTACTTGGCCACCATGCCGGCGTACGCGGCGGTGCCGCAGGCCAGCACGATGATCTTGTTGACCTGCTTCAGCAACTCGGGATCGATCCGCAACTCATCCAGGGTCAGCTTGCCCTTGATGTCCGACCGTCCCAGCAGGGTCTGCGCCACCGCATCGGGCTGGTCGTGGATTTCCTTCTCCATGAACGAGGAGAAGCCGCCCTTTTCGGCCGAGGCCGGGTCCCAGTCAACGTGGTATTCCTTGCCCTGGGCCGGGTTGCCGTAGAAATCGGTGATCTCCACCGAATCCGCCGTGATGGTGACGATCTGGTCCTGGCCCAGCTCCACCGCGCGGCGGGTGTAGTCGATGAACCCGGACACGTCCGAGCCCAGGAAGTTCTCGCCCTCGCCCAGGCCCACCACCAGCGGGGAGTTGCGGCGGGCGGCCACGACGACGTCGGGCTGGTCCGCGTGCACGGCCAGGAGCGTGAACGCGCCCTCAAGCCGCTGGCAGGCCAGCTCCATGGCGTGGGTCAGGCCGCCGTTGGCCGGGTCCCCGCCCAACTTGTTCCGCAGGATGTCGGCCAGCAGTGCCGCGGCGACCTCGGTGTCCGTCTCGGACAGGAAGGTCACGCCCTTTTCCAGCAGCTCGAGCTTGAGCTCGGCAAAGTTTTCGATGATGCCGTTGTGGATCACGGCGAGCTTGCCGTCATCAGCCAGGTGCGGGTGCGCGTTGCGGTCCGTCGGTCCGCCGTGCGTGGCCCAGCGGGTGTGGCCGATTCCGGTCACCGCCTCCGGCAGCGGGCGCGCCTCGAGCTCCCCAATCAGGTTGCTCAGCTTCCCGGACTTCTTCCGCGACTCGATGGCCCCCTGGGACACCACCGCCACACCGGCAGAGTCATAACCGCGGTACTCCAGGCGGCGCAGTCCCTCAAGGACAACGTCCAGCGCACTGTGACCGTTAATTGCACCGTCAGTCGAACGGCCTACGTAACCCACGATTCCACACATACGCACAAGACTATCGGCAGCGTGCCCGTTGCTCTAAACCGGCTGGCCGGCGTATGGGGCGTCCGGCGGGGCTTCCGAGACGGATGCCGCCGCGCTGAGCAGGGGCGTCATTTCGCGATGGGCCGGACGCGGGGCAGAATCTTTAGCGTGACTTCGCAACGCAATGAAGCGAACGGGGAGGGTGCCTCGCCGTTCGTGGAGCTGGACCGGCAGACCTGGTCCCGGCTCGCAGCCCAGATGGAACAGCCCCTTAATGAAGAGGATGTGCTGCGCCTTCGCGGGCTCGGCGACCCCCTGGACATCAAGGAAGTCAGGGATGTCTACCTGCCGCTGTCCCGGCTCCTCCACCTGTACGTCGAGGCGGCAGGACAGCTGCATGCGGCCACCACCACGTTCCTGGGCGAGCAGACCCAGCGGACCCCGTTCGTGATCGGTGTTGCCGGGTCCGTAGCCGTGGGCAAATCCACCATCGCCCGCGTCCTGCGCGAAATGCTCCGCCGCTGGCCCGGCACCCCCAATGTGGAGCTCATCACCACGGACGGCTTCCTCTATCCGCTGGCCGAACTGAAGCGGAGGCAGCTGCTGGACCGGAAGGGTTTCCCGGAGTCCTATGACCGCCGGGCGCTGCTGCGTTTCGTGAGCGAGATCAAGGGCGGCGCCGAAGAAGTGCGGGCACCCTGGTACTCCCACGTCACCTACGACATCGTGCCCGGCAAGGAAGTGGTGGTCCGCCGCCCGGACGTGCTGATCGTGGAGGGCCTGAATGTGCTGGCGCCGGCCCGGCCGCGGCACGACGGCCGGCAGGGTCTGGCGCTGAGCGATTTCTTCGACTTCTCCATCTACGTGGACGCCAAGACCTCCTACATTGAGGAGTGGTACGTGGACCGGTTCCGGAAACTGCGGAGCACCGCGTTCGCGCAGCCGGAGTCCTACTTCCACCGCTACGCCACCCTCTCGGATGACGAGGCGGAGAGCACCGCCCGGGACATCTGGAAGCGGATCAACGAGCCCAACCTGGAGGAGAACGTGCTTCCCACCCGGGGGCGGGCGCAACTGGTGCTGACCAAAGAGGCCGACCATTCCATCCGCCGCATGCTGCTCCGGAAGGTGTAGCACAGGTGTGCTATCACTGCGGTTCCCCCAGCCGGCGCAGCTTCGCCCGCTTCCTCGCTGCGGGGGCCGGGCTGACTGTCCTGGCAGGCTGCACACCGGAGGCGCCCAAGGACGTGCCGCCGTCGTCCGCTGCTCCTTCCGGGTCCCCCTCCCCCGCTGCCGCCACCGTCTCGGCAGGCCCGACGGCGGAAACGGCCACGGTGGGCCAGCCACCTGAGGCGCCGTCCCCCACACCGTCCCCGTCGGCAAACCTGGCGCGGCAGTTTTCGCTCGATGACCCGGCGAGCCAGTGGGTCATTGTGAACAAGCACCGGCCGTTGAAGCCGGCCGACTATGTGCCCGCTGACCTGGTGCGTCCCGCCGTCGCAATTTCCGCGGCGGGCGAGGCTGCGCTGCTGAACAGCACGACGGCGGCCGCCGCCGAGGCGATGTTCGCTGCAGCGGCCCGGGACGGCGTGGAGATGGTCCTGGCCAGCGGCTACCGCTCGTACACCACCCAGGTGACCACCTACAACGGGTACGTCGCAGCACGGGGGCAGGCCGACGCAGACACGGCCAGCGCGCGCCCAGGCCACTCGGAGCATCAGACGGGGTGGGCCTTCGACATCGCGGACGGCGGGGGCGCGTGCAGCTTCCAGCCGTGTTTCGCTGACCAGCCGTCCGCGGCGTGGGCCAAGACCAACGGACACAGGTTCGGGTTCGTGGTGCGGTACCAGTGGATGCTGCACCCCATCACCGGGTACTACTACGAGCCGTGGCACCTGCGGTACGTGGGCGTGGAGGCGGCCACGGACATGCTGAACCGCGGCATTGCCACGCTGGAGGAATACTTCGGCCTGGAGGCGGCGCCAACATACCTGTAACACGGGTGCGCTAGGTTGGTTTCCATGCTTAGTGGATTCAAGAATTTCATCATGAAGGGCAACGTTGTTGACCTTGCCGTGGCTGTTGTCATGGGTACTGCATTCGGAGCGGTGGTCACGGCGCTGGTAAACAAGGTGCTCATGCCGTTCGTTTCCGGCCTGGTTGGCGCACCCAACTTTGACAGCTTTGCCAGGGTGGAGCTGAATGGCAACGCCATCGAGTTCGGGGTGCTGCTGACCGCGGTGGTGAATTTCCTGCTGATCGCGGCGGCCATTTACTTCGTGGTGGTGATGCCGATGAACATGATGATCGAGCGCCGCAACCGCCGGCTGGGGATCAACAAGGACGTCAAGAAGGATGCTGCCGAAGACCCTCAGGTTGCCCTGCTGACCGAGATCCGGGATGCGCTGAAGGACCGCGTTTAGGCCCCCTGTTCAACCGCAAGTGGCCCGCCTCCTGTTGGGAGGCGGGCCACTTTTTTGTGCTGCTAGTTCGAGGCCAGTTCCAGCGCGAGTTCGGTACGGACTACCTGGGCCAGGTGTTCGGCGATGGACTGCGCGGTCTCTTCGTCTGCGGCTTCCACCATCACACGGACAACGGGCTCGGTCCCGGAGGGACGGAGCAGGACGCGGCCGGTCTCACCGAGTGCCGCCTCCGCTGCTGCCACGGCCTGGGCTAGGACGTCGCTGCTGCCGACCCGGCTCCGGTCCACGCCTTTGACGTTGATAAGGACCTGCGGGAGTTTGGTCATGACGGTGGCCAGCTCCTTGAGCGGCTTCCTGGTCAGGGCCACCTGGGCTGCGAGCTGCAGCCCGGTGAGGAGGCCGTCACCGGTTGTCGCGTGGTCGGCGAAAATGACGTGGCCCGACTGTTCGCCGCCGAGGTTATAGCCGCCGTCGCGCATGCCTTCCAGGACGTAACGGTCCCCCACGGCGGTTTCCACGATGGTGATGCCGGCGTTGCGGAGGGCGATCTTGAGTCCAAGGTTGCTCATGACGGTGGCCACCAGGACGTCATCCTTGAGCTTGCCGGACTTCTGAAGGGCGGTGGCCAGGATGGCCATGATCTGGTCGCCGTCCACTTCGTTGCCCTCGTGGTCCACGGCGAGGCAGCGGTCCGCGTCGCCGTCGTGGGCGATGCCCAGGTTGGCACCATTCTTGACCACGGCTTCCTTGAGCGGGCCGAGGTGCGTGGAGCCGACACCGTCATTGATGTTCAGGCCGTCCGGATCGGCGCCGATGACGATGACGTCGGCACCGGCGTCCTTGAAGAGCTGGGGCGAGCAGCCGCTGGCGGCACCGTTGGCGCAGTCGAGCACCACGGTGAGTCCGTCGAGGCGGTGCGGGAGGGTGCGGAGCAGGTGGACGATGTAGCGGTCTTCGGCGTCGGAGAAGCGCTGGATGCGTCCAACTTCGGCGCCCGTGGGTCGGACGGCTTCCTTGCCCATCTGGGCTTCGATGGCGTCCTCCACCTCGTCGGGCAGCTTCTGGCCGCCGCGGGCGAAGAACTTGATGCCGTTGTCCGGCGCCGGGTTGTGGGACGCGGAGATCATGACGCCGAAGTCTGCGTCAAGGTCCGCCACCAGGTAGGCGGCGGCGGGGGTAGGCAGGACACCGGCGTCGTAGACGTCGATGCCCGAGCTGGAGAGGCCGGCTTCCACGGCGGCGGCGATGAATTCACCGCTGGCACGCGGGTCGCGGGCCACCACGGCGCGGGGTCTTGTGCCAGCGGAGTTGCGGTCGTGGCCGAGCACGACGGCGGCCGCCTGGGCCAGCTGCAGGGCCAGTTCTGCTGTCAGCAGGCCATTGGCCAGCCCCCGGACACCATCAGTTCCAAATAATCTAGACACCGGTCAAGTGTAGAGGATGGGGCGCAGGAGGACCTGCGTAGGCGGCTCTTCCTGACTTGGACCTACTTGGTGAGTACCTGCCAGCTGCTGCGGCAAATTACTGGGACTACCTGCTTTTTTCCGTTGCTACCTGTCTTTGCTCTAAACCCTCGCCACGCCTATTTAGCGGCCCCTACGATCCATGCATGACACCTAGCTATGGGGGCTTGGCGCTCGAAATTGTAGTACCGGTCTACAACGAAGAAGCGGTACTCGAACGCAGCATCACAAGGCTCGCCGAATATCTGACGAATGACATGCCGTCGACGTGGAAGATTACGATCGCCGATAATGCAAGCACTGACCGGACACCGATTATCGCCGAGCGCCTCAGCGACCACATTCCAAACGTGGAGTACCGGCGTCTCGAGGTGAAAGGACGCGGGTACGCGCTCAGAGACGCCTGGTCTACTTCCGATGCCAAAGTCCTGGCCTATCTGGACGTCGACCTCTCCACCGATCTGGCAGCGCTTCCACCTTTGGTGGCCCCGCTGCTGTCCGGGCATTCTGATATTTCGATCGGCACTCGTTTAGGCCAAAGCTCACGGGTGAGCCGGGGCCCGAAACGGGAATTCATTTCCAGGTCCTACAATTTCCTGCTGCGGCGCACAATGCAGGTGCGGTTTTCGGACGCCCAGTGCGGTTTCAAAGCCATCCGAGCCGACGTGGCAAAACGTTTGCTCCCGCACGTTGAGGACAACGGTTGGTTTTTCGACACCGAGCTTTTGATAATCGCTGAGCGTTCAGGGCTTCGCATTCACGAGATTCCTGTCGACTGGGTGGATGATCCGGACAGCCGGGTGGACATCAAGCAGACGGCTCTAGATGATCTCAGAGGGATGGTGCGCGTTGCCGGCTCGCTGGTAAATGGTGTGATTCCCGTTCAAGCTCTTTATGCGGAGCTCGGACGTCGACCGATCGTGCCCCGGGGCCGTCCAAGCTTCTTTGGTCAAGTACTCCGTTTCGGGCTTGTGGGGATTGCATCCACCGTGGCGTTCGCGCTGCTCTACCTCATCTTGCAAGGCCCATTTGGATCCCAGGAAGCGAACTTCCTGGCACTGCTGTTGACCGCCACCGGAAACACGGCAGCCAACAGGCGGTTCACGTTTGGCATCAGCGGGCCGGAGAAGCTGTTCACCCAGCAATTCCAGGGTTTCATAGTGTTCCTCCTGGCATGGACGCTTACGTCGTCGTCGTTGGCAATGCTTCACTCGATGCATGCCGACGCCGCCCCGAACCTGGAGCTTCTGGTCCTCACCGCGGCCAACGTACTCGCTACATTGATGAGGTTTGTTTTGCTGCGGGTTTGGGTCTTCAGGGCCCAGCGGGTTAGAAACCATACACGCCGCGCTCTGCTCCCAGTTGGAAACACGGTCAGGTGAGTCCCTCCATGACACAAATTGGGGTCAAACCTGTATCAGATCCGGCGCGTGCACTGAAGGCGAGGGTACGCGTCCTCACCCTCTTGAATACAGGCAGGACCCCGTGGGAACGACCAGCGCTGCTGTCGCTGCTGCTGCTGACGGGACTATTGTATTGCTGGGGCCTGGACATAAACGGGTGGGCAAACGCGTACTACTCCGCGGCTGTCATGTCCGGGGCACAGGATTGGACAGCCTTCTTCTACGGCTCGTCGGATCCGGCCAATTCCATTACCGTCGACAAGCCCCCGCTCAGTATCTGGGTGATGGCCCTGTCCGTTCGACTCTTTGGACTCAGCAGCTGGAGCATCCTCCTGCCGCAGGCACTCATGGGAGTCTTGACGGTCTTCCTGCTCTATATCCTTGTGCGAAGGTACGCCGGGGTGTACACGGGACTCCTGGCTGCAACATTCATGGCGGTCACGCCCGTGAGCACGGTGATGTTCCGCTACAACAATCCTGATGCGCTGCTGATCCTGATTATGGTTGGCTGCGCATTGGCGACGGTCACCGCCATCGATCGGCAGCAACCCTTGCTCTTGACGGCGGCGGGGGCGATGGCTGGCGCAGGCTTTCTCACCAAGCAATTGCAGATTGCGCTAATCCTCCCCGCGCTCGCCATCACCTACGTGGTCTTCGCCTCCGCAACCTGGCGGCGGCGACTGCTGCATCTGATCTGCGCGTTCCTTTCTGCTGCCGCAGTGGCCGGTTCGTGGTTGCTGGCGGTGCAGTTGACTGCTCCGACCAGCCGTCCTTTCATCGGCGGCTCCCGGACCAACAGCGCTCTCGAACTCGCTCTCGGTTACAACGGCTTGCAACGCCTGACGGGCGAAGACGCGGTGCGCTCTACTCCCACTGACGCTCTCGACGGAGACTTCACTGGTGGGTTCCAGCGTTTCCTTGAGCCACAATTCGCGAGTCAATGCGGCTGGTTCCTGCCCCTGTCCCTCGTTGGCATGTCTCTGGCCGCTGTTTGGATTGCGAAGCGCGAAGGGAGACAAGGTACCCGGGCGCTGTTGCTGTTATCTGGCACATGGTTGGTCACATCCGCCACGGTGCTGGCTTTTATGTCCGGAATCCTGCACCCGTATTACTGTCTCACCTCCGTTCCTCCGCTTTGTGTGTTGAGTGCCGTAGGTCTCCGTTATCTTCTCAAGTCGCGGAGTCGCAAGAGCAGGGTGCTTCTGCTGTTGACACTGGTAGCAGCTATGACCATGGCCTATGTATCCGCGCTCCGTTCGATCCCGGACTTCCCCGGCCTTCCACTCATCCTGCTCGTTCTCTGGGCTGTCGCAATTGCCCTCCAGTTCATGCCCGGAATCCGCCGGCCTGTCGCCCGCGCCGCGTCTGCCGGACTGATAGCCGTGATACTGGCCGGACCTGTCATATGGTCCCTCAATACCGTCCTCAGCCCTCATGTAGGCGCCGGGGTGATAGCCGGACCAAGTATCCTGGGCTACCGAAGCGACCACCCTGACAAGCAGCACTTGGGAGACCACGTGATTCCCGGCCAGGTTGCGCTGATGTTCGGCGACAGTACCCAGCCCGCAGTTGTTGATGCCCTACGAGAAATTCCTCCGTCGGTTACCTGGGTAACAGCCACGATCGGCTCCGAAACTGCCGCTAACTACCAACTGGAAGTGGGCCGCAGCGTCCTCCCAATTGGCGGCTTCGACGGCACCGATCCCTTTCCCAGTTTGGAACAGTTCCAGGCCCTGGTTGCCGGCGGAAGGGTGGGGTCCTTGGTTATCAAGGATTTGCCGCCCTTGACGTTGGAGGGGAAGGGAGAATCAGCACGAATTGTCAATTGGGTTCGCACCAGCTTTGCACCCGAGCCAGGCGTCGGGGCCGAATTTTATCTGTTGCGCCAGCCTTAACAACAGAAAAGCCCACCCCGCCAAATGGCGGAGCGGGCTTCTGCGCAAGCGGATTTAGCGCTTGGAGTACTGCTGAGCCTTACGGGCCTTCTTGAGACCGGCCTTCTTACGCTCGATGACACGGGCGTCGCGGGACAGGTAACCGGCCTTCTTCAGGGTCGGACGGTTGTTTTCGACGTCGATCTCGTTCAGTGAACGGGCGATGCCCAGGCGCAGGGCGCCGGCCTGGCCGGAAATGCCGCCACCGTGGATGCGGGCAATGACGTCGTAGGCGCCTTCGAGATCAAGGATCTTGAAGGGCTCGTTGACGTCCTGCTGGTGCAGCTTGTTGGGGAAGTAGTTCGCCAGCTCGCGGCCGTTGATGGTCCACTTGCCGGAGCCGGGCACAACGCGGACGCGTGCAACGGCTTCCTTGCGGCGGCCAACAGCTGCGCCGGCAACGGTCAGGGCCGGGCGCTCCTTCTTCGGCGCAGCTTCGGCAGCTGAGCTCTCAGAGGTGTAGCTGGTCAGGTTTTCCTCGGCCTCGGGGGCCTCGGTGGTCAGTTCTTCGTTCTGAGCCACGATTCTCCTTGTATTAAGTAAGTTGTTTGGTGGCCAGGACTACTGGGCGACCTGGGTGATTTCGAAAGTCTTGGGCTGCTGGGCGGCGTGCGGGTGCTCAGCACCGCGGTACACCTTCAGCTTGCCGAGCTGCTGGGCAGCCAGGGAGTTCTTGGGGAGCATGCCCTTGATGGCCTTCTCAACGGCGCGGACCGGGTTGGATTCCAGCAGTTCCGCGTAGTTGACGGAGGTCAGGCCGCCCGGGTAGCCGGAGTGGCGGTATGCGCGCTTCTGCTCCAGCTTGGCGCCGGTCAGGGCTACCTTCTCGGCGTTGATGATGATGACAAAGTCGCCCATGTCCATGTGGGATGCGAAAGTGGCCTTGTGCTTGCCGCGCAGCAGGATTGCGGTCTGGCTTGCAAGACGACCAAGGACAACGTCGGTGGCGTCAATGACGTGCCACTGGCGGTTGATATCGCCGGGCTTCGGGGTGTACGTACGCACGGTGTTTGCCTCGTTCTTGTTCTGGCGTTCTTGTTTAGGTGTCGCTAGCTCGCGCACCTACTGTCTGCGCGCTACCGGAACAGAGGTGAGGGCTCCATGTAACCAGTCATCCTGAAGTTCCGAATGTGCACGTTGAGTAGTTATCCTGCAACCGGATTCTCAAGCGGGCACGCACCATCGGAATAGGACACGCACAACGACTACCAAGATTAGCGCGTCAGGTGGTCCAGGGTCAAAATGGGGGTAGTCGGAGGCCGCTGGGGCTTGGCCGGCCCATCTACCCAGGGGGATGCAGTGTTGTCAGCGGTGAACGGGGACTCCACGAGCATGCTCTTCTTAGTCATCGGCGCCGCGCTCCTAGGTGGCGCTCTATCACCCCTCGCAGAGATCCTGATCGCGAAACTGCTTCCGAGACTCGGCGGAGTGCCTCGCGTGAAGATGCGAATTGCGACGGCGGCCCTTACCGCTGTCGCAAGTGTCGCCTTTGCGCTGCATTTTGGCATTAAAGCCAGCCTCCCTGCCTTTATCTTTCTTGCGATAATCGGGGTACAGCTGGCCCGGATTGATGTGGCACTCCACCTACTGCCCAATCCCCTGGTGCTGACTCTTCTCGCCGGCGGTCTTTTATTGCTTTTACTTCCTGCACTCCTTGATAAGCAATCTGACCAGTGGCTACGAGCGGCCCTTGGAGCTGTTATTTTGTTTGCCGCGTATCTGATTATGGGACTTATTTCCCCGGGCGGCATCGGTATGGGCGACGTAAAGCTAGCTGCCCCGGTTGGCCTCTACTTGGGGTACCTGGGCTGGACGCAGCTCCTCTACGGCGGCTTGCTGGGCTTTGTCCTCAACGGGGTGGTCACGTTGCTTGTCCTGCGGAGAAAGGGCCGTAAACAAGCCACGGAAGTGCCGCACGGCCCCTCTATGCTAGGTGCTTTGGCAGCCCTCGCACTCTTCACCAGTTAGGCATCTGCGCCTCAACTCATCGGGCCTACCAAGGCTAGCCAGCGTCAGCCTCCAAGTAGCCAACAGATTACCTACGTTCACTTCTGAGTACTGCCAGCTGCTTTCGAGTACGCACTTTTGCCTTGCCCGCCAAAAGTCGAGTACCACTACGCATTGTTGGTCAATAGCCTCCAGTGACAATCTCTTCTTAGCGAAGTCCAGCCGCTAAGGATTTATGGGGGCAGCTGGAAATTCGTTGAAATTATAAATTCATTCATTTCACCGAATTAAGGACAATAAAATGACTTCTCTCATGGTCTCGATGATGGCTTTCGTCGCCGGCGTCAAGGATCGCTTCTCCTCCGAAAAGGGTGCCACAGCCGTTGAATACGGCCTCCTGGTCGCCCTCATCGCCGCAGTTATCGTCGGAATCGTTGCCACCTTGGGCGGACAGATCAACACCGCCTTCACCACGATCTCAAGCAAGCTCTAGCGGCATACGACTGTCGAAGAGGGGGGAAAATGTCAGCTCTCATGATTCCGGTTCTTGCCTACATCTCAGGCATCAAAGAACGGTTCACCTCGGAAAAGGGTGCAACAGCAGTTGAATACGGTCTCTTGGTAGCGCTGATCGCAGCAGTAATCATTGCGATCGTGGCGACACTCGGCGGCCAGATCAACACCGCTTTCAACGCGGTTTCCAGCCAGTTGTAAAACGCATATCACTATCGGAGGCCCAGGGGCGGGGCGGGAGGTGGAGCCAAAGCTCGCCAGTTCCCGTCCCGCCCCTGGGCATTCCAGATTCAGTCTTCACCACTCCCGCACCAACATTCTTGTCTCGGTCGGCGTCCATCAGAACCGGCCTTCTTAGAACTCGGGTACCAACATGAAGCAAAAACTTAGCCAGCGGAGACGGCGATTCCGAAACGCGCGGGAAGCGGGCGCGGTTGCTGTCGAATTTGCCCTGGTTCTACCAATTTTCCTTGCGCTCGTCCTTGGCATTGCTGAGATGGGCAGAGCATTCAACATTCAGGTGTCCCTTAGCGAAGCGGCACGCCAGGCTTCGCGCTACGCGGCCGTCCATTGCTCGGAAGCCGGCTACTCCCCGGCGAGCGCCCAGGCAGCGGGTGTAGCGGCTGCTCCATCAGTGGCTTTGACGAACTCAAACATTGCCATCACCTACACAGGGACCGGCTCGTGCGCGGACGGCAATGACGTCTCGGTCAGCGTCAGCTACACAACTCCATGGATGACAGGCTTTCCCAACCTGATCCCTGGAATGCCGGCCGGTCTCACCATTCAAGGCAAAGGGGTCATGCGATGCAACGCATAGGCGCAAGGGGATCGGAACGCGGCGTGGTCGCCCCAATGACCGCACTCATCATGGTGTTCCTGTTGGGCATGTCGGCCTTTGCCATCGACGTTGCCACCATGTACTCAGAGCACGCGCAACTTCAAAATGGTGCCGACGCTTCGGCTCTCGCCATCGCCAAGCAGTGCTCCAAGTCGCCAACGCCCTGCGCCGCCAATCAATCCGCTGCAGCTGCCGGGTACGCGAACGGCAACGCTTTGGACGCGCACAGCAATGTTCTGAGCGCCGTAGCGGATGCCACCGCGGGAACCATAGACGTTACCCTGCAGTCGCAGGAGCCTGACGGCAGTAACCACTTCTCTCTGCAATTCGCCAGGGCTATAGGGATATCGACAACAGACATCCAGGCGTCCGCGAGCGCGAAGTGGGGATACCCGAGCAGCGGCAAAGGATTCCCCCTGGCGTTCTCGCAGAGTTGCTGGAACTTGGGCCCGGCGACACCCGCAGGTGGGGATGTGCAGAAAATCACCTGGAAGCCGGGAACACCCTCGTGCACCAATTCTTCAGGTCTCACCATTCCGGGGGGATGGGGTTGGCTGGACGATGCGTCAACTGATCCCTGCACGGCCGTGACATCAGTCGGAAACTTTACCACCAGCAACCCGGGAAACAATCCGCCTACCACTTGCGAAACCATCCTCCAGGGCTGGAAGAACACGCTTCTGGCGGGTGGGACGGTAAAGGTCACGTTCCCCATCTTTGACACCGCCTCCGGCACCGGGAACACGGGGGTATTCCACATCGTGGGTTATGCAACGTTCAGCATCTGGGGCTGGCATTTCGGAAACTCTTCAGGCCCATACGAATTCCGCGACAGTTCCACTGACCCTGGCATGAACGCCAGCTTGGCCTGTTCTGGTGGAAATGACCGCTGCATCATCGGCCAATTCGTCGAATACACAACCTCCGTGGGGGGAAGCGGCGGATCGGACTTCGGGACAGACAGTGTCTCACTCATCAAATAGGAACCAAGTTAGGGGCTTAAATTGAAAACTCGCCTTCTGGGAGGCATCGTTGCGCTCGTGCTCGCAGTAGTCGGCACGTTGCTTCTCATCTCATACATTCAAGGCTCTGAAGCAAGGGCCCAAGCAGACCTTCAACCCATCGACGTTCTGGTGGTAGAAAAGCAGATCCCACAGGGTTCAACCCTGGACCAGGTCAAGTCAGCAGTAAAGCTCACCTCTCTTCCGTCAGCTTCAGTGCCCAATGGAGCCCTGAAAAGCCTCGATGGTCTCGATGGGAAAGTAACCTCCGCCGACCTGGTTCCAGGCGAACCACTTCTCGGAGTCCGCCTCGTGGACCCGACAAGTCTTGCAGCCCCGGGCTCCGTTCCGGTGCCTGCCGGCATGCAGGAGATTTCGGTTCAGCTCGACGCACAGCGGGTAGTCGGTGGACGGATCGCGGCGGGCGACACCGTGGGTGTCGTTGCCCTATTCGCTGGAGATGGCCCCGATGGCGCGACCGCACAGCAGATCTTCCACAAGGTTTTGGTCACGAGCGTCCAGCGCGCAGTCACCCAAAACTCCGGGGGCAACCAGGCGTCCAGCGAACAGGCAAACACGCAACTGCCAACGGGCCAGTTGCTGGTGACCTTCGCCCGTGGCGACGCCGACGCCCAGAAGATCGCCTTCGCCGCAGAGTTCGGAAAGCTCTGGCTCACGAAGGAGCCGGCGTCAGCTACGGAAAGCGCTCCGAGCATCATCAAGAAAGTGGAGCTGATCAAATGAGCAGGTTCGTGTTGATCACCCAGGACAACAGCTTCACCCAGCGGACCAAGCAGGCTGCGAACAGCCTGCATGGTGCCTTGCAGACTCTTCAGGCCGACTACCTCCCTCCCAGCCCGGAAGACATCCTTCGTGCAATCAATGGGGATCCGGCGGAAGTCATTCTCCTTGGGCCCGGGCTTCCAACGGATGACGCGATCCGGCTCGCCAGTCTATTCGACCTCCAGTTTCCCGAGATCAGCGTAGTTCTAGTGACCGACGGCGGGTCCGAAGTGGCCCTGCCTGCCATGCGCGCCGGCATCCGTGACCTGCTCAACCCCAACGCACCAGTTGATGACATACGGGCAATGCTGGAACGGGCCAGCCTGGCATCTGCCGGACGCCGGCGGGGACTGGGAGCGTCGGTAGCCGAGGGACCCACTGGGACACGCATCATTGCTGTGATGTCCCCCAAGGGCGGGGTCGGCAAGACGACTGTGACGACCAACCTGGCGGTGGGCTTGGGTAAAGTTGCGCCGAGCAGCGTCGTGGTTGTGGACCTGGACCTCCAGTTCGGAGACGTCGCGTCAGGCCTCATGCTGGAACCTGAGCGCACCTTGGCTGATGCCGTCACCGGAGCTGCAGTCCAAGACAGCATGGTTTTGAAGTCCTACCTCACGCTCCACCAGTCCGGGGTCTACGCTCTCTGTGCACCACTAAACCCGGCCCAGGCGGACCAAATCAGCGGAGAGCAGGTAGGGCACCTCATCTCCCAGCTCGCCACCGAGTTCCAGTATGTCGTGGTCGACACGGCACCGGGCCTTGGCGAACACGTCCTTGCCACGTTAGATCGTGCAACGGACGCAGTGTGGGTATGCGGCATGGACATTCCCAGTATCAGGGGCCTGCGGACTGGTTTCCGCATCCTGGACGAATTGAACCTGGTGCCTGAAAACCGGCATGTTGTGCTCAATTTTGCAGACCGCAGAAGCGGTCTGACGGTTCAGGACGTGGAAGCAACTATCGGGTGCCCCGTGGATATAGTCCTGCCACGCTCGCGGGCCGTTCCCTTTTCCACCAATAAGGGCGTGCCGCTCCTACAGGACGGCAGCCGGGACAGCGCAGCCCGTGGCCTGGCCCAGTTGGTGGACCGTCTCAGGCCAGATTGGAAGGAAAAACAACACAAGAAACTTCACAGAAGGGCGGTAGTGCAATGAGTCTGGCACGAAGGCTGGAGGCGGCCCGGGGTAACAACGAAGCAAACGACGGTGCCGTCGTAAGCGCCCCGGCAGCCCCATGGAATCCCGCCGCCGCTTCCACATCCGGGGGCGTCGCCTCACCGAGCTATGCGAGCGAGCCCAACGAGGCACTTAGCGCCGTCAAGGAACGTGCCGGTGTTGCACTTTATGAGCGCATGGGCAGCCGGATCACGGACTCTTCGATAGACGACGCCGAGCTTCAGCAGTACGTCAAGGATGAGCTGAAGAAGATCATCGAGGAAGAGGACATCCCGCTGACGCTCACCGAGCGAAACCGGCTTGTCCAGGAAATTATTGACGATGTGCTGGGGCTCGGTCCGATTGAAAAGTTTCTCAAGGACGGCGAGATCACGGAGATTATGGTCAACGGGCCCGACAAGATTTATGTGGAACGGCAGGGAAAGCTCGGAATCACGGGCTCCCGGTTCAACGACGAGGATCATCTGCGAAAAGTCATAGAGCGGATCGTCACAAAGGTCGGTCGGCGCATCGACGAGTCTTCACCTCTCGTGGATGCGCGCCTGAGTGATGGATCCCGTGTCAACGCCATCATCCCGCCCCTGGCGGTCAGTGGCTCCTCCCTCACCATCCGCAAATTCGGACAGGTGCCACTGACGGTCAATAACCTGATTTCCTTGGGCTCCATGTCTCCGGAGATCGCCGAACTCCTCCACGCCTGTGTCCGGGCCCGGCTGAACATCATCGTTTCGGGCGGCACCGGTACGGGCAAGACGACCATGCTCAACGTACTGTCGTCCTTCCTTCCTGCCGACGAACGCATCGTCACCATCGAAGACGCGGTGGAACTCCAACTGCAGCAGGAACATGTGGTTCGACTGGAAAGCCGCCCGCAGAACATCGAGGGCAAAGGTGAGATCACCATCCGTGATCTCGTTCGTAACTCCCTGCGCATGCGGCCTGATCGGATTGTCATTGGTGAAGTCCGTGGTGGGGAATCACTGGACATGCTGCAGGCGATGAACACCGGCCATGACGGATCGATATCAACCGTCCACGCGAACTCACCCCGTGATGCTATTTCCAGGCTCGAAACATTGGTCCTCATGGCAGGCATGGACCTTCCGCTTCGTGCCATCCGCGAGCAGATCGCCTCCGCGGTGAACCTGATCGTCCACATTTCCAGGCTTCGTGATGGTTCCCGGCGCATAACTCACGTTACCGAAGTCCAGGGTATGGAAGGCGACATCGTGACACTGCAGGACGCCTTCGTGTTCGACTACAGCGCCGGCGTGGACGCCAACGGGAAGTTTCTCGGCAGAACGGTACCAACCGGGGTACGTCCCCGTTTCGTGGATCACTTTGCTGAACTCGGCATTCCGCTTTCTCCAGCAGTATTTGGTACCACACCAGTAGGAGGTGTCTTCCGGTGACGGTCACGAACCCGGTGTTCCTGGCACTCGGAGTTGCACTGTGTTTGTCAGCGGCGGCCGTCCTCTTCCTCGTTACATTCAAAAGCAGACGGGATGAGATCGCTCTCTCCCGTAGAAGGCCGGGAGTAGCCAACGGGCCCACTTTGCTTACGCGGGCAGCCGAGTCAGCTACTGCGTTCTTGGAAAAGAACGTCAGCAAGAATGCAACTTTCGGAAGCCGTGCATCCTTGGAGCAGGCAGGCGCGAAGATTCGCCAGGCAGACTTCCTGTTGCTGGTTTCCTGCAGCGCTGTCACCGCCGGCTTTATTGGATTCATTTTGTGGGGGCTCGTCGCCGCGTTTCTCTTCGTGGTGGCAACACCCTTTGTTGCCATGCTGATCCTGAATGTGCTTTCTTCGCGGCGCCGTTCAAAGTTCGAAGCACAACTGGGTGACACCCTGCAAATGCTCTCAGGCGGCCTCCGCGCGGGGCACAGCCTTCTCCGTTCCGTGGACGCAGTGTCAAAGGAGGCGGAGGCACCCACCTCAGAGGAGTTCGCAAGGCTGGTGAACGAGAACCGGCTTGGGCGGGACCTGAAGGACTCAATGCTGGATGCTGCCCGCCGTATGAGAAGTGAAGACTTCGAGTGGGTAGGCCAGGCAATCGAAATTCACCGCGAAGTTGGCGGAGACCTTGCGGAAGTCTTGGACCAGGTGGGGGAAACCATCCGGGAACGCAGCCAGATCAAAGGCCAGGTCAAGGCCCTCAGTGCAGAGGGAAGACTGTCCGCCTACATACTCGTGGCCCTGCCCATCGGAATGTTCCTCTATATGTCGGTTGTCAACACGGCGTACATCGCAACCCTTTACACCAGCTTGATCGGATGGATCATGCTCGGAGTGGCTGTACTCATCCTGGTGGTGGGGTCGTTCTGGCTCAGCCGCGTCGTGAAGATCAAGTTCTAGGAGGAAGATATGACAGCAATGGCTTGGCTGATAATCGGCCTGATTGTGTTTCCCGTTTCCTTCATGGCTTGGTCCTTCCTCTCCGTGGATAGAAGGGGATTCGCAGCAGTTCGGAGCAATCTGGGCCGGGGCATCCGCCTTATAGAGACCGGGGTGCCGGGAACGGGCATGGCGGCCACTGCGGACGCCAAACCCTCAGTCCCGCTGGGACTGAGGGTCACGCCGAAGGGTTACGTCGCATGGCTGGATAAGCTGCTTGCCAGGGCTGGCCGGCCCGCACAGCTGCCCTTGCCGCGGCTGTTGATTGCAAAGCCGGCGTTGGCGCTCCTCGTCGCGGTGCTAGGGATCCTTATCATCAGCAAGGATCCCACACCAGCTGCTTGCCTGTTCGTAACGCTGGCGGCCATCCTCGCCTATTTCGTTCCCGACATCCTGGTTCACGGCAGGGGCGCCGAACGCCAGAAAGCAATCGAACTCGAACTGCCAAACACACTCGACCAGATGCTGATCTCCGTTGAGGCCGGCCTGGGTTTCGAGATCGCCATGGCGCGGGCGGGCCAGAACGGCAAGGGTCCCCTGGCCTTTGAGCTCATGAGAACCCTCCAGGACATGCAGGTTGGCAGGAGCCGACGGGACGCTTACCTCGCTTTGGCTTCACGGACTGATGTGCCGGACCTGCGGGCCTTTGTACGGGCCGTTGTCCAGGCGGACATCTATGGAATTGCAATCGCGAACGTACTCCGGACACAAGCGAAGCAAATGCGCATCAAGCGGCGGCAAAGGGCCGAGGAGAAGGCCATGAAACTGCCAATCAAGGTTCTCTTCCCACTGATGTTCTGCATCCTCCCAGCCCTGTTCATAGTCATCATGGGTCCTGCGGTTATCAATGTCATGAAGAACTTCGTAGGCGCTTTCTGACTCTCCCGCAGTCATTCCTTCAGGCCCGCCCAACGCGGCGGCGCCCCAAAGACCGGACCCCCTCGGAACCCAGAACCGAGGGGGTCCTTTTGCGCGCCCCTACTGGCGGAAACCCACTAAAGACACAGGAGAAACGCAGTAAAAGCTCAGGGTCAGGGCATCCGGTAAAGCCTTTGCGCAGGATGTTGCAAGATCCGGTCGATCTCGGATCAAGCGTTGGTAACTTCATCGGAGCGCTGGTGCAGGGCCAGCCAATCCGTCTCGCTCAGGAGTCAAAATGCTTTCTCTCTACACCAACCTTTCGGTTCGCCTTCGCAGCGAAAAGGGCGCCACCGCCGTCGAATACGGCATCATGGTCGCACTCATCGCCGTCGTCATCATCGCCGCCGTCACCCTCCTTGGCGGTCAGCTCAATGGCATGTTCCAAAGCGTTGGCTGCCAGATCAAAGGCGGCACCTGGACCGCTGCAACATCCGCTGCAGCCGGCAGTTGCTCCGTGAGCTAATTAAAGAAACTTAGCGTTCCCGGTTTCCTGCCATTCCTAACCGGTATCAGCCCTCACTGGCGCTTGTGGTGCACGACCTGTGTCCACGAGTTGCTGATGAGGGCATTTATCGTGCAGGAAACCAAGGTCAAAACGTCCTGCTTCTAATCCTGTGCGGCCCTGCCTACGTGTTTGCTGCCTCACTTCGACTAGAAGCACTTCGCATCCAAACACGAATAATAAGTCTTCATCGCTCTCATGAGACGCCGAGAGCAGCCCGATGTATCCTGACGGGCGCCAGCGCCTACACCTTCGCCGCTGCCGAGAAGGTCTCACCCCTTCGGCCCCAGCGCATCGGTCGGGCCGGCGCCCGATACGAATCAGCTCAGATTCAGCCTTGCCACAAAGATTCTCCTCGTTGTGTTCCCTTCACTGCACGGGCAGGCACCTCGAGTAGCTAAACGTGTTGAGGTGCGAGTAAAGGTGCTTTCCCCGTGCGCACCCGGGTCTAGGCGCGGCGGATCCTCCCTATCCGCGTCCGGTGCGACTTCAACAGGTAATGGCCCAACTTTGCTGGATCCCCACACCCGGCATATGAGTGCCGCCGTATCACAGGCTCAGGTAAAAGCCCTGAGTCACCGGTTGGGTTCTAAATCGCCGGAAGACAGATAAAAAGCCGGACAGGAAGCCCCCTTTCCCACAGTCAGCACAGAACAGACCCAGCAAAAACGCAGGAAAAGGCCACCCGGGAAAGCCTTTACGCAGGATGTTGCAAGATCCGGTCAATCTCGTATCAAGCGTTGGTAACTTCGTTGGAGCGCTGGTGCAGGGCCAGCCAATCCGTCTCGCTCAGGAGTCAAAATGCTTTCTCTCTACACCAACCTTTCGGTTCGCCTTCGCAGCGAAAAGGGCGCCACGGCCGTCGAATACGGCATCATGGTCGCACTCATCGCCGTCGTCATCATCGTCGCCGTCACCACCCTTGGTGGTCAGCTGAACACCATGTTCCAGACCGTTGGCTGCCAGATCAAGGGCGGCACCTGGACCGCTGCAACATCCGCTGCAGCCGGCAGCTGCTCCAAGTAGTCCCGACTTTCTGGCCAACGCGTGGCGGCGGGAATACAACCGCCGCCACTGCCATGATCGGTCCCCCCAGCGAAAGGCGAAGTAATGTCAAGGGCATCCGAACGCGGCGCTGCTGCTGTCGAATTCGCGATCGTGGTGCCCGTGCTCGTTACGTTGCTCCTTGGCATCATGGAGTTTAGCCGCGCCTACAACACCCAGGCTTCCCTCTCCGCGGCGGCGCGGGAGGGCGTCCGGGTGATGGCCATCTCGAATGATCCCACGGCGGCCAGGTCCGCTGCCGAGAACACCGGGGTGTCTCTCCAGCCCGGATTAGTGGACAGCAACATTGCCTTCAAAAACCTTGATACAGGTACAGCGACTTGCGCGAGTGGTAACCGCATGACGGTCACCATCACCTACACCCTATCCACTATGACCGGTATCGCCGGACCTTTCACTATGACCGGCCAAGGAGCAATGCTGTGCGGCGGCTGATGCTGGCTAATGGAAATCACCAGGACGAAAGGGGCGCTGTAAGCGTCATTGTCGCGATGCTGTTGGTAGTTCTATTGGGCTTCGGCGCCATGGCTGTCGATGTAGCAATGATGTATGCAGAACGCACTCAGCTTCGAAATGGGGCCGACGCCGCCGCGCTGGCAATCGCTCAAAAGTGCGCCAATAGCCTGACAGACTCGGACTGCTCGGCCACGTCCTCGTTGGCTGCGAATCTGGCGAACAACAACGCCAATGACAGCCTGAGCAACCTAAAGTCTGTGGCCCTGGATACACCCAATCGTAAAGTGACCGTCTCGGTCGCATCCCAGGAAGCAGGCCACACGCCAAATCAGGTGTCTCTCTTGTTCGCACGCGTCCTGGGACTGAACACCGCGGAGGTCAACGCCCCCGCCACGGTCCAGTGGGGCAGCCCAAGCAAGGGGCTTGCCGCCTTTCCCATCACAGTTTCCATTTGCCAGGTACGTGGACAGACTGGCGTACTGCAATTGCTTCAGCTACACGGAACCGGTGCCAACCCAAGCTGCAATTACGGTCCTTCCGGCGCTGCGGTTGAAGGCGGCTTTGGAGGACTAAAGCAGGATCCCTCTGCTTGCGGAGCCACCATCGACATCTCGAAGAGCACCGCCGGCGGCGACACTGGAAACAATCCTCCGCCTTACTGCGACACGCTCTTGAATTCGTGGGCGTCCGATATGACGGCTGGCAAAGACGTCATAGTTTTGATTCCCGTCTTCAATGCCGTGACCGGTACCGGAACCAATGCCGTTTTCGGCCTCACCACCTTTGCCGCCTTCAAGGTATCCGGTTGGAAGTTCGGCCCGACGGGCCTCCCATACACATTCCACAACAGAACGCCCGACGTGCCTGCCTCGGTACAGTGCCGTGAACCGTGCCGCGGAATTATCGGCACTTTCGTCAAGTACGTATCCCTGGCCAGCGGCTACGCCTTGGGTCCGGTAAACCCGGATGGCGCCACCATCGTGGCACTCGCAAGTTAGATGGCAACACGCCTTAGTGAAACAAACAGGAGCAGTCAGTGAAGTCTCGTATGTTGGCCGGTGTATCAGCAGTGGTGCTGGCCATCATCGGAGCGGTTCTCATCGTCAGTTACGCCCAAGGCGCCGATCAGCGGGCCATGAAGGACATGGATCCCACCGGCGTACTGGTGGTGACTAAGGCCGTCCCGGCGGGTTCGTCCCTCGACATTGTGAGGGCTTCAGTGACGGTACAGCAGGTCCCGGCTACCGCTGTCTCCAAGACAGCCCTCAAAAACCTCGATGACGCAGCCGGCAAAGTGGCTGCGGTGGACCTCGTTCCTGGGGAACAGCTCCTAAAGGAACGCCTCGTAGACCCCGCAGACGCCAAGACCAGTGGAGCGGTGAAGGTGCCCCCCGGCCTTCAGGAAGTTACCTTTGAGCTGGAACCCAAGATGGTTGTAGGGGGCCGGCTCGAAGCCGGTGACCACGTCGCCATTGGCTTCAGCTTTAGCGGTGGGGCGGACAAGACGAAGCCCGGCGAGCCAACAACGCAGCTCTCCCTCCGAAAGATACTGGTCACCGCGGTCCAGCGCGCCGCACAGCCAACTGCCAAACCAAGCGACGGCACCAATCCCCAGGACACGACCCTTCCCGAAGGTCTTCTTATGGTCACGGTCGCGGTCAATGACGTGGACGCCAACAAGATCATTTTCACCACCCTTAATGGCAGTCTCTGGCTCACCAAGGAACCCCTCGACGCCCAGGACAACGGCGGCTTCATCGCCAGGAAGGACAACGTGTACAAGTGAGCCGCTTCGTCCTCCTCTCCCCCAACGTCGAGTTCGACCAGAAGCTGCGCGCAGCCGTCGCCCATGGCCTGCGCGGCAACGTGCAGACCATCTCAAGCGACATGCTCCCCGCCGGCCCGGCGGAACTCTTCGCCCTCCTCAACCAGGAACAGCCGGAGGTCCTCATCATCGGCCCGGACGTTCCCTACGAAGAGGCATTGCGGTTCGCCAAGGTCTTCGACGTCC
>Ga0308169_10001968_pt1 | contig 22370 bp, 20 predicted proteins | sample PhyBR1_2_FD_202139 | JGI IMG/M metagenome (GOLD analysis project Ga0308169, IMG submission 202139) | Phyllosphere microbial communities from UC Gill Tract Community Farm, Albany, California, United States - DLSLSB.R1 | ecosystem: Host-associated > Plants > Phyllosphere > Unclassified | place...
GCAGCGCCGAGACCGCGCACGCGATGAGCATCTGACCACGCGCACCGATGTTGAACAGGCCGACGCGGAACCCGAGCGCGACGCCCAGCGCCGCCGCGGTGAGCGGGGCGGCGAAGCCGAGGGTGTTCGTCAGCGGCAGGATCGCCTGCGTGAAGGTCGACGCGTTGAAGTTGAGGATCGAGCCCTGGAACAGTGCGACGTAGCCGCCGGAGACCGCGCTCCACGCCGCACCGAGCGTGTCGCCGGGCCGGGCGAAGAAGTACCCGGCGGCCTTCTGCACGCCCGGGTCGGTGATCGCGATGAGGATGCCGCCGACGATCATCGCCAGCACGATCGCGAGGATCGTCGTGACGACGTTGCCGCGCATGATCTCGCGCAGGACGACGTTCTGCCGAGGCGGCGGGGACACGTCGCCGGATGCCGCGGTCTTGGCAGCCGCCGTCGCGGCGGCCGCGTCCGATGGGACGGCCAGGCTCTGTTCGGGATCGGCGGGCGCCGGAGGGGCGGTGCGGGGGTCGTCGCTGCTCATGCGGCATCCTCTTCGGGCAGTTCTCCGGCCATCATCAGACCGAGGGTGTCGCGGGACGTGTCGCCGGGCACGATGCCGACGATCCCGCCCCGGTACATGACCGCGATGCGGTCGGCGAGGGCGGCGACCTCGTCGAGCTCGGTGGACACCACGAGCACCGGGATGCCGGCGTCGCGGGTCTCGATGATGCGCTTGTGGATGAATTCGATCGACCCCACGTCCACGCCGCGGGTCGGCTGGGACGCCAGCAGGAGCTTCAGGTCGCGGGTCAGCTCGCGGGCGATGACGACCTTCTGCTGGTTGCCGCCGGACAGGGCGCCGGCAGGGGTCTGCGGACCCTGCGTGCGGATGTCGAACTCGACGATGCGCGCCTTCGCGAACTCGTCGAGGGTGGCGCGGTTGATGGTTCCGGCGGAGCTGAACGCGGGGTCGCTGGACCGGTCGAGGATGAGGTTCTCGGCGACCGAGAATCCGCCCACCAGACCGTCCTCGTTGCGGTCCTCGGGCACGAAGCCCACGCCCGCATCCAGCACACCGCGCACGCTGCGCCCCACCAGCTCGACCCCGTCCAGGCGGATGGTTCCGGTGACGCCGGAGTGCAGTCCCATGATGGCCTCGGTGAGCTCGGTCTGACCGTTGCCCTGGACACCCGCGACCGCGACCACCTCGCCGGGGCGCACGTCGAACGAGATGCTGTCCACGAGCACCGCGCCGTCGTGCGACAGCACCCGCAGATCGCGCACCTCCAGACCGCCGGAAGGCTTCACCCGCGGAGGATCCTTGTGCACGGTCAACTCCACGGCACGACCCACCATCATCGAGGCCAGCTCGGTGTTGGACGACTTCGGGTCGGCCTCGCCGACCACCTTGCCGAGCCGGATCACGGTGATCCGGTCGGCCACCTCGCGCACCTCGCGCAGCTTGTGCGTGATGAACACGATCGACGTGCCCTCATCGCGCAACTGACGCATGATCCCCATCAGCTCGTCGGTCTCCTGCGGCGTCAGCACCGCGGTGGGCTCGTCGAACACCAGCACCTTCGCGTCGCGCGAGAGCGCCTTGATGATCTCCACACGCTGCTGGACGCCCACCGGCAGGTCGCCGACGATCGCGTCCGGGTCGACCTCGAACCCGAAGCGCTTCGCGACATCCCGCACGTGCTTGCGCGCGGCGGCGAGATCGAGCGACCCGAAGGCCTTGGTCTGCTCGTGGCCGAGCATCACATTCTCCGCGACCGTGAACACCGGCACGAGCATGAAGTGCTGGTGCACCATCCCGATGCCGGCCGCCATGGCATCGCCGGGGCCGCGGAAGTGGTGCGGCACGTCGTCGAGGAGGATCTCGCCCTCCTCCGCCTGATACAGGCCGTACAGGACGTTCATCAGGGTGGACTTGCCCGCGCCGTTCTCGCCCAGCAGGGCGTGGATCTCCCCCGGCTGGACGGTCACGTCGATGTGATCATTGGCCGTGAACGACCCGAAGCGCTTCGTGATCCCACGCAGCTCGAGCTTCATAGTGTGCACCCTATCCGCTAGGTACGACGTCGTGTGAGGGTGGGCGAACAGCGTGAAGCGACGACCGAAGTCGCCGCTTCACGCTGTCCGCCGGAGTGCCGTCAGTTGGACGAAGCCGCCTTGGGGGTGGCCTTCGACTGGACGACGATCGAGCCGTCGATGATCTTCTGCTGCAGCGACTTCAGCTCGTCGGTGAGACCCGCGGGCAGCTTCGACGTGAAGTCGTGGAACGGCGACAGGCCCACGCCGCCGTTCTTCAGCGTGCCGATGTAGGTGGTCGGGTCGAACTTGCCGGAGGCGCCGGCCATGACCGCGTCGTGCACGGCGACGTCGATGCGCTTCATGATCGACACCAGCACGATGTCCTTGACGCTGGGGTCGGCGAGCACGAAGTCGCTGTCGACGCCGAGCATGACGGTGCCCTTGCTGCTGTCGCGGATGGCCGCGGCCGCGCTCAGGTAGATCGGGCCGCCGACGGGCAGGATGACGTCGGTGCCCTGGTTGAGGATGCCCTGTGCGGTCTGCTTGGCGGTGTCGTTGGCCTGGAAGGCGCCGGTGAACGAGCCCTTCTGGGTGGCCACGTTCCAGCCGAACGTCTGCACCTTCTTGCCCTTGTCGGCGTTGAACTTGTTGACCCCGTCGACGAAGCCGTCCATGTAGATGGTCACCGGCGGGATCTGCATGCCTCCGAAGGTGCCGACCTTGTCGGTGCCGTGCGCGTCGGACCACGCCGCGGCCGCATAGCCGCCGAGGTACGCCGCCTGCGCGGTGTCGAACAGCAGCGGCTTGATGTTCGGGGCATCCGTCTTGCCGTCGTTGTTGGCGTCGGCCGGGTCGTCGACGATCGCGTAGTCGATCTTCGGGTTCGCCTTGGCCGACGCGATGGTCGCGGCCGACAGGTTGAAGCCCACCGAGACGATGTAGGTGCAGCCGCCCGCGACGAGGGCCTGCATGTTCGGGGTGTAGTCGCTGGCCGACTTGGAGGTGACCTGCCGGAACGCGATGCCGCCGAGGTCCTTCGCGGCCTGCTGCATGCCGGTCAGCGCCGCCTCATTGAAGGAGTGGTCGTTGAAACCGCCGCTGTCGGAGACGATGCAGGGCTTGAAGCCGGCGGCGGCCTTGGACCCCGAGCCGGTGGGGTTCGACGTGGGTGCGGCGCCGCACCCGGCGAGGGCGAGGATCAGACCGGCGGCGGCGGAAAGGCCGACGAGCCTGCGGGTGGTCGAGATGGTCACTCATTCCTCCACATGACGAAAGATGACCGCGGATTTCGCGGTTGAACCATCTGACGGTACCCAGTCTCACGCGCGTCCGCACGCGTTTCTCATCAACAGGCAGGAATGGTTACCAACCCGAGACCGACGACGGGGTCATCCGCGGTCTACAGCACGTCGCCGCGTCCGTTGAGCTTGAGCGCGTCGACCACGCCCTTGACCCGCTGCGCGTTCTGGCTCGTGGTCACCAGCAGCGCGTCCGGAGTGTCGACCACGACGATGTCCTTCACGCCGATCAGGCTGATGACGCGGTTGGTCTGGCTGACGACGATGCCGCTGGCGGCATCCGACAGCACCCGCGCGTTCTCGCCGAGGATGGCGAGGTCGTTCTTGCGCCCGCTCGAGTTGAGCTTCGCGAGGCTCGCGAAGTCGCCGACGTCGTCCCAGTCGAAGTGCCCGGGGATGACGGCGAGCCTGCCGGCCGCGGCGACCGGTTCGGCGACGGAGTAGTCGATCGCGATCTTCTTCAGGCCCGGCCAGATGCGGTCCACCGCCGGTCCGCGCCGGTCGCGGTCGTCCCAGGCCTCGGCGAGCTCGACCAGCCCCGCATGCAGAGCGGGCTCGGTCTTCTCGATGGCGGCCAGCAGAACGTCGGCGCGGGCGATGAACATGCCCGCGTTCCACAGGTACGACCGGTCGGCGAAGTACTCCCGTGCGGTCTGCAGGTCGGGCTTCTCGACGAACCGCTCCACCGTCGCCGCCTCCGGGGCGCCGTCGATCAGCAGCTCGCCGGCCTTGTGGATGTAGCCGAAGCCGATCGACGGCTCGGTGGGCGGGATGCCGATCGTGCAGATGTAGCCCTCGCGGGCGACGGTGACCGCCTGGCGCACCGCCCAGTCGAACAGGTGCGGCACGCGGATCACGTGGTCGGCGGCGAACGAGCCGATGATGACGTCCGGTTCGCGCCGCACGAGGATCGCCGCGGCGAGGCCGATCGCGGCCGTGGAGTCGCGCGGCTCCGATTCGAGGATGACGTTGCGGTCCGGGATGCCGGGCAGCTGCGCTTCCACCGCGGCGCGGTGCGCGCGGCCCGTGACCACGGCGATGCGGTCCGCTCCGGTGAGGTGCTCGAGGCGGTCCCAGGTGTCGCGCAGCAGGGACTGGCCGGACCCGGTCAGGTCGTGCAGGAACTTGGGGGCATCCGCCCGCGACAGCGGCCACAGCCGCGACCCGATGCCGCCTGCCGGGATGATGGCGTGGAAGTCGGGGATCTGCTCGGACATGCTCCGAGGGTATCGATCCGAGGCTTCGGGGAACCTGTGTCACGTCCCGCCCGGCGACGGCCGGGGGCGATCGTGGGACGTCCTCGGGTAAGGCTTGCCTTCCCGGCACACCCCCACCGCTGGGAATAGGATGTGAGCGGCGCCCGTGCGACGCCAGGGATTCGTCCCTCATCCTGCGGCCCGTTCCGAGGCCGCTCGCATTCGTAAGGAGGACGGTCGTGTCGGCTTCCACACGCCTCACACCGCAGATCTCGCAGACGACCTCCCGGACACCGCGCGGCACTCTCTACCGCGGGCACACCGGCATGTGGTCCTGGGTCTTCCACCGCATCACCGGAGTCGCCATCTTCTTCTTCCTTCTGGTGCACGTGCTGGACACCTCGCTGGTGCGCGTCTCCCCCGAGGCGTACAACGCCGTCATCGGCACGTACAAGAACCCGATCATGGGGCTCGGCGAGGCGGTGCTCGTCGCCGCGATCGCGTACCACGCGTTCAACGGCCTGCGCATCTTCTTCCTGGACTTCTGGTCCAAGGGCGCCCGCTACCAGCGGCAGCTCACCTGGGCGGTCTGGACCGTCTGGGTGATCGTCATGGCCGGGTTCCTGCCGCGCCAGCTCATGGTCATCGCCGCCGAGATCTCCGGCGCTCACTGAGAAAGGGGAACGGACATGACTGCTGAGACCGTCGCCGCGCCCCGTACCCCCGCGTCGGGAGTACGGAAGAAGGGCCCCAACCTCGAGAAGTGGGCCTGGTTCTACATGCGCATCTCGGGCTTCGTGCTCGTGGTGCTGATCTTCGGCCACCTGCTCATCAACCTGGTGCTCGGCGAGGGCGTGCGTCAGGTCGACTTCGCGTTCGTCGCCGGCAAGTGGGCGAGCCCCTTCTGGCAGTGGTGGGACGTGCTGATGCTGTGGCTCGCCTTCATCCACGGCGGCAACGGCATGCGCACGATCATCGCCGACTACGTGACCCACCTTCAGGTGCGGAGGGTGCTGACCGCCCTCGTCTGGTTGGCCGCAGCCATCCTCATCATCCTGGGCACGCTCGTGGTCTTCACGTTCGACCCGTGCCCGGCAGGCGCTGCGAAGGACCTGCTGCCCACCTTCTGCCCTGCTTCTTAAGCCACACGTCCGAGGAGTCTCGTGAGCACCGACACGGAAGATGTCGTCGTCAAGGACGGCGTGCACTACCACCAGTTCGACATCGTCATCGTGGGCGCCGGCGGCGCCGGCATGCGGGCCGCCATCGAGGCGGGCCCGGGCGCGAAGACGGCGGTCATCACCAAGCTGTACCCGACCCGCTCGCACACCGGTGCGGCGCAGGGCGGCATGGCGGCGGCGCTGGCCAACGTCGAAGAGGACTCGTGGGAATGGCACACCTTCGACACCGTCAAGGGCGGCGACTACCTCGTCGATCAGGATGCCGCGGAGATCCTCGCGAAAGAGGCGATCGACGCGGTCATCGACCTCGAGAACATGGGCCTCCCGTTCAACCGCACGCCCGAGGGCAAGATCGACCAGCGCCGCTTCGGCGGACACACGGCCGATCACGGCAAGACCCCCGTGCGCCGCGCCTGCTACGCGGCCGACCGCACCGGCCACATGATCCTGCAGACGCTGTTCCAGAACTGCGTCAAACTCGGCATCAACTTCTTCAACGAGTACTACGTGCTCGACCTCGTCACGGTCGGCGAGGGCAAGCACAAGCAGGTCGCGGGCGTGGTCGCGTACGAGCTCGCCACCGGCGACCTGCACGTCTTCCAGTCGAAGGCCGTGATCTTCGCGACCGGCGGCTTCGGCAAGATCTTCAAGACCACCTCGAACGCGCACACCCTCACCGGTGACGGCGTGGGCGTCATCTGGCGCAAGGGCCTGCCGCTGGAGGACATGGAGTTCTTCCAGTTCCACCCGACCGGCCTCGCCGGTCTCGGGATCCTCCTCACCGAGGGCGCACGCGGCGAAGGCGCGATCCTGCGCAACGCCTCCGGCGAGCGATTCATGGAGCGCTACGCCCCCACCATCAAGGACCTCGCGCCCCGCGACATCGTGAGCCGCTGCATGGTGCAGGAGGTGGCCGAGGGCCGCGGCGCCGGCCCCCACCGCGACTACGTGCTGCTGGACTGCACGCATCTCGGCGCCGAGGTGCTCGAGACCAAGCTCCCCGACATCACCGAGTTCGCGCGCACCTACCTGGGCGTCGACCCGGTCGTCGAGCCGGTGCCGGTCATGCCGACCGCGCACTACGCGATGGGCGGCATCCCGACCAACATCAAGGCCGAGGTGCTCAGCGACAACGACACCGTCGTGCCGGGCCTGTACGCCGCGGGCGAGTGCGCCTGCGTGTCGGTGCACGGCTCGAACCGCCTCGGCACCAACTCACTGCTGGACATCAACGTCTTCGGCAAGCGCGCCGGCCGCAACGCGGTCGAGTACGTCAAGACCGCCGACTTCGTGCCGCTGCCGGAGAACCCGGCCGCGGCCGTCCGGGAGATGATCGAGAGCGTGCGCAACAACCCGGGCACGGAGCGCATCGCCGTGCTGCGCAAGACGCTGCAGGACGAGATGGACCGCAAGGCCCAGGTGTTCCGCACCGACGAGTCGCTCGGCGAGGTGCTCGAGACGATCGAAGAGCTGCGCGCCCGCTACAAGAACATCCACGTCGACGACAAGGGCAAGCGGTACAACACCGACCTGCTCGAGGCCGTCGAACTCGGGTTCCTGCTCGACCTCGCCGAGGTCGTCGTCTACGCGGCCCGCAACCGCAAGGAGAGCCGCGGCGGCCACATGCGCGACGACTTCCCGACGCGCGACGACGAGAACTACATGAAGCACACCATGGCCTACCTCACCGGCGACCCGCACTCGTCGGATGCGGACGACCACATCGAACTCGACTGGAAGCCCGTCGTGTTCACGAGGAACGAGCAAGGCGAGCTGAGGTACCCGCCGTTGGAGAGGAAGTACTGATGTCGACCGCGATCGCAGAAGAGGCCGCCGGCGACACCGGCATCCAGTCGTTCCTGGTGACCTTCAACGTCCGCCGCTTCAACCCGGAGCTGGACGCCGAGCCGCACTGGGTGGACTACGACGTCGAGGTGTACTCCACCGACCGCGTGCTCGACGCCCTCCACAAGATCAAGTGGGAGGTCGACGGCTCGCTCGCGTTCCGCCGGTCGTGCGCACACGGCATCTGCGGGTCGGACGCCATGCGCATCAACGGCCGCAACCGCCTCGCCTGCAAGACGCTGATCAAGGACCTCGACATCTCGAAGCCCATCTACGTGGAGGCCATCAAGGGCCTGCCGCTGGAGAAGGACCTCATCGTCGACATGGACCCGTTCTTCGCGTCGTACCGCGAGGTGCAGCCGTTCCTCATCGCGAACTCCACCCCGGAGCCCGGCAAGGAGCGCATCCAGTCCATCAAGGACCGCGCGATCTTCGACGACACCACCAAGTGCATCCTGTGCGCCGCGTGCACTTCGTCGTGCCCCGTGTTCTGGACCGATGGCCAGTACTTCGGCCCGGCGGCGATCGTGAACGCGCACCGGTTCATCTTCGACTCGCGCGACGACGCGGGCGACGTGCGCCTGGACATCCTCAACGACAAGGAAGGCGTGTGGCGCTGCCGCACCACCTTCAACTGCACCGAGGCGTGCCCGCGCGGCATCGAGGTCACCAAGGCCATCGCCGAGGTCAAGAAGGCCGTCCTGCGCGGCCGCTCCTGAGCCGGCGCCGACGCGCGGCACCGCCCGACGGCGGGTCGCGGGCGGATCGGCGTCGCTCGCTACGCTGAGACGGTGAGCGCCGCAACCCGGAAGGCGAAGGCCGCGTCGCACCGTCGCGCGGTCGCAGCCGCCGCCAAGCGCGAGGAACAGCGCCTCCGCACCGAGTTCGAGCAGCGCGAGCAGGAGCTCCGCGAGCGTTTCGCCGGCCCCATCGCGCGCGCCACCGAGATCACCCGGCGCACTCTCGGGCTGTTCCCGGTGCGGGTGTGGCGTCGGTTCGCGGCGCCGAACGGCTTCCTGCTCGCCGCCGGAAGGAGCTACCAGGCGCTCTTCGCGTTCTTCGCCGCGATCTACGTCGTGTTCGCCGTCGTCGGCCTGTGGCTGGGCGCCGACACGGATGCCGTGGACTGGCTGATCGCACTCATCAACCAGTACCTGCCGGGCGCCGTCGGCGCCGGACGGGACGCGCTGGTGAACCCGACGGACATCGAGAAGATCGTGGCATCCAGCACGGGCGCCCTCACGGTCGCCGGGATCGTCGCGATCGGCGCCCTGATCTGGACCGCGATCGGGTGGATCACCTACCTGCGTCGCTCGGTTCGCGAGATCCTCGGCCTGCCGATCGACGCCCGCGCGTACCTGCTGCTGAAGGCGCGAGACCTCGTCGCGGCCCTCGTGTTCGGCATCGCCATCGTGGTCGGCGGGGTCGTGAACAACATCGGCACGTGGGCGCTGCAGGCCGTCTGGGAGCTGCTGGGCCTGAACACGACCTCGTTCTGGTTCGGCGGCATCCTCGGCGCCCTGAGCGTGGTGATCTCGTTCGCGCTGAACGCCGCTGCCCTCGCGGCGCTCTTCCGGCTCCTCGCCGGAGTCTCGCTGAAGTGGCGCCGCATCTGGCCGGGCTCGATGCTGGGCGGCGGCGCCATCACGGTGCTGCAGCTGTCCGTCGGGCTGCTCGCCCGGCACTCGCCGTCGAACCCGCTGCTGCTCACGTTCGTGGTCTTCATCGGCATGCTGCTGTGGTTCCGGCTCATCAGCATCGTCGTGCTGGTGGCCGCCGCGTGGATCGCGGTCGCGGCCGAGGACAAGGACCTCCCGCTCCAGGCGGTCACCGAGCAGGAGCGTCTGCGCGCCCAGCACGAGGCGCTCCTCGCCGCCGCGCGCGAGCGTCTGCGCACTGCCCGGGAGGTGCAGAAGGTCACGCCGTGGTACCGGCGGCTGGGCGCCGACCGGGCCGTGCGCGCGGCGGAGGACGAACTGCTGCGGGTCGAGACCGCCGCACCCGGCGCGCCCCTCGTCGCGCCGCGCCGATAGGCTGGCGGGCGTGTCTGCACGCCCCACCCGCATCGTCTCCGTCAACGTCAACGGCATCCGCGCCGCCGTCCGCAAAGGCATGACCGAGTGGCTGGATGCCGCCGACGTCGACATCCTCTGCCTGCAGGAGGTGCGCGCCACCGCCGACGAGCTCGCCCTGTGCCTGCCCGGCTGGACCCTGGTGAACTCCGAGTCGGCGCAGAAGGGGCGCGCGGGAGTCGCCGTGGCATCCCGGATCGCCCCCGACGCCATCCGCACGGAGCTTCCCGGCGACGAGATCGACTCCGCCGGACGCTGGATCGAGGCGGACTTCACGGTGGGCGGGTCTGCCGTCACGGTCGTCAGCGCCTACGTGCACACCGGCGAGGCGGACACCCCCAAGCAGGACCTCAAGTGGGGATTCCTCGACGCGATGACGAGCAGGATGCCGCAGCTGCGGAAGGCCGCACCCCTGTCGGTCATCATGGGCGACCTCAACGTCGGGCACCGCGAACTGGACATCCGCAACTGGAAGGGCAACCGCGGCAAGGCCGGGTTCCTCCCCCGCGAGCGCGCCTACTTCGACTGCTGGCTGGGCGCCGACGGCGAGACCGTCGAGTGCGTGGACGGCTCCACCGGCACCGGCATGGGCTGGGTCGACCTCGGCCGCCGGTTCGCCGGCGAGGTCGAGGGCCCGTACACGTGGTGGTCGATGCGCGGACGCGCCTTCGACAACGACACCGGCTGGCGCATCGACTACCAGCTGGCCACACCGGAGCTGGCGGAGCGCGCGACGGACTACAGCATCTTCCGGGCATCCGCGTGGGACACCCGCTGGAGCGACCACGCGCCCGTGATCGTGGACTACGCGCTGTGACCGGGCGCCTCCGAGCGGGGCCCGGATCGGGGCCGGCATCCGGCCGCCCGTAGACTGGGCGGGTGACCAAACCGCGCCTCTACTCTGGAATGCAGCCCTCGGCCGACTCGCTGCAGATCGGCAACTACATCGGGGCGCTCATGCAGTGGCGCAGTCTCCAGGACGCCTACGACGCCTTCTTCTCGGTCGTCGATCTGCACGCCCTGACCCAGCCGAACAACCCGGCCGAACTGCGGGAGAAGACCCGCCGCACCGCCGCCCAGTACATCGCCGCCGGCATCGAGCCGGCCCGGTCGACGCTGTACGTGCAGTCGCACGTGCGCGCCCACGCCGAGCTCGCGTGGGCGCTGTCGACGATCACCGGCTTCGGCGAGGCGAACCGGATGACCCAGTTCAAGGACAAGTCGCAGCGCTACGGCGCCGACAACACGAACGTGGGCCTGTTCACCTATCCGGTGCTGATGGCCGCCGACATCCTGCTCTACCAGGCCGACATCGTGCCCGTCGGTGACGACCAGAAGCAGCACGTCGAACTCACCCGCGATCTCGCCGAGCGGTTCAACGCACGCTACGGCCAGGCGTTCACGGTGCCGACCCCGGTCATCCAGAAGGAGACCGCGCGCATCTACGACCTGCAGAATCCGACGGCCAAGATGTCGAAGTCGGCCGAGTCGGATGCCGGCGTGCTGTGGCTGCTCGATGACCCCGCCAAGTCGGCGAAGAAGGTCATGCGGGCCGTCACCGACTCCGAGGGGTCGGTGCGCTTCGACCGGGAGAGCAAGCCCGGCGTCTCGAACCTGCTCGTGATCTACGCGGCGCTGACCGGCAGGCAGATCCCCGCGATCGAGGACGAGTACGCCGGCCGCGGCTACGGCGACTTCAAGAAGGGCCTCGCCGAGGTGGTGGTCGAGGAGTTCGGCCCGGTGCGTCAGCGCGCGCTCGAACTGCTGGCCGACCCCGCCGAGCTCGACCGGGTGCTCGCCGCCAACGCCGGCCGCGCCGACGAGATCGCGGACCGCACGCTGGCCGACGTCTACGACAAGATCGGGCTGCTGCGCCGCGTGCATCTGCGCTGACGCATCCCCTTTTTGTCCAATTCGGACATATTCCGGTCATTGTCCTGTAACGGTCGATAGTCTTGGGAGAGACTTCGACGGTGAGGAGACCGAAGGTGCTCGATGGAGTGGGCCTGGGGGAGATCGAGGAACGTGCCTATCGGCTGCTACTGCGCGAGCCGAGCCTCACGGCGCGCGACATCGCCGCACAACTGGAGACCGGGCAGGGGCCGGTGCGCCGCGCGGCCGAGGCGCTCGTCGATTTCGGTCTCGTCGGCGACGACGGCAGCACGCCGCCGCGGTACACGGCCATCGACCCGCGTATCGCCATCCCGGCCCTCGTGCGCATGCGCCAGTCCGAACTCGACCGCACGTCGTCCGCACTCCCCGGATACGCCGCCGAGTACCACGAGCGGATGCTGCGCACCGAGCCCCAGCGTCTCGTCGAGGTGCTCGAGGGTCCGGGCGCCATCACCGAGCGGGTCTCCACGCTGCTGAGAGCGGCGGAGAGCGAGGTGCTCGCGTTCGATGAGCCGCCCTACGTCGGCGGCACGGCCAAGGCGAACGCCGACGAGTACGACCTCCTCGCGCGCGGGGTGAAGGTGCGCGGGATCTACGCCGCCGAGGTCCTGTCGATCGACGGCAAGGCCGACGACATCCGCGACCTCGTCACCCGCGGCGAGCAGGCCCGCGTGGTGCCCAGCGTGCCGCTGAAGATGGTGCTCGTGGACCGTCGGGCCGCCGTCATCCCGCTCACCGCCCGTGCGGAGAGCGTGCGCACGACCGCGGTGATGGTGTGGCAGTCCCGGCTGTGCGACGCGCTCGTCGAGCTCTTCGAGGCCACGTGGCAGCGGGCCGCCCCGGTGTTCGCGCCGGCGGTCGTCGACGAGGACATGGAGCGCACCGATCGCGAGCTGCTGTCGCTGCTGAACGCGGGATTGAAGGACGAGACCATCGCCCGCCAGCTCGGGCTCTCCGAGCGCACGGTGCGGCGCCGAGTGGCGGACCTGCTCGCCCGGCTCGGCGCGACGAGCCGCTTCCAGGCAGGCGCGAAGGCCGCCGCACGCGGCTGGCTGTAGCGCGCCCCCGGTCGCGGGCGGTTGCGCGGTCGGGCGGTTGGGCGGTCGGGCGGTTGCGGCGTCCGCCGGCGATCGATCCGTCACGAATGGCAGGCTCACCCAGCCGAACGTGACGGATCGCCGCGCACCGCACCTCGCGCGGGCGCCACGATCCGTCCCGAGTGGCGCCCTCAGCGGGCCGATCGTGACGGATCGAAGAGGGCCGGCCACGCTGTCCGGGGTCCGTGGCAGGATGGGCGCATGCCCGAGATGCCGGAGGTGCAGGGGCTCGTCGACTTCCTGGGCGGGCGGCTGCCGGGGCTGCAGTTCTCGCGGGTCACGGTCGCCAACATCGCCGCGCTCAAGACCTACGACCCGCCGATCGACGCTCTGAAGGGCACCACGGTCATCGGCGTCACGAGGCACGGCAAGTTCGTCGACGTCGCGACGGATGCCGGCATCCACCTGATCTTCCACCTCGCCAAGGCGGGCTGGCTGCGCTGGTACGACCAGCTGCCGGCGACCGTCATCCGGCCGGGGCGCACCCCGATCGCGCTCCGGGTCGCCCTGTCCGACGGCGCCGGGTTCGATCTCACCGAGGCCGGCACCAAGAAGTCCCTCGCGGTGTATGCGGCGCGGCACGCGGACGACGTCCCCGGCATCGCGCGCCTCGGGCCCGACCCGCTGGACCCCGCGTTCACCCGAGACGCGTTCGCCGCTCTCCTGGCCGGCCGCCGCACCCAGATCAAGGGCGTGCTGCGCGACCAGTCGATCATCGCCGGGGTCGGCAACGCGTATTCCGATGAGATCCTGCACGCGGCGCGGATGTCGCCGTACGCCCTGGCGGCGACGCTCACCGACGCGGACGTCGACCACCTGTGGGACGCGATGCAGAGCACGCTCGCCGAAGCGATCACGGCCGCCTCCGGCAAGCCGCCCGCCGAGCTCAAGGATGCCAAGCGCCGCGGGATGCAGGTGCACGGCCGTCGCGGCGAGGTCTGCCCGGTGTGCGGCGACACCGTGCGGTCGGTGTTCTTCGCGGACAACTCCCTGGAGTACTGTGCGACGTGCCAGACCGGCGGCAAGATCCTGGCGGACCGCCGGCTGTCGCGCCTGCTGAAGTGATGCATCCGCGGGAATGAATCGTGCGGGGGCGCGTTGAGTAGACTCGAGAGCATCAACGTGCTCCGGGGTCGGTGAGAATCCGAACCGGCGGTGACAGTCCGCGAACCCGCATCGCTGCGGGCCGACCCGGTGGAATTCCGGGACCGACGGTGATGCGACGCGAGTCGCGAGTCCGGATGGAAGGCAGCACGCGCGAACCGAGGTCAGGACGCCCAGACGGGCGCCGGGCACAGGCGGCCGCGGCCTTCCCACGTCCCGGGGCCCCTACGAGGAGTCCGGATGACGGTGAGCGAGACCGAGCGCGCAGCACTGCGGCGCGCTCTGGATGCCGCGCGCCGCGGGCCGCGCGGCGTGAACCCGCAGGTGGGCGCGGTCATCCTCTCCCCCGCCGGCGAGGTGCTCGCCGAAGGCAGCCACCGCGGCGCCGGCACCCCGCACGCCGAGGTCGACGCGCTCGCGCAGCTGCAGCCCGGCCAGGCGCGAGGCGCCACCGCCGTCGTCACCCTCGAGCCCTGCAACCACACCGGCCGTACCGGCCCGTGCGCGCAGGCCCTCATCGACGCCGGCATCGCCCGCGTCGTGTACGCCCTCGCCGACCCCAACCCGCGCGCCGCGGGCGGAGCCGACCGTCTGCGCCAAAGCGGCGTCGAGGTCGCCGGCCCCGACGAGATCGGCGGCGCCGAAGGGGATGCCGCGGCATCCCTGCTGCACGACTGGAGCATCGTGCAGCGACTGGGCCGCCCGCACGTCACCGTGAAGTGGGCGCAGTCGCTCGACGGACGCGCCGCCGCGGCCGACGGCAGCAGCAAGTGGATCACCGGGCCCATCGCCCGGGCCGACGTGCACCGCCGCCGCGCGCTGGCCGATGCGATCGTCGCCGGCACCGGCACGGTGCTCGCGGACGACCCGGCGCTGACGGCGCGGGATGCCACCGGCGGCCTGCGGCCCGACCAGCCGGTTCCGGTGATCATCGGCACCCGCCCGATTCCCGCCGGCGCCCGGGTGCGCCGGCATCCGCGCGAACTGCTGCAGTTCGGCGGCGACCTCGCCGTGGTGCTCGAGGACCTGCGCGAGCGCGGCATCCAGCGCGTGTTCGTGGAGGGCGGCCCGACACTGGCCAGCGCCTTCCTGCGGGAGGGCCTGGCCGACGAGGTGCTCGTGTACGTCGCGCCCAAGCTCATCGGATGCGGCGCCGCCGGTGATTTCACGGCGATCGGCGACGTCGGCGTCGCGACGATGGCCGACGTGCGGCCGCTGCGGATGGAATCCGTGGAGAGGCTCGGAGACGACGTGCTGATCGTGGCCGTGCCGCAGGAGCGTTTCGACTCGGGCGCGCAAGCGCGTCCTCGCTCAACGACCGAAAGGGACCACTGATGTTCACGGGGATCGTGGAAGAGATCGGCGAGATCACCGCCACCGAGCCGTCGGGCGACGGCATCCGGCTGACGGTGCGCGCGCCGGCAGCGGTGTCGGATGCCGGGCACGGCGACTCGATCGCGGTGTCGGGCGTGTGTCTCACCGTCGTCGACCAGGGCGAGGACTGGTTCACCGCCGACGTCATGAAGCAGAGCCTGGACATGACGACCCTCGCCGGCATCGCCCCCGGCCGCCGGGTGAACGTGGAGCGGGCGATGGCCGCGCACGGGCGCCTCGGCGGGCACATCGTGCAGGGGCACGTGGACGGCACCGGCGCGGTGCTCGAGGTGCGTCCCGGGGCCCAGTGGCAGGTGCTGCGGGTGTCGCTGCCGGCCGAGCTGGCTCCGCTCGTGGTGGACAAGGGATCGATCACCGTCGACGGCACCTCGCTGACCGTGAGTGCCACGTCGCCTGCCCCTTCGACAGGCTCAGGGACCGGGGCGGGCGGCTCAGGGAGCGAGGCCGAGCACTGGTTCGAGGTGTCGCTCATCCCGGAGACCCTCGCCGCCACGACGCTGGGCGCGCTCACCGTGGGCGACCGCGTCAATCTCGAGACCGACATCCTGGCCCGCCACGTCGAACGCCTGCTCGCGTTCCGCGGCGGCCCGAACCCGACAGAAGGGGGCTCCCGATGAGCCTGTCCACGATACCCGCGGCCCTCGACGCGCTGCGCGCGGGCAAGCCGGTCATCGTCGCCGACGACGAGAACCGCGAGAACGAGGGCGACATCATCCTGTCGGCCGAGCTCGCGACCCCGGAGTGGCTGGCCTGGACGATCCGGTGGTCCAGCGGCTTCCTGTGCGCGCCGATGCCGGCCGACTGGGCGGACCGCCTCGACCTGCCGCCGATGGTCGCGAACAACCAGGATTCCAAGCGCACGGCCTACACGGTCAGCGTGGATGCCGCGTCCGGTGTCACCACCGGCATCAGCGCCGGCGACCGCGCGCACACCCTCACCGTGCTGGCGGATCCCGCCTCGACGGCGGCATCCGTCATCCGCCCCGGCCACGTGCTGCCGCTGCGCGCCGTCGACGGCGGCGTGCGCGAGCGCGCGGGGCACACCGAAGCGGCCGTCGAGCTCATGAAGCTCGCCGGCCTGTCACCGGTCGGCGCGATCGGCGAGGTCGTCGCCGAAGACGGCAGCATGATGCGGATGCCGGGCCTGCTCGAGCTCGGGGAGCGCGAGGGCCTGCCGGTCATCACGATCGAGCAGCTCATCGCGCACCTGAACGAGGTCGACCCGCTCCCGGACGACGTCCGCCACGGCCGACGCGTCGTGAGCCTGCGGGCCGAAGCCGCGGTGCCCACCTCGCACGGCGAGTTCCGCTTCCTCGCCTATAAGGACCGCGCCACCGGCACCGATCACATCGCCGTCGTGAAGGGCGAGCTCGGCCCCGAGTCGCTCGTGCGGGTGCACTCCGAGTGCCTCACCGGCGAGGCGTTCGGCTCGCTGAAGTGCGAGTGCGGTCCGCAGCTGGATGCCGCGCTCGACGCGATCGAGAAGGACGGCGGCGTCGTCATCTACATGCGCGGTCACGAGGGCCGGGGCATCGGACTCATCAACAAGCTGCGCGCGTACAGCCTGCAGGAGCAGGGTCTGGACACCGTCGACGCCAACCTGGCGCTCGGCCTGCCCGCGGACGCCCGCGACTACGCGGCGGCGGCCGGCATCCTGAGCGACCTCGGCGTGTGCCGCGTGCGGCTGCTGACCAACAACACCGACAAGGTGACGCAGCTGCGTGCGTTCGGCGTGGACGTCGTCGAGCAGGTGCCGCTGATCGTCGGCGTCGGGCCGGTCAACCGGGACTACCTCGCCACCAAGCGCGACCGGATGGGACACGTGATCGCCGAGGGTGCGCTGCACCTCGGCGCTGCAGAAGGAGAGCTGAAGTGAGCGGCAAGGGCGCACCGAGCGCGGCGACCGAGATCGACGGCACCGGCCTGCGCGTGGTGGTCGTCGCGGCATCCTGGCACGACACGATCATGGGCGGCCTCGTCGCCGGCGCCGCGCGGGCGCTCGACGCCTCCGGCGCCGACTGGAGCCTGGTGCGCGTGCCCGGCTCGTTCGAGCTCGCCGTGGCCGCGCAGGCCGCGTTCGCCGGCGGAGCGGATGCCGTCGTCGCGCTCGGCGTCATCATCCGGGGAGGCACGCCGCACTTCGAGTACGTGTCCTCCGCGGCCACCGACGGCCTCAACCGCGTGTCGCTGGACGCCGGCAGGCCGGTCGGGTTCGGTCTGCTGACCCTCGACAACGAGCAGCAGGGCCTGAACCGCGCCGGACTCCCGGACTCCGAGGAGGACAAGGGCGCGGAAGCTGCGGATGCCGCGCTGCGCACCGCCGTCGTCGTCAAGGCGCTGCGCGGCTGACGCGCACGCGACAGGGCCCGGATCGGCAGGTCATCACCTGCCGATCCGGGCCCTCGTCGTCGTGCGTGCGCCTTACGGCTTCCAGATCATGAGGATCACGACCACGACCAGCAGCAGCGACACGACGCCGCTGGTGCCCGCGACCGCGCCGTAGCCGGCCGGCTTGGCGCCCGCGGCATCCGCCCCCGCCGTCTCGATCGCGACGGCCGCCTTGTTCATCTGCGGTACGACGACGAAGGCGCTCAGCACGAACGCGACGGCGTACGCGATGATCGACGCGAGGATCCACGGCGTGGTGAACGACAGGTCGTACTGCTTGGGCGCCATCGACATGGCGCCGAAGCCGAACACGAAGGTCAGCAGCGACAGCCACGAGAAGATCATGGTCGACTTCGCGAGCGTGGTGACCTGGGCGGCGCTGCCGCTGCGCAGGGCCCGCAGGCCGGTCATCGGCAGGATGGCCATCGGCCCGACGATGAAGACGGCCGTGCCGATGTGCAGGATGTCGATCAGAGTGTCCATGGCATCAGCTTATGCCATGCTGAAGGTGGGTGCGAGCCGTCACGCGCTCGCTCGGTGAGGTCGAGGGGTCGGGGTGGGCCGCTGGAAGAACCGCGTGACGATCAGCAGGATGAGGAATCCGTTGCGTTCGGATCAGGATTCGTAGCGCGCGACGCCGCGCAGGAAGGTGGCCACCACCCGGATGTCCGGGATGTCGGCCGCCTCCGCCTCGCGCGGGTCGCGGGACAGCACCACGAAGTCGGCGCTCGCGCCCGGCTCGATGACGCCCCACGCGGCATCCGCCCAGTCGGCGAACGCCTGCCACGCGACCTGTGCCGAGTAGCTGTGCAGGGCGTCTTCGATCGACACGCGCTCGTGCGGGGTCCAGCCGCCCGCCGGCTCCCCCTCGGCGGTCTGCCGCGACACCGCGATCGCGATGCCGTCGCGCGGGTCGCCCGACGACACCGGCCAGTCGGAGCCGAACGACAGCGTCGCCCCGGTGTGCTCGAGCGAATGCATCCGGTACTGCCGGTCGGCGCGCTCCTCCCCCAGCCGCGGCACGGTGAGCACCGTCATGAGGGCGTCCTGCTGCGCCCACAGCGGCTGCATGCACGCGACGACGCCGAGCTCGGCGAATCGGCCGAGGTCCTCGTCGGCGATCAGCTGCGCGTGCGCGATCACCGGGCGCCGGTCGCGGGCGCCGTTGGCCTCGATCGCGCCCTGGACGGCGTCCAGGGCCTGGCGCACCGCCGCATCGCCGATGGCGTGGATGTGGATCTGGAACCCCGCGGCATCCACCGCCTCGACCGCGTTCGCGAGGGCGTCGCCGTCACCCCACACCTGCATGCCGTGCCGTGCTGAGCCTGCGTGATGCGAGTGGAGGCCCGAGCAGTAGGGCTCGAGCAGCGCGCCGGTCTCGTTCTCGACGACCCCGTCCGCGAAGAACTTCACGGTGTGCGCGGTCAGCAGCGGGTCGTCCGCCTCCTCCACCCGGCGCCGGGCCTCGATCATGTGCGGTAGCTGCTCGTCGAACGCGCGCGGGTCCGCGTAGAGCGCGAGGTTGAACCGGATCGGCAGGATGCCGCGGCCGGCGGCTTCGACGTAGGTGTCGACGTCGCGCGGTTCCACCCAGGCATCTTGCACCCACGTCACGCCGCGCGCCAGGTAGTACCGGCCGGCGGTCTGCAGGGCGCGCAGGCGCACCTCGTCGGGCCGGACCGGCGCCACGTTCATCACGAGGTCCACGGCGCCCCATTCGCGCAGTGTGCCGAGCGGCTCGCCGTCCTCGCGGTGCGGGATCTCCCCGAGCACCGGGTCGGCGGTGTCGCTGGTGATGCCTGCGCGGCGCAGCGCCTCGGAGTTCACCCAGACCGTGTGGTAGTCCCAGGCGCGCAGCACCACGGGGCGATCATCGACGGCGCGGTCGAGCCAGCGGGCGTCGAACAGTCCGGCCTCGACGAGGCTGCCGTCGTAGGAGGCGCCGAAGATCCACTCCGAGTCGGGGTCCTCCGGGTCGACGGGGTGGTCGGCGGCGTAGCGGGCCACCTCGGCGACGATGTCGTCGACGGACGTGCACGCCCGCACGTCCGGGCCCTCGGACTCGAGACCGCCGAACAGCGGGTGCGCGTGACCGTCGCCCCACGACGCCATCACGAACGCGCCCTGCAGGTCGATGCGACGCGTGTCGTCGCCGGCCGCGCTCTCGGCGGCCTCGTCCAGCGCGGCGATGCGGTCGTCGTCGAGCAGCAGCGCGTGCGCGGTCGGGATGCCCGGCCCGCGCCAGATCGTGCCTCCGGACAGGAGGGTGGTGGTCATCGGGTCTCCTCGGGTTCGTGCGCGGCTCCGCACACGTCAAGGGCACAATGCTATCGGCGGCATACCAAACGGCGCCACGCGACGGGCGTCCTCACTCGCAGGCGATGCCGTCGCCGTCCCGGTCGAGCGTGCGGGAGTACCCGGGCTGACCCCGGTACAGCGGCGCCTTGTCCGCTGCCCGCACGGCCGCGCAGTTCTGGTAGTAGACAGCGCCCGGCGCCGTGGTCGACACGGGCGCGGACTGCGTCGCGGTCGACGCGGGCGGCGGAATCGCACCGGCGGTGCCGACCATCGTGTCGCGGTAGGCGGGCTGCCTGGGGCAGGGGGCGAGCACGGCGCCCATGGCGGCCTTCTCGGCGGCGGTCACCCACAGCCGATAGGCGGCCTTCACCGAGATCTGCGTCGCCACGTAGCGGCAGCGGAAGGTCTTGTTCGGTGGCAGCCACGTGGCGGCATCCCCGTCGCCCTTCGCCTCGTTCGTCGGCCCGTCGACGGCGAGGAGGTTCAGCGGGTCGTTGCCGATCATCTCGCGCTGCGCCGTCGTGAGCTTCTGCGCGCCGGTCTGCCATGCGTCGCTCAGGGCCACCACATGGTCGATCTGCACGGCGGTCGATGTGCGCACGCCGCGGGTGAAGTGGATCTGCCGGGCCGTGTAGGGGTCGGTCAGGATGCCGGAGAGCACGACGCACCACCCGCGCAGCGTGAGGTGCCGCAGGTCGCGGCGGAGCACGTCGTCGCGCGTGTCGCAGCCGTTGCGGTCGACGTCGGCCCAGGCCGGCCCGAACTGCGTGCGCGCGTAGCCCGTCTTGGGGGCGCGGCCCTTGACCGGCAGGGTCTTCAGGAGGGCGAGGGCGGTGCCCGCCGCGGGCTCGGGCGTCGCCGTCCGGGTGGGCACGGGGGCGGGAGAGGTGGCCGGGGTCGCGGCATCCGGCGACGGCGTGGCGGCTCCGGCATCCGTCGCCTGCGCGGACGATGCGGCATCCTGCGTCGACGGGCCGGCGTGCGTCGTGCTCTCGGCCGTGAGCCCGATCGCCACGCACACGACGACGACGATGCCGCCCCAGATCCATTTGCCCTTGCCGCGCACGGTCACCCCCAGCCGCTCAGTCTACGACGAGGCCGGGCGCGGGAACGAGGAAGGGGGCCGGGCCCGAAGGCCCGACCCCCTTCCGGGAAGTCAGAAGACTTACTTGACGATCTTCGTGACCGTGCCGGCGCCGACGGTGCGGCCACCCTCACGGATCGCGAACCCGAGGCCCTCTTCCATGGCGATCGGCTGGATGAGCTCGACCGACATGTCCGTGGTGTCACCGGGCATGACCATCTCGGTGCCCTCGGGCAGCGAGATGACGCCGGTCACGTCCGTGGTGCGGAAGTAGAACTGCGGGCGGTAGTTCGTGTAGAAGGGGTTGTGGCGGCCACCCTCGTCCTTGGACAGGATGTACGCGGTGCCCTCGAAGTTGGTGTGCGGCGTGACCGAACCCGGCTTCACGACGACCTGGCCGCGCTCGACCTCGTCGCGCTTGAGGCCACGGAGAAGCAGACCGCAGTTCTCGCCGGCCCAGGCCTCGTCGAGCTGCTTGTGGAACATCTCGATGCCGGTGACCGTGGTCTTCTGCGTCGGGCGGATGCCGACGATCTCGACCTCGGAGTTGATGGCCAGGGTGCCGCGCTCGGCACGACCGGTGACGACGGTGCCACGACCGGTGATCGTGAAGACGTCCTCGATCGGCATCAGGAACGGCTTGTCGCGGTCGCGCACCGGGTCGGGGATCGACTCGTCGACGGCGTCCATGAGCTCGACGATCTTCTCGGCCCACTCGGCGTCGCCCTCGAGAGCCTTCAGGCCCGAGACGCGGACGACAGGAGCGTCGTCGCCGGGGAAGCCCTGCGAGGAGAGCAGCTCGCGCACCTCGAGCTCGACGAGCTCCAGGATCTCCTCGTCGTCGACCATGTCGGCCTTGTTCAGCGCGACGAGCAGGTAGGGCACGCCGACCTGCTTGGCGAGCAGCACGTGCTCGCGGGTCTGGGCCATCGGGCCGTCGGTGGCGGCGACCACGAGGATCGCGCCGTCCATCTGAGCGGCACCGGTGATCATGTTCTTGATGTAGTCGGCGTGACCCGGGGCGTCCACGTGGGCGTAGTGGCGCTTCGGGGTCTCGTACTCGACGTGCGAGATGTTGATCGTGATGCCGCGCTGGCGCTCTTCCGGAGCCGAGTCGATCGACGAGAAGTCACGCACGACGTTGACAGACGACGGGTACTTGTCGGCGAGCACCTTCGAGATCGCCGCGGTGAGCGTCGTCTTGCCGTGGTCGACGTGTCCGATCGTTCCGATGTTCACGTGCGGCTTGGTCCGCTCGAACTTGGCCTTGGCCACTGGGTCCTCCTCAGGACGGTCATGCAGCAGTTTCGGACGCTGGGTCGCGCCCGTCACACTACGGGGTTTGGTTCAGTCTAGATGACTGGGTCTGTGTGATTGTGTGAAGTTGTGGGCGCCCCGGATGCCGCCGCGCTTGGCGATGCTAGCAAACACCGGCATCCGGAGCAGGGGTCCGAGTCTGTGGAGACTACTCGCCCTTGGTCTTCTGGACGATCT
>Ga0308169_10001969_pt1 | contig 22356 bp, 17 predicted proteins | sample PhyBR1_2_FD_202139 | JGI IMG/M metagenome (GOLD analysis project Ga0308169, IMG submission 202139) | Phyllosphere microbial communities from UC Gill Tract Community Farm, Albany, California, United States - DLSLSB.R1 | ecosystem: Host-associated > Plants > Phyllosphere > Unclassified | place...
CCCATAAAAACACAAGAGGCACCCCATGTCCGACATCCTCTGGCAACCCAGCCCCGAGCGCATCGCCCAGTCGCGCATGAACGCCTTTGGCCAGTTCGTCAACGCGCGGCACTCTCTGCGACTGAGCGATTATCCGGCCCTGCACGCCTGGAGCATCGAGCAGCGCGAAGCGTTCTGGCAGGCCATCGTCGATTACTTCGACATCCGTTTTCACCAGGCGCCCACCCAGGTTCTGCTGGAAGGCCCACAGATGCCCAGTGCCCAGTGGTTCCCGGGGGCGACGCTGAACTTCGCCGAACATTTGCTGCGGCGTCGCGACGAAGCGGTGGCCGTGGTCGCCCTCGCCGAGAACGGCGACCAGGAACAACTGACCTGGGCCGAACTCGCCGCCCATGTCGCCGGCCTGCAAAGAAGCCTGAAAGCCGTTGGCGTGACCCAGGGCGATCGAGTCGCTGCCTGCATGCCCAACACCTGGCAGACCCTGGTGGGCATGCTTGCCACCACCAGCCTGGGGGCGATCTGGTCCTGCTCTTCGCCGGATTTCGGCACTCAGGGCGTGATCGATCGCTTCGGCCAGATCGAACCCAAAGTCCTCATCACCTGCGCCGGGTATCGTTACGCCGGCAAGGTCATTGACCAACGGCCCAAGGTCAATGAAATCCTCGAACGGCTGCCGTCGCTGCAACAACTGATCGTGTTGCCGTATGCAAAACCCGACGCCAGCGTCGACGATTTCAAGACGTCGGCCAATGTCGCGCTATGGGACGGGTTTTATCAAAGCGGTGGCGAGCCGGAGTTCACCAGCGTTCCTTTTGCCCATCCGCTGTACATCCTGTATTCCAGCGGTACGACCGGCGTGCCGAAATGCATCATCCACGGCACCGGTGGCGTATTGCTGCAGCACGTCAAGGAACATGGCCTGCATGTCGACCTCGGTCCCGAGGACCGGCTGTTCTATTACACGACCTGCGGCTGGATGATGTGGAACTGGCTGGTGTCGGCCCTCGCCGTGGGCAGCGCCGTGGTGCTTTACGACGGCTCGCCGTTCCACCCGGGGCCCGAGCGCCTGCTGGACGTGATCGATCAGCAACGCATCAGTGTGTTCGGCACCAGCCCCAAGTTCCTCGCCGCCTTGGAAAGCGAGGGCCTGAAGCCCCGGCAGACACACCGCCTGGACAGCCTGAAAACCATTCTGTCCACCGGTTCGGCATTGGCGCCCCATAGCTACGATTACGTCTACCGCGACATCAAGCCCGACGTTTGTCTGGCCTCGATGTCCGGCGGCACCGACATCGTCTCGTGCTTCGTCAATGGCAACCCGTTGTCGCCGGTACGCCGGGGCGAGATGCAGGGCAAGAGCCTGGGCATGGCGGTGCAGGTGTGGAACGAGGCCGGCCAAGCGGTGATGGGTGAAAAAGGCGAGCTGGTGTGCACCCGGCACTTCCCGGCCATGCCCATTGGCTTGTGGAACGACCCTGGGCAGGAAAAACTTCGCGCGTCCTATTTCAGTCAATTTCCCGGTGTATGGGCCCAAGGCGATTACGCCGAAGAATTGCCCCACGGCGGCCTGCTGATCCACGGACGCTCCGACGCCGTGCTCAACCCCGGTGGCGTGCGTATCGGCACGGCGGAAATCTATCGGCAGGTGGAGAAGGTCGAGCAGGTGCTGGACAGCGTCGCCATCGGCCAGCAATGGCAAGGCGATGTGCGGGTGGTGCTGTTCGTACGCCTGCGCGAGGGCGTGGCATTGGATGAAGCCTTGGCGCAGCAGATTCGCCAGGTCATCCGCGCCAACACCACGCCACGGCATGTGCCGGCGAAAATCCTGGCGGTCAGCGATATTCCACGGACCATCAGCGGCAAGGTAGTAGAACTGGCGGTGCGTAACGTGGTGCATGGCGAAGTGGTGAAAAACACCGATGCATTGGCCAATCCCGAGGCGCTGGAACAGTTTCGGGATCGGGTGGAGCTTGCGAGCTGACCGTTAGCGCTTTGTTGGCCTTGACTGCCTCTTCGCGAGCAAGCCCGCTCCCACAGTGGTCCGCTGTGGGAGCGGGCTAGCTCGCGAAGAACGATAACGCGGTATTTCTATCAAGCAATCAGTCCACCAACCCCCACTCACCCGCCGCCGGGTCGGGTGGAGGTACCGCACCCGACTCGGCATGCAGCTTCAAACGCAAGCGCAGGTTGTTCGCCGAATCAGCATTCTTCAGCGCCTCCTCTTCATCGATGGCACCTTCCAGCACCAGGTTGAACAAGGCGTGGTCGAAGGTCTGCATCCCCAGCTCCTCTGACTTCTCCATGATGCCCTTGAGCTCGCCGAATTCGTTGCGTCGGATCAAATCGGCCACCGTGGGCGAACCCAGCATGACCTCCACGGCCGCCCGGCGCTGGCCATTGCGGGTACGCACCAGGCGCTGGGAGACGAAAGCCTTGAGGTTGTTGCCCAGGTCGTTGAGCAATTGCGGCCGGCGCTCCTCGGGAAAGAAATTGATTACCCGGTCCAGGGCCTGGTTGGCGTTATGGGCATGCAGCGTGGAAATCACCAGATGCCCGGTGTCGGCGAAGGCCAGGGCATGCTCCATGGTTTCGCGATCGCGTATTTCGCCAATCAGCACCACGTCCGGCGCCTGGCGCAAAGTATTCTTCAGGGCGGCATGGAAGCTGCGGGTGTCGACACCGACTTCCCGCTGGTTGATGATCGATTTCTTGTGCCGGTGGATATACTCCACAGGGTCTTCAATGGTGATGATATGGCCGCTGCTGTTGCGATTGCGGTAGTCGATCAATGCCGCCAGGGACGTGGACTTGCCAGAACCCGTCGCACCGACGAACAGTATCAAGCCCTGTTTCTGCATGACGGTGTCGAGCAATACCTTGGGCAGTTTGAGGTCCTCGAAGCGCGGGATGTCCAGCTTGACGTTGCGTATCACCATGGACACGTCATTGCGCTGCTTGAAGATATTGACCCGGAACCGTCCGACACCCGCCAGGGAAATGGCCAGGTTCATTTCCAGCTCCCGATCGAACTCAAGGCGCTGTTCGGCGTCCATCAAAGACTCGGCGAGCCTGGCAATGTCGCCGACCTTGAAGGCCTGGTTACCCAAGGGCTTGAGCACCCCCTCGAAACGCGCACACGGTGGCGCGCCGGTGGACAGATAAAGGTCGGAGCCATCCTGGCTCGCCAGGGTGCGCAACAAAGGATCGATTTCCATGGACTGAAACTTCCGCGAGACATCAATGAAACAAGCCGACCCGAGTATCGAAAACCTCACACCAGCCCGCGCTTACCTTATCCAGAGGATAGTAGACGCCATAGCACCGACATGATTTCCAGGGATTTTGTAATGAATGCAACACCCAACGGCAGCGAAACACAGCGTCTGCTTGACCGCCTGGACTGGGCGTCCACACCGCTGGGCGCTGCCGATACCTGGCCGCAGAGCCTGCGAACCGCCGTGGACATCGTGTTTCACTCGCCCATGCCGATGGCCTTGCTGTGGGGCGCCGACCTGTCCCACCTCTACAACGACGCCTTCGCCCGACTGGCCGGCGACAAGCACCCACGGGCGTTCGGCCAGCCGACCCATACGGCGTGGCCCGAACTCAGGGGCGTGACCGAGGCGATTTATCACCGCGTGTTGCAGGGCCAGACCCATAGCAGTCGCGATCAACGATGGCGCGTGCCATTCGCCGGTCGCCTCTGCGACGTTTGGCTGGACCTGACCTACAGCCCGGTGCGCGACGAAAGCGGCGCCGTCGCCGGGATTCTGATCACGGCCATCGAGACCAGCGAGCGACGACGCCTGGCCCTGGAATTCGAGCGACGTTCCGAGGCCAGCCTCAAGGCCCAGCAGGAAAGCGAGGAACGGCTGCAACTGGCCTTGGCGGCCGCCGATGCACTGGGCACCTGGGATTGGGACATCAGCGAAGACCGATTCATCGCCGACACGCATTTCGCCCTGTTGCATGGCGTCGACCCGAATCTGTCGCGCCAGTTGCCCATCAGCGCCTACCTCGAAGGCGTCCACCCCGAAGACCGGGCCATGGTTGCCCGCAGCATCAAGCATTGCATTACCCACGGCACCGAATATGCCGAGGAATACCGGCTGTTGCAGCCCGACAGTGAAATGCGCTGGGTTTACGTGCGCGGGCGTTGCTACAAGGATCGGCACGGCCGGCCCAAGCGTTTCCTCGGCGCGGCCCTGGACCTGACCGAACGCAAGCGCACCGAGCAGGCCCTGCGCCAGAGCCAGACCGAACTGCAACTGATCATCAATGCCATGCCAATCCTGATCAGCTACGTGGACCGCGACCAGCGGTTCCGGCTGAACAACAGTGCCTACCTGGACTGGTACGGCCTGACCCCGCAGGAGCTCTACGGCAAGACCATTCGCGAGGTGCTGGGCGAAGAAGCCTACGCGGCCCGCGCCGCACAGATCGCCGGGGCGCTGGCGGGCAAGCCGTGCAGCTTCGCCATACAGTCGGCCCACCGCGACGGACGTCCGCGCCACGCGCTGACCAACTACCTGCCGCGCCGGGGATCGGACGGGGCGGTGAACGGTTTCTACATCTTTGTCATCGATGAGACCGAGCGCAAGAAAACCGAGGAAGCCTTGCGCAACCTCAACGAAACATTGGAAGAGCGGGTCATCGCCCGTACCCAGCAACTGGCCGAGGCCAACCACCGGCTGCAAAGCGAGATGTTCGAACGCGAACGCGCCGAAGAAGCCCTGCGCCACGCCCAGAAGATGGAAGCCGTGGGCCAGCTCACCGGCGGCATCGCCCACGACTTCAACAACATGCTCACCGGCATTCTGGGCAGCCTCGACCTGATCCAGCGCTATATCGCCAATGGCCGCGCCGACGAGATCGGCCGTTTCACCGAGGCGGCGGTGTCCTCGGCCAACCGCGCCGCAGCCCTGACCCATCGGCTGCTGGCTTTTTCTCGCCGCCAATCCTTGGATCGCAAACCGCTGGACGGCAACGAGCTGGTGCACTCACTCGAAGACCTGCTCAGGCGCACCACCGGGGAACACATTGTGTTGCGCCTGCAGTTGGCCAATGAGCTGTGGCCGGTCAGCACCGATGCCAGCCAGTTGGAAAACGCCCTGCTCAACCTGGTCATCAACGCCCGGGACGCCATGCCAGACGGCGGCGAATTGGTGATCGAGACCGCGAACGTCTACCTCGACGGCAGCGATATCAGCACCCTGGAGCCGGTCAAGGCCGGCGACTACGTGATGATTGCCGTCAGCGACAACGGCAGCGGCATGACGCCGTCGGTGCTGGCCAAGGCCTTCGATCCGTTCTTTACCACCAAGCCCATCGGCCAGGGCACCGGCCTGGGGCTGTCGATGATCTACGGGTTCGCCCAGCAGTCCGGCGGTCATTTGCACCTGGACAGCGTGCCGGGACAGGGCACCCGGGTGCAGTTGTATCTGCCACGGTTGCACGTTACGCCCGCTGAGCCAGCGACAATGCCAGGCAAGCTCGAGGTACCGGCGGCGATCGCCGGGGAAACGGTCCTGCTGGTGGAAGACGAGCCCGCGGTGCGCATGCTGGTGCTGGATCTGTTGAACACCCTCGGCTACACCGCCCTGGAAGCCCAGGACGCCAAGACGGCGCTGCCAATGCTCGAATCAGGCCGGCGTATCGACCTGCTGGTGACCGATGTCGGCTTGCCGGGCATGAACGGCCGGCAACTGGCGGAGATCGCTCGCCAGCACCGGCCTGGCCTCAAAGTCCTGTTCATGACCGGTTATGCGCAGAAAGCCGCTGAACGGGAGGCGTTCCTGGAACAGGGCATGGATATGGTCGCCAAGCCTTTCACCCTGGATCTGCTGGCGAACAAGATTCGACGGATGATCAACCATGGCAGCTGACTTGAGGCATAATCGCCGCCCCGCTGCCCTCCACCGCTCAGGTCACCGCTGCAATGAAAGCCCAAGCCCGCCATATCCTGGTGAAAACCGCCGAAGAAGCCGAACAGCTCAAGCAACGCATCGCCAAGGGCGAAGCCTTCGATGTGCTGGCCAAGAAATACTCCACCTGCCCCTCCGGCAAACGCGGCGGTGACCTGGGCGAAGTGCGACCGGGGCAGATGGTCGGCGTGATCGATGCGGTGATTTTCAAGAAGCCGCTGCGGGTCGTGCATGGGCCGATCAAGAGCAAGTTTGGCTATCACCTGGTGCAGGTGTTTTATCGGGATTGAACGATGGTGCGCTAACAGCATTGATTATGTGGCGAGGGAGCTTGCTCCCGCTGGGCTGCGTAGCGGCCCCAATATCAGGCACCGCAACCCCTTCAGGACCTCAGCGGCTGCTGCGCAGCCGAGCGGGAGCAAGCTCCCTTGCCACAGGACAACCTCACTCTTTATGCAGTCAGTCCTTGGGCATCAACGCCCCCGGCATCTGGATCACCCGGCTCGCCAGCCAGTGCCCCGCCTCGGCCGCCTCCCGCGGACTGCCGCCCAGCAAGCGACTCGCCAGGTACGCAGCGCTGAAAGAGTCTCCCGCCGCCGTGGTGTCCACCACGCGTTCTACCCGCTGGGCGGGGACCTCATAGAACTTGCCATCGCAACGAATCAGACACGCCTGCGCGCCGCGCTTGAGCACTACTTCCGGGGTGCCTAACTGCCCATAAGCAGTAAATACCGCGTCAACATCGGCATACCCGAACAACGCCTGCTCATCCTCCACCGTCAGCAACGCCAGTTCCACATAAGGCAGGACACTGCGATAGGCCGCGCGGGCTGCTTCGACGCTGGCCCAAAGCCTGGGCCGGTAGTTGTTGTCAAACACCACCTGCGCCCCGCGCCGACGCGCTTCGATCAGGGTTTCGATGAGCCTGGCACGCCCCTGTTCGCCAAGCACCGCCAGGGTGATGCCGCTGAAATACAGCATGTCGTAATCCGGCAGCGCCGCGAGGATCGGTCCGGCGGCCGCCGTGGTAAAGCATTCGCGCACCGCCGCCTCGTTGCGCCAGTACAGGAACCGCCGCTCGCCCGCCGCATCGGTCTGGATGCAGTACAACCCCGGCAAGCGCCCAGGCAAACGCTGGACCCGTTCCAGGCCGATATTCTCCGCGGCCCACGCCTGGCACATGGCGTCACTGAAACTGTCGTCGCCCAGGGCCGTGACGTAATCCACCGAGCCCTTGTCACCCAAGGCGCGGGACAGGTACACGGCGGTGTTCAGGGTATCGCCGCCGAAGCTCTGTTGCAGGCTGCCGTCGGCGCGTTGTTGCAGTTCGATCATGCATTCGCCGATCAGGGCGATGCGAGGTTTTGGGTTGAGTGCACTCATGGATGATCCTGATGTTCCGGTGGTGTCTTACAGGCCGCCTTCGCGAGCAAGCCCGCTCCCACAGGGGATTTTTGGCGAACACAAACCCTGCGTTCACACCTGTCCAAAATGTGGGAGCGAGCTTGCTCGCGAAAGCCGCGTCTCGGTCTCAAGCCCTAGAAGCAAGTCACCATGCTCTCCACCACCCGCAACCCCTCATCCACCAGGCACCCCACCCGCCACTTGTCGAACGTCAGGCACGGATGCGAAGTACCGAACGAAATGATATCGCCCACGCGCAACTCAACCCCCGGCGCCACCGTCATGAACGCATGCTGGTCCATCACCGCCGTCACCTGGCACTTGCTCACGTCGTCACCGGCCACCGAATCCGATCCAGGCTTGTAACGCTTGAGCGGCACCGGCAACCCGGCGTCGTAGGCCACGTCGCGCTTGCCCAGAGCGATCACCGCGAAGCCAGGCTCCGGCAGCGATTGCACATGGGCCCAGACTTCCAGGGCCGGGCGCAGGCCTTCGCGCAGGTCGCTACGGCGCTCCAGCACGCAGCACTGGGCTTCTTTGTAGATGCCATGGTCGTGGGCGACATAGCTGCCCGGGCGCAGCACGCTGAGGAAACGTCCGTGGGCATTCTGGGCTTCGAAGGACTCGGCGATCAGGTCGTACCAGGCCGAGCCCGAGGCGGTAATGATCGGTTTATCGATGGCGAACGCGCCGCTGTCCTGCAACTGCACCGCCAGCCGCACCAAGGACGCGGCGAAGGCGCGGATACCGCTAACGGCATGATCACCATGAATCACCCCTTCGTAACCTTCGATACCGGTCAGCGCCAGCGCCGGCTGGCTGCGGATCGCCTCGGCCAGGGCCAGCACTTCGGCTTCAGTCCGGCAACCGCAACGCCCGCCGAGCACACCGTATTCGATCATCACGTTCAGCTTCACGCCACGAGCGGCAAAAAAAGCGCCCAGGTCAGCGACGTTGTCCGGATGGTCGACCATGCAGTGAAATTCGAACGCCGGATCCACCAGCAAATCGGCGATCAGCGCCATGTTCGGCGCTCCCACCAGTTGGTTCGCCATCAACACCCGGCGTACCCCGTGGGCATACGCGGCGCGGGTCTGCACGGCAGTGGCAAGGGTCAGGCCCCAGGCGCCGGCATCGAGTTGGCGGCGAAACAATGCGGGGGTCATGCTGGTCTTGCCGTGGGGCGCCAGTTCGGCGCCGCTGCCTGTGACGAAGGCCTGCATCCAGCGAATGTTGTGCTCCAGCGCCTCGCGGTGCAGCACCAGGGCCGGCAAGCTGACGTCCTTCAGCAGGTGGGCGCCGGTGATGGCGGCGCCCTTCTCGACGGCGGCATTAAGAATGGCAGAAGACATGTCCGAACTCCTTGCAGACGGCCGCTGGCAGCCGTTGCTGTCTATTCATTGATGCGACGGGCCAGGTTGTTGGCGCTTTCGATCAGCACCCGGCGGTAGTCGGCGTAATTGTTCTTGGCGTCGGCCCGGGGGGCGACAATGCATAAGGTCGCGATGGCCACGCCGTTGAGGTCTTTGACCGGTGCGGCGAAGCAGTGGGTGAAGGTGTCGGCGACACTGTCGAAAGAGAAAAAACCGTCGAGGCCGGCCTGGCGGATTTCCTTGAGGAACTGTTCCAGGGGCAGGCGCTCGCCGTCCGGCAGGATGAAGTCATCGGGGTCGATCAAGTCGACGATCTGCTGGTCGCTCAAATGCGCCAGCAACAGGCGACCGGACGCCGTCCACGGGATCGGCGCGTTCTCGCCAATGTCCGATGAGATGCGGAAATGCCGCTCGCCTTCCTTCATCAGCGCCACGGTATATTTGTGCCCGTTGAGCAGGCACATCTGTGCGGTTTCCCGGGTCTGGCTGACGATCTCCTGCAGGGCGTGATCGGCCTCGCGGCTCAGGTCGAAATGCCGCAAGTGTGCCTGGCCGAGGAAATATAACTGTCGCCCAAGGTAGACGTGGCCGTCCTTGCCCACCGGTTCCAGGATGCGCCGCTCAAGCAGCGACGCGACCAGTTCGTAGACCGTGGACTTGGGGCTGCCGATGCCGCTGGCGATATCGTTCGGGCGCAGCGGCTGGCCGATTTCCTTGAGAAAATCGAGGATATCGAACGCCCGATCCAGTCCTCGGGCCCGGCGTTTGATGGTGTCTTCGGTCATGTCTTGGATTCCTGAAATTTCGCTTATAGTCGCATGTATCTTTACCGTGGCGAGGGAGCTTGCTCCCGCTCGGCTGCGCAGCAGTCGCAAGAGATAGGCCTGCTATGCAGGCCAGCGGGAGCAAGCTCCCTCGCCACGGAAGCGAATTCGCCAGATTTTCTGGTTCAGGCCTTTTTCTTGTAGGCCACACAATCGATCTCGACCTTGCAATCAACCATCATGCTGGCCTGCACGCAGGCCCGGGCCGGGGCGTGTTCGGGGCTGAAGTATTCGCCGAAGACCTTGTTGAAACTCCAGAAATCCCGCGGGTCATCCAACCACACGCCGCAACGCACCACATCCTTGAGGTCGTAACCGGCCTCCTCGAGGATCGCGATGAGGTTCTTCATGGTCTGGTGCGTCTGTTCGACGATCCCGCCGACAATAATCTCGCCGTTCAGTGCCGGTACCTGGCCGGACACATGCAACCAGCCATCGGCCTCCACGGCGCGGGCGAAGGGCCGTGGCTGACCGCCGCCTGCGGTGCTGCCGGTGCCGTAGCGCGTAATGCTCATGGGTGTTTCTCCTTGCTTGTCTGAAATTGAATTAAAAGCGGGTGTTCTTGAGAAACTCCGCCAGGCGCGGCGACTGCGGCCGCTCGAACAGTTCCTTCGGTGACCCCTGCTCTTCGATGCGCCCTTGGTTCATGAATACGATCTTGTCGGAGACCTCGAAGGCAAAGCGCATTTCATGGGTCACCAACAGCATGGTCATGCCGTCCTCGGCCAGGCCCTTGATCACGTTCAGCACTTCGCCCACCAGTTCCGGGTCCAGGGCCGAGGTGACTTCGTCGAACAGCATCAGGCTGGGGTTCATGGCAATTGCGCGGGCAATCGCCACACGTTGCTGCTGGCCGCCGGACAACTGGCCCGGGAAATGATCGCGCCGCTCCAGCAACCCCACCCGCTCCAGCCATTTTTCGGCCAGGGCCACCGCTTCGTCCTTGGGCAGTTTTTTCACCTTGAGCAGGCCCAGGGTGACGTTCTGCAACGCAGTCAGGTGAGGGAACAGATTGAACTGCTGGAACGCCATGCCGGTCATGGCCCGGTGCCGTGCAATGACTTTCTCGGGGTGACGCACGCGTTTGCCGCCAATGTCGTCGTAGCCGATGGATTCACCGTCGAGCACGATCTGGCCGCCCTGGAATTCTTCCAGCATGTTCACGCAACGCAGCAACGTGGTCTTGCCCGAACCGCTGGAGCCGATCAGCGTGACCACGTTGCCGCGCTGCATGCTCAAGTCCACACCCTTGAGTACTTCCAGCGGGCCGTATTGTTTGCGCAGACCGCGAATGTCCAGCAGCGGTTGGGTATTGGAGAGCTTTGTATTGGAGAGGTTCGGAACGTCAGTCATGGCAAGGCTACCCGCTTTTCAATGTGCCGCCCGAGCAATTCGATGGCGTAATTGATGATGAAAAAGAGAAAACCGGCGAACAGGTAAAACTCCAGCGTCATGAAGGTCCGGGCGATGATCTGTTGGGTGCTGAGCAGCAGTTCGGCAACGCCGATCACCGACAGCAGGGTCGAAGCCTTGACGATCTCGGTGGAAGAATTGACCCAGGTCGGCAAGATCTGTCGCAGTGCCTGGGGCAACAACACATAACCCAGCGCCTGGAAGAACGTCAGGCCGATCGCCTGGCTGGCTTCCATCTGCCCGCGCGGCAACGCCTGCAAGGCACCGCGCACGATCTCGGCCACGTGGGAGCCGCAAAACAGCGTCAGGCCCAGCACGCCGGCCTGGAATGCACCGATCTTCCAGCCCAGGGCCGGGGCCATGTAGAAGCAGGCGAGCACCAGCACGAACACCGGCGTGCCGCGAATCAGGTCGACGTAGAAACGAAACGGTGCGCGCATCCAGACGCGGCCGTAAGTCAGTACCAGGCCGGCCACCAGGCCGATCAAGGTGCCGAGCAAAATGGCCAGCACCGAACATTGCACGCTGGTGAGAAAACCGGCCCACAAGGTGTCCCGGGCGACCCACAACTCATGCAACCAACTAGGGGATTCGTACATGGGCAGCTCCTAACGGCGGATCGCCAGGCGCTGCTCGAAATACCGCAGCAGCATGGCAATGAGGTAACAGGCCGCGACATACAGGGCCGTGGTCACCAGCCAGGTCTCGATCACCCGGTAGCTCTCCACGTTGATCTTGCGCGCGTAATAGGTCAGCTCCGGCACGGCAATCGCCGCCGCCAGGGACGTGTCCTTGAACAGCGAAATGAAGTTGTTCGACAGCGCCGGCAGCACATTGCGCAGCATTACCGGCACGGTGACGTAGGCTTTCACCTGCCACTCGCCCAGGCCGATGGCCAGCCCCGCCTCACGCTGCCCCTTGTGGATGCTCATCAATCCGCCGCGAAACACTTCGGTCAGATAGGCACCGGCGTACAGCGAGAGGGTGATGACGAACGACGGCAGCTTGTCCAGGCGAATGCCCAGGCTCGGCAGGGCGAAGTAGATCAATAGAATCAACACCAGGATCGGTGTGTTGCGGATCACCGTGACATACACCGAGGCCAGCACCCGCAGGACGCGATGCTTGCTCAGCAGCGCGAACGCCATCGCCAGGCCGATCACGCAACCGATGGCGATTGACACCAGCGCCAGGGAAAGCCCCAGGCCGAGCCCCGCCAGCAAGGTGTCGAAATCGCGCCAGACGGCGGCAAAGTTCAACTGATAATTCATGGTCGGCACTACCTTCATCGGGGCGCCTGGAGTGGCGCCCCGGGCTCACAGGGTCATTTGAATTCAACAGGGAAACCGATCGCCGGCGACGGCAGCTCGACGCCGAACCATTGCTTGAACGACGCGGCATACGTCGGGAATTCCACGCCGGTCATGGCTTCATGCAAGGTGGTATTGACGAAGTTCAGCCAGTCCTGGTCGCCGCGCTTGACTGCGCAGGCGTAGGTTTGCGGGCTCCAGGCATAGGCCGGGCTGCGATAGCGGCCGGGGTTCTGCACCATCAGGTATTTGACCGAGGATTGGTCAGTGGCGGCGGCATCGGCGCGCCCGGAGTTCACCGCCTGGTACATCAAGTCAACGCTGTCGTATTGGTCGACCTTGGCCTTGGGCAAGGCCTGATGCACCAACTCCTCGGCATACACGTTCTGCAGCACCGCCACGGTCACGCCGTCGCCGCCGGCCTTGAGGTCTTCGATTTCCTTGTACTTGCTGTTGGCCGGCAACAACAGGCCCACCCCTTCGCGGTAGTACGGCAAGGTGAACGCCACTTGCTGGGCGCGGCTGGCGGTGACGGTGATGAACTGGCAGCTCATGTCGACCTTGTCGGTCAGCAGGTTGGGAATCCGCGCGTCGGAAGACTGCACCACGAACTCGACTTTTTCCGGGTCATTGAACAGGCCTTTGGCGACCATCCGTGCGATGTCGATATCGAAACCCTGCAACTTGCCATCCGCTCCCTGGAAGTGCCACGGCGCGTTGGTACTGCCCGTGCCCACAATCAATTTCCCACGTTGCAGCACGCTGTCCAGCTTGCTGTCTGCCGCCTGGGCGACACCCACGGCAGCCGTCGTGGCCGCAAAGAGAAAAACACACGCTTTGAACAAGGAAGGTCGGCGTTGCATGGCAAGCACTCCACGATGGGTTTATTCCGCTATACCGGAACATGGTATGTAACAACGGAATAGACAGCAGAAAGTGTGCCACAGGCTGGGGGCGTATGGGTGAGGAAAATGGAAAGTGAGGGAAATCAGCGGGATGGGGAAATCAAGGCGATTGAAGACGCTTGGGGAGCGTACCGCGATTGCTACCGTTGGCCACGGCGCACGGGTAGCAGGGCCCCAAACCGGCGCCAGGCTGAACCCCACGGCACCGAAAAGAAGCAGGTGAATCAGGAGCAATGGGATTGAAAACCTGTGGGAGCGGGCTTGCTCGCGAATACGGTGGGTCGGTCGATAATGCTGTGAATGAAATACCGCATTCGCGAGCAAGCCCGCTCCCACAGTTTGTTCGGCGGTGGTTCTGAAAGTGTGTGCGCTATTTACGCTTGTAACTCTTGCTGCCGCCCGGCGTGAGGCAATAAACCCCACCCCGGGGGCCGACGCAGTAATCGCCGCTGCCGCACTGGCAACCGTCTGAAGATTTGAGTAACGACTGCGGCCGAGCCTCATTGCGCAGCCCCAGCACGGCAGAACAGGATTTCTTCGAAGCACTGATGGAGCCGTCATTGCACAGGAAGGTATCGCCGTCACACCCGGCAATACCGCCCTTGCGCCCGGAACACGGTTGATTGGCGGCGATGGCTGAAGTCGACAAGACCAAAAGCAAAATTGCGACGCTGATGCGAAGTGGAGCGAACATTCCGTGACAGAGGCTCATGACAGCTTCCCGGCTGATAGATGGCCTCATGATATCACCGCTAATCTACCGCCGCTAACGCCCGCAAAACCTGACCCTGGACAACATCCGCAAATCCCCCTCGCGGTAATAGTCGTCGCTCCAGCTGTCATCCACCGCCAGGGGCTTGACCTGTTTGAGGGCGAGTTTTTTCGCGAAGTAGCGGAAGCGGTAGTGTTCATAGAAACGCAGCAGTTCCAGCCCGTAGCGGTCGGCCAGGTCGGTGTCGCCCCGGATGATCAAGTAGTTCTCGTCGTTGCCGCTGCTGGCGGCGGCGCTCAGGTTATGACTGCCGCTGATGATGGTCGGTGTGTCGCTGGTGAAGTCCGTGACGATGGCCTTGGTATGCACCAGCAGGTTGCCCTTCTGGCCTTTCATGTTTTCTTTGAGCCAACCTTCCAGGCCGGTGTTGAGCAGCGCGGTGGCAGCGAATTCGGCGGTGCGGTCGGCATGGAAGCCGGTGATGCGGCTCTTGGTGTTTTGCAGGCCGTAGCGCAGCACGTCGTCATTGGGTTGCCCGAGCACGGCATCGAGGATCCGGTCGGGCAAGACGAATGCAGTGACGAACAACAGGTCCTTTCGAGCTGCGTTGATGATCTCGACGAAGCGGTCCAGGTCGCCCTCCCCGGTACGCGGCGAGAACCCGGCAAACAGGGCTTTCGTCGGTGCCATGGGATTGTTCAGGGTCAGCCATTGGCGAATGGCATCGACGTCTTGTGGTGCGGCCCAGATTTGCTCGAACACTAGGCGATAGCTATCGCTGACCTGCGGATCGTCCAGCACGTGGACAACGTTGGCTTGGCGGTAGACACCGTTGGCGGTGAAATTGGTACTGCCGCACAGCACCGCCTGCGGTTGTAACGCGCCACTGCCATCGACCTTGCTCAGCACGATGAATTTGTCGTGGAAAATGTTGTGGGTGACCCGCCCACGCTTGTTGGCCGCCGGCAGTTTTTCGAGGCTGGCTTCGTTGCGCAGCGTGGTGTCGTCGCCCGGCTCGGCATGGTAGAGCACGCGGACCTGTGCGCCGCGCGCATGAGCGGCGTTGACTGCGTCGACAATCACCGGCAATTCGTATTCATAGATGGCGACGTCCAGAGCCCAGGTGGCGTCCAGCGCCCGATCGATGAAGCCGATCAAACGCCCCAGCAAGCCATTTTCCAGCCAGCGACGCGGGGCGTCGGGCCAGTCATCGATGGACAGGTTTTTGTTGGCGCTTATCAACGCATCCACTTCAGGAAACTTGCGCTGGAAAGCCTGGCTGGCAGCGACGGCTCGATTGAAGATCACCCGCTGGCTGGCCGGCTGTCCGTCATCACTGGTAACCGTGACCTCCAATGACTCACCCAACTGCGGCGCATCAGGGCTGCCGTAGGCCAGGTGTACGCGGTAGTGCATCGTTATGCCGGGGTTCACGGCGTAATCGGCCCAACGAAATTTCTGCAAGGGCGCCTTGTCGCTGGGTGTGGCGTGGAACTGGGGAAAGGTGTGGGCCTTGTCGGGAAAGGTCAGGCTGTTGAAGAGGAACAGCCAGGGTTTGTCGCCCTGTTGCTTCTCGATGGCGAAACCCAGCAGGCCCTTGCGCCGGGACTCGGCCAGGTCCATGGCGAGCAGCACGCCGTTGGTGCCGGCATAGGCCTTGACCCGAAAATCGTCCTGGGCGTTGGTGACGAGTACGCGCATGGTTCACTCCTGTGATGGGCTGTCTGAGCATAGAGCAATGACGCGGATAAAGTGGGTAGATCCCGAGACCGAGGTGATGCCTTCGCGAGCAAGCCCGCTCCCACAGGGGTTCTGCGGGGTTCATTCACTTTTGTGTTCACAGCAGGTCAAATGTGGGAGCGAGCTTGCTCGCGAAGGGGCCCTGTCAGCCACGGAAAAACTTCAACCAGCTTCATCGATATGCCGATACTCTGCCCCCAACCGCTCCGCCAACTGCCGCGCCCGGCCCAGGCGAATCGGGCCGCGCTCAATGTCGATCACCAGACTGGGGCAATCCAGGAATGGCAGAGCCCGTCCCTCTTTCACCCGGCCATCGGTCATCACCAATACCCGCTGCTGCTCCACCGGGAAGCGCTGGCGCCGGGCCGTCAACCAGCGTCCGGCCTCGTTCAGCGCTGCGAGCAACGGCGTACCGCCACCGGCACCGAGCCCATCCAGCCAATCCCGCAGCCCGGCAGAAGCCTTGAGCCCTTGTACCTGCCAGTTCGGGAGCTTGCCGCTGGCCGTCAACAGCGCCAAGCGGGCCCGTTGCCGGTAGGCGTCGTCGAACAATTGCGCCAGCAGGCCCTTGCCCTCACTCAAGGCTTGATGACGCCGGGTCGAGGCCGAGGCGTCGACGATCACCAGCCACAGCTCATGGGCCGAGCGACAGCGACTGTGAAACCGCAGGTCCTCATGCAGGCGTGGACGCCCCTTGAGCAACGTGCCCGGCCAATTCACCGCACCGCTGGCGGCGGCTTTGCTGCGGCCCTGGCGGCCCTGATCGAGGCGTCCGGCGCGGGGTCTGGCATTCGCCCCCGCAACTGAACGAGGGCGAATGCCTAGGGCTTTTTTGGCCAGCTCGGCACTTCACGTCGGGCGCCGGTCGGCAATGCCCGGGCCGGCAAATCGCCCCACTGGCCTTGGCCTTCATCGGGCCGACTGGTTTCATTGGCACCCGCCTGCGGTGCCTGGGACGGTGCCGGCGCAGTATGCCCGCGGCGTCGGTGCCGCAAGGCAAACTCGGCGACCGCATCGATGTCTTCAGCGGCGATGGATTGCGCACCGCGCCAGGCGGCATGAGCTCGGGCCGCTCGCAGCCAGACCAAGTCGGCACGCAAGCCATCGACGCCGGCGGCAAAGCAGCGCTCGGTAATTTGCGCCAGGGTCGAATCGTCCAGGGCAATTGCGGCCAAGCGGTTGCGGGCCTGTTGGCAGCGCTCGCGCAACTGCTGCTGGGCCGTTTCCCACTCCACGCAAAACGCCATCGGATCGCTGTCGAAATCCAACCGTCGGCGGATGATCTGCCCGCGTTCAAGCGGCGCAGTGTGGCCGTCAAGGGCCACGTTCAAGCCAAAACGATCGAGCAATTGCGGGCGCAGTTCGCCCTCTTCCGGGTTCATGGTGCCGATCAGTACAAAGCGCGCCGGATGCCGGTGGGAAATGCCGTCACGTTCGATCAGGTTGGTGCCGCTGGCGGCCACATCCAACAGCAGGTCCACCAGATGATCGGGCAGCAGGTTCACTTCATCGACGTACAGCACGCCACCGTCGGCCTTGGCGAGCACGCCGGGAGAGAACTGCGCGCGCCCTTCCCCCAAGGCAGCGTCCAGGTCGAGGGTGCCCACCAGGCGTTCTTCGGTGGCGCCCAGGGGCAAGGTAACGAACTGACCGCTGGCCAAGAGATCCGCCAGGCCTCGAGCCAACGTCGACTTGGCCATACCGCGCGGACCTTCGATCAGCACACCGCCGATTTTCGGATCGATCGCGGCCAGGCACAGGGCCAGTTTCAGGTCATCGGCGCCGACCACGGCGGAGAGTGGGAAATGAGGGGTGTGGGTCATGTCGAATGCCTAATGAATGTGCGAGGTTCCCCGGTGGCGAGGGAGCTTGCTCCCGCTGGGGCGCGAAGCGGTCCCCAGAACTTGAAGTCCCAGTGCCCTTCCAGAATGACGACTGCTGCGCAGCCGAGCGGGAGCAAGCTCCCTCGCCACGAGCGCGCGCCTGTGGTCCTCATGTCAGCCATCTTCTTCTATGTCCAACAACAAATTCTCCAACGCCTCGCGATACTCACCCGGCGCCTGCCACATCCCTCGCTGCTGCGCTTCGAGCATGCGTTCGGTCATGTCCCGCAGGGCGTCGGGGTTGTGCTGGCGGACGAACTCGCGAGTATCCGCATCGAGCAGGTACGCATCGGCCAGCAAGGCGTACTGGTGATCGTCGATCAACTGCGTGGTCGCGTCGAAGGCGAACAGATTGTCCACCGTCGCCGCCAGTTCGAACGCGCCTTTGTAGCCGTGCCGCTTCACGCCCTCGATCCACTTCGGATTGGCCGCCCGGGAACGGATAACGCGATTGAGCTCTTCTTTCAGGCTGCGGATTTTCGGCAGGTCCGGCTGGCTGTGATCGCCATGATAACTGGCCGCCGCTTCACCGCTGAGGGTCTCTACCGCCGCCAGCATACCGCCCTGGAATTGGTAGTAATCGTTGGAATCGAGCAAGTCGTGCTCGCGGTTATCCTGGTTCTGCACCACCGCTTGCACCTGGCTCAGGCGCCGCGAAAACTGCTCTCGTGCGGCGGTGCCTTCATCGCTACCGCCGTAAGCGTAGCCGCCCCAGTTCAGGTACACCTCGGCCAGGTCTTCGCGACTCTGCCAGAGGCGGCCGTCGATCGCGCCCTGCACGCCTGCGCCATAGGCGCCCGGCTTGGCACCGAAAATCCGCCAGCCGGCCTGGCGCGCAGCGGCTTCCGGCTCCAGGCCCGACGCCAACAAGGCTTCGCGCTCTGCACGAACCTTCGCCGCCAAGGGGTTCATGTCGTCCGGCTCTTCCAAAGCGGCGACGGCCTGCACGGCAGCATCGAACAGCCGGATCAGGTTGGCGAAGGCATCCCGGAAGAACCCGGACACCCGCAACGTGACATCGACCCGCGGCCGGTCCAGCAGGCTCAACGGCAGGATCTCGAAATCGTCGACCCGCTGGCTGCCCGTGGCCCATACCGGACGTACGCCCATCAGCGCCATCGCCTGGGCAATATCATCGCCGCCGGTGCGCATGGTGGCGGTGCCCCAGACTGACAGGCCGAGCTGGCGCAGGTGATCGCCGTGGTCCTGCAGGTGCCGCTCGAGGATCAGGTTCGCCGATTGGAAACCGATGCGCCACGCCGTGGTGGTGGGCAGGTTGCGCACGTCCACCGAGAAAAAATTGCGCCCGGTGGGCAGCACGTCCAAACGCCCGCGGCTCGGCGCGCCACTGGGGCCAGCCGGCACGAAGCGCCCGCCCAGCGCATCGAGCAAGCCGCGCATCTCGGCCGGACCACAGGCGTCCAGGCGCGGCGCCACGACGGTGCGCAGGTTGTCGATGATGCTGCCCACCGTCTCCCAGCCCGGCGCATCAAGTTGCGGCACCTCACCGCTGAGCGCTTGCTCGATCAACCGCGCGGCGAACAACTCCAGACGCTCGCGGGTATCGCCGGCAGTGCGCCAAGGCTCGTCGCTGATCCGGCGCAAGGCCTCGGGACAGTCTGCGGCCCAAGGTTCGGCCAATGCGCAATCCAGCGGATCGAAACCCAGCCCGAACGCCTTGGCCAACGCTCGCAGCAGGCTCGATTGCGCGCCCTTGCCATCGCCACGGGGAATGCGCAACAACGCCAGCAAGGTGTCGATGCGCAGCCGTCCGTTAGGCGATTCGCCAAAAATGTGCAGGCCATCGCGGATCTGCGATTCCTTCAAGTCGCACAGGTAGGTGTCCAGGCGCGGCAGCCAGATCGCCGCGTCGGCGTCGCTATTGAGGGCGGCGTCGAGTTGCAACTCGCGATCGATGTGCGTCTCGCGCACCAGGTTGAGGATGTCCCGTTGCAGCTCTCGGGCACGGCGCGGATCGAGCAATTGCGCCTCGTAATATTCGTCCGCCAACAGTTCGAGGTTACGCAGCGGCCCGTAGGTTTCGGCGCGGGTCAGCGGCGGCATCAGGTGGTCGATGATCACCGCCTGGGTGCGGCGCTTGGCCTGGGCACCCTCGCCCGGGTCGTTGACGATGAACGGATAGATGTTCGGCAGCGGTCCCAGCAGTGCGTCCGGCCAGCAATTTTCCGACAGCCCGACGCCCTTGCCCGGCAGCCATTCGAGGTTGCCATGCTTGCCGACGTGGATGACCGCATGGGCGCCATAGGTGTTGCGCAACCAGAAATAGAACGCCAGATAACCGTGGGGCGGGACCAGGTCCGGGTCGTGGTACACCGCACTCGGGTCGACCTGATAACCCCGGGCCGGCTGGATCCCGACGAACGTCAGGCCCAGGCGCAGGCCGGCGACCATCAGGCGGCCGTCACGGAACATGGGATCTTTCTCGGGGGCACCCCAGCGTTCGAGCACCGCTTGGCGGTTGCCCTCGGGCAGCGCGTCGAACATCGCTTGGTAGGCTTCCAGGGCCAGGCTCTGGTGACACGGTCGCAGGTCGAGGCTGTCCAGGTCGTTGCTGACCCCGCCGAGCAACTGCTGGATCAGCGAAGTGCCGCTCCCAGGCAATTCAGCCGACAACGGATAGCCCTCGGCCTGCATGGCGCGCAGGATATTCAGCGCCGCCGCCGGGGTATCCAGGCCAACGCCGTTGCCGATGCGCCCGTCCCGGGTCGGGTAGTTGGCCAGGATCAGCGCCACACGCTTTTCGGCGTTGGGCAAACGCGCCAACGTGGTCCAGCGCCGGGCCAGTTCGGCGACAAAATCCATGCGTTCCGGCACGGCCCGGTAGCAGACCACATCGCTCTGGCTGCGCTCGCTGCGCCAGGCCAGGTCCTTGAAACTGATGGGCCGACTGATGATCCGCCCGTCCAGCTCCGGCAAGGCAATATGCATCGCCAGGTCCCGCGGTCCCAAGCCTTGTTCGCTGGCACGCCAGCCCGGTTCGTTGTCCTGGGCGCAGATCGCCTGGATCACCGGGATGTCGCGGCGAAACGGCCGCAGGTGCGGGGCTTCCGGGCTTGACTGGGCGAAGCCGGTGGTGTTGAGGATCACCCCGGCTGCGACTTCATCCAGCCAATCTTCGACCAAGGCCAGGCAACCGGGCTCCTTGAGGCTGGCCACGGCAATCGGCAGCGGATTGAGCCCCGCTGCTTGCAGCCGCTGGCAGAACACATCGACGAACGCGGTGTTCGCCGCTTGCAGGTGGGAGCGATAGAACAGCACCGCCGCCACCGGTTGTTCGGCCTGCCAGTCGGCTTGCCAATCGCCAAGGCTGGCGTTGGTTTTCCTCGGGTGGTAGATCGCTGTGCGCGGCAGCGTTCGCGGCTCGGCCCAGGCGTAATCGCGGCCAAACCATTGGCTGCCCACGTTGTGAAACAGGTCCAGGGCATTGCCCAACCCACCCTGGCGCAGAAACTGCCAGAGCCGGTCGCGGTCCTCGAAGGGCACGTTGCTCAGGTCGCTGAGTTCCGGGTCGGGACGATCGTCCCCCGGTACCAGGATCAGCTTCACGCCACGCCCGGCCAGTTCCATCAGGCGTTCAATGCCGTAGCGCCAATAACCGATGCCGCCATGCAGTGACAACAGAATGACTTTGGCATGACGCAGCACGTCGTCGAAGTACAGGTCCACCGAGGCGTGGTTTTGCACTTGCATCGGGTTGGCGAGGCGAAATTCCGGATAGTCACCAGGCAACTGCTTGGCCGCCTCGGCCAGCAGCGCCAGGCTGGAATCGCCGCTGCACAGGATCACCAGCTCGGCGGGGGTTTGCCCCAGGTCGGCTATGTTGTCATCCGACACGAAACCGCCGGGTTGGGTCCTGAGCAGGTGCATGGCTTAGGCGCTGAGGGCGGCGCGCAATTGCGCTTCAAGCAACGCGGCGTCCAGCGCCTGGCCGATCAGCACCAGGCGGGTCACTCGTGCTTCCCCGGCGCCCCACTGACGGTCGAAATGCTTGTCGAAGCGCGTGCCGACACCCTGGATCAACAGGCGCATCGGCTTGTTCGGGATCGCCGCGAAACCCTTGACCCGCAACACGCCGTGCTGGACCACCAGTTGCGTCAGCGCGTCCAGCAACAGGCTTTCGTCGGCCTGGGGCAGTTCGATGGAAATCGAATCGAAGGCGTCATGGTCATGGTCGTCATCGTCGCCGTCATGGTGATGATCGTGATGGCTGTGGCGACCGTCGATGTGTTCTTCGGAGCCGGCGCCCAGACCGATCAGCACGTCCAGCGGCAGGCGACCGCTGCTGGCTTCGATGACCTTGACCGCCGGTGGCAGCTCTTCGGCGACTTCCAGGCGTACTTTCGCCAGGTCTTCAGGGCTGATCAGGTCGGCTTTATTGAGGATCACCAGGTCGGCGCTCGCCAGCTGATCGGCGAACAATTCATGCAGCGGTGATTCGTGGTCCAGGTTCGGATCGAGTTTGCGCTGGGCATCGACCTGGTCGGGGAACGCAGCGAAGGTGCCGGCGGCCACGGCCGGGCTGTCGACCACGGTGATCACCGCATCGACCGTGCAGGCGCTACGGATTTCCGGCCATTGGAAGGCCTGGACCAGCGGCTTGGGCAGGGCCAGGCCGGAGGTTTCGATCAGGATGTGGTCGAGGTCGCCGCGCCGCGCTACCAGCTCGCGCATCACCGGGAAGAACTCTTCCTGCACCGTGCAACACAGGCAACCGTTGGCCAGCTCGTAGACACGACCGTTGGCCTCTTCTTCGGTGCAACCGATGGAGCACTGCTTGAGGATCTCGCCGTCGATGCCCAGCTCGCCGAATTCGTTGACGATGACGGCGATACGCCGGCCCTGGGCAT
>Ga0308169_10001971_pt1 | contig 22336 bp, 33 predicted proteins | sample PhyBR1_2_FD_202139 | JGI IMG/M metagenome (GOLD analysis project Ga0308169, IMG submission 202139) | Phyllosphere microbial communities from UC Gill Tract Community Farm, Albany, California, United States - DLSLSB.R1 | ecosystem: Host-associated > Plants > Phyllosphere > Unclassified | place...
CAATCCGGATTCGGCTCTTTCTCCACTCCCTCTTCCACCACTCCAGCGTTCGGTGCACCATCGATCGCTTCCCCTTCCTCAACGAAACCTACATTCGGTCAATCCTCAGGATTCGGATCATTCGCTGCTTCTTCCTCTTCCTCGACTCCCTCAGTTACAACAGGTGGATTCGGTGGGTTCGGTTCAACCTCGAATACAACAGCTGGAGGAGGGTTCTCTGCATTCGGATCCGGAACGAGTTCAAGCGGATTCGGAGGACTAGCTAGTAAACCCACAACTGGAGGGAGCGTTTTCGGATCAGGAGGAAACGCATTTGGATCCACCTCTACTCCTAGCGCATTCGGTTCATCTTCGACCACACCCTCTGCTTTCGGAGGTTCGAAATCTTCCACAACAACGAAATCAGTATTTGGTTCTTCCTCTTCTACTCCGACATTCGGTTCGTCTTCGCCAGCTCCAGCACCTTCTTTCTCATTCACTTCGAGTACGACACCGGTCTCGACGAGACCTAGAGGTGGAATGGATAGTGATGATGAGGAAGAAGAGGATAAAGGGATGGGTCAGGATGATGGAGGAAGAGTGGATGAACCACCTGATTTAGAACCTACTAAGAGTGGATTGGATATTGGGGAGAGTATGAGAGAGGCTGCGAAAGCGGGAGGACCAAAGAGAAGTGAACAGGGAGGAAGTGGAGGGACGTTTGGGTTTGGTGGATTGGGAGTTGGAAGTCAGGCGAAACCACAGGAGGAGGAGAAGAAGACGACCAGCGTGTTTGGATCGACTACACCCGCATTCGGAGCTACTACACCAGCTTTCGGTGCTGGATCAAGTCCAGCTTTCGGATCGTCTATCAAACCTGCTACGGGATTCTCGTTCGGTCAATCTCCAGCTCAATCCCCCAAACCCTCTACTCCGACGACTCCTCAACCTGAAGTCTCGAAACCGGAGGAATCGCAACCTCCCGCTTCGACTGGATTCTCATTCGGTTCTTCATCTTCCTCGACGAGTGGATTCCCTAAACCCGCCACGAGCGGAGGATTCGGTGGTTTCTCATCTGGTACCGGTGGATTCGGAAGCAGTACATCGGCGTCAACGGGTGGGTTCGGATCGTTCGCTGCAACGAAGAACGAGGAGAAGAAAGAGGAGGAGAAACCGAAATCTGCTTTCGGAGCTCTCGGAAGTATTTCGAGTCCGGCTTCGGGTGGATTCGCTGGATTTGGAGCAGTCAAGAAGGAAGAGGAGAAGAATGAGGAGGACAAGGTCGAGGAGGAGAAGAAAGAGGAGGTCAAAAAAGAGGAACCAGCGAAATCTCCATTCTCTTTCGCAGCAACTCCTACTTCTACTCCTACGACTATTTCGACCTCGACTACTTCGCCAGCTCCTAGTCCCGCACCAACGACTTCAGCTTTCGGTTCAAGCGGAACTGCTAGTTCTGGTTTCCCAAAACCTTCATCGACTGGAGGTTTCGGTTCCTTCTCTTCCCCTTCGACCGGAGGAGGATTCGGATCATTCTCTTCGCCATCCGCTACAGGTGGATTCGGTTCATTCGCTTCCCCTTCTTCTTCGACCGCACCTAAACCTGCAACCGGATTCTCTTTCGCCGCTTCATCCCCAAAACCTTCTTCCCCTTCACCTGCGCCAGCTCCAGCTTTCTCGTTCGCCGCTGCACCCAAGAAGGAGGAGGAGAAGCCATCGTCGAGTGAACCGAAGAAGATCGAGGAAAAGAAAGATGAGAATGGGAAACCTGTTTCGACGAAAAGTTTGTTTGGATTCGCTAGCAGTCCAACGGAGGAGAAGGAGGTTGATAGTAGCTTGATGAGTCGATTGAATGCGGAGAAGGGAACGGAAGAGGAAGGAGGCGAGGATGAGTTGGGAAGTGACGGAGATCAAGGAGAAAGTTACGATGAGAATGAGGATGGCGAGGGAGAATTCGATGAGGAAGAGGAACCGTACGATGAGGAACAAGATTACGATGAGGACGAACGGCAGTACAGCGAACACGAGGAAGGCGAATCGGAAATCAAGGTGAAAGATGAAGAGACCGAAGAAACGATCCCTCCAGCTTCCGCACCAGCAGCTTCCCCTTCTCTCCTTTCTCGACTTAGTCCCGCCCCAACGACCGTCGAACCACCTTCTCCTGCTGCTTCTCCCTCGCCTCCTCCCGTCGAATCAAAACCGGTTGAATCGAAACCCGTCGAATCCAAACCTCCGACTTTCAGTTTCGGTACACCTACTACTCCAGCTTCTCCTACTCCTTCTCCTCCCTTGAACTCGGCCTCGACGACTCCTACTCAAGCTCCAGCAACCGAAAAGTCGCCCTTCTCCTTCGCTCCTTCACCCTCGACGACGACCTCGAGCAAACCCTCTTCGTTCCTCGGTTTCACTTCTTCGGCACCTCGATCGAGCTCCCCTCTTTCGGCTCCACCTCTCGCAGCTCCTCCTGCGTTCTCTTCGGCACCGAAAATCAGCTCACCTCTATCCTTCGCTCCTCCTTCCGGATCTTCAAACGAATCAAAGAAAGACGAGAAATCTCCCTTCGGAGGATTCAGTGGGTTCGGCTCGTCTGCATCGACCTCTTCGACAGCTCCAGGCAAACTAGCTCCTTCACCTGGATTCTCCTTCGGCGCTCCTCCTGCTCCCATGACCCCTCCAGCTCAATCGCCAACACCTCAAGCTCCAGCTGGCGGATTCTCTTTCGGTTCAACTCCGGTTCCTTCCGCACCATCACCTACTCAGGCAGTTCCCGATTCGAAGCCTTCATCGAGTGGTTTCTCGTTCGGTGCGAAACCTTCACCTACTCCTCCTGTCGAAGCCCCGAAAGTCGTCAAGCCCGAGCCTACTCCTCCTCCAGCGCAAGTCGGGTCCAAGCCTGCTCATCCGAAAGAGCGAGTTGGTGTTTCGCTCGCGAACGCTCAAGCTCCGAAAGTCGGTCTTGAACTTGTCAAAGGTGCTGCACCGAATGTACAAGAGAAGGGTATGGCTGGAGAATTCCTCAAAGCTTATCTCAGCGTTCAAAGGGACTTCGAAATTGTGAGCACTCGTTTTCAAGAATCGCGTTATCCTTTCAGCTGACCCTCGTTTGTGGTATCGGGTGTTTCGCAGCTTCGCACGAACTCCTCAGTCATCAAGAATTTCGCGAAGGAGATCGCTGTTGCTGTTCAACCGAAGGAACTGAAAGAGGGAGAAAGAGTAGAATACGATGATCGAAAATGGTCGATGGGCGATCTCGAACGACTCAAGCAGCTCACGAAGCAACTGAGGCCGAGTGTCGAGGCTTTGCATGGGGAAGCCGTCAAGCAGAAGAGGAAGACCGCAGAATTACAGAGTCAGATGCTGAAAGGTACGCTCAACCTTTGCCTCTCTCCCTCGATCGAGAGCTGATTTTAAGAACTTGGTACAGCTGAAACGAAACGAGAAGAAGCTGCCCGCTTCGTTCGTGCGAAGAACGATCCCGCTTTCGCAAAGATGGTTCGAATTCGTCAACTTGGTCCTGAGCAGATCGAAAATCAACGAAAGATTCGAGCCCAAATGGAGGTAAGCCGGAGACAGTGATCCTCAGTCTCTGTTAACGTACACTGACTAAAGCAGTACTCTCCAACTTAGGCTGTTCGTTCTCGACTGGAACAACTCGAAGATCACTTGCTCGCGCTCAAGACAAAGGTTACCGAAGATCAGAAAGGTCGTTCTTCGTTCAAGTGAGTCTAGCATTCTCTGAATTGCATAGTTGTGCTCAGCTGATCGCAGCCTGACAATAGAGCGCCCTCTCTCGACTCGGTCAATCGAGCTGTTCGAAACATTACCGTCGCGGTCACCGAAAAGACTGTCGAACTCGATGAACTCGCTCAACGCCTCGACCAAGTTCGATTAGGATCTTCTGAGGGAACTCCTCAACGTCGACAAATGCGACACCGTTCTCCGTCAGTTGCGCTCGAGGAAACTCTCAATCAATCTTCGATTCTTCGACAATCTTCAACCTCGAACGGTATCGTCGCTGGGAAATCTACACCTTCACCAGGTAGCATCGCTCTTGCCAAGGCTGCTCTCGACGCCGAGAAAGCGGCTCAAATACTCAAGCAAAAGCTACTCGACCAACGTTCGAACAAACCTCTCAAGATCAATCGCAGTGCGAGCGCAATCGTTCAGAACACGAAGGCTACTGTTGCAGCAGATCTTCAGCTCACCTTCGCGAAGGGCCCGATCACAGCTGATCGATTACCTAGACCACGAAGACAATCTCCTCCTCCTTCACCTCAAGCCCTGTCCCCGATTCCTCTCCTCCCCGCATTCAAAGCTTCTCCCGCTCCTATCCGATCTTCATACACTCCACCTGTCGAGACACCTAAACCTTCGACCTCTACCCCTGTCGCAACCCCTAAATTCGCTCAACAACCTGCACCTTCTCCTCTTTCCTTCTCGACTGCTCCTCCTTCTTTCTCCCTATCCACGACTTCCGCTCCCCCACCTCTCTCTTTCGGAGGAGGTCTTCCCTTCTCTGCCGCTCCCCCTCTACCGATGAATCTCGGGGGAGCTCCTTCAACCTCGGCCCCTCCGCCTCTCTTCCCGAGTCTCACCTTGAAAGCTGCACCTCAGATCTCTTTCGCCGCATCACCTCCAGTCTCGACACCTCCAGCAACTTCAGGAACTCGAGGATCCGCCGCTCGAACATCGAAAGATCGAAATCATTCGAGTGCGGCTCAGTTGAAACCTTCGAGTGGTACTCCTCCTGCAACGGCATCTTCGTTCGATTGGGGTCCACTACCTTCGAGTCTCTCTGGAACGACACCGAGTAAACCTGCCGCTTCACCATTCAGCTTTGGAGGTAGTTCGACACCAAGTCAAGGAATCAGTCCTTCTGGATTCGTTAGTCTAGGTTCACCTTTCGCTCTCACGACCAAACCTGTTGCTACACCTGGAGGAGGGTTCTCGTTTGGTGCTCCTCCCGCAACTTCGACGACTCCAAGCAAACCTCCAGCGAAATTCTCTTTCGGTGCTCCAGCTGAAGAGGAAGAGACTTCTTCGGATGAGGATGAGGAAGAAGTTGAAGGAGGAGGCGGAGCTGGTGAAGAGAATGACGAGGAGGGAGATTACGAGGGAGAATATCAAGGTGAAGAAGACGAGGAGGAATGGAATGGAGAAGAAGATTATTCGGAGGAGGAAGGACTCGATACTATCGGTGAAGAAGAGGAAGAGTACGACGAGTGATTGAGTATCCTTTCTACATTGCTCGCAAGTCGACTAGAGGAATTTGTGAACGAGTGAATTGAGTATCAAAAGCTAGTTATGCCGCGCATCGTTCGATCAAGTGGGTGCAGAAGGGAGAATGATACGAAAACCCGAGAGATCCAATTTCTTCAACTTTGGACCTCGGTAAGGCTTGTGAACATAATCGTTGAGTTCTTCATTTGATAGGGGTCCCCAAGTATCGAAGAGATTCGGATAGAATGGAGGGACGTCATCATCGATGCTAGGTGGGAGGATCGACCCTTGACGTCTGATGTTTGTCGCTTGTATCAGTGCGAGAAGGATAGGAGCAGTAGGAGGTGGAGAGGCTTACTTGGTGATCGAAGCGCGAAGCATTTTAACGTCATCTTCCAAGTGATCAGAGCACATGAGCTCGCCATTGAGAGTGAGATAGCGAAGAGAAGGGAACAAGTCGACCAGGAAGATAAGATAGAACTCGACATTTGTGTCGAAGGAGAGAATGAGGTTGCGAAGTCGAGAGAAAGGAGTCGGATTGAAAGAGCGGGATTCGACAATGTCCTCGTAGTACTCGCCGTCCGTTCTGAGCTCGGGTCGCATCAGCTCGTAAACCGTCCATTTGGAAGGGGCGATTTGTTGAGAGAGATCGAAAATTTGCTCCCAGTCTTCGTCACTAACTTCGTCCAAGTCTGTCCCCTTTTCTATTCCAATTTCTCCTCCAAGATTATCGAGTATCTCCTCCATACGATAGCTACTTACTTGATGTTCGATGTAGTGAATTGCTCCGAAGAGGAACCAAATCAATGGCGTCGCTTCTGCCTGTAGGTTGAGTTTCTTGATGGTGAGTCGATTGTGCGTGGTTGGTCCCAAGAGTTCAGCAACGAAAGCATCGTTGATCGGGTAATAGGTAGAAACTGTGAGCGACGTGAGGTTGCGAAAGAAGAAAGGGGTGAGGGCGATTGCGAAGAGATGGGACGAGTCGAAGGTAGAATTGAGACGGGCGAAGATCGATTCCTTGGTGATATCGAGCTGGTCGACGTTGCGATCGTACTTGAAAAGGATCTGGAAGCGGGGGGGCAGTAGTAGTAGTCATAAATTGGGCGGAAAGGAAGTAACGTCAGCATACTCTCTTTTCACAGATGACTTGCCTGGAAGGCTCACCGATTTAGGTACGATCATATCCTGTAGTGAACCCTTCCCTACGTTGACAGTCCAAGGCGTCATTCGGGAGGAATAAACGTTGGTCCATTTTTCTGCTCGTTTCTCGTTGAACAACACCGGATGCAGATAAAGTCGAGAGTTTGCGATAGAGTGAAAGGTTCTATCCGTCCTCGCGAGCGCAGCTAGTGCTCCTTGTCGGATGCGATGGATTGGCTCTTGTTCAACGAAAGCTGTGACGGCGAAGGAGAGTCAGCTCATGGGAAAGTGAGAGAGCTAGAGGATACTCACTTGAGATCAATCTGATTAGTTCTAGAGGTAGTCTATCCATCTTGAAGGACTGCGAGTTGGAGGTGAAAGCAAGAAAGATCGAGATTCGTTTCTTGCTTCCCACTCTTCACCACGACTCTCAAGTTACGCAGGATAGGACCCGTAGGATCGAAGAGATGTCTGAGAGTGGTGTCAAGGTGCGTCACTGCTGCTTCTCACTCTCTCTCTCTTCTGCTCACCGCCTCCCTTCTCCTCAGATTGATCGACTGAGTCCCGACTCCCTTCGGAACTCCTGTACGATATCTTCGACCTCGCAGCATTTGCCCATCAGCTATGTGCCGTCCCTCCTTCGAAAATCCTACCCCTTTCCACGAATCAGCCCTATATCGCTACCTAAAATTCTCTCGACCATTCTCGAGATTCATCGGGTACTGCGAGATCTTGGAGAAGAGTCCAGAGAAGGCTTTGGAAGCTCGGATATTCCACTGGAACATCTTCACATCTTCGTGCTGGCGTCAAGAGACTGACTAATATCGAGGGACTCCAGTCAAAACTCGCAAACGTCGAAGAAGTCGAATTCGGTTCAAACCTCTACGACTTCCCTTACACCTTCTTTGGATCTGCTTCGCCACATACTCTACGTCTCGCAACTCCTCGCCTCCGTTTGGAGGCCTTCGATTGGCTCGATCAGTAGCAGCAGAATATGGTATCAAACTCCCTCAACTCGAAATCGATTTCGTTCAAGATCTAGGCAAAGACAAGGTCGACTGGTTCTACTTCAGGCTGGGGAACGGAGACAGTGATATTGAGGATGGAGACAATGAACTGAGCTTGAGGTACAAGGAGAAAGTCGAGGGAGTTTGACGAGACATGGTGAGTGTAGATTGCCTTTTTGTTAATTCAGTGCGTTGTTCTCCATCGACTCTTCTCAGTAGTCGTTGCTGTTCTCGTCACTAGTGAATACTCCACTCGTCAGTCGGACGGACTTTCCTCGGACTCGATTGGCCTGTCTCTTTCCGGATCTTCCTCTCTCTCTCTCTTCCCTTCTCCCAATCTTCACCACTCAAGGTAGCATTGGTCTCAATGTCAACTGTGGATCCAGCTCGTTGGTCGCCAGCCGCTCGACAGGAAGGGGATCGAATCGCTACTTTACTCGCAACTTCACCTCTCACTCAGCATCTTGGGATTTACGTACGCAGAGGTCTACTCGAAGCTTCATTAATCGTAGGGTTCCAGATCCAGGATGAGCAAGAGGGAGCACCGTTCCGCTGGAAAGACGTGAATGAGCTGATCGCAAAGATCAAGGCTCGAGCGAAGAAAAATGGAGACGACAAAGGGGTGATCAAGTCTTGGGAGCGGAAAGTACGCCATCTGCTCACGTCAGCTGGAGAGACAGACTTTGCATTCGATCATGTGAAGATTGAGCTCAAAGAAGTCGCTCGATCGGTTCGCACAAACAAGGCAAGTCGAAAGCTCGCGCGCTCTCATCGCTCTCTCCCTTTGCTCACACTTCCTTACTGTGTATCAGATGTCGTCCTTGGACCCCCAGAGTAACAAGTACAGACTACTGAGCTCCTTCACGCCGAAGATTGTAGTCTACCTAAGACCTCGCAATGAAGAGGAAGAAAACCTGGCATTCAATGGAGTCTTGAAGAAAGAGTACACGGTGAGCCTGCGAGCCCTCTACTTTAGCGAGACGATCTCATCGTCTCTGTCGCTCAACAGAATGGTCAAGGTATATGGATGGCGTACATAACCGAGAGGATCAATTTGATCGAGAAGAAAGTGGATATTCGGGTTCTCGATGCTCTGTACTTGACGACCGAGGTCTGCGCTCAATGGCGGCGCAAAGTTGAGACATACTTCGATACCTGGCGAGGCGGAGTCCTGGTTCTTTCGGCAGCTCAAACTGAGGAGCAGCAACTCACCCACTGGAGGGATATTGAACGTGCTGTCAAAGTGTTCGAAAATCTCGTCGATCAACCAATCCACGTAAGCGATAAACTTTGTGATACAAATCCTTTTAGGCTACTGATTCCATTCTCCGACAGATCTTGGACCTCGAGGGACAGGCCGCACCCGTCGCACGGCTTGATCACTTTGTCGCTCGCTTGACGCTTTGGAAGGTGAGCAAAGCGACTGACTCATTGTGAGTGTACGCTGAAGCTTCCAACTCATATTCAGCCAACGCCTCAACAGCTTCAGATTATGCCAGTTGTGCCTCAGCAGCACGCCCTCGATCACCGCGTTTTCAATCCCATCAAGCGTGATCACGCTCCTCTTTATCGTTTCTAGAAGCGCCCAGATACATTCAATTTCAAACATTTTTACGTAGACTATTCCCTTCATCTTTGAGGTAACTGGGAGGGAAAAGCTTGCAAAATGTAGAAGTTTGAGCTCTTGAGGTCGCGATCTCAACAAGTACCGGCCTGAGCAGTCTTGCTGATACCGTATAACACTACGCTTGAGCCTTTGACGCCCTCGAGAGCGGTGAATAGGCGAAGTGGCTCCTCAGCTGTCCGAAAAAAGCAATGAACGTTGGAAAAGTAGTCGAATCACCCTCATCACGTCAACCGCTGCGACTGGGATAGCCTGAGATACGAAATATACTATAGATACAGATCCTGAACCAACCAGAACAGAGGTAACTAGCGTACCAAGGGCGGATCTGCGAATTCGAGATCAAGAATTGAGGGACCCAGAGACTGACGGTGAGAGCTTGATAGTCGAAGCGAGCAGTCTTGAGGCGACTTTATTGTGCTACTAGTGATTCTGGGTGTGAGTTGGAGCAATCAGAGCGGAAACGTGAAGGGTAGGAAGGGAAACTACCTTTTTTCGCTCCTTTTCGTCTTCTATTGCTCCTTCCACTCTCGTTCGTTCTCTCGTCGCGAATCTCCGACACCCTGATCGACTCGAGGTTGAATCCCAATGCCCAATATTAGGCTATGATGCCGAAGTTTTCTCCTTCGCCGTCGTTTCTCAACCTCCGCAAGGTCGCGACTCGCTTCCGCCGAAGGTTGCAGTGGGCGACTTACGCAATGGGAGATTGAGTACGCCTCTCGGGCCTCCCGGTTCCGGCTCGTCGCTTCGGGTTTAGATGTGTTCGGTTCGTGGAAAGCTCTGTTCGCAAGGTTAAGTCGGTGACTGCGCCTCTCCTTTCTTCCTTCAACAGCTCCCTCCAGCACCAATCCAACACAGCAACGAGCGATGCCAATCCCTTTCCGGGAGCATCCCGACGACACCACAAGAGACAGTCGATATAGGTCATTCAAGGACAAGCTCGACGACATTTACAACTTAGCCCTCGAGCACGAGGCCGCTAGCGACAAACTCATGGAGTCCTGGCGGAAGGAGATGCAAGACACCTTTCTTCCGAACCATAGCAAGAACAAGTACTTTGGAAATCTGAAGGTCTATGAGATGCTGGACGATGTTCTCGAAAAGATAGAAAGTCACGTTAACACTGTCGACCCCGTACGTATGCCCTGCCTCGTGATCCTATACAAGAAAGCTGACAGGAGTTGTGTAGATAACGACGAGGATTGATGGACGACTCCAGATCATCTCAGCGCTCACTGCGAAAAGCATAGCCTCCCGCATCAATCGTATGCTGTTGAGTGAACAGACTCAACACTCCTTCAGCAAACACGCACGAGTCTCCGGTCGTTACGCCGCGATGACTGGAGTCGAAATGGGTCGACGATCGAACGAAGGAGGATACTATCTCGCTCGTTACTAGATCTCCTTCACTCTCTTGTCTTTACATTTTTCTCTACCTATTCCATCTTCCCTTTCATCCACTTTTCCGCCTCAGTACCCTCGTTATTATCCCCATTTCTCTCCACGACAGATTCAGCTCAATCTGCCTCCGTTTTCTCTCCATTCTCTTTCACAGCCCATTCTCTTTCATAGCTCAAGCCCTTAACACTCTCGCACCGAATTTTCTCGTCGATAGTATTGAATTGTACTGACTTGATCATTCCCGACTGATTTTTACTTGAAACTTCTTGAATCTATTCATCCTCCTCAGCGCCCGTGATTCCCTTCTCCGCTCTCTCGTCTTGTAGATGTTCCCCACGCTCTATCGCTTCGCAGACTTCCTTGAGCGCCTGTCCGACATACTCAAAGTCATCGAGATCTGTGTAGACTTGAGCGGAAAGTCGGACCCAAGGTAGAGCGTTGTGACTGCAACGAGAAAGTCAGCTCAGGCAGTCATCGCGAGGATAGAGGAAGCTGACGGGAAGAACGGAACGACGGTATGGTACTTCTCGACGAGCGTCCTGTACCAGAATGACTTGAGACGATCCCCTTCGAGTGGAGGAGCTGAACCAAAGGGGATGTGAGAAGGGAGAGGCAGCAGGACGTTGATCTGTGATTGTAGCTCGGAATCAGCGCAACACTTTCAAACATGAAAGAAAGATCGACTCACCATATTCGGTACCAATTCACCATCCTCCTCTTTCGAATTCCTCATCGTTCTCGTACCCAGGATCTCAGCGACTCGCTCTCCTCCCTCAATAGCAAGATTGTGACACCAAGTTCGAATCTTTTCTTCTCCACCTAAAACGTCTCTTCGGAAATCGAGAGCTGCGAGAGTCGAGAGTATCGGACTCCAATCAGGTGTACCCGTCCACTACACGCATGGGAGTGGGTTCAGCTATGTCTCAAGAAGGAGCGGTGAGAGCTTACGATAAACTCGTTGACCCATTCCGAAGCGTTCTCTTGAGTTCGAACAGCGTAGAAATGTGAGATTGGAATCGAATGGACGAGGTGTTGATTTCTGGATCAACTCGCGTGTTAGCATCGGTACTGACAGAAGAAGAGATGAGTGAGTGACCCACCTCTTGTTGACATGAAGAACCGCACAACCTCGATGAGCGAGCAACCACTTGTGACAATTTGAGATCCAAAAGTCCGGTTGTATCGTTCGGAGAGATGTGGGTAGTTGCCCGATGTTGTGAGCTGCGTCGACGAGGCTGGAATAGAGAGGATGTGGAAGAGAGGAGATCAAGGAATGTGAGTGGGAATAGAGAAGGAGAATGGAAACACAGCTAGTCAGCTCACATCCCCTGATTCTGACTGCAGCCCCGATAGCGCAGAGAGAGAGAGACTCACGAGTAGACTCCTTTCTCTTTGAACAAGTCGACTAGCTTCTCCCAAGGAACGATAACTCCAGGATTCGAAGAAATCCCATCGATCAAAGCCAACCTCACTTTACATTTCCCATCCTTCTCAGCCTCTTCAATCGCTTGACGAGTCTTCTCGATGAGGTCGGAATGAGATATAGGGTAGGTCACGGGAATGGGAAGGAGGGAGAGGTCGAGGTGAGGATGAGTGTTGACGATGTGTTGCAGAGTTGTCTTGCATGCGTAGTAGCTGCAGGCTCGTCTTAGTCAGCGAGAATCGTGCTCAAAAAGATGAAGCGGAGCTTACATAGTCGTATTGAAGTACAGTAGTTTGTCTCCTTTCTGCCATTCATTCGTCAAGCTCATCAAAGCAGTATTCACTCCCATCGTCGCATTCGGTACGATCACCAGGTCCTCTGTGTCACAGTCTACGAACTCAGCGAGGCGAGTCCTGAGCTCGATGAGTTGAGTCTCGTATTCGAGTCGCATAAAACGATCGGGAGCTTTATCGATCTTTTCCCGTAATCGAAGGAAATCGTCGACGACAGGGCGAGGAGCGGATCCATAGGAGCCTTGAAAGTATGAGAATGATCAGTACGATGGACGGCAACGAGAGAGAGGGAGAGTCGCTCACCATGATTCAGATTAACCCATCCTTCCTCAAAGTTCCAATACTTCTCCCTCAGTTCCCTTCCAAACTTCTCACCCGTACTCGCACGGTATTCACCTGCGTTTCCTTTCGACTTGTTCCCATTCTGCGCCTTCTTCTCTCCTTTGACTCCAGGAGGAGTACCCAATTTCAAAGTTCCTCGCCGTTGATCAACTTCAAAGTATTGTTCCTCTCCTTCCAGGCCAGTCCATCGATAAGCGTGTTCTTGGATGAAGTACTCGAGTGACCACATATCCATCCTTACGCCGTGGAGGGAAGCACTCCAGCGATAGACGATCGTGTCGGAGAACTTCTTCGTCGCATCTGTAAGGCTGACCGGTGTACACAAGTCTCGTTCGTATTCCTGTCACCCATGGTTGTTTTGTGAGGGTGGCTATCAGTGTCTGATGAGCATGAACGCAGAGAGAAAGCTTCGAAAGACCCACATCTCCTTCGAATTCATCAAGTAAATCCAATTCTTCTTCTGTCAACCCATGGACGACGACACCCTGAACTCTCGCTTGTAGATCCCCGCTTACGTGCATCGGAATTATCTTCTCAGCTTGATCAAGGTCCAGGAGAGCGGGATAATCTGAACGACCGCTCGTTATGATCAGCTCGAAGCATCTTAGGGGAGACTGAAGGAGAGTGCTCGACGTACCTTCCCCTTTCACCTTCAATCGTACATGATCTAATAAGACAGCGTCCTCCCTCGTGAGATGTGATCCATCGTTTCCGAGAACTCGTTTTAAGATCTCTGGAACGCATAAAGTGCCATAGAAGAAGGCTGAGTACATCTTGAGGATACCAAAGCTAGCCAAGCAGGAGTCTATTGAGCAAAAGAAGTGAAGGGAAGGAGAGAGAGGAAGAGTCAGCTCCTCCCCACTTTTTCGAATGCTCTTGACTCTCTCCGACCACTTCCGGTAACCCGTTCAATCGAGTCAACCTCATCGATGGAATGACTGGGAAAGGAGGGAAGCTCACTGCTATCTCATTGACTCAGCTCTCGACCTCGATAACTTCACTCAACCAAACTTCAATTTATAGAGGAACCATCACCAATCTCCGTAAGTACGACTCGAGGACCAAGGTGTTATGCTTCAGACTGGCTGGGATCGGAGAGGACAAGGGTACTATCGAGGTCGAAGTGAGAGAAGAGGTGGGAGATGAGATGAATCGAAAGTTGAAAGAAGGAAAGCAGATCATCTTGAAAGGGAAGGGAGGAAAGCTGGTGCTACCAAGGAATGATAGAGAGAGGAGTAAGGTAGTCTACGAGAAGATGATCAATGGTTATTTCTTGCCAGGAGAAGTTTCGTTCGAGATTTCGCAAGGTGCGTCTGCCCTTCTAAGACTCTCTCGTGAATGTGCTAATCTCGAATTTCAAGGTAGAAAACCTCAAGAAGGCGAAGAGAGCGAAAGAGGCCGTCGTCGACTCCGACAAGATCGCTTCGAATGCGAAATCAACCCTCTCTGCTCCTACAACGACGGAGACCGAGAACACGAAGGACGAGAATGCTAGACTGCGAGTCAAGATGTGCAACAAGTCTGTTCAGACTCGACCAGGTCGATTCATGCCCGATTCCTCACCCGAACTCGTCGAGTCGACCACCGTGCCGACATCGAAGAAACGAACAGCCGATACTCTCGATGGTGACGGTGATCAGGAGATGGAGGATGCACCAGTCGATACTAAGGAAATCAAGGCGAAGAAGGTGAGTGCACCTGGAGAAGGGTCGAGATCGAAGAAGAGGCGGAAACAAGAGGACAAACTAAATTGGGATCTCAAACTCGTTCGTCGACTTCTTTCGTTTCAACCGCTCATTCTGTCAACTGCATCTGAAGAATTCGGTTGGACAGGCTGACGGTCCTGCGTACACGCCTCTGAAAGACATTCAATCGGGGATTGCGAAAGGGAGCAAAAACTTCATGGTCGTTATCGTCGGAATCACCAGATTCCCACCTCGAGAGACTTCAGGAGATCGTGAGTTACTTCTCTCTATTGGCTCCGAGACTCAATCTATCGATTCTCGACTGATCTTGATTTTCTCAATAACTAGAATGGTTTGTTCGACTACTGGTGACAGATCCGACACTATCCATCGGCAATATCGGTCAAGACGCCTCTATTCCGACGATCGAGATTCAGTGGTATGAGAACGACGAGAAGAAGATCCCTAGATTCGAAGAGAAAGACATTTTGATCGCAAGGAGCGTCTTCGTGAGCTACCTGATCTCCTACTTCACTATTACAGCTGACTGAGGGGCTCATGTCGATAGGTCCCGAGCGGTCGAATCAAGATAGTCAGATCCTTCAAGTTTACGAACCCTTACCGACTACTCAAACCTTCCGAGCTTCTCGATCCAGCTATCTCGCCCTTCCTCGTCTCAATGCCTTTCAAGGATAGTCCGACCATCGTACTATCGGAGGCAGAGCTCAACTTCGCAGTCCAGCTCGCAAAGTTCTACCAGAAACGAAATATCAAGATTTCGCAGATAGGAGGCGAACGAGCTTTCGAGCCGATCCAGACTCAGACACAAGGCGCTTCCTTCTCGAATGCCAATACTCACCCTCCCTCGGCCGCGGCTTCTTCATCCACTGCTGCTATCGCTCCTCGTCAACCTGGTCGACTTCGCGAGATCAAAGATATTGAACCTGGAGTATTCTGCGACGTTTACGGCGAAGTACGTCCTCGCTCACACCGTCCCTCGCTTTCGCCACCTAACCCAGTCTCTTGCACAGATCCTCAAATGTCACGTCGAAGATTTCCAGCTCCCTTCTCTCCACCCCGTCAATCTTTACATCACAGATTACACGACCAATCCACTTTTAATGTCCTACGAGAAAGATTCCACCTCCTCCCTTCCCGCCGGACAACAAGTCCTTCAAATTTCCTTATTCGAGAATCAATCTGAACCTCTCAAACCCTTGATGGAGAGGAGTAGTAATGGATGGACGAAAGTCAAAGTGGGTGATTTCGTGAGAATTGATAATTTAAGACCAAAAGAGAATGAGAGCAGGTTATTAGAGGGGACACTGGTAGATGATAGGAAGTATAAGGAGAAGAGATACTTGAGGGTTATTAGGAAGGATGGGTATCTGCCGAAAGAGGTGCAGGAGTTACTAAGGTGAGTCTTTTGAGGCGTTTCAGTCGTTTTCATGGAGGGAAGCGTACTGAAGTTGTTTTGATCGATCACAGGCGAAAGAGGGAGCAGATGAAGCAGAACAAGGAGTCTGTCATCGCTTCGAGCTAGTCTCGGCGAAGGAGTGGAAGTCGAGGGAAACAGAGGTTCGCGAGACGGAGACTTCTGAAGCCTCGTGTACTATTTCTGATCTTGTTGTCTGTCTATGCAATGATCTCTCTCTCTCTCTCTCTCTCTCTCCGAGTCTGTTTCGAGCGGGTGTCGCTGCGATAGGTTTAAGTTCAAGGGTCTACAAGTGTGAATATATTCGTCGCTTTCCACCACTACGCTGCTCCGATTTCTCCGTTTCTTCGTCTTCCTTATTCTCCATCCCAATCCCTCTTTACAACTCCTCCTTTACTCGATCCGTAACCTTCGCCGCAACGCTCGAAACAGTCGATGCTGCCTGACTCGCTCCCTTCGAACCCTCCGAGCTGATTGAACTCGCACTCTTCTCGGCTCCTCCTCCAACCACACTCTTGACTGAAGCGCTTACTCCTGATGCGAGAGACGAAGCTGATTTGCTCGCTCCCGTAGCAACCGATGAGGCTGAAGAGGAAACGACTGAACCTGCCGAGGAGATTGAGGAGGATCCGACGTTCGCTGCTGAAGAAATCGAGGAGCCCGCGACGGTTGCTTGCGAAGAAAGGGAAGATGAAGCGGAGGATGCGATGGATGAAGCTGTTGCTGAGGCTTGCGAGGCATACGAAGTAGCAGAAGCGAAAACGCTCAAGATCTGTAAAAGAAGTCAACTCCTCCCTATTTTAATCTCGACAAGAACACTGCGAGTAAGAGGGAAATTGCCGCGTACGTTTTGTTTCATTTTCATCTCCTCTAATTTCCCTCTCTGAACTTTCCCTTTACCCTTACTAACCATTTTACCCAATCTCTGACTCTCCCCCTCGATCCATTTCTTCGCTTCCTCTACGTTGTCCTCTGCTAGTTGAGACCATTTAGTCATGAGTTTGAGGTAGTACGCCGACATTTCGGAGGAGCGGGTCGAGAGGGAGGAGGAAAGGGAAGAGGCTGAAGCGAGGATCGAGGATCGGGGTGAGGAGGGGGAAAGGTAGGCTGCTGCGAGGTTGTCTAATGACGGGATACGACCGGCCTGTGCGCGAGAACGAACTTCCTACAATTAGCGTGTTTCCTCTTTGTAGAGAGTTAGATTGAAGCGCACGACATCAGACAAGATTCCACCTTTCCCTTTCTGAGTTCCACACTTCTCGTTCAGGTACTCCAAGAACGCTTCCTCAGTTCTCGCACCGTTGTAAGTGTCAACTCCTCCACCTTTTGAAGGAGGTTCGAGGAATTTTAGCGTAGGGAATCCGGAGACACCGTAGCGAGAAGAGATGGGACGGGCGGCAGCCTCGTCGGCATTGAGGTGAGCTACTTTACACTGTTTTCATGAGTGAGTGTCAGTGAGAGCTTCAAGAAGGAGAGGAGGGAGGAGAGAAGGGAGGACGAACTCTGTCGTCGCCGTCGAACGCTTCAGCGATTTTGGACCAAGTTCCTTCGAGGTTCTTGCAGTGACCGCACCTGTTCATTGAAACGAGCTCAGTACATGGAGGTGTCGAGGTCTAAGCGAAGGAGTTGAACTTACCAGGGAGCGAAGAAAGCGACTAGAGTTCCCTCAGATTGCGAAGCGATGACGCTGTTCGAAGCAGTTTCAAGATCAGCATCTCCCTCGCTTGAGCTGAAGCGACATAGGACTCACTTGTCAAAGTTGTTGGGAGTCAACACAGTCTGTAAAATAGAGCGAGAGTTAGTGATGTAGCTCCACGTCCGAATACGAGAGAGAGAGAACAAACCGAGAACTTTGCATCTTCCAATCCAGCGTATACTACTGGTAGGAGCGAGAGTGCTGCTGATAAGGTCAAGAAGTATTTCATCGTTGATTATTAAAGTGGTGAGGAGAGAGAGTGGAGCGAGCTAATCGAACTGAATTCGATATGAAAAATTGGCATTATGAACTCTTGTATTCAATTCTATCCTCTCCTCTTTCCCGCACTACAGCTTCCAGATCAACTTGCTTAGACTGCTCAGGAGCAGCTACTGACTCTCTACTATGGTCGGAGTAAGTCTCGCTCTCTCCTCTCCCTCGTTTCCGTCTCATCAAATCCACCACCTCATTAACCCTCAACTAACCCTCTCTCGTCTCTCCTCTTTCGCAGACTCATTTACTTCCACCGAATCTACTCAAACTCTTCGCCCCCCGTCCTCCACTACCTTACCTGAAACCCACCTCTCGTGATCCCGACCTTCCACTAAAATCCCTCTCTTCGAAACGAGCTCCCCAACCCATCGTACTATCTACCGTACTGAAACAAGTGAAAGAAGAGAAAGATGAAGCCGAACGGAAAGCCCTAGAGGAAGGAGAGAAACCAGATCGAGTAGAGGGAGAGGATAGTGGATTGAATGGAGGAGTTAGTAAAGCTAAAGAAGAAGAGTTGGAAGGGAAAATGGACGTCGATGGAGAGGTGAAAGAGGAGGACAAAGAGGAGGTCAAGGTGAATGGAAAGAACAAGAATAAGAAACTTTCGACAGAGGAGAAGGACAAGAAAGAACCTCCGAAAGCAGTCAAGAAGGAGGGATTACCGGAAACGAGTGAATTCAGTTTGACCGCTGAAGAACAGTTTCAAGCTAGGCGTAGAGAACGACAGAGGTTGAGACAAGAAGCAATGTCGAAAACTTGTAAATCTTCTCCCTTCTCTGTTCCTCCTCTCCCTACTTTACTTACGCTTATACTTTTCGCCTGAGTATAGATGATCCAGCAGCTGACGAAGAGATCTGCGGAGACCCTTACAAAACTCTCTTCATCGGTCGTATTCCCCTCGATGTAACTCCCGAAGAGTTGATTCGAGAATTCTCAATTTATGGACAACTCGAACGAGTACGACTCGTGACGGATGAAAAGACGGGGAAATCAAAAGGTTACGCGTTCTTGGTGTATGAGAGGGAGAGGGATATGAAAGCTGCTTATAAAGATGCGGATGGGATGAAGATTCATGGCAAACGATTATTGATTGATGTTGAGAGAGGAAGGACTGTTAAGGGTTGGAAACCGAGACGGTTGGGAGGTGGTTTGGGAGGAAGAGTGAAGAAATTGAAAGGTACGAACAACTTCTCACTCTTTCAAACATCGAAATGTTACTGATTTGCGAGTTGTGAGTATTTGTAGGTGGTGTACCTGCTCCTGAACCTGCACCAGTATTCAACGCTCCTCAAGCAGGTGGTTATGGTCAACAAGGACCCCCGATGGGAGGATTTGGAGGACCACCTGGAGGGGGATTCTCAGGCAGAGGCGGATTCGCACCGAGAGGAGGAGGATTCGCTCCTCGAGGTGGGTTCGCTCCTAGGGGTGGATTCGCTCCTAGAGGGGGAGGATTCGGAGCAGGGAGAGGAGGTTACGGGTGAGTTTCAATCTCGCAATCTGATCAATCGAATCCCTTGACTGATCTTGCGAATCTCGGATTGTCACAGCGGTGGATTCAACGCACCTCCAGGTGGAGGTATGCCTCCTTCTGGACCAGGAGCAGGACGGGGAGGATTTCAACAAGGAGGAGTCGGTTACTCTGGAATGGGCGGAGGAGGAAGAGGGGGCTACCAAGGAGGGGGAGGCGGAGGGTATGGATTTGCAGGAGGACAAGGTCCGAATCAAGGAGGAGGAGCACCAGGTTTCCAAGGTCTCAGCAATCCGGATTCAGGTTACGGTTCGAGAGGTGGAGGGGAGAAGAGAGGGTACGGTGATGGTCCAGGAGGGGGAGGGTATGGAGGTGGGGAAGACAAGAGAGCGAGATATTAGGACCTATCGTTGTTTTTCGTACTTTAAAATGTATTCTTCGTTTTCATCTGAATCTCTCTCGGTCTCTCGTGCAAACAGAGGACCCCGAGTGCGAAGTGATGATAGGTAGGTACAGCATAGATGGTATTGCGTAAATCTTGACAACAAAAGAAAGACTCAAAAACGAACACAGTCACGTAAAGAAAATCACAAACTCAAGCGTCACTCTCCATGTCTATCTACCTGACGCGAACTCTGTGACGAGTGATGCTACCTACTAGTCAGCGTCCACAGTACGAAGACTAGAGAGGAGACAAGCAGACTCACCCAATTCTTTTGGTTTCGTCTGACCCTCCAACCTCTTCAATTGGTAATCGATCGGTTCTCCCTCCTTTCCCACATCCAACATCTTTCCTCTATAGAACTTGGCAAGCTTGACGGCATGATCGAGTTCAGGTTTAGAGAGTTTGAGCTGGAGAGTATCTTTGAATTTGAGAGATTGTGGGTCGGGCAGAGCTGAAGACGAGAGGAGGGATGAGCTAGGAAGCGAGAGATAGGGAGGATGAGGAGTTTGGTCGTAGCGTCGGAGCTTGGAAAATTGGGTAATCTGTGTCGAGAGAAAGGAAACTCAACGTCAGCTTGTTTCGCATGTCGATAAAACAACTTTCTCACTCACGGATACGTCGCGAAGGAAGAGTATGTCACCAGGCTTGAACGGTGTTAACTTCTTCGGGTTTCGTTCGTACCATTGTAGTTCGACGATGGAAGCGTGGGAATCGAGATTGGTCGAATCGAGTGAAGGATCCGTGACGAGGAAACGAGCGCAATACGCTGGAAGATTCCGGGAGACGTCAGCATTTGTGCTGAACTCAATCTGAGAGGACGGGACAGGCTACTTACGGTCATTTTGATAATCAACGCGCGGTGGAGTCAACTTTCCAATCTTGATCACCATCACTGCGAAATAAGATGATCCGGTTACATCTTTGTCCTTGACTTTCTGTAGTGTACTGTATGCTCGACCGCTTGTCTATGAAGCAGAAAGGAAGTCAACATCTTTGCAGTCAAGGGAAAGGGAGGGGAGAAGACGCACAGAGACGAGATCCCATTCTGATTTGACGGAGTTTGAATTCTGGATCTTAGCGTTATTCGTAGACGTTGAAAGTACACGTAGCGAAGTGAGCGTGTTGAGCACGGGAGGAGGTCGAGGAGCTTGAGTTGATGCCATTTTTGAGGGAACAACTTGTGCTTCGATCTTGTCTTTCTGCATCATCGGATTGGGCGCGGTTGAAGCTGGAAGCGAAGGTACCTCCAGAGCTATACGTTTGAATGATGAGGGTTTCGGAACGGGAGAAGGAGACGGCTCGCGTTGTTCGTCGTTCGCAGCCGATGCCAGTTTGCGTTTCTTCGCACTGCTAGTTGGCGAGTTGAGATCGAGGGCAGCGAAGGGAGTAGAGGCAGAGGTGAGAGTGATGCTGGTGGTATGGGTCGGAGTGGAGCTTTGAAAAGGTTGAGCGGACGCTTGAGCTAGATTTGAAGGACGAGGGACCGAAATCATCGATTTGACGGCAATCGCTTCTGGCGGCGAGAGAAGACCTGCAGACACTCCGAAGACTAATCAGTCGTCACGTAACGTCGATAGGTACCTCGAGTGCTCACCTAGCGAAAAGTATACCTCCTTCTCCTCATTTTCCCTCCAAATCCAACCCTCAATTCCATTCTCATAAGTGACTCTCGCTCGCGGCATTACTCCATTCTCCATCTTCTCTAGCTTCCCACCCTTGCAGAGTAGCCTAATCCTATCTGTCTCCTTCACTTTGTCACTCAACTGAATCCCATTTTCTCCTTTCACCTCGACATAAACCATTGCGCAGTTGGGTCTTGCGGATACTAGAGTGATCTTGAATACATCAGAAGAGAAGGAGGTCGAGCAGACGTAGCCTTGGAAAGTGCAATTTGGGAGGTTGAATGATGAAGAATCGGTTCCTAGGTCGATGAGAGCGATACGAGGACGTTTGCGAGGTGTAGCCATCATCTACGAGTTGCTCTGTGTGACTTGGCGAGCGCTGTGAGGTTGTTGAAGTGAAGAGAAGGAGAGAGAAAGATCAGAGAGTTTTCCTTGTCTTTTCGATTTGAATTGCTGGCGAAGGATGGTCTAGTGTGATTCGTATGAGCGGAGATGGGACTAATTCAGAATAGAGTAAGAAGAGCGAGAAGGAGACGTTTCGAATTTCGCAAAAGTTTGGTTTCGCAAATTCGAGGCTCGCATTCAGCAGTCGACCTCGGTACACCAAAGCCTCGCAGACGACAGAAGCGACGGCTTCTAATAGAGTCGATAAGATAGTAATGCAAGATCTACTCATCCATGTCGACTTTCCCCTTCCTCGCTCTCTTGACTTTCCTCTCTCCATCTCCCTCTTGACTCTTCACTTCCTTCTTCTCGCTCTCTCCCTTCCCATCCTTCTTCCCTCCCTTCTTCTTCTTCTTATCCCCTTCTTCCTCCCCTTCCCTCCTCTTGAATACTCCTCCCTTCCCACCCATAACCCTTTCTCGTTTCCCTTTCATTCCTTTCCCATCCCTCACATCGTCAGCAGCTCCAGCTCCATTCGTCTTGCTAATATCTTTCCTTCCAATCGGTCGCATCTTCAAGGCTTTCTTCGAGTCTTGCGAAGGGTTCGGAAGAGCTAACATCCAATCTGGGACTTTGCAACCAGATTGTCGCATCACGTTGACGATACTGTGCGAATTGTGAGAATATAAGTCAGTCGGAAGGTGAGAGAGCAAGAATCAGAGAGAGGCGTACGTTTTGAGGTGACCCGCATCAGCTTTCGTAAAGAATGTAATAGCTTTCCCTTCTTTCCCTGCTCTCCCGGTACGGCCTAAACACCCGAACAAGTTCTTACTCCATCAATACCTTTCGAACATTAGGAGCGAGAGAGCAAGGAAAACGTGCTTACCAATCCTATGAATATA
>Ga0308169_10001972_pt1 | contig 22332 bp, 15 predicted proteins | sample PhyBR1_2_FD_202139 | JGI IMG/M metagenome (GOLD analysis project Ga0308169, IMG submission 202139) | Phyllosphere microbial communities from UC Gill Tract Community Farm, Albany, California, United States - DLSLSB.R1 | ecosystem: Host-associated > Plants > Phyllosphere > Unclassified | place...
GCGCGGCCATGATCTTGCCTTCCACGCCGCGCTTGCCGAAGCCGCCCGGCACCAGGATGGCGTCGTACTTGCCCAGCTGCTCGCAGCCGGTCGTTTCGATCTCTTCCGAGTCGAGGTATTCGATGTTGACGCGGCTTTCGGTATGGATGCCGGCGTGGCGCAGCGCCTCGGTCAGCGACTTGTACGATTCGGTCAGGTCGACATACTTGCCGACCATGCCGATCGTGACTTCGCGCTTCGGGTTTTCCAGCGTGTGGATCAATTTGGTCCACACCGACAGGTCGGCCGGCGGCGCTTCGATGCCGAGCGCTTCCAGGATGATGTCGTCCAGGCCCTGGTCGTGCAGCACCTGCGGCACCTTGTAAATGGTGTCGACGTCCCAGACCGAGATGACGGCCTGCTCTTCGACGTTGGCGAACAGCGAAATCTTCGCGCGCTCGTCGTCCGGGATGCGGCGGTCGGCACGGCACAGCAGCGCGTTCGGCGAAATGCCGATCTCGCGCAGCTTCTGCACGCTGTGCTGGGTCGGCTTGGTCTTCAGTTCGCCCGCCGATGCGATATACGGCACCAGGGTCAGGTGCACGAAGGCGGTCGACTTGCGCCCGGCGCGCAAGGACAGCTGGCGCGCGGCTTCGAGGAAGGGCAGCGACTCGATGTCGCCGACGGTGCCGCCGATTTCGACCAGTGCGACGTCGACGCCTTCGGCGCCGCGGCGGATGTAGTCCTGGATCTCGTTGGTAATGTGCGGGATTACCTGCACGGTCTTGCCGAGGTATTCGCCGCGCCGTTCCTTGCGGATCACCGATTCGTAGATCTGGCCGGTGGTGAAGTTGTTCACCTTTTTCATGCGGGTGCTGATGAAGCGCTCGTAGTGGCCGAGGTCGAGGTCGGTCTCGGCGCCGTCGTCGGTAACGAAGACTTCGCCGTGCTGCATCGGGCTCATCGTGCCCGGATCCACGTTAATGTAGGGATCGAGCTTGAGCATCGTGACTTTGAGGCCGCGCGATTCGAGGATCGCGGCGAGGGAGGCGGCCGCGATTCCCTTGCCCAGGGAAGACACGACGCCGCCAGTGACGAATACAAATTTGGTCATTGTGCTGAAGGTGCCGAATGGCACGCGCGGGAAATAGAAATTATACCTTAAACGGGCGCAAACATTGTCATGACAAGACCGCTGCCGGGCTGGCGCGGCCGTTTCCACGCCCCGGAACCCATCCCGCAAGGACGAACTGTTTCGCAAAGACAACACCATCTCTCCCCGCCGCCCGAGCGCGGTGCATATAGCTCCAATGCAATTGCAATTGCCGTGAGACAAGGCTACATTCGATATTCACTTATTTGTATAGGCAGGAATGCGATGGGCTTTTTCAATAACCTCAACATCGGCAAGCGGCTCGCGCTCGGCTTCGCACTGACTTTGGCCATGGTGATCCTGATCGCCGCGGTCGCCATCGCCCGCCTCAACAGTGGCGCGGCCAGCACGGCGCAAGTCCTGGCAGAGCCGCTGGCCAAGGAACGCATGATCACCGAGTGGTACATGCAGATTTTCGCGGCGGTGCGTCGTACGGCCGCGATCGCCAAGAGCAGCGACCCCTCGCTCGGGCCTTACTTCAAGGAAGACGCCAGCCAGACCGGCGCGCGCTCGGCCGAGCTGATCAAGCAGATCGAGCCCCTGATCACGGCCGGCGCAGAAAAAGCCCTGTTCGACCGCATCGGCGCGCAGCGCAAGGCCTACTCGGCCGCCCGCGACGAAGCCGTCAAGGCCAAGGCTGGCGGCGACGAGGCGCTGGCCGGACGCATCCTCGACGAACGCTTCACCCCTGCGGCGAAGGCCTACCAGGAACTGGTGCAGCAATTGGTCGCCATGCAGCACGCGAACATTGCCGTGGCCGCGCGCGCGATCGGCGAACATGCCGACAGCAGCGAACACGTGATCGCCACGCTGGCCGCGCTCTCGGTGCTGGTGGGCGTCCTCTCCGCCTGGCTGCTCACGCGCGGCATCGTCCGCCCGATCCGCGAAGCGGTGACGCTGGCCGAAACCGTCGCCAGCGGCGACCTGACGCGCCGCATCGACGCCACCGCGAAGGACGAAACCGGCGCCCTGCTGCGCGCGCTGCGCCACATGAACGACAGCCTGGTCAACATCGTCAGCGAAGTACGCGGCGGCACCGACACCATCAGCGGCGCTTCGGGCGAGATCGCCGCCGGCAATATGGATTTGTCGTCGCGCACCGAACAGCAGGCCGCCTCCCTGGAAGAAACGGCCGCCTCGATGGAGCAGCTGACCGGCACCGTGCGCCAGAACGCCGACAATGCGCGCCAGGCCAACCAGCTGGCGATTACCGCATCGAACGTCGCGGTAGAAGGCGGCGCCGTCGTCGGCCAGGTCATCACGACCATGGGCTCGATCAACGAATCGTCGCGCAAGATCGTCGACATCATCGGCGTCATCGACGGCATCGCCTTCCAGACCAACATCCTGGCGCTGAACGCGGCCGTCGAAGCGGCGCGTGCCGGCGAACAGGGCCGCGGCTTCGCGGTCGTGGCCTCCGAAGTGCGCAACCTGGCCCAGCGTTCGGCCGCGGCGGCGAAGGAAATCAAGGTCCTGATCGGCGACTCGGTCGACAAGGTCGGCGTCGGCGCCAAGCTGGTCGACCAGGCCGGCGCCACGATGGAGCAGGTGGTTTCGTCGATTCGCCGCGTCACCGACATCATGGCCGAGATCACCCACGCCAGCCAGGAACAGACCGGCGGCATCGAGCAGGTCAACCAGGCCATCGGCCAGATGGACCAGGTCACCCAGCAGAACGCCGCCCTGGTCGAGGAAGCGGCAGCAGCCGCCGCCTCGATGCAGGACCAGGCCGCAACGCTGGCGCAAGTGGTCGGCGTGTTCAAGCTCGACCGCGCGCATGACGTCACGCCGCCGGCGCAGCACCAGGCAAGCCGGCCAGTAATCAAGACGGCCGCGGCAACGCCGGCGCGCATCGCGGCCAGGCCCGCCGCCACGCCACGCAAGGACAAGTTCGTCAGCAAGGCGGCGTCCAAACCGGTTGCGGCCGGTGCCGGCGACTGGGAAGAATTCTGATTTCCTGCTGAGCTGATCAAAGCCAGGCCGCGCGCCTGGCTTTTTTTTCGTCCCTCGACTCCTTGTCGATACTCTGTTGTTGCAACGCACCAGAATCGGACATATTTCTTTATTTGAACATTTATTGCCATGCGGAACTGTAGAATCTGCGCCCATACATACACTTGAAGGAGCGGCAATGGGGTTGTTGGCAAATATGAAAATCGGCAAGCGTCTCGGCGCCGGCTTTACGCTGATCCTGGCGATGACGATCGTCATCACCGGCTTCAGTATCTGGCGCATGAGCAAAGTGAACGAACTGACCGACGCAATGGCGACGCCGTTGAAGAAAGAACGTTTGATCAACGACTGGAACACGCAGATCTTCGGCGCCATCCGCCGCACCGCCGCCATCGTCCGCAGCAGCGATCCTTCGCTGACCGAGTACTTCAAGGAAGACGCGGCCGCAACGACCGGCAAGTCGACCGAACTGGTCAAGCAGATCGAACCACTGCTCGACGGCGCTGAAGAAAAAGCATTGTTCGAGAAGATCTCGGAGCAGCGCAAGCTCTACCGTACCGCCACGATTGCGGCCATGAAGGCCAAGGCCGAAGGCAACCAGGAGCTGGCCCAGAAGATCCTCGACGAATCGTTCACGCCGGCCGCCAAGGCCTTCCAGGCTCGCATCGACGAACTGGTCGCGATGCAGCAGGCGCGTATGGATACGCACGGCCAGACGATCCACGACGTCCAGTCGCTGACCGTCGAGCTGATCGCGATCCTCGCCGCCTGTGCGCTGGCCTTCGGCGCCCTGTTCTCCTGGCTGCTCACCCGCTCGATCGTCCAGCCGATCCGCGCCGCACTGGAACTGGCCGAAACCGTGGCCGGCGGCGACCTGACCCGCACCATCGACGCCCATGGCAAGGACGAAACCGGCGCCCTGCTGCGCGCCCTGAGCAACATGAACGACAGCCTGGTCAGGATCGTGTCCCAGGTGCGCAACGGTACCGATACCATCGCCACCGGCTCGGCCGAGATCTCGGCCGGCAACTTCGACCTGTCGGCCCGTACCGAACAGCAGGCCAGCGCGCTCGAAGAAACCGCAGCGTCGATGGAAGAACTGACCACCACCGTGCGCCAGAACGCGGACAACGCACGCCAGGCCAACCAGCTGGCCATCACCGCATCGAACGTCGCGGTCGAAGGCGGTTCGGTGGTCGGCCAGGTGATTACCACCATGGGCTCGATCAACGAATCCTCGCGCAAGATCGTCGACATCATCGGCGTCATCGATGGCATCGCCTTCCAGACCAACATCCTGGCGCTGAATGCGGCCGTCGAAGCGGCACGTGCCGGCGAACAGGGCCGCGGTTTCGCGGTCGTAGCCTCCGAAGTGCGCAACCTGGCCCAGCGTTCTGCCGCGGCAGCGAAGGAAATCAAGGTCCTGATCGGCGACTCGGTCGACAAGGTCGACGCCGGCGCCAAACTGGTCGACCAGGCCGGCGCGACAATGGAGCAGGTGGTGTCCTCGATCCGCCGCGTCACCGACATCATGGCCGAGATCACCCACGCCAGCCAGGAACAGACCGGCGGCATCGAGCAGGTCAACCAGGCCATCGGCCAGATGGACCAGGTCACCCAGCAGAACGCCGCCCTGGTCGAGGAAGCGGCAGCCGCCGCCGCCTCGATGCAGGACCAGGCCGCAACGCTGGCCCAAGTGGTCGGCGTGTTCAAGCTGGCCGGTCCGGCCGTGCAGGCGCCTGCGCCTGCGCCCGCGGCCAGGGCCCCGGCCCGCGCCCTCGCCCGCCCGGCCCCGGCCCTGCGCGCCGCAAAGCCGGCGGCACGCGCCAGCGCCGACGAGTGGGAAACCTTCTAAACAGTTTTCACTGTTCTCGTCCGTTCCGACCAAGAGCCGCCCGCATTGCCGGGCGGCTTTTTTTATGACCCTGTAGCAAGCTGTGCAGCCTACACCACACGGCCTGAAAATCTTTCAAAAAGGTTATTGACCAAGAAATACAAAAAGAGCATTCTTTTCGTCGTACTCCGCATTCTGGTCACGCCGAAAGCAACCAGGAACCTATCTCAGTGGGCGGGAGTCGCTGCTGCCGCGCCTGGCAAGCGGGGGCTGCGTTGCTCGTCGTTGCATGGCCAGCCATGCGGCCTCCTCGCGCCTTGCCCGCGCTTGCCATGCATCGCCTACGCGCATGTCGGCATCCGCTTCCCCCCGCCTACTGAGATAGGTTCTAAAAAATAGGCTCAGCGACGAATGAACAAGCGGCTCCCCCCCTTCGCATATGCGCTGGCCCTGCTGCCGGCTGCCTGCCCCGCCCAGACGGTGCAACCCCAGGCCGGCACGCTGCGGCCGCCCCCCGCTCCCTCGACTTCTCCCGCGCCAAAGGCCGCCGCCGCGCCGCTCGTGGTGACGCCGAAACGCACGCCGGCACGGGGCGACATTACCGAGGGCAGCCTCGAGGTGCGGGCTTTCCGCTTTTCGGGCGACCTCACCGGCCTGCCCGAGGACGAGATGCAGCGCATGCTGGCCGACGACAGGGACAAGGTCGTCACGCTCAAGGACCTGCATGGCGTGGCCGCCAAGATCGAGCGCTACCTGCTCACCAGCCAGCAGCGGATCGTCGCCAAGGCCTGGGTGCCGCTGCAGGACGTGCAGGAGGGCGTGGTCGAGATCCGCATCCTGCAGGGCAGCGTCGGCCAGCTGCGTACCGATGCCGGGTTCGCCGGCGGGTCGGCGCGCGAAGGCGCCCTGGCTGCGGCGCGCAGCGTGCTGCGGCCCGGTGCGCCGATCGCGCGCGCGCCGCTGGAAGAAGCGGTCTACCGCGTCTCGGATTACCTCGGCATGCCGGCGCGCGCGGTACTGGTGCCGGCCGCGAAGCTGGGCGAATACGACGTCGTCTTCGAAATCGAGCAGGCCCAGCGCGTCAGCGCGAGCGTGGGCGTCGACAACACCGGCAACCGCTATACGAGCGAATGGCACGACGCCCTCAGCCTGCGGGTGGCCAACCTCACCGGCCACGCCGACCAGCTGGCCGTCTACGCCCAGCTGCTGACGCCCGAGCAGCGCAACCTGCACCTGAATTACCAGGTCCCGGTCGGGCGCGACTGGCGCCTGGGCGCCACCGCGCAGGCCAGCCGCTACCACCTGTGCTGCGTGTTCGAGCCGCTCGACGCCCGGGGCAACACGCGCATGTTCGCGCTCAACGCCTCGCGCGCCCTGCAGCGCAGCCGCGCACGCAACGTCTACCTGAACGCCGAACTGCTGCAGCGCCGCCTGGAGAACGAACAGCTGGGCTTCACCACCAGCAAGCACAAGGTCAGCGAACTGACGCTCGGCGCCCGTACCGACTGGACCAGCGGCGAGGTGCTCAGCGCCGGCTGGCTCAACCTCGGCCTGGGACACGTCGAGGTCGACGCCGCCGGCGCCGACGCCGTGACCGATCCGGTCAGCGCGCGCCTGCATGGACGCTTCGCCAAGCTCGGCTTCGGCTACAGCCGCACCCAGCCACTCGGCAAGGACGGCGACCTGGTGTTCAAGCTGTCCGGCCAGGCGGCCAGCAAGAACCTCGACTCCTCCGAAACCTTCCTCCTCGGCGGCATGGGCGCGGTGCGCGCCTATCCGGCCGGGGAAACGGCGGGCGACCAGAGCGCCATCGCGCAGGTCGAATACCACCGGCGCCTGCGCGAAGGCCTGCGCGCCTTTGCCTTCTACGACCACGGCTGGATCGAGCTGCACCGCAATCCCTGGGCCGGCTTCACCGGCAGGAACACCGCCCAGCTCAAGGGAATCGGCGCCGGCATCGTCTGGAATCCGGCGCCGCGCTTCGAGCTGTCCCTGATCGGCGCGGCCAAGGTCGGCCGCAATCCGCTGGCCGACCCGGTCACCGGCAATGACAGCGACGGCCGCTCGCGCCGCTACCGCATCTGGTCGTTCGCAACCGTACGCTTCTGAGGGAGATGATCATGCTGACCGCGCCGTTCCGGCTTCGTCCGATCGTGTGTTTCTGCCTGATGGCCCTGCCCGCGCTGGCGCGTGCGCAGACGGCGCCGGGCGCCCTGCCGACCAACGGCACGGTTGCCAGCGGCAGCGTCACGCTGCACCAGGACGCCAATACCCTGCGCGTCAACCAGGCCAGCGACAAGGCGATCGTCAACTGGCAGACCTTCAATATCGGCCGCGACGCCGCGGTGCAGTTCGTGCAGCCGGGCGCCGGCTCGGCCATCCTGAACCGCGTGGCCAGCGGCCCGAGCGACATCGCGGGCAAACTCACCAGCAACGGCCGGGTCTACCTGGTCAACCCGAACGGCGTCCTGTTCGGCGCGTCGGCGCGGGTCGATGTCGGCAGCCTGGTGGTGGCCGCGGGGACGGTCAGCGACAGCAGCTTCCTGTCCGGCGCGCCGCAGGTCGCCAGCCGCGGCGGCGTCGCCAATGCGGGCACCCTGAATACCGCCGATGGCGGCAGCGTGGTCCTGGCCGGCAGCAGCGTGGCCAACAGCGGCAGCATCAACGCGCCGCACGGCGCCATCACCCTGGCCGCGGGCGACGCGGTGCGCATCAACCTCTCGGACGATGGCCTGATCCAGGCCCAGGTCACGCTGGCCGCGCCGCACGCGTTGGTGACCAACAGCGGCGCCATCGCCAGCGAAGGCGGACGGATTGCGCTGGCCGCCAGCGCCAGCGCGGGCGGCGCCGGCGGCCTGGTCATCGACAGCGGCATCGTGCGCGCCGGCGCGGTCCGCACGCAAGGCGGCACGGTGTCGCTGATCGGCGGCGAGGTGCAGGCCAGCGGCAGCATCGACGTCAGCTCGGCCGAAGGCGCGGCCGGCAGCGTCGCGATCTTCGGCGACCTGCAGGCGGGCAGCGTACGGCTCGACGGCAGCATCGATGCGCGCGGCGCGACCGCGGGCGGCATGGTCGAAACCTCGGCGGCCCGGGTCCAGGCAGGGCCCGCGGCGCGGGTCGCCACGCTGGCCTCGAATGGCGACCACCACGGCGACCACGGCCGCCACGGCACCTGGCTGATCGACCCGCAGGACTACACCATCGGCAACGCGCCCGGCGACGACATCAGCGGCGCCTCCCTGTCGGCCAACCTCAACCAGGGCAATGTCACGATCGAGAGCGTGGCCGGCGCGCGCAGCGGCGCCGGCGACATCCACGTCAATGCGCCGGTCAGCTGGGGCGCGGACACCACCCTGACGCTGACGGCGGAGAATTCGATCCTGTTCGCCTCGGGGGCGATCACCGACCCGCGCAACCCGAACGGCGCGGCGCAGGCCAACCTGACCGCCACCGGCGACAACGCCGGGCTGGTCATGAATTTCAGGACCGATTACAACCTGGGCGAGAACAAGCTCACGCTCAGCGGCGCCACCCCGCACGTGACCATGAATGGCGTGCAGTTCACGGTGATCAACTCGCTGGCGCCCGAGGCGCTGAATACGACGGCGCGCAACAACCTGGGCGGCAATTACGTGCTGACCTCGGACATCGACGCATCGGAGACCGGGGGCGACAACGCCGGCCTCGGATGGGAGCCGCTCGGGAACAACGAGACGCCGTTTTCCGGCCAGCTGCATGGTTTCGGCCATGTCATCGGCAACCTCGCCATCAACCGTCCGGACACCAATAATGTGGGACTGTTCGGCGTACTGTCGGGGACCGTGCGCGACATCGGCCTGCTCGATCCGGATATCGTGGGCGGCTACGACACCGGCGCACTGGCCGGGTCGGTCGGTTACAGCGACAGGGCCCAGGTCCGGCACGCCTGGGTAGCCGGCGGCCGGGTCAGCGGCGACAGGGCGGGCGGCTTGGTCGGCCTGATGGCGGATGCCTCGTTCGGCTCGGGACCTGTGCTGGTCGACAGCAGCTACACCAGCGGCGTCGCGGTCACCAGCTCCAACGAGGGGACAGGCCTCATCGGCGAGGCGAACTTCTACGGCACGGGCGGTATCGGCAACAGCTTCTACAATGCGGGAGATCCCCTCTACGGCGACAGCGCACTGGGGCCGGGCGCCATCGCCGCTTCCCAATTCGCCTCCTGGCTGGCCAACGGCCGCAGCCTGCGCATCGCCGACTATTCGGCATCGCTGCCGTTCGACCCGCAGACCGGCACCTATGGCCTGAGCAGCGTGCAGGGAATGACCGACCTGCTGGGCTTTGTCAACGCCGGTGTCAAGCTGCGGCTCACGGGCGATATCGACCTGGCCGGCAGCCCCGGCCTGTTCCTGCCCACGTTTAACGGCGAGCTCGATGGCGCCAACCATAAGGTGTCGAACCTCGTGCTCGATTCCACGGACCGCGTTTTCTTCGCCGGACTCGTCGGCGTCAACACGGGCAGCATCAGGAACATCAACGTGGTCAATACAAGCATCGACGGCGATGTGGTGGGCGGCATCGCCGGCGTCAACCTGGGCACCATCCAGAACAGCTCGGTCGGCGGCACCGTGCGCGGGACCGGAGTCGTCGGCGGCCTGGTGGGCTACCAGCTCGGGAACGGCGCCCTGCACGACAGCGTCAGCACGGCTGACGTGACGGGCGATTTCAACCCCGGCGGCGTGGTCGGCTATTTCGTATCCGGCAGCCTGCGCAACACCCATTACAACGCCGACGCCGTGCGGATCAACGGGTCGACCGCGGGAGTGACGGCCGGTGCCCTGCACGGCGCCCAGTATGCCGACTGGATCGCCAACGGCCGCCGGCTCGACATCGCGCAGTACAGCAGCGTGTTGCCGCGCGACCCGGCCAGCGGCGCCTACCTGGTGTCGAGCGTGGCCGGCATGGACGCCATGCTCGGCTTCGTCGACGACCCCGCGCTGGGCTTTCGCTTGACCGCGGACATCGACCTGGCGCCGGTGCCGGGATTTTATCTCCCCTACCTCGCCGGTACGCTCGACGGCAACGGCCACCGCATCAGCCACCTGAAGCTGGACATGCCCCGGCAGGAGTTTGCCGGCCTGGTGGGACAGAACTTCGGCACGGTGCGCAACCTGGGGGTGACCGATGTCGATGTCGTCGGCGCCTATTACGCGGGCGGACTGGTCGGCTGGAACGATTCCGGTGCCCACGTCGAAACCAGTTTTTCGAGCGGCAAGGTCAGCGCCCTGGCCGGCGCGGGCGGACTGGTCGGCCTCAACTTCGGCGACATCGGCAACAGCTACAGCAGCGCCAGCGTCGCGCCCGTGGCCGTCGGGGATGGCGGCATCCAGGACTACCAGGCGGTCGGCGGCCTGGTGGGAGAGAACTACGGCAGCATCAGCAACAGCCTGGCGACCGGCGCCGTGGCCAGCGGCGGCGGCGGCCTGGTCGGCACCTACGGCCAGGGAAACAGCGGCGGCAGCGTCACCAACAGCTTCTGGAATACGGAAACCAGCGGCGCAGCGACCAGCAATGGCGGCACCGGCAAGACCACGGCCGAACTGCAATCGGCCGCCACCTATACCGGCTGGGACTTCACCACCGTCTGGACCATCAGCAACGGCAGCCCGGCGCTGCGCACCTTCGCGGGAGAGGTCCCTGCCCCGGAAGTCCCGCCCCCGGTAACGCCGGACCCGGTGACCCCGGACCCGGGCGGACCGATCGCCCCGGACGGGCCGCCCGTGCCGGTCCAGAGCCTGGCGCTGTCGCCCGCAAGCCTGGTGCTGCCGCGCGTGCCCGACGCCTCGGCCGGGGGCAGCGTCGCGCTGGCCGCGAACCTGGCCGGCGGCGCCACGCCGCAGCGCAAGGAACTGTTCCTGCAGGCTGGCGACGCCATCACGCGCGACCCGAACATCGGCACGCTGAAAAACTGCGGCGAAGACCAGCTGGGAGACTGCATCGCCAAACCGCGCACCAGCTACAAGGCGCAGGTACTCGAGGACACGGGCGCCGCCGCGCCGGCCATGCACATCAAGCGCAAGCTGGCCCTGGTCATCGGCAACAACGACTACCACTCGCCCTTGTCGCGCCTGGAGGGCGCCGGCAGGGATGCGGACGCCGTCGCCGCCCTGCTCCAGCAACAGGGCTACCAGGTCGACCACCTGGCCGACGCCAACCGCTCGTCCATGATCACCTCCCTCAACCGCCTGATCCGCACGGCCGAGCCGGACGACAGCGTGCTGGTGTTCTATGCTGGCCACGGCTACATCCACCCGGGTTCCTCGGTCGGCTACTGGATCCCCACCAGCGCCGATGTCGACGATCCGCGCGGCTGGATATCGAACATCGACATCGCGCGCTTCCTGGCGAACATCCCGGCGCGCCAGCTGCTGCTGGTATCGGACAGCTGCTTCTCGGGCGCCCTCACCCGCGAAGGCGTGGCCGAGGAACAGCGCACCGGCTTGAACCGCAATGCGATCCTGATGCGCCGTTCGGTGGTGGCGCTGTCGTCGGGCGGCGAAGAAGTGGTGGCCGACAGCACGCTCGACGGACACTCGCCCTTCACCTATTACCTGCTGCGCCAGCTGCAGCAGGCGAAAGGCGAAATCCCGGCCAGGGACATGCTGCTGTCGATTCGCGACAAGGTGACCAGCAATGCCGGCCAGGTGCCTTCCTACGGCATCATCATCTCCTCGGGGCATGCCAGCGGCGGCGAATACCTGCTCAACCCGAAATCGAATTAGTCCCTGCTTGGATGCGGGCGCGCGCCGCCCGCATGCCAGTCCAACAAGCTTCATGGGCAGCTTGACCACGCTTTGCAGCCTGGGCGCGACACCTGGGCCGCATCATGCGTGCGCTCCTTGACGCTCCCCCGTCACTCGGGCAGAGTTGCGCCACAGCACTGCGCCGCATCAGACTTACAGTGCCTCCGCCTTCTTCTACCGTTTCCATGCCCATCGACTTCCAGCTCCCCCCGACCGCACAGGTACAAGCCGCCAGCCCAGGCTCCTTCGACGAACAATACGAAAAAGCCCGCGCGCTCGCCAATGCCGGCCAGCCGGCGCTGGCCGTGGCCGCGTACAACGCGCTGCTGGCGCAATCGCCCGGCAATGCCGACGTGCTGCTCGGACGCGGCATAGCCCATACGCGCATGGAGCGCTGGAACGAGGCCCAGGCCGACCTCGAGGCGGCGGCGAAGGCCTCGCCCGCTTACGCCGACGTCTGGCTCGCGCTGGGCAATATGCATCAGTGGCACGGCCAGCCGGCGCAAGCCGTCGAGGCCTATGGCCGCCTGGTGGCGCTGCGTCCGGACGACGCGGCCGGCTGGCAGGCGCGTGCGCGTGCGAACCGCGCCGCCGGCCGCCTCGACGCGGCCCGCGCCGACCTGGAGAAGGCGCGTGCGCTGGGCGCGAACGCCGCCGAAATCGATGCCGCGCTGGCCGCGCTGGCGCCGCGCCAGGACTTGCCGGTGCAGCCGCGCGCCGCGAATCCGGAAGCGGCGCCGGCCGCCGGCCACACCTGGGCGGCGAGCCTGTCGGGCAGCTGGACCGATGCCGGATCCGGCCCCACCTGGCGCGACCAGACCGCCAGCCTGCGCCATTACATGAAGGGCGGCTCGATCGGCTTCGAAACGCTGGGGGCGCACCGCTTCGGCCAGGACGGCTACGCCTGGGCGCTCGACGCCTATGCCGGCCTGTGGCGCGGCGCCTATGCCAACATCCGCTACCAGCGTGCGCCGGCGGCGCGCCTGTTCCCGGCCAACTCGGGCCGCGTCGAAATCTACCAGTCGCTCGGCGGCGGCTGGGAAGCCTCGCTCGCCGACGACGTGCTCGGCTTCGATTCGCGCGTGAACATCTACGGCCTCGGCCTCGGCAAATACGTGGGCAACTGGTATGTCCAGCTGCGCCACCAGGACATCGTCTCGCAGGGATCGCACAGCAACGGGCAGCGCCTGCTGGCGCGCTACTACTACGCCGGCGACGCCGACAGCTACCTGGAAGCGACCGTCAACAGCGGCCGCAGCGACGATCCCCTGTCGCTGTCGGGCGGACGCGCCCGTTCCGGCGGCGGCAGCGTCGCCTGGGTGCGCTACTGGTCGGACAGCTGGGGCAGCAAGGTCGGCGCCAGCTTCGCGCGCGGCGCGAATGACGCACGCGAACGCGGCCTGTCGATCGGGCTGTATCGCCGATGGTGATGCCTGCCCGCCTGCGCGCCTTTGGCGAACGCCTGGCGCGCGCCCTCGCCGTTTCCCTCGCTGCTTCCCTCGATGCCCTGCCGGCCCTGGTACTGGCCTGGCTGTGCCTGCGCATCGCCGAAGCAATCCACGCCAGCGGCATGGGCGTACCGCAGGCAACGCTGTTCGGCGCGGGCCTCGGCAACGACCTGCTGTCGCTGCTGCGCTTCGGCTGCGTGTTCCTGCTGGGCGGCCTGCCGTTCGCACTGATTGCCTCGCCGCGCGGGCGCAGGCTCGCGCTCGGCCTGGCCTGGAGCGTGCTGCTGGTGGCGCATGCGGCGCTGCTGCAATACCACTGGATCGCGGGCGTGCCGCTCGGCGCCGACCTGTTTGCCTATTCGCCTGCCGAAGTGGCGGCGACGGTCGGCGGCGGCTGGACCATCAGCCCGCTGCTCGGCCTTGCATTGGCCGCGGCGCTGGCCGTCCTGTGGACGCTGCTGGCGCTGGGCGCGCGTCCCTGGTGGCCGCGCGCAGGCACGCGTACGGTGTACTTCGCGCTGGCTGCGAGCGTCCTCGCCTTCGCCCTGCTGCCGCAGCGCTTCGCGCCGCCGGTCGCGCGCAGCGACGCCGACCTGGCCTACCTGGCCAACAAGACCGCCTTTTTCATCGACAGCAATATCGAGCACCTGCGCAACCCGGCCGGCGACGCCGCTGCGCCGCGCGCCAGGGTACAGGCGCCCTGGTCCGGCGCCGACCCGCGCTACCCCTTCCTGCATGCCGAGCGCACGCCGGACACGCTCGGGCCACTGTTCAATGTGCGCAGTGACGCGCCGCCGCCGAATATCGTCTTCATCATCGTCGAGGGACTCGGGCGCAGCTTTTCCGGCCCCGGCGCGCGCCTGGGCAGCTTCACGCCCTTCCTCGACGAACTCGCCGCGCGCAGCCTGTATTTCGAGAACTTCCTGGCCGGCCAGGGCCGCACCTTCGGCGTGCTGACCACCGTCTTCGGCTCGCTCCCCTTCGGCGAAAACGGCCTGGCCGCGCTCGGCGACAAGCTGCCGCGCCACGACTCCCTGCTCAGCGTCCTGAAAGCCCAGGACTACCGCCTGCGCTTCTATTCCGGCTCGAACCTCGGCTTCGACAACGAAGGCCTGTTCCTGCGCCGCCAGGGCGTCGACACCCTGGTGGACGAACAGGATTTCAAGCCGCCCTACCAGCGCAGCAACGACTGGGGCTATGCCGACCGCGACCTGATGGAGATGGCCTTGCAACGCGAAGCCGCCGCGCCCGCCGGCCCCTACGTCGGCATCATCCAGACCACCAGCATGCACAGCCCCTTCACCTTCCCTGGCAAGGAAAGCTACCTGCGCCGCGCCGCCGAGCGCGTGCGCGAATTGAAGCGTCCGGACGCGCCGGTGTACGAGAACGGCCGCGAGATCTTCGCCAGCATCCTGTACACCGACGACGCGCTGCGCATGTATTTCGAGCGCGCCGCCAGGCTGCCGGGCTACGACAACACGATCTTCGTCATCACCGGCGACCACCGCCTGCCCGAGCTGCCGATGGACACCCGCATCGAGCGCTACCACGTACCGCTGATCGTCTACTCGCCGCTCCTGAAAGGCCCGCGCAGCTTCCGGTCCGTGTCCTCGCAATTCGACATCGCGCCCTCGCTGCTGGCCTTCCTGTCGAACGGCTATGGCCTGAAGTCGCCGCGGGACGTCACCTGGATCGGCACCGGCCTCGACACCGGGGAATCCTTCCGCAACCTGCATGCGATCCCGCTCAAGCAAACGAAAAGCGAGATGAGCGACTTCGTCTCCGGCACCGCCTACCTGGCGCAAGGCCAGCTGTACACGCTCGGCGACGGCATGCAGGCCGACCGCAACGACGACCCGGGCGCACTGGCGCGCGCGCAGGGCCAGTTCCGTGCCTTCCTGAAGGCGAACGGCACGGCCGGACGCAGCGCCGCGCTGGCGCCGCCGGGCGGCATGCACCTGGCGCGCTACGGCGGCGAGCGCACGCTGCACGGCGTGGCGCTGGCCGCCAGCGCCGGCGACATCGGCGTGACCGGCGTGCGCCGTGCGGCCGGTGCGGGGACCGTCTTCCAGGCCACCTTCGTCAACCACGGCGCGACCCGCTCGCCGCAGTTCGTGCCGCTCTTCGTCGTCGCCAACGAACACGGCCTCGAGCTGGGCGAAACCGCCGCAGCGGCGCGCACGCTGGAGCCGGGAGAATCGGCCACGATTACCTGGCAGCCGGACCTGCGCAAGGTCGTCCCCGGCACCTATTTTGTCTCCGCCCTGCCTGCGCATCCTGACACGGGACGTTCGCTCGGGGTCGGCCAGTATCACGTGGAGGCAAAGCTGTGAAGGTGACACTGTGAAGGTGACACTGTGAAGCGCGCGCTTGCCGCCATGCTGCTCGCCTTTGCCTGCCTGGGCGCCCGCGCCGAACCGGCCGCGCCGCGCGCGATCTGGACCTGGGAAGAAGATTCGTACGCGATGCTCGAGCAGCCCGCCGCCGCGGGCCGCGCGATCGATTTCCTCACATCGAAATCGATCGATACCGTCTTCCTGTACGCCGACGCCTTCGGCGGGCGCAACCTGATTGCCACGCAGCCGCAGCTCTACCGGCGCCTGGTGCGGCGCCTGCACACGTCGAACATGAAGGCCTACGCCCTGCTCGGCTCCGGCTACCTGCACACCGAGCGCTACGTGCTGCCCCGGCACCGCGCCGAGGCGCTGGCGATGCTGCAGCGCGTCCTCGACTACAACAAGGCGGCGGCGCCGGAAGAACGCTTCGACGGCATCAACGTCGACATCGAGCCGCACATCCTGGCCGAGTGGTCGACCCGCAAGATGGACCTGCTGCGCGAATTCGTCGCCTTGTCCGACGCGCTGATGCGGGCGAAGCGCGCGTCCGGGCAGGCGCTGCCGCTGGGGCCCGCGATCCCGTTCTGGCTCGATGGCCTGACGGTCGACTACCAGGGTTCGGCAAAGCCGGCCAGCCAGCACCTGCAGGACCTGTACGACTACGTCGCCCTGATGGACTACCGCGACCACGCGCTTGGTGCCGACGGCATCGTCAGCCATGCGATGGACGAATTGGCGTATGCGGACAAGCTCGGGAAGCCCGTGCTGATCGGGGTGGAGACGCTGCCGAATGCGATCAGGAAGGTGTCGTTCGAGCACCTGCGGGAGGCGGACATGGAGCGCGAGCTCGGGCTGGCGGCGAAGGCGGTCGGTGGCACGAAACCGTTTGGGGGCTTCGTGATTCACCACTATGGGCAGTACCGGAAGTGGCTGGGGCTGGATTAGGATATCGGCCAGTCCGCGCCCGCCCGGAATCGGCACTCCCATGATCAGGCGCTCCGAGGATCTGGCAGCAAGTTCGCCTATCCAGGATTCGGGCCCAGCTCCGATCCATACCCACATCTCGACGTGTCCATCGACATCGGGGATGTGATTGCCCAGGGAAAGCATGCGACGCTCTCATAAATGACGGCACGCCACCCATATTCCGGCACGCGGACACGGGGTTCCCGTTTCGGCGACGACGACGCCGGCGCCAGGCGCAGCGGCTTACAACGCGCTATGATCGTGGCTCGACAACGACTAAATGCGACCATGCGGATCTGGATAGCGGCAATTGCAGCAACACTCGTCCAGCCCCTGGTATTGCTGGCATTTCTTGCGTATGACCTGATCAGATCGTCCGATCCAATCCATGGTGCCGGCTTCATGGTGCTCAGTGTCCTGGCCGTGGCAGGGGCGGCGGTACTGCTTCTCGGGATTCCAGCGTTTCTCCTGCTGCGCAGGTTCGAGCGAGCGAATTGGACTTCACTCGCGATCGCGGGCTTTGCCCTGGGTGCGCTGCCGATTGCTGCGCTGTCCCGGCCCGATACCTTGTCCGGTTATTCGGCAGGACAAAACTGGCACGGCCATTACGTCGAAACCTATATCAGCGGCGTCCCGACGCAATATGCCTGGTTTATCTATGGCGAAAACGTCCTGCACTTCGGGATTCACGGCCTGGCGGGGGCACTGGTTTTCTACGCCGTGTGGTCGCGGCTGCAAGCATGGGACAGGCCGGCCGTCCCGACGTCGTGACCCGGACAGCGTCCTGCGATCGACATCCTCGCCTGCATTGGCCTCCAGTGCCAGGCCCTGCGGTCGGCATGCCTTACTATTCCAGCATCATTCGATTCATTGATGGGAGCGGGAACATGTTAAGACTCGGAACCGACGATGCACTGATCGACAAACTGGGCGCGCTGGCCGCGCATGCCGTCGAGGAAGCACTGGCATCCGGATTAAGCTGGGACCAGGCCATTACCGCCTTCGGCATCGCCAGCAAGGCCATCGCCGCGCAGGCCGCGAGCCAGGGCAACGGCACGCTCGAGCAATGCACGGCGCACGCGCAGGCGCGCCTGCAATTCGGCATGGAGCAAAGCGCCGACGTGCTCAAGGCCTGGCTCAGCTGAGCTGGGCCAGGCCGGGGCGACGTCCAGTCCGCCCTTAGTCAGCCACCACGTGCCACATATCCTTCATCTTGTCGCCCTTGCGCTCGCCCGGCTTCATATCCTTGGCGAACAGGTACAAGGGCTTGCCCTTGTAGGCCAGTTGCGTCGTGCCGTCGTCGCGCCTGACCGTCGAATAGGGTGAGGTAACGCTCGATTCGGTCACCATCACCGGCGGCCACATCTTGGCGCATGCGTCGTTGCACGCGCTCTTGCCCGAGCCGGCGGTGTCCTTGTCGAACGTGTAGACCGTCATGCCCTTGGCGTCGGCCAGCACGCCGTCCGCCTTTTTCATGCCCGATTGCGCGAGCACGCTGCCGGTCGAGAACACGAGCACAGTACCCAGCGCTGCGAGTACGGGGTGAATCGCTTTCATGGCTGTCTCCTGAAACGATGGTGGAACTTCAGTATAGGCCGCGCATGGACACTTTGTTACGGCAAGGTGCTGCAGGGCGCCAGTCAACATGACGCAGCCGGTGACAATCTGTGAATTTTTGGCAACTTAAATCGACTACACTGCTCCCTTGATGCCGGCACAGCTTCGTTGCCGGCCCCGTCGATCGGATAAAGCTGAGGAGGCTGGATGAATTTCACGATGTTGTCGCGCCGTACATGGATGGCCACCGCAGTGGCAGTCATCGCCGCCCTGCCGCTCACGAACGTGCTGGCGGCGTCGTTTGCCTCGGACCGGATCACCGTGCGCACCGAGGGCTCGGGGCCGGACGTCGTCCTGATTCCCGGCCTGAATTCCTCGCCGCGCGTCTGGGCCTCGACGGTGGCGGCGCTGCCCGGCTACCGCTACCACCTGGTGCAAGTCTCCGGCTTTGCCGGCCAGCCGGCGGGCGGCAACAAGGAAGGATTGGTGTCGGCGCCGGTCGCGGAAGAGATCGCCCGGTATATCCAGGAATCGAAGCTGAAGCAGCCCGCCGTCATCGGCCACTCGATGGGCGGCACCATCGGCATGATGCTGGCGATCCGCCATCCGGACAGCTTGTCTCGCTTGATGGTGGTCGACATGTTCCCCTTCCTCGGCGCCTTCTTCGCCGGCCCCGGCGCCAGGCCGGCCCAGGTCGAGGCGGTCGCCGATAGCGTCGCCGCGGGCATGCGCAAGGCGACACCCGACGAGCGCTCGAAACGCGCCAACGACACCATCGTGGGCATGGTGAATACCGAAGCGATGCGTCCCGGCGCGATCGAGGATTCGATGCGCAGCGATGCCGACGTCGGCATCCGCGCCTACCGCGAACTGATCGTCACCAACCTGATTCCGGAGCTGCAGAAGATCAGCGTGCCGGTCACGGTGCTGTACGTCCAGCCGAAGAGCGTGCCGCTGCCGGCGGAGCAATTCGACGCCCACTACAAGGGCGGGTATTCGCCGGTCATGAACCTGACCCTGAAGCGCATCCCCGACAGCGCGCACTTCATCATGTGGGACCAGCCGCAGCGCTTCCAGGCCGAAGTGAAAGCCTTCCTGCCGGCGCGTTGAAGGTGGGGCATGCAGATTCAATTTGAAACCCCGGACCAGCCCGACGTGCGCGCGCTGATCGGTGAACTGGATGCGTATTTGTATTCGCTGTATCCCGCCGAAAATGTGTACGCGCTGGACATCGCTTCGCTGCTCGACCCGGACGTGCTGTTTGCCGTGGCGCGCGATGCGGCCGGCGTGCCGGTCGGCTGCGCCGCCATCGTCGTGAATCCGGACTATGGCGAAGTGAAACGGATCTATGTGCGCCCGCAGGCGCGCGGCCAGGGACTGGCGCGCCGCCTGATCGAAACGCTGGAACAGAAGGCAATGGAACGGGGCTGCCGAACCTTCATGCTCGAGACAGGTCCAACCCAGCCGGAAGCCCTCATCCTGTACGAACGACTGGGTTACCGGTGCCGCGGCCCCTTCGGCGACTATCCGGAAGATCCGCTCTCCGTGTTCATGCAAAAGAGCGCAAGATAAGCGCATTGAGCACTGCCGCGGGTCAGGCCCCGGCGTCGAACTGGCGCTTCAGCATCGACAGCATCGCCTCCGCCGCCGGCGATAGCGAACCTTCCCTGCGCCTGACCACGCCGATCGAACGGCGGATGACCGGGCCGGTCAATGGCCGGCGTACCAATCCTTCGGCGTTGATCACATCCGCGGCCATGGCCGGCAGCGCCGCCACGCCCAGTTCCTCGGCCACCATGGCGCCGATCGTCGCGAGGTGGTCGACCTCGAAAGCCGGATGGAAGCCGATTCCGTTTTGCAGCGCGGCGGCTTCCACATACTGGCGCACGCTGGTATGCCGCGACATCGAAATATGCGGGAACGACAGCGTGTCCACCAGGCGCACGCTGCCTTCGAAGCGCCCCAGCGGGTGGGCGCGCGCCGCCAGCAGGACGAAACTGTCGGTGGTCAGCGCGATGTAGTCCAGGTCCGTGTAGGCCGGATTGGCGGCGGTAATCGCGAAGTCGACGCGTCCTTCCCGCACCAGCTCGAACGCCGGCTCCGACAGGGTATCGGCGAGCGACAGCTTGATGTCCGGATAGCTGTCGCTGAAGCTGCGGAACAGGCGCGGCACGATGCGCGCCGCCAGCGACGGCATCGCGGCCAGCGCCACGCGCCCGCGCCGCAGCGCCGTCACGTCGCGTACCGCGGCCACCGTGCGCTCGATATCGGCCAGCAGGGCGTCCGCGTGCGAGGCCAGCACCTCGCCGGCGGCGGTCAGGGCCACCGCGCGCGTGGTGCGGTCGAACAGCCGGGTGCCGAAGGCCTCTTCGAGCCTGGCGATCAGGGTCGACAGCGCCGACTGCGACAGGTGCATCTGTTGCGCCGCATGGCTGAAGCTGAGGGTGTCGGCGACGGCGAGAAAGGCGCGGATGTCGCGCGCTGAAACATTTATCTCCATAATTGATAAGTCTATCGAAAAAAAGCGTTTCACAGATAAAAAGACAAGGGGCACACTGGGTTTTTCTTTTTTACCCACCTGACATGAACAACGCTCCTTCTTCCGTTTCGTCCCCCGCCCTGCCGGCACCTTCCCGCGCCTGCGCCCTGGTGGTCGGCGGCGGCACCATGGGCGCGGATGTCGCGCTCGTGCTGGCACGCGCCGGCTGCCGCACCGTCGTGCTGGAGCTGGGCGAGGCCCGGCGCCAGTCGCTGGACGCGTATTTCGGCGACGGCTTGCGCAAGCTGGGCGTGGAACACAAGCGCGACCGCCTCTCCAGCTGCGCCAGTCTCGACGAGGTCGACTGGCCGTCGATCGACCTGGTTATTGAATGCATTCCCGAAAAGCTGGCGCCAAAGCACGCACTCTTCGCCGAGCTGGTGCGACGCGCGCGTCCCGACGCTCTGTTGTGCAGCAACAGTTCCAGTTTTCCGATTTCGGCGATCGGCGAAGGCCTCGACGGCGCCGAACGCATGCTCGGGCTGCATTTCTTCATGCCGGCGCACCTGGTGCCGCTGGTCGAGGTCGTGCTCGGTGCGCGCTCGTCGGCGCCCCTGGCCGACGCCCTGTCCGCTTTCATGCGCGCCTGCGGCATGGTGCCGGTGCTGGTTCGCAAGGACATGCCGGGCTTCCTCGCCAACCGACTGCAGCATGCGCTGGCACGCGAAGCGTTTGCCCTGATTGACGCCGGTGTCGCCTCGGCGGAAGACGTCGATGCCGCCGTGCGTTTCGGCTTCGGTTTCCGCTTCCTGGCCGCCGGCCCGGTGCTGCAGCGCGACCATGCCGGGATCGACGTGCACTGCCCGGCCGCCGCCACCATGTATCCATCGCTCGCCGCCAACACGGAGCCGGCGAAGGCGCTGGCCGAGCGTTACGCCGCCGGCAAATTCGGCATGAAATCCGGGGAAGGCTTTTACAAGTGGACGCCGGAAAGCATCGCGGCGGAGCGCGAGCGCTATGACGCCATGCTGATGGCCGGACTGCGCCTGCTGGCGCCGGAACTGCCGCCGATCGAAGACCAGTAAGCTTTTTTATAGCCCACACATGCCACGCATCGCACTCATACACGCACTGAGCCACTCCGTCGATCCGATCAACACCGCCATGGCAAGCGGATGGCCCGACGCCATCCTCATGAATTTGCTGGACGACTCCCTGTCGGCCGACCTCGCAACGTCCGGCCGCGGCCTGGACGCCGCCATGCACGAGCGCTTCCAGGCGCTGGCCGCTTATGCGGTCGGCACCGGCGCCCAGGGCATCCTGTTCACCTGCTCCGCTTTCGGCTCCTGCATCGAAGCGGTAGCGCGGCGCTATCCGCACATCCCGGTGCTCAAGCCGAACGAGGCAATGATTGCCGATGCGGAGAAGGCCGCCGGTCCGGTGGGGCTGATTTCGACCTTTGGGCCGACCCTGAAGTCGATGCCGGCGGAGTTTCCCGCCGATCTCGATGTCCGCTATGCGCTGGCGCCGGGTGCGCTGGACGCGCTCGATCGCGGGGACGTGCGCCAACACGACGCGCTGATCGCCGAGCAGGCCAGGCTACTGGCAGCGGCCGGCTGCAACACCATCGCGCTGGCCCAGTTCAGCATGGCGCGGGCGCGCAACGCCTGTGAACAGGCCAGCGGCAAGCCTATACTGACGACGGTCCACAGCGCCATGCGGGAGTTGAAGCAGCGCCTGTCCTGCCACGCATCCTGAACCGCATACCTTTTTATCCCCCCCCACAAAAAAATCAAGGAGACGCAGCATGCTGAAAAAGGTAATCCTCGCATCGATGCTCATGGCCGG
>Ga0308169_10001973_pt1 | contig 22328 bp, 22 predicted proteins | sample PhyBR1_2_FD_202139 | JGI IMG/M metagenome (GOLD analysis project Ga0308169, IMG submission 202139) | Phyllosphere microbial communities from UC Gill Tract Community Farm, Albany, California, United States - DLSLSB.R1 | ecosystem: Host-associated > Plants > Phyllosphere > Unclassified | place...
GGTTCGAACCGACGCGGCATTACAACTCCGCGCTAATGAAGCTTCGTATTGCCCGCTCTCGCGCCCGCACCAGCTTGCGGGCATGGGCTCGCTACCGTTCTAACTTGCAGTCCTGCTCTCTCTTGGACCTGTAGAGCCCTCGAGCGCCATCGCGAGCCGCCTGCTCGAAGGAGGGACCGTGTCGCGCCGAGTCGAGCGTCGCACGGACCTCTTCACGAGCGCAAGCTGTAGCAACGAGGTCGTTCCGTCCAGTCGAGCAAGGTGGCTTCAAGACAGGGCTCAACAGGTTCATAGAGGGAGCAGTCAGAGCGTCGAGCAGGCCGTGCTTGTTCGCTTCGTCTCGCTCTCGCACGGACCCTCTCGTCCTCGAAAGCGGTTCAGAGCACGAGTCCAATGAGCACTATTATACAGCAATGACACGTCGACGCAACGTCCTGCTCGAGCCCTGCGCTCATGCCTTCATCTCGACGTCGCCGTCCTCCTCGCCCTTCTTCTCCTCGGCGGCGGAATTGAGAGCGGGTGCAGCCGGCTCCTTCTCGCCCTCGCCGACCTTCTCCTCGTCCGGCTTGCTCACAGCCTCGTCCGCCTTCACCGCTGCCGCTGCGGGAGCCAACGACGGCTCGACCTTTTTGTCGGCGGCGGCGTCGGCGGCGGGCGCACGGGCCTCGGCCCGCGCGACGAGCTCGTCGGCGCGCTCGTCCATCCAGCGCTGGACGCGCTGCGCCTTCTCCTTGCGCTCGTCGACGCTCGCGTCGCGCTGCGGCTGCTGCGAGGCGCGGCGCCGGCGGAAGACGACGTCCTCGGTCTCGGCGCAGAAGAAGAGCTTGTAGCTGCGCAGGCAGATCTTGGTCTGAAGGGCCGACGAGACGAGGACGCCCTTGGGGAGCGCAGGACGGACGGCGGCGGCCGTGTCGCGAGGGGGAGGAGGGATGCCGAGCTGGCGAAGGTTGCGAGGGAGATAGGGGATCTTGGGCTCGATGGCGAGACCCGGGGTCCGGTCGAGCTTGACGTAGTTGGCGACGTAGGTGGCCCACGCGCGCTCGGCGGCGGGCAGGTCCTCGGGGCCGACGACGTCCTTGCCCATGAGCTGGAACGCGAGCCGACCCTGCAGCGGCGAGAGGCCGTCGGGCGAGTCGGCGGCGCTCGTGCTCGGCGCCCACTCGACGCGGTACAGGTTCTCGTCGCCGGCAAGCGTCGCCTCGGCCTTGGTGCGGTAGGCGATCTGCTGCGAGGCGGTTGCGCGGTCCGGGTGCGCACGGTCGTCGCGCAGGAGGTTGAAGAGCTCCTTCGTCTTGCCGTCCGAGATGGCCGTGAGCGACTGCGCGAGGAGGCGGAGAGCTGCGTCAGCTACACGTGTGCGAGGGGAGAAAGGTGAAGACAGCGAGAGGAGGAGGGACGCACGAGCTTGAGGATGCTCGTGAGCGTCTTGTCGATCGTGAACAGGACGTAGCCCTGCGTCGCCATGATGCGCCGGATCCCGTCCTCGAACGCCGTCTGGTCGATGTCGCCGTCGAACATCTTCTCGCAGATGCCGAGCGCGCGGTGGTAGTAGTAGTCGGGCGAGTCGGACCAGCCCGAGGCGGTGCTGCCCGGCGGCGCGTACGAGAGCGACATGGACAGCGTCGGGACGTGCGACGGCGTGATGGGCTCCATCGGCGGCGGGAGCGCGAGGACGGCGGCCGAGTTGCGCAGCTGGCTGAGGCGCGACTGGAGGACCTGCGGGACGCACAAACTGAGGGTCAGTGCGCTGCTCGCGGGCGAGCTGTTGAGCAGGAGGAAGAGGGACGCACCTGGAAGAGGCGGAGCATGCAGTAGAGCGTCGAGTTGCAGAAGACGTTCCACGTGCGGCGCCTGCCGACCTTGACGGGCTTGGCCTCGACCGGCACGATGACCTCGGGCAGCTGGTCCTCGTCGACCTGCGCCGCAGCCGGCTCGGCGGCGGCTGCAGCCGAGGTAGGCGTCGCCGCTGCAGGCTCGCCCAGAGCGCTTGCGGGCGACGCCTCGCGACTCGGCGCGTCGGCGCCGTCCGCCATGACGCTGTCGCCGTCGACCGTGCCCGGCGATGCCGCCCTCGAGCTCGGCGCCGACGCAGAGCCCGTCGCCGACATGCCGACCGACGCAGGGACGGCGACGGGGCCCGCGGCCGTGCGCTTCCTGCCGCGCCCGGGGCCGGGCGGTCCGGGAGCGGCGTCGCCCGCCTTGCGCAGCGCCTTCTTGCGCAGGTCGCCGCCCTTCTTGGCCTTCTTGCTGCCGCCCGGCGTCGGCGCCGAGGATCCGGAGCCCGAGCCCGACGCGCCCGAGCCGCCGTTCAGCGCCGCCTCGATCGCCTCGTCGAGGAGGGCGGCTGCGGCTCCTCCCGCGCCGTTGGTCGCCGTGCCGGCGTCGCTCGCAGCGTCGGCGTTCGACGCCGTGTCGTCGTCGTCGGTGAGGACGTTGCACTCGCTGGCGAACTCGGCCGGCGGGATGGCGAAGGCGAGGGCGAGGAACTCGTGCAGGAAGGCGTCGACCTTGGGCTTGTCGGCGAACGAGACGGTGTAGGCGCGGTCCATGTACGACAGGATGAGCTTGGCGGCATCGAAGAAGGCGGCGCGGTCGTTGACGGGAAAGGCGAGCTGATGGTTGGGCGGCTTGGGGTGCGAGGGCGAGCCGTACTCGCGCTGGTTCTGCTCGCGCTTGAGCGACTCGATCTCGGACACGAGCGCCTTGGTGTTGAGGAAGCGCTTGTCGTTGGCCTTGATCGCGATAGCCTGGTGGTCGAGCGCCTTGAGGAAATTCTTGGCGTCCTGCGAGCGAGACGAAGACGGACGAGGGGCGGGTCGACGGTGCGACGTCAGCCGACGTACTCGTAGAGCGCACAGAGCTCTTCGTCTAGAGGAAGAAGGAGGAGAGAGAGGGACGGACCGACTCGCGCCACGTCCGGTTCCACTCGCGCAGGGCGCGCTTCCACTCCTCGTCCTTCTGCTTGAGGCGCGCGAGCACGATCGGGACGGCGACGCACGGGTTCTCGTGCAGCGCCTGGATGACCTCGAGCCCTTGCTCCTTGCCGTAGACCTTCTTGAGGACGCGCTGGTAGATGCTCTTGCTCTGGTTGCCGAGGCCGGCCTTGAGGCGGAACGTCTCGCGCTCCGAGCGCTCCATGAGGGCGATCCGGGTCGCGATCGGCTCGAGGAGGGCGATCGTGCGCAGGTTGGCCTCGATGTAGTAGTCGTACTCGTGGCGCTCCTCCTCGGAGCGGTGCAGCGCCTCCTCGTACGGGTTCTTGCGCTGCGCGACGAAGCCCTCGTCGGACGCCCAGGACGGCTGCGAGACTGCGAGGGGATGGTACTTCGAGTCAGTGAGCTGCTCGCGACGAAGTGAGCAGGCTGCGCGACAGAGAAACGGCGCGACGCACCCCACTCGTCGTTGAGGACCTCCCAGCACAGCGCGTCGCGGCCCGAGCAGTTGAGGCTGATCTCGCTCGTCGGCAAGCGCCTGTAGCTCGGGCCGTACGTCTCCCAGCCCTTGCCGGCGTCGCCGTGCGCCTTGCGCCACCTCGGGCCGTCGAGGCGCGGCACGTTCTCGACGACGCGGCGCCCGAGCGAGTCGAGCTCGACGCGCTTGCCCGGGTCGCCGAGGACGCCGTCCTTCGTGACCGGGTCGGGCTGGACCCAGCCGACCATGTCGCGGAACTCGAGCCACAGGGCCTCGTCCTGGTGGAGGAACATCCACGCGCGCGCGACGAGCGCCGTGAGGTCGATGAGGTCCTGCGAGTACAGGTTGACGAGCTTGAGGAACTCGTGGTAGGTCGGCTGGTCCTTGCAGTGCGCCTTGACGCGCTGGAAGAAGGCGACGTCGGGCGCCGACGCGACGGGCTTGGGCGCGAGGAGCGGCTGCGGCGGCGGGGCAGGCATGGGCGGCTCGTACGCGTAGACGGGCGCAGCCGAGGCTGGAGGGGCGGCCGAGACGGCGCCGGCGCCGTACGGTCCCGCCGCCGCCGCCGAGGGCGGGACGCCGCCGTAGTAGTACGCGGCCTGGGCCTGGGCCTGCGCTTGCGCCTGCGCCTGCGCATGCGCGCTGTGCACGTGCGCATGGCCGTGCGCGTGTGCGTGCCCGAACGCCTGCGGGTCGGGCGACTCGGAGTGGTAGACCGAGTGGCCGGGCTCGACCGACCCTGCGCCCTTGCGCCCGCCGGGCCCGCCGATGAGGGGCGACGCGTCGGCCTTGCGCTTGCCCTTGCCGCGCCCGGCGATGCCCGAAGGCTCCGGCTTGCCCGCCGTCGAGCCCGCCGACGTCTTGACGCGCTTGGCCGGCTCCTTGACGCCGCCGGGTGCGACGCTCGGGGCGGTGCGCTTACCTGCGGCAGGGCCTCGTGCGGCGACAGGTGCGGGTGCTGCTGCGGCGGCGGCGGCGGCGTCGCCCGACGTGTCGGGGAGGAACTGCTTGAACTCGTCGAGCAGGTCGGGCGCCGTGTGGAAGAGGGTCGTGACTTGCGCGTAGACCTGCAGGAGGGGTCGAGAGGGAGTCAGGAGCGACTCTCGTGACGTTCGAGAGGGTGGAGAGGAAGAGAGAGGACCTCGGCGGGTCGCACGCACATCTTGAATCGCTCGGCCCTCCTTCTGGTACGTCTGGAGGATCTCGAGGAAGGCCTTGTACGTCTCGGGCTCGCGCGCGAACCGGTTCTTGATCTTGTTGACGTAGTTGATGGCGTGGTTGAATTCCATCGGCGGGCGCGCCTGGGCCGCCTGGGCCTGCGCATCGGGCGAGGCGGCGGCGGCGGCAGGAGGTGCGGCCGGGGGCGCGGCGGGAGGAGCGGCGGCCGACGACGCCGAGGCCATCTGGCTCGAGAGTACCGAGGCGGCGCCCGGAGTGGTGGCGACGGCCGGCTGCTGCTGGGTCGCCGCGACGGCGGCGGGCGGGAGCGACTGGAGGTGGAGCTGGTCCTGCTTGGGCTTGACGTCGGCTGCGCCTGCCGGTGCGGCGGCGCCGGCCGCGGGAGGAGGTGCGGCCGACGCCGGCGACGGGGCGGTCGAGGCGGCGGCGGCGGCGTGCTTGTCGGCCTGGTCGCCCGTGAGCTGCGTGCGGGTCGTCATGCCCATCGGGGTCGTGACGGTGATGGTGGTGCCCGAGGCATCGCCGGTCGACGAGCTGGATGCGACGGTGCACTCGATGCGGTAGCCGGGCGGGAGGAACGTGTTGAAGCCCTGGATCAGGGCCGGGTGGCCGCGGAACAAGGTCGACACGCGGTCGATCACGCCCGGCGTGTCGATGCCCTGCGACTTGAAGTCCTTCATGATCCTGTTGCAGTGCAGCACAGAGTCAGCTCGGTGGAGAGAGAGCCGCTGTCGACGCAGGCGGAGGCGAGCGCACGTCAAGAAGCGATCGTAGACTGCGAGCGAGAGGAGGAGAGGGGGGGAGGGAGCGAGGGTCAGCGGGGCGTGCGGCGAGGGCTGGGGAGAGTGAGCGCACCTTCAGTCTGGTCGGCGAAGGTCATCTTGACGCGGTCGAGATAGCTGCGGGGGCAGTGCGGCGGGTTAGCTGGCTGCCGAGGAGGAGGAGGGGGACCGGGGAGGCGAGCGGGCGCAGGAGACGGGAGGGGACGCACGTGAGGGCATCGCGGACGTTGAGATTGGTCTTGTGGGCCTCCATGGCCACAGCGCGCACTCGCAGGAGGCCGGGAGCGAGGAGCGGGCGAGGTGCGGAGGGAGAGGTGGTCGGTCGGCCGCGCCTTCCCCGGGGTCAACCAAAAAGGTAATCGCCCGGCTTGTAATCGCGCCCTTACCTCGGCGCGCCTCGCTCGTCGACCGCAGCTGGCTGGCTGGCCCTTGGCCTCTCCTCCTCCTCCAGTGGTCCACCGTGGCTTCCGTCAGGACTCTACTGCGCTCCTCCACTCGGTCAATCTCTACCATGAGCTCGCCTTACTCTGTCCGTGCGTCCAGTCCCCGCTCGCCTCGCTCTGACCGCCTGGACGAGGACGACCCGCTCACCCGCTCCTACCCACTCGTCCTCGCCTCGCTCCCACAGGCCAGATCGGCGCGGCCAACACCCTCGGTGCGTCTCTGCTCCCTCTCGCTACTCGGTCGAGCCGTCAGCAGCGTCCCCCCCTCGCCGCGAGACGGCGCGCGGAGGACCGTTGCCTGACGTGCTCGACCTTCCCACCCCGCGCACAACGTCCCGCTCACGCTCTCCCTCGCTCTGCAGAGTACCGCGCCTTCCTCGAGAAGGATGGCAAGGTCATCTCGCCGTTCCACGACATCCCGCTCTTCGCCAACGAGGAGAAGACGGTCCTCAACATGGTTGTCGAGATCCCGCGCTGGTCCAACGCCAAGCTCGAGATCTCTAAGGAGGAGCAGTTCAACCCGATCCTCCAGGACACCAAGAAGGGCAAGCTCCGCTTCGTGCGCAACTGCTTCCCGCACAAGGGCTACATCTGGAACTACGGGTCCGTCCTCCTTCTCGCTCTCTCGCTCCCCTCTCGCTCCATCTTGGTCGAGCCGTCGAGCTGACTCTTGCTTGCACCTCGTCCTCCTCCCTCGCAGTGCCTTCCCCCAGACGTGGGAGGACCCGTCGCACCAGCACGCCGAGACCAAGGCCAACGGCGACGACGACCCTCTCGACGTGTGCGAGATTGGCGAGACCATCGGCTACGTCGGCCAGGTCAAGCAGGTCAAGGTGCTCGGCGTCATGGCCCTCCTCGACGAGGGCGAGACCGACTGGAAGGTCCTCGTCATCGACGTCAACGACCCGCTCGCCGCCAAGCTGAACGACATCGAGGACGTCGAGCGTCACATGCCGGGCCTTGTTCGCGTGCGTCCCCCCTTCTTCACTCCTCGGTGTCATAGCGACGTCCCGCAGTTGGGCAGAGGTCGAGAGAGGCCGGCGCGAGGCCGGTCGGAGCGAGGATGGCCGCTGACCTTCGCACCTCCGTTCCTCCCCTCCTCGTCTCTCCTCCCTCTCCTGCACCCTCGCACTGCATCTACAGGCTACCGTACGTCTATTCCTGTGCTCTGGATGGGTCGCGCGAGGCGAGGAAGGCAGTTCATGGCCGACGCTGACCCTTTGCCTCCCCTTCGCCTCCTCCTCACCCTCTCCACCTCTCCTCGTCTACCTGCGGTCGCCAATTGAAGAACGAGTGGTTTAGGATCTACAAGGCGCGTCTGCGCTCGTCGCAACGAGCTAGGTCTCGTCGTCGTAGCGCGAAAACTGACCCCTCGCGTGCCGACCTTCTCAACCTGCCCCTCCTCGCCCTCGCCCTCGCTCTTCGCCGCCCGCAGATCCCCGACGGCAAGCCCGAGAACACGTTCGCGTTCTCTGGCGAGGCCAAGAACCGCAAGTACGCGACCGAGGTCGTGCACGAGTGCCACGAGGCGTGGCGCAAGCTCATCTCGGGCGAGGCCAACAAGGGCAAGATCGACCTGTGCGTCGCTCTTCGCCCTCTCGCTCTACACCACCCTGAGCTCCCTCGCTGACGAGTCACAACGCCCGCAGGTCGAACACGACGCAGCAGGGCACCCCGGCCTTCACCGCCTCGGCCGACTCGGTCCCCGCCGACTCGCGCCAGGCCGCCGCGCCCATCGACGCCTCGATCGACAAGACCTTCTTCATCTCGGGCCACGTACGTCTCCCCTGGCTCTCTCCCCGTCGTCGTCGCCGCCCCGGACTGATGGCGAGCATCCGCAGGCCGTCTGAACCCTTCTCGCCGACTCTCTGTTCGTCAAGCAGCGCGCCGCTCTCTGAGCTGTCCCTCTTCCTTATCGTAGTCGGTCTCTCTCGGAGCGTGTGTAGCAGCGAGAAAAAGGTTGTGAAAGATGAGTTCGTCGAGCTTCAGCTACCCGGACCGTCTCCCTCGCGCTCTCGCCGCTGCCCCGCTCGTCCCTGCGCCACTCGACCCTGTGCTCATAGAAGAGAGAGGCCGCACACGCCGCGCCGTCCTCGGCGATACGCTCACCGGCGTGTCGTCGCCCTCGCCCTCGCCGCCCGCTCGTGCGCTCGCACCCCTCGGGCCCGGCCGGCTCTCTTCCGCCGCCGTGCCGCTCCCGCTCCCGCTCCCGGTCGCCGAGCCACCTTCGTCGTCCTCGGATGACGCCGAGGCGGGCGCAGGAGCATCGGCGTCGGCGGGGAGGTCGGCGTGCGGCGGAGAGGGCGACGCGCCCCACCCGGCTGCGGCGAGCTTGGCGAGCGAGCGCGTGATGGCTGCGACGAGCGGGTCCGAGGACGGTACTTGCTGCTGTTGCTGCTGCTCCTGCTGTGCTGTCGGCGGCGACGAGGCTGCTGCTGCTGCTGCTGCTGCGACCGAAGCCGACGACGACGACGACGACGACCTCGAGGCGCCGTACCCGCTCGCCGGCGCCGGTAGCGCAACGCGCAGGTGCAGGAGGTCGTCGACGTCGATGCCTTGCGGCAGCGCCGCCTCGCTCGGCGCAGGCGACGGCGCGAACGTCGCCGAGCTCGACCCGGTGCCCGCGCCGGACCCGCTCCTCGCGCCGCTCGGCGCACTCGCTGCGACGGCGCCGCCTCCTCGGCCCGACGTGCGCGACGTCGGCGGCGCAAAGTGCGTCGCGACGAGCCCGGACAGGCTGTTGCGCCGCGCCGCCGCGCGGTGGTGGTGGTGGTGGTGCGGGCTGCCGACCGTGAGCGCCGCGGCGGGACCGACGGCTGGGCCTGCGCCGCCTGGACCGAGTGCGACGGATCCGAGGCTCGAGACGTACGACGCCGGCGAGAAGGCGGCGGCCGTCGCCGGGGTCGGCGCTGGCGCGCGGTTGGCCGGGAACGACGACGACGGGGTCGTCGCCGTCGTGTTGACGCTCGACGCGCCCGACGCGGCGCTGTACCGCGAGTTGGCGCTGAAGGGGAACGCCATGCTCGAGAGGCGCGCGGCACCCGCGGATGTGCCCGGCGGCGAGATGGATGGGGCGGCGCCCGGGATCCGGATCGAGCTCGTCGCCGCCGACGCGCCGTGCGCCCAGTCCGACACGGCGGCGCCGCGCGAAGTCGAGCGCGTGCGGGCGCCGAGGCCCGGTCGAGCCTGCGACGCGTCGCTCAGGTCGAGCTCCTCGAGCTCGTCGATCGAGATGCCGCACCGGCGGCGCAGCTCGGCGAGCTCGCGCTGGTAGTAGGCGTTGACGCGCTCGCTGTTGGCGAGGCGGACCCGGAGCGTCTCGTTCTCGCGCAGGGCCTGGAGGACGTCGGGCGAGAGGTCGGGCGGAGGGAGGTCGGGCGAGAGCTGGGTCGAGGGGGACGAGGGGAAGGACGTCGTCGACGAGGTCGAGGCCGAGGTCGACAAGGAGGAGGAAGGCGAGAGCTTGGACGAGCTGCTGCCGTGGTGGCGGTGGCGGTGCGACGAGCTGCCGCGGTGGCCCGAGTACGAGCGCGGGCGCTGCTGCTCCGAGGCGAGGAGAGCGAGGCGGAGGCGGAGGGCGATGGCGTCGGCCTGGCCCTCGACGGCCCGTTCGAGAGCGTCCTTCTCTTGCTGGAGCTGCGTTGACGAGGGGCAAGGGTGGTGAGCTCGAGTCGGCGAGAGCGAGGTCGAGGGGAGGAAGTGGGGACGGACCTGGGTGAGGCGGCTCGTGAGCTGGGTGACGAGGTTGCCCTCGTTCTGGTCGTGCGCTGGCAGAGCCATGTCTTGCAGTCGCCTACGTCTGCGCCGAGCGCGCTCGGCACAGTCCTGCAGACAGGGCGAAGGGAGGGTCAGCCGGGCGATGACGATGAGGGAGGGGCGCCGGCTCAGGGGAAGGGGACGCACGGTCGAGACGAGGGGCGCGTTCGGGTCTTGAGGAGATGCTGGCTGGATGGAGCTGGCGCACGACGGCTGGCTGAGGCTGTGAGGCGGGTGGGCGAGGCGAACTGATGAGGACGCGGGGTAGGGGGTGGGCCGTGGGGGGACGACGAGCTGGACCGGGCGAGTGCGGTGGCTCGGGTGGCTCGTGTAGCTGAGCCTGGTGTGCGCTGCTCGTATTTCGAGTGCGAGGATGGAGCGAGAGCGAGGCGGGCCGGCTCCCCCACCTCCGAGTCGTCCGCACCTCGCTCTTGGCTCCTCGCACGCTCGCTCACCGCACCTTGCTGAGCAGTGCAGCGCCCAGACCTACTCTACTGCGCTTAAGCACCACCCACACGGACCGGCACCCCCTCCTCGCCATGCCTCACCTCGTCGACCCTCCGCCGCCCGCGTCCCTCCCGCTCATCGACTTATCGCCCTTCCTCTTGCCCACGCCCGACCCCGCCGCCCGCCGCAACACGGCCCTCAAGCTTCACTCGGCCTGCCTCGACTACGGCTTCTTCTACTGCGCCGGCCTCGACTCGGTCGTCTCGCCGGACGACATGCGCCAGGCCCTCGACGTCGCCCGCGCCTTCTTCAACACACCCGACGACGACAAGCTCAAGCTCCGCATCAAGCCAGGAGACGGCGCGAGGGGTCCGTCCCCTGTCCCCCTTGCCCCAAGTCCAGCCTTGCACGCTCTGACCTCGCCCGCTCCTCCAGGCTACCAGCGCATCGGCGAGAACGTCACGCAGTACAAGAAGGACTGGCACGGTGCGTCGCTCTCTCTTCTCTCTCGTTCTCCCTACGAACGGCTGGGTGACGACGAGCTGTTGCAACAGAGGGGTGGGACGCCTACAAGCCGCTCCCGCCGTCGCTCGAGGACCCCTCCAAGCTCCTCCACGGGCCCAACCAGTGGCCAAGCGAGCCCGCCTCGTTCCGTCCCGTCCTCGAGCGATGGGTCGACAAGATGCACACGATCGGCCACGCCCTCATGGAGGCGACGGCCATGGCGCTCGGCATCGACGTCGACGCCGACGACGAGTCGGGCGAGTGGGCGCTCATGAAGCGCTGGGTCGCCGATCCGTTCTGGGTCATGCGCTGCATCGGGTACCCGCCGCTGCCGGCCGACGCAGAGGGCGTCTCGTGCGGCGCGCACAAAGGTCTGTGCGCGCCTCCTCCTCCTCCTCCTCCTCGCTTTCGACCGCTCTCTCTTGCTTACGAAGCACGATCTGACATGCCCGACCCACTTCATACGCACGCAGACTACGGCAACTTTACGCTCCTGCACGCCGACTCGACGCCGGGCGCCCTCCAGGTCTTCCTCGCGTCGCCCTCGGGCCCGGACTCGACCTCGACCGGCGAGCGCGGCACGTGGATCGATGCCAACCCGGTCACGGGCGCGTTCGTCGTCAACGTCGGCGAGATGGTCGAGGTGTACACGGCGGGGCTGTACAAGGCGACGCTGCACCGCGTCGTGCACAAGAGCGAGACGTACCGCGTCTCGATCCCGTTCTTCTTCGAGCCGACGCTCGACGCCCTCATCGAGGTGCGCCCTGCATCTTCTTCTCCTCTCTCCAGCCTCGACCTGTTCCCTTCGAGCGAATGCTGACAAGCCCTTCTTCCTCCTCCTCGCGCAGCCTCTCCCCTCCGCCGTCCGTCTCCGCCAAGAGCTCCTCGGCTCCTCGACCGCCCCAAGCGTCAAGCCCATCATCTACGGCGACTTCTTGCGCTCCAAGGTGTCGAACAATTTCTCCCTGGAGGACAAGCCACAGTCGTAGCGCTCTGGAGCCTCGAAAGCATCCGTCCCTCTCTCCTTTTCGTCGTCGAGCGTGCGAGCGAGCGAGCGAGAGCCTCGGGACGATACGTGAGAAGAGTAAGAGCACCGCACTGCATTTATAGTCCGACTACTCAGCGCGACGACGGCTGCACGAGAGCGAGAGAGAGAGCGAAGTGACAGCGCTCCCTCGTCTTCCTCACCCGCCGCCACAGCCTCACCGCGTCACGAACAGCCTGTACACCTCCTCTCCCTCCCTCAGCGCCCGCACCGACCCATCCTCCAGCCCGGCGCCCTCGCCTGCCGCCCCTGCCGGCCCCACGACAAACTCGAGCGTGCTGAGCCCAGCTCTCGGCTCGACGAGCGCATACCGCTTCGTGCCTGCCCGGCTCGCCTCGCCATCGACGGCGACGTCGAGGTCGACCGCGCCGTCGGCGCGAGCCGGCGCAGGCGGCAGCTCGGCGGCCTCCTCGACGAGCGAGACGAGCGCGGCGGGCCGGGTCCGTGCGGCGACGATGCGCGCGGCGCCTGCTCCTGCTGCGCCGCCGTTTGCCGCTGCGCGCCCTTTGCCCTTCGAGGCTGGCCTGGACGCCGAAGAGGAGTTCGCGCCGGCGAGCACGGGCGAGATCTCGACGCGGTGCGTGTCGCTCGGGACGGCGAGCGCGTGCTGCCGCGCGAGGCTCATGTCGAGCGTAAACGTCGCGCCGCTCGGGACGCAGCGCACCTCGAAGCGCGAGAGGAGCGGCGCGCTCGAGCCGACTGCGGCGAAGCGGGCGACGAGGCGAGGGTGGAAGGTTGTCGGGGCGGAGGCGGCGTCGGGCGCAGTCGGTGCGGCGTGGAGGGGCCGGCCGCTGAGGTTCATGGTAGGCGACGACGAGCCGTTGAGGAGGGTGCCGATGGAGGGCGACGCGAGGGGGCCGGCGCCTGGGACGGGCGCGGGGAAGGTCGAGTTGAGGAGAGCGGCGCCCGCTGAGCCGAGGCCGAGGAGCGGGTTCTCCGGCAGCGCGAGCGTCGCGGCGAGTGCGGGCGAGCCACCGGGGAGCGCGTACGGGTCGCCGATCGGGATGTCCTCCGACTTGGGCTGGACGACGCCTGCGAACGGCTGCTGCTGCTGCGCGGCGGGCGCGACCGAGCCGTGCCGGCTCGCCTCGTCCTCCGACGCGTCCTCGTCCTCGTACCCACCGGCCTCGGACCCGGCACCATCCTCGCCGGCGACGAAGGTCGAGCTCTGGCGCCCGCTGCGAGGGCCGGTCGCCTTTGCCGGCTCGCCGACGCTGATGTCGGGCTCTTGCCGCCGCTTGTGCGACTTTTTGGGCGGCACGTACTCGGGCGGCTCCTCCTGCATGATGTCGCCGAAGTGCTTCTGCAGGAGTGAAGAGGCGGCGAGTCAGCCGGGAGGGGAGCGAGAGGAGGAAGCGAGCGAGCGAGCGAGAGGGGACGCACCTTGAGCACCATCGCGTCCTTCCAGATGCGGCTCGAGTCCTCGTTGTAGAACATGGCGTTCTCGAAGATGGTCATGACGTCCTGGTAGAACGGCTCGACGGCCTTGTAGTGGTTCTTCTGGACGCGCGCGCGCACCGTCTCGAACGCCATGGGCTCGGCGATGAGCTGGTAGTAGTCGGGCCACAGGCCGCGGTCGGGCAGGACGTGGAAGTTCTCGGCATAGTTGCGGCCGCTGCGAGGAGGGGCATGGGGGCGTCAGCTCGAGTCGCTCGGCGCGAGCAGGACGGAGTGAGAGAGGGCGACGGACTTGGCGTCCTCGAGCGCGGTCACCTCGTCGAGCTTGCCGTTGAGCCATGGCCTGAGCGTCGCCGCCTTACCGCCTGCAGCGGCGCCGCCCGCCTCTGCACCGCCGCCTCGACCGCCGCCCGACTGCCGAGCTCGCGGCGGCGCAGGTGGTTGAGGCGCCTCCTCGTGCTCGTCGTGCTCTTCTGGAGGGGGCGCCTCGCCCGTCATGACGGCGTACGTGTCCTTGAGCAGTTTCTGTGTGGATACAAGCGAGTCAGCGTGAGATCGCACAGGCGAAGGAGCGAGGGAGCGAGGAGAGGCAGACGCACGTGCTGCTTCTTGGCGTCGAGGAAGATCTGGGACCCGGGCGCGTTGTACCGCTTGGCGTTGACGTAGATCTGGTTGATGTCGGTGCGCAGGTCGGACAGGCAGGCGTACTGGCCTGTGTCGAGGGGAAGAGGGTGGGTCAGTGCACGCTCGTCGAGTCGAGCGATGGCAGTGAAGAAAGGGACGTACGAGCTTCGAGCTTGGCCTTGATCTCGGTGAACGAGATGGGCTTCTTGATCATCTTGTAGTAGTCGGGGTAGTCGTCGCGGCTCGGCAGCTCGGAGAAGGCGTAGTAAAGCGGACGTTCGGGGCTGTCGCGCGGTCACAGAGTCAGCCTCGCGGTCCGCCTGCGCATCGTCCCGGCGTCGCTGGCGCCAAGTCGACGACGTGAAGACTCGCTGCTGGTAGGTGCGACGAGCCACACGAGTGCTGGCGGTGACGACGAGGGAGGGAGGAAGAGGAGGAAGGGGCGCGACTCACTCGCTCGAGTCCGTCTGCGCGACCAAGCGCTCGTACAGCTGAGTGCCCTGCTCCTTGACGCGCTCAAAGCCCTCGGGGTCGGTCGCCGGGATCGTGGCCGGGTTGGGCGACCCGGAGCGGCCGCCGTGTCGGGTCGAGGGCCCGCCGAGCTGCAGACGGGTGCGAGGGAGGAGAGCGTCAGCTGCTGTTCTGTGCGCTCGGCCCTCGAGGCTGGCTGCTGAGGTCTGTGGATGCGCGTGGACCTCGGCGGGCGGTGCAGCTGTCGCTGTGCGGAGCCGACCCCTCGCTCCTCCCTCGTCCTCCTCGAGCTGCCGGCCTGGTGCGCCTGGACGAGCCATCGATGGCTTGGACGAAGCAGAGGGAGCGCAGGACCGACCTCGACGCCCATGTGCTTGCGTTTGCGCGGCGCGTCGATGATCAGCGAGGTGTCGACGCCAGCGCGCACCCGGCGTTTGCGCGACGAGCCGGGCGGGGGCGAGCCTGCAGTGTCGGCCATGGTGCTGCGGCACGTGCTGGAAGCGTGTCGAGGGCGAAGGGAGAGAGCGAGCCGGTCGGGGCAAACAGTCGGAGGCGAGGCGGCGGAGGAGGCGAGCGGCCGGCGGAGCGCAACTCGAGCTGGCTTCTCTCGGCCTCGAGAGCCTCTGTTGGCGCGCACGTCTCAGCGAAGAGTAGGAGAGGATTACAGGCGAGATGCTACGCTAGGGGAAGAGGCGAGCGGGGAGTGAGGAAAGGGGTATCCAACGCGGAGACAAGAGGGGCGGGCGAGAGCAACGGGGGGAAGGGGACGCAGCCGAAGCTCGCCAAGAAGGACAGCGGGGTAGACAGGGAGAGAGCGAATAGGGGTATGTGCTGAGGGGGACAGGGGTTGCCGTGGAGGAGGAAGGGAGACGAGACGAGAGGAGGGACGAGCGCCGTCGTCGGCGAAGAGAGGCGCGCTCAGAGGATGACGCAGCCACAGCACCCTGCGCTGCTCTCCTCCTCCTGCTTGAACTGCGCCGGCTGCGCTGCTGCTGCGCCAGGCCGACCTGCTGCTTGCTCCTGCGAGTCGTGGGGAGCGAGGGCAAGATCAGCAGCGAGCTCGAGGGAGAGAGAGCTCGACGAGGGCAAGCGCACCTTGTTGTACTGCCGGATCTCGCGCACGAGGTTGAAGAAGGCCTCGTCGACGTTCAACCGCTGCTTGGCCGAAGTCTCGATGAAGCGGCAGCCAAAGTGCTTGGCGAGGTCCCGCCCCTCGTGCGTGCCGACCTGTCGCTCGTACTCGAGGTCGGCCTTGTTCGCGACGACGATCACAGGGAAGTAGTCCTTGTCCTTGACGCCTGCGGGACCGGTTCAGGGTCAGCTCGAGGCACAGCGGTCGAGGAAGGTGCGATGAGACGAGACGACGCACGGAGGATCTGCTGGTGGAAGGTGCCGATCTCGTCGAACGAGTTGCGCGAGGTGATCGAGTAGACGAGCAGGAAGCCCTCGCCCGTCCGCATGTACTGCTCGCGCATCGCCCTGTGTCGTGCGCGCCTCGTCAGCAAGCTGCGCGCGCCTGATCAGACAGGAAGGAGGGTTCGGACGCACGAGTACTCCTCCTGACCGGCCGTGTCGAGCACATCCAGCAGGGCCACCTCCTCGTCGATCATGCACTGCTTGCGGTACGAGTCCCTGCGCGCGAGAGAGCAGCGTCAGCGAGTGAGCCAGGCTCACGCCGGCCGGAGCGGCGCGAGAGCCGCTTGGACGAGGGACGAGGGCGCACTCCTGCGAGGTGCGAGGGTAACGAGGTCAGCGTGACGTTCTCGATTGTAGGAGCTGCTCATCTGCCAACGCGAGCCCTGCACAGCTCTGGCCGCCTCTTACTGCCGCCGTCGGCCCCGTTCTTCTCCCTCAACACCTGGCCCGACGACGATGCCGCCACGATCGCTCGCCGCCGTCGCCCGAACTGACGAGTCGTGCGAGCTGCAAGCGCTCCTGTACAGAAGAGAGAGAGGGAGAGAGATGGGGACGAACAATGGTGGGGTCGTATCTGGAGACGAGGCGAGGTGCGAGGACAGGGTCAGCTCGTGCAGCACAACTGGACGGCGACGAGGACGAGGAGAGAGCAGACGCACTCGTCGACAAAGTGGCTCTGGATGAACTGGATCGTGAGGGCACTCTTGCCCACACCGCCTCCGCCGACGACGACGAGCTTGTACTCGCGCAGGAACTGGGCCTGCGTGCAAGGAGGGATCGGCTAGTCAGTCTCGTGAGCAGAGTGACTGTGTCCTGAGCATGGTGCCTGCCCCTCGTCCAGGCGATGAGGCGGTGCCGGTCCTCATTCAGCGACCGCCGGGCTGGTGCCCAGACGAGGAGGAGAGGGACGGGTCGCGCGGATCAAGGGGGCGACAGGGCGCCGGGCGCACCTTGGACATGGTGCTGCTGGCTGTGCTGCTGAGTAGAGCTGGCCGGGTGACGAGAAGCGCGAGACGACGGACCGAGAGGAGGAGCCGCTCGCCGCCTCGTCCGGCGCCTCGCCCGCCCGCCTCGACGAGGACGAGAAGACGGGCCCGGCCTCGTCGCCCGCTCCGCCTCGCTACCAACTTAGCCTCTTCCGGCAAGTGCACCCTCTCTCTCGTGCTTCCCGCACCGACGGAACATCAAGCGCGCGTCGCCTGGCCAGCTCGCCCTCTCCTCCTCCTCCTCCTCCTCCTCCCTCGTCCCTCCAGATCGGCGCACGCTCGTGTGCGAGGCGCTCTCTCGCTGCACTCCTTGCTTCGCTTGCTCTACGTACGAGGAAGCTAGGCCTGTGGCCTGCGAGTGCACGGCAGGACGTGCGCACGAAGACGCAGCTGCGAGCTGCGCTCGTCTCGTTCCGGCAGCGGCCTCGCAGTCTATGCCCGCTCGTCGCTGTACGAGGACAAGGGTTGCTCACGCCACCGGACCCGCATACTCGCTGAGCTGTGGCTCTCGCGGAACAGCTGTTTGTTGAGGGCGGTCGCGCTTCTCGGCGAGTCGGCTCTTGCGCCTTCCTGCTCGTCGACAAGGATGCCTGCCGCGCGCGGACTGCTTTTCGACCAGCGACGAGTATCTCGCTGCTGCTGCTCCCCGACTCGGCAACATCCGAGTCGAGCTGCCGAGCAGCGTCAACACCTCGTCCGGCCCGTCGTCCTGGATTCTGCTCGCCGCTCAGCGCGGCCTCTTCTGCACACCGGCGCGCCTCGTGCTCCGATGACCGAGGTGCTCGCGGCCCAGCTTGTCGAAGCCCAACTCGGCCGCACTCAGGCCGCTCAGCTGAGCGAGAATGGCGAGCTGCCGCGCGCGCTTTGACCTCGCCTTCCAGCTCGACGACGAACCGCAGCTGGCATGCCCTGCGAGCGTTGTCCAACAGCTCACGCCCATCTCTCGAAGCTAGAGAGATTGCGGAGCTCTGTCGTGCACACCTTGATAGACACTGCGCGAGCGAGCGAGGACCACCTGGTCGACGAGCACTTCACCTCTCGAGACGAGCGGCCGCAGCAGCTGCGCAAGTGTGTTCTGATCGAGGCGAGATGAGCGTGCCGTTGCCCTCTGGAGCTGCCCCGCCGCAAGCGCGAAAATGCTCGCCGAGCCCTGAGGCCTGCACCGCCGCCGTTTGGCGATGATGCGCACGATCGACGCTCGCCTTCCCGACCAAAACACCCACTCGCTGGTCTCGCTCCCTCCTGCCACCGCCTCTCACCGACTTCAGCACACCCACCTTCAGCACCAGCACACACAGCATGTCCGCCCTCACCCAGAACGCCGTCCCCCAGCCCGGTGTCGCCTCGACCGAGCACGCCGCCGCCCCGGGCACCGTCCCGGCTCGCGAGCCCCTCGCTACCACGACCAACGGCCCTGCTGCCACCCACGAGGCCGACCCCAAGGTCGTCAAGCAGGCCGAGAAGGAGCACAAGAAGTGCGTCCTTCTCTCGCCCCCTCCTCTTCCTCAACTTGAATGCCATCAACGCGCTAACACTTCTAACACTCACTCTAACACCCACTCAGACTCGAGAAGACGCTCAAGAAGGAGGAGAAGCGCGAGGAGTCCGAGGTCAAGCACGTCACCAAGGCGACGCAGAAGCAGGCCAAGGACGAGCAGAAGGCGGCCAAGGTGCGTCCCTCTCCCTGCTCGACCACGCGCGTCGCTCTCTCGGGTCGACGACGCTCCCTGCGTGTCCGACAGCTCGGCCTACGGTACACAGGCTGACTCTTGCCGTTGCTGCGCAACAGGCTCAAGCCAAGGCCCGCAAGCAGGTCGACAAGCTCACGAGCAAGGAGTGCGTCGCCATTTCCACTCGACGCCTGCCAAATGGGAGTCAGCTGACGAGTTATCGGGCCTCGTGCGCAGGATGAAGTACGCAAAGGGCCTCACGCGCGCGCAGGAGAAGCACAACAAGTCCGTCGCCGCGCTCAACAAGGCCAAGCAGGATCTCGAGCTTCACACGCAGGAGCACAACCGCCTCGTGCAGGAACGCCAGCCCCGCGTCAACCAGCTCGAGCAGGTCAAGGCCGAGAAGGCGCAGCACGACGTGCGTCCTCCTTCCGTCCGACTCCCCGTCTCCTCGCCGGCGAGAGCTGACCCTTCCCTCCTCCCGTCGCGCACAGGCCGCTCGCCAGGCTCGCCTTTCTGCCGACGAGGCCCGCATCCCGGCTCACTGAGCGCGCCCCTTCGTCAACAGCCCGGCACCGTCGGTCTTCCTCTGCATACCTCGCCTCACGACCCTCTCGTCCAACTACCCTTAGTCGCTCGCCCCTAATCTTCTTCCTGCGTCGCGTAGCTAGCTCATCATTGTGTCGAACAGCCAATGTATCTGTTTGCGAGTCTGTCTGCAGCGTTTTCGCCGCTGGAGAGCGCGCTCGACCGGAAAGTGATGAGACACCGCGGCGCGAGCCCAAGTTGGGAGCGACCACCTCGCTCCTCCCTGCTCCTCATCACCTCGGCCTGGTAGCCCGCCAGCCCTGTACAACAGCTGTACACACAGCCTCCTACAGCTGGCCTGAGGAGCAGCTCTCGCCCGCCGTCGCGCACCACCTGCGCACCCCGCACCTCGTCGACCCGCCTCCCCGGCCGCCCACTCGCAGCTTGCACCTCTTCGACCTCGTCCAGCCATGTCGTCCTACTTCAACAAGACTTGTCCAGCCGAGAACGCGGCCGCGGTCGACCAGGCGTCCTTCTTCGACGGCAGGTGGTGCGTCCCTCTGCTCCTCTCGTCGCCGCGGCTCGCTTCGCAGCTGCTGCGCGGCGTCTCGAGCCTGCCCCTCCCTGGAGCTGACAGCTCTGGACTTCCTGCAGGGATGCGCACGAGATCGGCTGGATCATCGCCGGCGTCACGACCATCGTCTCGACCATCATCACGCTCACGACCGTGTGGCTCCACGCGCGCAACTACTACAAGCCCAAGGAGCAGCGCCAAGTACTCCGCATCCTCTTGATGCCTGCCGTCTATGCTAGTGCGTCGATCCCTCCTCGAGCCAGTCAAGCCAGCCCTCTCGAGCTGTGCGGGCGCTCTCGAGCTCTGCGGGCGCTCTCGAGCTCTGCGGGCGCTCTCGAGCTCCGCGGGCGCTCTCGAGCTCTGCGCTGACTCTCTATGCATCGGCGCGCGCAGTCGTATCCTTCTTCTCGTACCGCTACTTCCGGGCATACACCTACTACAGCGTCTCAGTCGTCGCCTACGAGTCGCTCGTTCTCGCCGCCTTCCTCATGCTCCTCCTCCAGTACATCGGCGAGTCGAACGAGGAGCAGCGCAGGGTGCTCAAGGACAAGGAGAAGCGCAAGATCCCATTCCCCTTCTGCTGCGTGCGGTTCCGGCCCTCGAAGCCCTGTGCGTCGGCTTCCTCACCTTCGCCCTTTCGCGCTCGCCCTCGCCCTCAGGCGCTGACTCTTTACCCCGCTCTCCTCGCAGACTTCATTCACGGCCTCAAGTGGTCGGTGCTGCAGTGTGCGTCCACCTCGTCTCGTCCAAAGCCGCACGGTCCCCTTCTCTCGCTCACACATCCCTTTGCCGTCGCAGACTCGCTCCTGCGCCCGCTCATTTCGATCATCGAGATCATCTGCCAGGCCTACGACGTCCTATGCCCGACGCAATACTCGGTCTACTTCGCCGGTGCGTGACGTCCCCCTCTCTTCCCTCTCGAGATCCGCTCTGACCCCTCGAGCTCGTCGCCTCGCAGAGGCCTACTTGGACGCCGTCGACTTCATCTCGATCTCGGTCGCACTGTACGGCCTGATCGTCTTCTATGCGTTGGTCAAGGAGCGTCTCGCCGGGAGGAAGCCGTTGGCCAAGTTCTTGTGCGTCGCCCTCTCCCTCGCGCCTCGCGCACGACGTCCTCTCGAGCTGGCGCTTCCTCGTGGCACTCACTGACACTATGATGCGCCTGCAGGTCCATCAAGATCGTCGTGATGCTCCTGTTCTACCAGTATGTCGCGACCTCCTCTCTCCCTGCCGCTCGGACCCTCCCCTCGTCCGGCCCTTGCTCGACCGTCCCTGATCCACTCTCTCCCTGCAGGAGCTTCGTCTTTTCGGTCCTTCAGTCGCACGGCGTCATCAAGGCCACCGAGGTGCGCCGCCTCTCGCCTTAGTGATCCCCGAGCTCGCCTGCTGACCCTCCTCCTCGTGCAGTTCTGGACGGCGACGAACGTCGCAGACGGCCTCTCGGCTCTCTGCGTCTGCTGCGAGGTGCGTCCTGGACCGCGTCTTGCTGTTCTCGTGTAGCGTGAGTGCGCTCAGGCATGCGTGCTGACCCTCTCCTCCTCCTCGCCCTCCTCCTCCTCGCCCTCCTCCTCCTCGCCGCCCTCCTCGCTTTCATCCTCGCCCTCCTCCTCGCAGATGGTCATCATGAGCGGCGTCTTCGCCTGGGCATTCAGCCACAAGGAGTACCGTCACCTTCGACCCGAAGGAGCAGGTCACACCTCGGTCTTCTGGGCCATCCTCGACTCGCTCAACTACGCCGACTTCCTCCGCGAGGGCTGGCGCGGGCTCAGGTTCCTGTATGATTTTGTTCGCCGCAGGCCCGGCACGCACGCCGGCAAGCGCTCGCGCAAGCTCCTCGCCGAGAAGGGCTTCCCCTCGGAGCAGCCGCACGTCTCGACGCCCGACTACGGCCTCGACTTCGACGCCGCCTTCAGGGGGCTCGAATCGAGCGACGGCTCGCCCGACCTCACCGACCTCGGCCACGAGGGTACGTTCGACCCTTACGAGGCGCACCCGTACGCCATGCCTGGGCACGGGCAAGGCACCGCCGAGCGCCGTCGCTCGATGTCGGGCGAGTTTGACGACGACACGTACGTCGGGCACGGCGTAGCCGGCTACACGACGGCGGGTACCGGTGCGCGACGCAGCATGGATCATCAGGCCATCGAGATGGGCCCGGTGTATCCCTCGGCGCGGAGCGAGTGACGGCTCGACGCTCTCGCTCTCTCTTTCTTCCTCACATCGACAGACACTTGTAGCTCTCCTCGGCCTGAATCGTACTCCATTGCAGCATCCGTGCCGAGAGGCCGACGAGAAAGGAGCTGGACCATGTCCTCGAGGAGGAGAAGGTCGTCCTGCTCGACGCTCTGACCGCTCGAGAGTTACTTACTCCACGATCTGACGGTTCGCACAAGTCATGACGTGACGACTGCTCGGCAATGAGCACCTCACCCTGACCTACTTGCCGAGAGGCCGACGAGAAAGGAGCTGGACCATGTCCTCGAGGAGGAGAAGGTCGTCCTGCTCGACGCTCCGAGATCTTCCTAAGCCCTGCTCCGACGCTGCTCGCTCGAGTGGTATTGCACAGCGTCGTTGCTACAGCTTGCGCTCGTGAAGCACTCCGTGCGACGCTCGCTCGACTCGGCGCGACACGGTCCCTCCTTCGAGCCGGCGGCTCGCGATGGCGCTCGAGGGCTCTACAGGCCCAAGAGAGAGCAGGACTGCAAGCTAGAACGGTAGCGAGCCCATGCCCGCAAGCTGGTGCGGGCGCGAGAGCGGGCAATACAAAGCATCATTAGCACGGATTTGTAATGCCGCGTCGGTTCGAACCCGACTCGGGTCGCGGGCGGGCGGCAAAACGGTTGAAAGGGTGCCAGATTAGGCGCGCCTTCCTATTCCTGATTAGCTTTGCTCGGCCCGCTTCAGACGACGATTGCGCCGCCCACAGCCCTTCGCGCGCCTTGCCTCGTTCAGGGCGCACTCGTTGAGGCCCAGGCAGCGCGCTCGAGAGGAACAGGGCCGTCAGGAAGAGCGCGCGCTCGTCGCCCGCTCGACCCAACTTGAGAAGGCCAAGGAACCGGTCCAGCTCGCGCTCTACAGAACTAACAGGGTTGGG
>Ga0308169_10001974_pt1 | contig 22312 bp, 26 predicted proteins | sample PhyBR1_2_FD_202139 | JGI IMG/M metagenome (GOLD analysis project Ga0308169, IMG submission 202139) | Phyllosphere microbial communities from UC Gill Tract Community Farm, Albany, California, United States - DLSLSB.R1 | ecosystem: Host-associated > Plants > Phyllosphere > Unclassified | place...
ATGCCGCGTTCGCCGAGCGCGGATCAGGCCACGGGTTCGGCCCGTGGGGGCAGCGCGTGAGGGGTCAGCCCGCGGGGGTCTTCTCCCCGCCGCCGGGTGCGGGGCTCGTCGTGCCGACGTGGTCCATGCCGATCACGACGGTCAGCTGAGGGGAGCCGTCGCCGCTGACCGACTGGTAGTGGTCGCTCTGCTCGGTCTTCGCGCCGCCCAGGACCTCCGCGACGCCGAGCGCTGCGGACTCGTCCGCCTTCTTCACGTAGAAGACGGTGGTCTGATCGAACTTCGTGGTGGAGCCGTCGCTGCCGAACACGGCATCCGCCGCCCAGCCCTGATCGATCAGCTTCTGACGCACCTGGGCGACCACACCGGTCTCCGGGGTCGCGTTGAGGATGAGCACCTGGTACGAGGTGTCGATCTCGGCCAGCACGCCGGGCGTCTGGGGAGCTGCGGGCTCGGCCGTGCCGAACAGGTCGATGCGCCCCATCAGCACCATCGAGACGAAGATCCCGATGACGATGAGCACCAGAGCGACCGCCGCCGACCACAGCAGAGCGATGGGTCCGTTGATGCCCGGCTGCTCGGCGCGGTGCGCGCCGACGCGTCCGGAGGTGCGGGGGATGTCGTCGAATCGGTCGTGTGGGGACTTTGACACCCCACGATGCTATCGGCCGAACCCCGGGAAACCGCTGGAGCGGTCGGCTCAGCCGGCGAATCCGCGCATGCGCGCCGTGCGCTGCCGGCCTCGGGCGTCCCTCAGCCGTCGCAGGCGGCGCACCAGCAGAGGGTCGAACTCCAGCGCCTCCTCGGTGTCGATCAGGCGCCCGAGCAGCTGGTAATAGCGCGCCGGGCTCATGCCCAGCTGCGCGCGGATCGTCTCCTCCTTCATGCCGCCGTGGCGCGGCCATGCCGCTTCCAGCGTCAGGATCGCGCGATCGCGATCGGAGAGTTCACCCAGCATGGCATCAGGCTACGCGCGATCGGGCCCGACGCCCGCGCGCCACTCCCACCAGCGCCCCAGTGGGTCGGCATCCGCGACCTGATCGCCGTCGAGGCCCACCGCGAAGGCGCCGTCGACCCCGGACGAGCCCTCCCCCGACGACCAGCCCTCCCCCGACGACCAGCCCTCCCCCGACGACCAGCCCTCGTGCAGGCGCACCGGATCGATCGTCACCCAGCGCCCACCGGACGAGCGGATGGCCCCGATCAGTGCCTTACGCGCCTCGCGCGGCAGGTAGACGAGCACGCCGGGGGTGGTGATCACGAGGGTCGCCTGCGGCGGTGCGGATGCCACGAGCTCGCCCAGCCGCTGCGCGGCGTCGCCGGCGAGGAGCAGCGGCGGGTCGGCCGCGACGATGTCGGCCGCGGCGGCGATGCGCTCGGCGCGCACGTCCTCCCCCGGCCACACCAGCGTCTCCAGCCAGGCACGATCCGCGGAATCCTGCACGTCGATGGGCGAGAGATCGATGCCCGCGCGCCAGACGACCTCCGGCATCCGAAGTGGCGGCAGCGTGCCGCGCACCGCACTCGTCAGCACCACGGACGACGGGCCGGATGCCGGGTCGAGGCGGGTGCGCTCAGCGCCGTCCTCCCCCAGGAAGCGGTAGGAGTACCGGTCGGGGAACAGGCAGAGTCCGGCCGCGGCGCCCAGCTCGAGCAGGGCGACCGGGCCGTCGATGGCGCTGAGGGCAGGCAGCAGCGCGGCCAGACGCAGCGGTTCATTGGCCTGCACAGTGCGGCGCGCGCATTCCGAGACGATCTCGCCGGCGTGCGCGAGCACGAAGGTTCGCCAATCCGCGTACCCCGCGAGGGGCGCGCCCAGCAGCCGCGTCACCGCGAACACCAGCGGCGGCTGCCGGTGCTGCTCCGGGATGCCGGAGAGCAGGGTCTGCATCTCGGCATCCGCGGCGACTCCCGCCGCCCACTCGGCGTACACCGCGCTGCGACCAGGGGCCTCCTCGCGGGCGAATCGGTCGTAGCGCTCGCGCACGGCATCCGTCATCCGGCCATTCTCCCAGCCCGGCCGCGCCGCGCATCGGGCCGTTCATCACACCGACCCGCACGGCCCGCGGACGAGGGAGAATGGATGCATGGCTTACAGCGTGAACAAGACCGAGGCCGAGTGGCGTGAAGAGCTCGGCGACGACCAGTACGCGGTGCTGCGCACTGCGGCGACCGAGCGTGCATGGACAGGCGAACTGCTCGACGAGAAGCGCGACGGGCTCTACAACTGCGGTGCCTGTGGGGCGGAGCTGTTCCGCAGCGGCACCAAGTTCGATTCCGGTTGCGGCTGGCCGAGCTTCTACGAGTCGGTGCGCCCCGAGGCGGTCGAGCTGATCGAGGACACGACGCTCGGCATGGTGCGCACCGAGGTGCGCTGCGCCGCCTGCGGCTCGCATCTGGGCCATGTCTTCCCTGACGGCTTCGGCACGCCGACCGGTGACCGCTACTGCATGAACTCGCTCGCCCTGACGTTCAGCCCCGACGAGTCGTGAGCGCGCTCGAGGCCGTCCTGCGGCGCATCTCCTGGTCGAAGGTCACCGAGGACGCCCCGACGCGCGAGGAGCTGCTGCCGCTGATCGCGGCGGCGGGCCGGGTCGCCGATCATTCCTCGCTGCGCCCGTGGCGGCTGATCGAGCTGCGCGGCGACGATCGGCTCGCGCTCGGCGCGGCCATCGCGAAGGCGAACGGCGACGACAAGCCGTCCACCAAGCCGCTGCGCGCGGCGCTGCTGATCGCGGTTGTCGTCTCCTATCGGAAGAGCGACAAGGTGCCGCACTGGGAGCAGGAGGCCGTGGCCTCCGGCGTCGCGCACACCCTCAGCCTGCTGCTCGACGAGGCGGGGTGGGGCGTGATCTGGCGCACCGGCGGGTACACCCGTTCGCGCGCGGTGGCCGAGGCTCACGGGCTGGCCGAGAACGAGGAGCTGCTGGGCTGGCTGTACGTCGGCGGCAAGCCGGAGGGCAAGGACGCCGGACGCCGCAAGCCGATCGACGCCGATGTCCTGCTGACTCGGATGCCCGCGGGGCGGCGAGAGAACTGAGCGTGTGTGCCGACGTCGCTGATCAGCGGCGTCGGCGCGGCAGCGCCGCGAAGACGGAGGCGAACGCGACCACCACCATCGCGAGCAGCTGCCAGAGCGCGGGACGACTCGCCGTGGGCCACAGCAGATCGATGAGGATCGACATGCTCAGCTGCCCCAGGACGCTGCCGAGTCCCATGAGCAGCACGCCGGTGTGCGCGACGAGGAACGCACCGAGCATGATGTAGACGAAGCCGAGCAGCCCGCCGACGTAGAGCCACGGCTCGGCGGGGAGAGCGGTAGGCAGCCCGCGCACGGCGACGCTGACCGCCGCGGCGACCACGAGCACCGAGGTGCCCGCGATGAAGCTCATCAGCGTCGCGGCGACCGGCGAGGAGACCGTCTTCGCGAGCCGGCCGTTCGCGCCCGCCTGCCAGGCGATACCGGCACCGGCGAGGACGGGCAGCACGAGCAGCCAGACCGGCGCCTCGCGCAGCACGTCCCCGCCGATCGAGATGCCCACCGCGAGCAGCGCGAGCGCACCGCCGACGACTCGCCCCGGAGTGACCGCGACGACGCCCGCCGGGCCGAAGCCGATGCGGTCCAGCAGCAGTCCGTGCAGGGTCTGGCCGGCGACGACGCCGACCGTGAAGAGCGACACTCCGAGCACGCCGGCGACGACGCCCTGCGTCGACACCGTGAGCGCACCGCAGGCGCCGCCGAGCAGCATCCAGACCGGGATGGTGCGGCTGCGGATGCCGCCGATCAGCCGGCCCGCCGCGGCACGCGTCGACGGGATCAGCGGGACCAGGATGAGCAGGGCGATCAGGCCGACGCCGAAGGAGATGAGCCCGGCGACGATGCCGTCGTCGATCCGGACGCCCAGCACGCCGTTGATCCGCGCCTGCACCGCGGTCATCGCGCCGATCGAGACGGCCCCTCCGAGCGCGAGCCAGGTGGGCATGGTGCGGGTCCGTGTCACTCGCTCCACGGTACCGCTCGGGAGGGCCCGAGAGGGCATCCATCCCACGATCCGGAATCGTCCCGATGTCGGCATCCGTGGATACCCTGTCAGCATGTGCGCGAGCTACGGACTCGATCCCCGATTCACGGATGCCGAACTGCTGGCCGAGGCCGATGAGGCGGTCCTGGAAGGGCTGCGCTCCTGGGCGGAGACCAACGCCGGCGAGACGCTGCGCCCCACCGGGAAGAACCTGCGCAATCTCAACCCCCTGGTGACCGCCTCGGAGAGCGTGCCGACGCTGGAGCCGGCGTGGTGGGGTTACCTCGTCGACGGGGTGCCCGCTCGGTTCCCCTCGATCAACACGCGCTCCGAGCGCCTGCAGGACAGACCCGGCGGCCTGCGCAATCGGGCGATCGTGCCGACCACCGGATGGTTCGAGCTGCAGAAGCCCGACCGCGTCTGGCATGAGTTCGGTTTCGGACGCGGCGTGCTGTTCGGCATGGCGGCGGTCACGCAGCGCGGCCGCACGCCCGACGGCGAGTGGACCACCTGCTACTCGATCGTGATGCGCCCCGCTCCCCCGCACCTGGCGGCACTGCACGACCGCGTGCCGCTGCTGGTGCCCACCGGCTTCGCCGAGGATTGGCTGACCGGTGATCCGACACGGGATCTCATCGATGAGGCGCTGCTGGCCGCCGCATCGCTCGATGAGCGACTGGTGGCGGAGCCGCGGGCCGACGACCGCGGCGACGGGATGCTGTTCTAGGCGAGCGCGCCGGAACGCGAGAAGGCCCGCCCGGAGATGATCTCGGGCGGGCCTTCCGCTTCGCAGAGCCCCCTGCCGGACTCGAACCGGCCACCTGCGGTTTACAAGGCCGCTGCTCTACCAGATGAGCTAAGGAGGCGAGGGTGGCCGAAGCCGCTCATAAGCATAGCGACGGCCAGGACGCGCTCCGCGCGTCAGGGCGTGGCGGTCTCCGTGGGCGCGGGCGAAGCCGGCGGCGTCGGAGTCGGGGTGGGGTCGGTCTCGCCGTAGTACTCGTCGCTGGCCGTGGTCAGCACGAACTGCGAGAACTCCGCGGGGTTGTTCAGCGCGCCGACATACGCCTGGCCGCCCACGACGATCAGCGCCTCGTTGTTCAGCTTGAGGTCCTTCGAGCCCGGCAGCGGACCCTCGAGAGCGCGGGCCGTGGCGTCCTTCGCCCAGCTCACGAAGTCCTGACCCTCGATGCAGGAGCGCACCTTCTTGGCGTTCTGCACGCCGACGGCGACCGCCAGGTCGGCCAGTTCGACATCTGAGCGGCCGTCGCTGTCGATCTTGGGCTGGTCGGTGAGCAGCTCGTGGTTGTAGTCGAAGAACTGATCCGGCGAGTAGGTCGCCACGCAGGCAGCGGCGGCCGCAGCCCGCAGCGAGTACTTCGTGCCGTTCGAGCTGGCCATCAGGAGCGCCACCGGGTGATAGGTCACGGTGACGGCGCCCTGCTTGATCCAGCCGGCCAGCTGACGGGCGTTGGCCTTCTCGAACTCGGCGGCGCCTGCCGACAGGTAGTCGACGTAGATGTGGATCTGCGTCGGCTCCGCGGCCTTCTCCGTGGTCTTGGGCGTCGGCGTCGCAGCCGCCTCGGAGGGCGTGGGCGACGCGTTCGGGGAGATGTCCGCACCGCCGGAGGCGAGGGTCACGTCGCTCACGGTCACGCCGTCGTCGGTCATGCCGCTCGGGCTGAGCATGGGCTTGGACATCGAGGAGCTGACGGCGAAAGCGACGGCCGTGCCGATCGACCCCACGGCCACCGCCGCGACGAGCCCGATGATCACGCGTCGCATGACGCGGGCACGCGACTGCTGCGCATGCACTCGCTGGGCCTTCTCCCGCACGGCTTCGCGTGAGTTGCGAGCGGCAGGGACGTTCGGCGTTTCGTCGCTCGACATCGTTCCTCTTGAAAGATCGGATGGGACGTGGGATCCCGCTGCCGCTACGGGTGCGGCACCGGATCCGATGTTACGGAGGCAGTCTGGGAAATACCCAGACGCGCACGCGCCGTGCCATACTGATCTTGACCCGATGGCGGGTCACGGCGGGCGAACGCCCACCGCTTCCATCACAACGGATCGTCCGGCACGTACCTGCCGGTGAAGGAGAAACAATGGCAACCGTTACGTTCGACGAGGCCACCCGCATCTACCCGGGCGGCACCCGCCCCGCGGTCGACAAGCTGAACATCGACATCGCCGACGGCGAGTTCCTGGTTCTGGTCGGCCCCTCCGGTTGCGGAAAGTCCACGTCGCTGCGCATGCTCGCGGGCCTCGAAGAGGTCAACGCCGGCCGCATCCTGATCGGCGACCGCGACGTCACCGACGTCCCGCCGAAGGACCGCGACATCGCGATGGTCTTCCAGAACTACGCGCTGTACCCGCACATGACCGTCGCCGAGAACATGGGCTTCGCGCTGAAGATCGCCGGTGTCGGCAAGGAGGAGCGCGCACAGCGGGTGCTCGAGGCCGCCAAGCTGCTCGATCTCGAGGAGTACCTGAACCGCAAGCCGAAGGCCCTCTCGGGTGGTCAGCGTCAGCGCGTCGCCATGGGCCGCGCCATCGTCCGCCAGCCGCAGGTGTTCCTCATGGACGAGCCGCTGTCGAACCTCGACGCCAAGCTGCGCGTGCAGACCCGCACCCAGATCGCGTCGCTCCAGCGTCGCCTGGGCGTCACCACCGTCTACGTCACGCACGACCAGACCGAGGCGCTCACCATGGGTGACCGCATCGCGGTGCTCAAGGACGGCCTCCTGCAGCAGGTCGGCTCGCCCCGTGACCTGTACGAGAAGCCGAACAACGTCTTCGTCGCCGGATTCATCGGCTCGCCTGCGATGAACCTGTTCCCCGCCGACCTCGCCGAGGGCGGCGTGCGCTTCGGCACCGAGGTCGTGCCGCTGGACCGCGACACGGTCGGCCGCGCCAACGGCAGCCAGGTCATGGTCGGCGTGCGTCCGGAGGACATCACCGTCGGACCGGCCGACGGCAAGGGCATCTCCGTGGTCGTCGACCTGGTCGAGGAACTCGGCGCCGACGGCTACCTGTACGGGCACGCCGACATCAACGGCAAGCGCGCCGACATCGTCGCGCGCGTCGACGGTCGCAGCCACCCCAGCGCCGGCGAGACCGTCACCCTGGCGGCGACGCCCGGCCACGTGCACGCATTCGACCTCGAGTCGGGTCTGCGCCTGAACGACAAGCCGATCGTCTCGGCCTGATCATCTGATCGCAGCGGCGCGGGTGGACCTGTATGGACCACCCGCGCCGCAGTGTTTCCGCAGGACATCGCACCGCCGGCATCCACTTCCCCACACACGCGGAGGACGCATGAAGAAGCAGTCGCTGCGCATCAACGCGAGCTCGATCGATCCCGGCCTGCTCACACTGCCGTGGAGCACTCCTTTGGGCAAGTGGCCGTCTGAGCACATCGTCTCCCTCCCCAAAGGGCTGTCGCGCCATCTGGTGCGGTTCGCCGACCTGTCCGGCCGCGTGGTCGCCGTCAAGGAGACCACCGAGGAGATGGCGCAGCGCGAGTACGAGATGCTCGGCAGCCTGGCGAAGCTCGACGTGCCCTGCGTGGACCGTGTGGCCGTCATCGCGGGTCGACGCGACAGCGACGGCAGGGAGCTGCCCGCCGCGCTGGTGACATCGCACCTGCGGTTCTCGATGCCCTATCGCGCGCTGTTCACGCAGGTGCTGCGCCCCGACACCGCCGACCGGCTGGTGGACGCGCTGGCCCTGCTGATGGTGCGACTGCACAATGTCGGCTTCTACTGGGGCGACGTGTCGCTGTCGAACGCACTGTTCCGCCGCGATGCCGGGGCATTCGCCGCGTACCTGGTGGATGCCGAGACCGGCGAGCTGCACGAGGAGGGCCTCACCGACGGGCAGCGCTCCTACGATCTGGATCTGGCCCGGACGAACATCGCCGGCGAGATCATGGATCTCGCCGCGGGAGGCAGACTCGAGCGCGGCGTGGATGCGCTCGAGATCGCCGACGGCATCGTCTCATCGTACAGGTCTCTGTGGAACGCGCTCACCGACGAGGAGTCGTTCGGCGTGGATGAGGCGTGGCGGATCACGGAGCGCGTGCAGAAGCTCAACGCACTCGGCTTCGACATCGACGAGATGTCGATGGTCACCACGCCGGACGGCACGGCGGTGCGGATCCAGCCGAAGGTCGTGGACGCCGGGCACCACCAGCGTCGGCTGATCCGCCTGACCGGTCTCGATGTCGAGGAGAACCAGGCGCGCCGGCTCCTGAACGATCTGGACGAGTTCCGGGTGCGCTCCAAGAAGGACCTCGGAGACGAGGAGATCTACGCGCACGAGTGGCTGACCCGCGTGTTCGAGCCCGTGGTGCGGGCCATCCCCTACGACCTTCGCGCGAAGCTCGAACCCGCCGAGGTGTACCACCAGGTGCTCGAGCACCGCTGGTACCTGTCCCAGGCGCAGGGCCGATCCGTGCCGCTCGCCGAGGTGCTCACGAGCTACATCAACGATGTGCTGCGGCATCGTCGCGACGAGGCCACGATCATGGGCCCGCCGACCGAGACGATGAGCCTGCCCGTGATCACCGGCTCGGTCGAGGTCTCCGACGACACCGCGGCGATCGACTGGCGCGACCTGGTCTGACCCAGACCCCTTGCACAAATTACTCATGTGAGTAATATCTTCGGTGTGACACCGGAGACCAAGACATACGCCCGCACCGAGGGGCGCCGCCGTCAGATCGTCGCAGCGACGATTCAGGCCCTCGCCGAGGGCGGGTACGCCGCGATGACCTTCTCGCGCATCCGCGAGGTGGGGCGCCTCAGCAGCACCCGGCTCATCTCGTACCACTTCGACACCAAGGACAGGCTGGCTGAGGCCGTGGTGATGCAGGTGGTGTCGGATGCCGCGGAGATCATGCGACCGGCCATGGACGCCGCACCGGATCTCCGCGCCAAGCTGTCGGCGTACATCCGGTCCAACCTCGAGTATCTGTCCAGCCATCCGGCCGAGGCGATCGCCGTCACCGAGATCGTCCGCGGGAGCGGCCGCCCCCGTTCTGGCGAAGACGTCTCCGTGATGCTCCTCTCCGTCCTCCTCTCGCAGGGCCAGCACGCCGGGGAGTTCGGCGAGTTCGATGCGGAGGTCATGGCGCGCAGCATCCGGGCCACCATCGACGAGTTCGCCTACCGGCGCACCCTCTCCCCCCGCGACGACGCCGCGGAGATCGCCGAGATCGTCGCCATCTACGATCGCGCCGCTGCGCGCGCGGAAGGGAACCAGCCATGACCACCGACCGCCTCCTCGATGCGGGTGCCGTCCGCGACCTCGACCACGTGAAGCGGCTCTGGGCCGCCGCGGGGATCGTCTCGTTCCTCGGGCTCGCCGTCACCGCCGTGCTGGCCTTCACCGACCCGGCCGACGTGAACTGGGTGATGTGGCTGCGCGGGATCGCCGTGACCGTCGCGTGCTTCGCGTTCATCCTCGTGACGGCCGCAGTGAGGCGCGGCAGTCGTCGCGCCTACACCCGGATGCGGCTGGTGGCGACGATCGCGCCGATCGGCGTCGCGCTGCTCATCGTCGCCCCCGACTCGGGATATCCCGGCTGGATGAAGGTGGAGCAGGCGGTCCTCGCGATACCCGTGATCGTGATCGCGGTGCTCCTCTGGCGCCGCAGGATGCGTCAGGCCCTGCGGCCGGCGCGCTGAGACGACGGATACCCGCCCGTGTCCTCCGCCTCCTACCTGGAGCGCCTCCCGATCCCGGCGCTGCGCGGTGTCGCCCGCACGGCCTGGATCCAGGACACCGGGGATGCGGTGTACCAGCAGCGACATCTGCCCACCGGCGGGGTCGAGCTCCACGTGCCGGTCGGCGGCGATCCGGTCCTGCTCGGCGCGCTCACCCGCCCCCAGATGGAGCTGATACCCGCACACACCACCATGCTCGGCGTGCGCTTCCTCGCCGGCTCGCCGCTCCCCCTGCCGGTCGCCCTCGACGAGCTCGTCGACGCCCGCGTGCTCCTGCGCGACCTCTGGGGATCGCGTGCGGACGCGCTCGCGGAGGCGGTCGCTCTCGCATCCACCAGCGCAGCCGCACTCGGCGTGCTGCAGGAACGACTCGCGGACGAGTTCCGGCACGCCGAGCGCCTGGATCCACTCGTCCGCGAGGCCGCGGCACTGCTCATGCCGTGGCGGCCGGTCGACGTGCGCTCCGCGGCCGATCGGCTCGCGCTCTCCGAGAGCCAACTGCGTCGCCGGTGCCTTCGGGTCGTCGGGCTGAGCCCGAAGGTGCTGCAGCGCACTCTGCGATTCCAGGGGTTCCTCGCGCTCGCCCAGGCGGGCCCGGCCGCTCCGCTCCCCCACGGGACCCGGAGCATAGCCGGCCTCGCCGCCGTCGCAGGCTACGCGGACCAGGCGCACCTGAGTCGCGAGTGCGTGCGGCTGACCGGTGTGACCCCGGCACAGCTGCTGCACGGCGGCACCGGCGGCTGCGCCTGCGGACACGATCACTCCGCGTCGTACCTTCCCTTCCTGCGGGTGCGGCCGGCCGGGACGAACCACTGAGTCGCGGTGGGACCGCTCATGCACGATTCGTTCAATCCGCGGCGTCGGGAGGGGCCCTAGATTCGGGTCGAGCGGCACTCGCAGCACGGCGTGGACCGCGCATCCGACGAACCGACGTGCCGAACAGAGATCGAGCAGAGGGAAGCACATGAGCAGAGTCATCACCGCACTGTCCGTCTCGGCCGACGGGTTCATCACGGGTCGTGATCCTCGCCCGGGACACGGGCTCGGCGACGGCGGCGTCCTCTTCGACTGGTACACCAGCGGTGACGTGGCGAGCGGACTGTTCCCCGGCTTCACCCTGACCGCCGCCAGCGCTCGCTTCTTCGACGCGGTCGGCGGCCGGGTCGGCGCCAGCCTGGCCGGGCACACGACCTACTCGGACTCCGAGGACTTCGCAGGTGGCGCACCGCATCCCACCGCGCCGCTCGTCGTGCTGAGTCACCACGACCTCGCCCCCGCCTCGGAGCGTCAGCACATCGTCACCACCGGACTCGCCGATGCTGTAAGCCTCGCGAAGCGTCTCGCAGGAGACAAGGACGTGGCGCTCATGGGCGGTGTCATCACCACGGAGGCGCTGAAGGCGGGCCTGGTGGACGAGCTGGTGCTGCACGTGGTTCCGGTGCTGCTGGGCGCCGGGCGGCGCTACTTCCACGAGCTTCCCGAGCACGTCGGCCTGGACATCGTCCAGGTCGTGCCCGCTCCCGATGTCACCCACATCCACTACGAGGTCCGCCGGTGATCCTCGTCACCGGCGGTCTGGGGGCGATCGGGGCGCACACGGCGTTGGCCCTGGTCGAGTCCGGCGCGGACGTCGTCGTGACCGGCCACCGCAGGACCGACGTTCCGTCCTTCCTGGCAGGCCGCGTGACCGTCGAGGTCCTCGACGTCACCGACCGGGAGGCCTTCCTTGCGCTCGGGCGCCGGCATCCCATCACCGACATCGTGCATCTGGCGGGAAGCATCCCGGGGTCCGACACCGTGGACTTCTTCCGGCACGACCTGACCGGACTGCTCAATGCCCTGGAAGCGGCTCTGGCCTGGAAAGTGCGCAGGTTCGCCGTCGCCAGCAGCATCGGCGTCTACATCGGACGGGACGAGCGGCCCTGGCGCGAGGAACTCGCCCTCCCGGCCGTCGAGGTGCCGCTGTCGATCATCGCCTTCAAGAAGGCCGTGGAGCCGATCGTCACCGATGCGCTGCACGGCAGCGGCATCCAGCCGGTGATCCTGCGGATCGGCAGCACCTGGGGCCCGCTGATGGATCCCGAGACCCCGTTCAGCGCCGTCCCGCCGATCGTGGGCGCCGTGCAGCGCGGGGAGGAGCCCGCACCCCTGGACGCCGACGGCGGCGGCGACTTCGGTTACGCCCCCGACGTGGGCCGCGCGATCGCCCTGCTGATGACGACGGAGACGCTCGACCACACCATCTACAACGTCTCGAGCGGATCGACGTTCACGAACCGCGAGCTCGCCGACGCGATCGCTCAAGCGCTGCCCGGTTCGCGTCCGCGCCTGATCGGGGGCGGAGACGGCACCGCGCAGCATCCGTATCTCGACATCTCGCGGCTGAGCGCGACCACGGGCTTCGTCCCGGAGTTCGACGTCGGGAAGGCCGTGGCCCACTATGTCGCATGGCGGCGGGAGAACCCGCGGTGACTCTCGCCGCACGCCATGCGGAGCGCCCCGACCTCGGCTGATCGAAGACGATCACAGCCGCCGGACGGGCCCGTGCCCCTCCGGCGGCTCGGGATCAGTAGCCGACGGCGAAGCGCTCGCGGCGGTGCTTCGGGTTCTCGATCTCGTCGAGGAACGCGACCGCGAAGTCGGCGCCCGAGATGGTCGAGTTGCCGTCGGCGTCGCGCACGATCACGTCGCCTCCGTCGCGGTACGCCCCGGTGCGCTCGCCCTCGGCCCACGGGCCGAAGACCTCTGCCGGGTGCACGAAGAACCAGTCCACGCCCTGACCGGACTCCTGCAGCAGCTCGAGCGAGTCGATGCCGACCTGCGCCTCGTGCTTGTACTCCTCCGGGAAGCCCTGATCGAACAGCCGCGGGCCGCCGGGCGCGACCAGGCTGCCGCCCGCGCCGCCGACGACGCCGAGGCGGGTCGATGTGCCGGTCAGCTTCGTGATCAGCGCGCTCAGCGCGTCGAGCGCCTTGTCCGCCATGTCGCCGCGGGGCGAGATCGTCGAGATCACGGCATCCGCACCGTCGAGCACGTCACCGAGGCCGGCGACATCGAGTGCCGAACCCTGCACGTAGGTCGCACCCTCGATCGGGTCGGCGGGCGCCTTGCGGGCGACAGCGACCACGTCGTGCCCCCGGCTCACCCCCTCACGGACGAAGTGCGCTCCGGCGTAGCCGGTTCCTCCGATGACGACGATGCGAGCCATGTGCGTTCCTTCCGCTGACGAATGAGTCCGTCAGGGTCAAGGCTCCGGCCTCCCGGGCTATTCCCGTCCGCCGCGAACCGTCGACACCTGGTACAGCGCGACGGATGCCGCGATGCCGGCGTTCAGCGACTCGGTGGCCGCCGAGATCGGGATCGACACGATCTGGTCGCAGGTCTCGGCCACGAGACGCGAGAGGCCCTTGCCCTCGGATCCGATGACGATCACCACGGGGCGGTCGGCCAGCTCGAGCTGCGGGAGCATGACGTCACCGTCGCCGTCCATGCCGAGCACGAACACGCCCTGCTTCTTGAACTCCTTCAGCATGGACGTCAGGTTCGACGCGAGCGCGACGGGAAGACGGGCTGCGGCTCCGGCACTCGTCTTCCAGGCGGCGGAGTTCACGCTCGCCGAGCGGCGCTGCGGCAGGATGACGCCGTGCCCGCCGAAGGCGGCCGTGGAGCGGATGATGGCTCCCAGGTTGCGGGGGTCGGTGATGCCGTCGAGCGCCACGAACAGCGGCGTCTGGCCACGGTCGATGACCTGCTCCAGCAGGTCCTGGGGGTGCGCGTACTCGTACGGCGGCACCTTGAGCGCCACGCCCTGGTGCACGCCGTCGAAGCCGGCCATCCGGTCGAGCTCCTGGCGGGTCACCTCGAGCACGGGGATCTCGCGGTGCCGCGTGATCGCCAGCATCTCCTTGACACGGTCGTCCATCTCCACGCGCTGGGCGATGTAGAACGCCGTGGCGGGGATCTTGGTGCGCAGCGCCTCGAGCACCGAGTTGCGCCCGGTGACGGTCTCGGTGTCGTCTGCGGGCTTCGAGCCGCGCGACTGACGGTTCAGGCTCGACTGCGGCTTCTGGCCCGGCTTGCCCTTTCCGCCTGCCGCGGCGTAGCGCTCCGCGGCGGCCTTGCGCTTGCCGGCGACGTGCCAGCTGCGGTCCTCCGCCTTGGGCGTGGGTCCGCGGCCCTCCAGAGCCTTGCGACCCAGACCGCCGGTGCCCTTGGAGGCGCCCTTCTTCTTGCTGTTGCCCGCTCCGGGGCGTCCAGGCTTAGCCATCGATACTCCAATGTGTTCCGTCCGGAGTGTCCTCCAGAGTGATTCCTGCCGCCGCGATCGCATCGCGGATGCGATCGGCCGCGGCCCAGTCCTTGTCGGCGCGCGCCTGCGCACGCTGCGCGATCATCGTCTGCACGAGCGTGTCCAGAGCGGATGCCGCAGCATCCGAGCCCCCTGTCCTCCGCTCGCTCGACAGAGGGTCGACGCCCAGAACCCGGGTCATCGCCTTCACAGCCTGGAGTGCAGTGCGCACTCCGTCGGCATCGCCCTTGTCCAGCGCCGCGTTGCCCGCGCGCACGGTCTCGTGCAGGACGGCCAGCGCCTGCGGCACGCCCAGATCGTCGTCCATCGCGGCGCTGAACGCCTGCGGGAGCGACTGCTGGGCCATCCAGCCGACGCCGCCGGTGACCCGGACGGCACGCTCGATGAACCCGCGGATGCGTCCGAGCGCCGCCTCGGCCTCGGCCAGAGTCGACTCCGTGAGATCCAGGCTCGACCGGTAGTGCGCGGCCGCGAGCGCGTAGCGCGCCACGACCGGGTCGACGCCGTCGAGGAAGTCCTTCGCGAGCGTGAAGTTGCCCAGCGACTTCGACATCTTCTGCCCGCCCACGGTCACCAGGCCGTTGTGCACCCAGTATCGCGCGAAGCCGTCGCCGGCTGCGGTGGACTGCGCGAGCTCGTTCTCGTGGTGCGGGAAGCGCAGGTCGAGGCCGCCGCCGTGGATGTCGAACTCGGCGCCCAGATAGCGCTTCGACATGGCGGAGCACTCGATGTGCCACCCCGGGCGCCCGGCTCCCCAGGGCGAGGCCCACACGGCATCCGCCTGCTCCTCCGGCTTCGCGCCCTTCCAGAGCGCGAAGTCCTGAGGGTTGCGCTTGCCGCGCGGGTCGGCGTCGGCTGCGGCCTCCATGGCGTCGATGGACTGCCGCGTGAGCTCGCCGTATGCCGGCCAGGAGCGCACGTCGAAGTAGACGTCGCCCGAGCCGTCGGCGGCGGGATAGGCGTGGCCCCGCTCGATGAGCGCGGCGATCAGGTCATGCATCTGCGGGATGAAGCCCGTGGCGCGCGGCTCGTAGGTGGGCGGAAGGATGCCGACGGCGGCATACGCCTCGGTGAACTCCTTCTCCATCCGGTAGGCGAGCGCCCACCAGGGCTCGACCTCGGTGGCGTTCGCCAGGATCTTGTCGTCGATGTCGGTGACGTTGCGCACGAAGGTCACGCGCCCGAAGCGCAGCTCGAGCCAGCGGCGCAGGATGTCGAAGCTCAGCGCCGCGCGGACATGCCCGATGTGGGGCCCCGACTGGACGGTCGGCCCGCACACGTACATCGTCACGTTCGAGGGGTCGAGCGGAACGAAGTCGCGCAGTTCCTGCGCGCGGGTGTCGTAGAGGCGGATCGTCACCGCACAAGACTACCGGGGCCGTGGTCCACGCACCTGGGCGTTGCGCGATTTCGCTCAGTGACCCCGCAGCGCGTAGGAGACGACGTTCACCCTGCCCCGGAAGGCCGTGGTCCGTCCGGCTTCGACATATCTGTCGTCGCCGTCGATGAACGCGAGCACAGCTGCGTGCTCCTGCATCCGGGGGTGGAGGTCCTGCAGCACGCCGCCGTCCTCGGCCCGGAGCCGGATGCTGCCGACACGAGGCTCGTTCACCGTGTATCCGACGATGTCCCGGCGTCGCAGATGCTTCTCGCTTCGGCCGATCCTCACGTTCAGCGTCTCGGCGTCCTGGCGCAGCCGCACCTTCTGCGTCGCCAGTGCTCCGAGGGCGATCAGCGGCACGAAGACGAGCGCCCCGACGATCATGCCTGTGGCCTTCGCCCCCGCGCCGGCGGCGGTGCCGTTCACGATCTCGGCCAGCGCGTCGAAGTTCACGATCATGGCCGTCAGGACGACGACGAGGTACACGAGCCCGAACACCATGATCAGTGTGCGCCGGGGCTGGCGGAAGGTGAGCTCGTTCATCCGGCGCCCCCTCGGGGCAGCACCAGCGCGACCGCGGTGACCGAGATGCCCTCGCCACGGCCGGGGAAGCCGAGGCCGTCGGTGGTCGTCGCGGAGACCGAGACGGATGCTCCGCCCAGGGCCTGCGAGAGCGCGGCCTCCGCCTCGGCTCGACGGGCGCTGAAGCGCGGGCGGTTGCCCTGGAACTGCACCGACACGTTGCCGATCGCGAAGCCCGCCTCCGCGAGCATCCGCGCGGTGCGCGTGAGGAACACGTCGGCGTGCGCACCGGCGTACTCCGGGTGCGCGGTGCCGAAGTGCTCGCCGATGTCGCCGAGTCCGGCCGCGCCCAGCAGCGCGTCGACCATGGCGTGCGCGACCGCGTCGCCGTCGGAGTGCCCGGACAGCGGCTGCTCATCGGGCCATTCCAGCCCCGCGAGCCAGAGGTTCCCCTCGCCGCCGAACGCGTGCACGTCGGTGCCGACGCCGATGCGCGGTCCCTGCGGGCGCGGGGACGCGGGCTGCGGTGGATGCAGCAGCATCCGCGCACGCTCCAGGTCGGCGGGAGTGGTGATCTTGAACGCGCGCTCATCGCCGGCGATGCGGCGCACCCCGCCGCCCGCGGCGGCGAACAGGGCCGCGTCGTCGGTGTGGTCCTCCCCCGTCTCGAGCGCCCGGGCGTATGCGGCCTCGAGCGGTCCGCGAGGGAATCCCTGCGGAGTCTGCGCCGCGGCCAGGACCGACCGGTCGACGGCCTCGACCACGGCATCCCCTTCGACGCGCTTCAGGGTGTCGACCACTGGGAGGGCGGGGATCACGCCGGCATCCGCGGTCACGGTGGCCGCGACCGCATCGATCTGCGCGGAGGGCGTCAGGGCGCGGGCGGCATCGTGCACGAGGACGACCTCGATACCGTCCCCGAGAGCGGCAAGGCCTGCCGCCACCGACTGCTGCCGCGTCTCGCCGCCGACGACGACCGTGGCCCGCCAGTCGTGCTCGCTGTTGATGTCCTCGAGCTCGTCCGCCGCCGCCTGCTCGTGCCCGAGTGGTGCGACGAGGATCACGTGCATAGGCTGCGCGGCGAACACGCCCTCGAGCGCGTGCCTCAGCACGGTGCGGCCGTCGATGTCGACGAGCGCCTTCGGCACGCCGGCGCCGAGGCGCGTGCCGGAACCGGCGGCGACGATGATGATCGCCGTCGTGGGGGCCGAGTACGGAGTCACGCTCACACGCTACCGCGCAGCCGCAGGCGTCCGAGAACGCGAAGAGGGCGGATGCCGCAGCATCCGCCCTCTTCGTGGAATCAGTCGATCGCGCTTAGGAAGCGAGCACCTCGTCGAGCAGGCCGCCGGCCTTGTCCTCGTCGATCTTCTCGGCGAGAGCCAGCTCCGAGACGAGGATCTGACGCGCCTTGGCCAGCATCCGCTTCTCACCCGCGGACAGGCCGCGGTCCTGGTCACGGCGCCACAGGTCGCGGACGACCTCGCTCACCTTGATGACATCGCCCGACGCGAGCTTCTCGAGGTTCGCCTTGTAGCGACGCGACCAGTTGGTCGGCTCCTCGGTGAACGGCGCGCGCAGCACCTCGAAGACGTGGTCCAGACCCTCCTGGCCGATCACGTCGCGGACGCCGACCAGGTCGACGTTCTCAGCAGGAACCTCGATGATGAGATCCCCCTGCGTGACGTTCAGCTTCAGGTACTTCTTCGTCTCCCCCTTGATCACGCGGTCCTTGACCTCGATGATCGTCGCAGCCCCGTGGTGCGGATAGACGACGGTTTCGCCAACCTCAAAAAGCATAAAAACGTGTCCTTTCGGCAATCTCCAGGATACCACAGCCGTTATGTACTAAGGTTCGCGCCGGTGGACGCCGTGCGGCGGTCGGCCGGTCCCGGGGAACGGGCGCGAACCCACTAGACTGAGGCAGGACACCCGTCGCATCTCAGGAGGATCCGTGAACTCGCGCTCTGCTGCGTCCCTCGCTCCGCGCCTCATCGCCGCCGCCGCGCTCGGCGTGACGATCGCACTCGGCGCCACCGGCTGCACGTTCATGACCCCGCAGAACACGGTGGACATCAAGAACATCTCGGACGGCGTGGACGTCTCGTCGACCGGCGGTCCGGTCATCGTGCGCAACGCTCTCATCGTCGCCGACGAGGACGGCTCCGCCGGGAACCTCGTGGCCGTGCTGGTCAATGACACCGACGAGAGCGCCACCCTCACCATCGACGTGGACGGCAAGCAGCAGGAGGTGCGCGTGCCCGCGGGCGAGCACGTGAGCCTGGGCGCCGACGAGGACCCGCTGCTCTTCGAGAACCTGGACGTGAAGCCGGGCGCCACCGTCGAGGTGCTGTTCCGCTCCGGCGACGACGACGCCGAGCCCACTCAGGTGCCCGTGCTCGACGGCACACTCCCCTACCTCAAGGATCTCGTCCCCTCGCCGAAGCCCTCGGTCGAGCCCGCGACGCCGACGCCGACAGGAACGCCCGCGTCCTGACATCCGCTCTGCATGCAGAAGAGGCCGGTCCCCGAAGGGACCGGCCTCTTCTGCATTCCCTGCCCGCTCAGGCCTCGAAACGGTACCCGAGACCTCGCACGGTGACCAGCATCACCGGGTCGCTCGGGTTCTGCTCGATGCGGGAGCGGATGCGCTTGATGTGCACGTCCAGCGTCTTGGTGTCGCCGAAGTAGTCGCTCCCCCACACCCGGTCGATCAGCTGACCCCGGGTGAGCACGCGGCCCGCGTTGCGCATCAGCACCTCGAGCAGCTCGAACTCCTTCAGCGGCATGTTGATCTCGGTGCCGTCGACGGCGACCGTGTGCCGGTCGATGTCCAGCGTGACGCGGCCGCCGTCCAGCACGCGCTCGTCGATCTCCGTCTCCGCCTGCGCGACCCGGCGCAGCACCGCGCGCATGCGCGCCAGCAGCTCGCGCGACGAGTAGGGCTTGGTGATGTAGTCGTCGGCGCCGAGCTCGAGCCCCACCACGATGTCGACCTCGGAGTCCTTCGCGGTGAGCATGATGATCGGCACGCCCGAAGCCTGGCGCACCTGCCGGCACACCTCGGTGCCCGGCATGCCGGGGAGCATCAGGTCGAGCAGGATGATGTCGGCGCCGCGTGCGCGGAACGCCTCCAGCGCGCCCGGTCCGTCCTCGCTGATCTCCACCTCGTAGCCCTCGCGGCGCAGCAGGTAGGCGAGGGGGTCGGCGAGGTCGGGCTCATCCTCGACGAGCAGGATCCGGGTCATGCGTTCTCTCCGTTCCGGGCGGCGCCGACCGAACTGTGTTCGGTGCGGGCGCGCTTGGCGGTCTTCTTCTTGTGCTTCTTCTTGGACTTCTTCGAGGCGCCTGCCCCGTCGGCTCCCGGCGCATCGATGCGCGGCAGCCGCATGGTGAAGGTCGACCCCTTGCCCGCGCGCGACCAGACGCGCACCTCGCCGCCGTGGCGCTGCGTGGCGTGCTTGACGATCGACAGGCCGAGCCCCGTTCCGCCCGTCCGGCGGGAGCGCGCGTCGTCGGCGCGGTAGAAGCGCTCGAAGATGCGCTCCCGATCCTCTTCCGAGATGCCGATGCCCTGGTCGGTCACGGCGATCTCGACGAGGTCGCCGTCGACCCGGATGCCGATCCCGACGCGCGACCCGTGCGGCGAGTACTGGATGGCGTTGGCGAGCAGGTTCCCGACGGCTTCGACGAGCACCTGCGCGTCGCCGCGCACCCAGGCGCCGTGATCGCCGCCGCGCGTCAGCTCGACCCCGGCGGAGTCGGCCTGCACCGCGTGCGCCTCGATCGAGGCGTGCACGACCTCATCGATGGAGACGGGCTCCACCTGGGCGAGGCTCTCGGCCGCCTGCAGCCGCGACAGGCTCATGATCCGTCCGGTGAGCTGGCCCAGACGACCCGCCTCGGCCATGATGCGCGACGCGAAGATACGCACCTGATCGGGGTCGTCGGCGGCGGATTCGATGGCCTCGGCGAGAAGACTGACCGAGGCGACCGGCGTCTTCAGCTCATGACTGGTGTTGGAGACGAAGTCGGTGCGCATCTGGTCCAGGCGCTCCCGCTCCGTGACGTCACGCACGATCAGCAGCGTCAGACGCGGCCCCACCACACTGGCGCGCGCGGACACCAGGCGCGGGTCCAGCACGTTCCCGGCGGTGATCCGCAGCGTCTCCGTGCCGCTGATGCCCGAGCTGCGCACATCCCGCACCAGCCGTCGCAGCTCACTGTTCTCCAGCACCGCTCCGGGCCGGATGTCGAAGCGCGCCGCCGCGCGGGAGGTCGCGACGACCAGCCCGGACGGATCCAGCACGCACGCGGCGTCGTCCATTCCCGCGAGCACCTCGGTGATCCCGGCCGGGATCGACTGCGACGTGTCCTGGATCGCCTGCATCCGCATGCGGTACGCCCAGGTCACCAGCAGCACGACACCGGCGCCGATGACGATGCCGATGACGAGCGCGAACAGCGCGAGCTGGGGCGAGGGCATGGTTCCAGAGTAGGGGCAGCATCCCCGTCCTTCCGCCGTTCAGACCGCCGTCACGGGCCGGGCGAGGCAGTGTTCGCGATCACGACACCATTCGTTAACCTTCGATGGGGATGATCGACCCGGTTCGCGTGTGCGCGTGCCCGCTCGGCATCCGTGCCGACCCCACGACGAAAGGTTGCGCCGACATGCGCGAAGTCTTCCACCAGTCCCTCGAGGAGCTCCAGTCCCGGCTGGCCGAGATCGCCGATCTCGTCACGGTGGCCATCGAGAAGGCCACCACCGCCTTCGCCGAGAGCGACGTCGCGCTGGCCGAGGAGGTCATCGCCGACGACGCCAAGATCGACGAGCTCGCCGTCGCACTCGACGAGCAGGCCATCGAGATCCTCGCCCGCCAGCAGCCGGTCGCCCGCGACCTGCGCATCGTCATCACGGCGCTGCGCGTCAGCGCATCGCTGGAGCGCATGGGCGACATGGCCGAGCACATCGCGCAGCTCGCCCGGCTGCGCTTCCCGGAGCGCGCGATCCCGAAGGGCCTGAAGGGCACCTTCCGCCGCATGGGCGAGCTGGACGTCGAGATCTCCCGCACCCTCGCGGAACTGCTCCGCACACAGGACCTGCGCTTCGCGGATGCGATCCGCAACGCCGACGACGACGTGGACGAGTTGCACGCCAGCGTGTTCGAGAAGGTGCTCAGCGACAACTGGAAGGGCGAGGCGACCGCCACCGTCGACGCCACTCTCGCCAGCCGCTACCACGAGCGCTTCGCCGACCACGCCGTCGCGGTCGCGAAGAAGGTCGTGTACCTCGCCACCGGCGACTGGGCCGTGGACGAGCAGGACATCGCCCTGGCCGCCGAGGCGCAGTCGTCGGCATCCGACGCTTCGGAGTCCTCGGCGAACTGACCGTCGAGTCGAAAGAAGGGCGGATGCTGCATCAGCATCCGCCCTTCCTCGTCTGTCGCGTTACTTCTTGCCCTGCGCGGCGACCGCAGCGGCACCGGCGGCCGCGGCCTCCGGGTCGAGGTAGCGGCCGGGGCCGGTCGGGACGTTGTCGTCGTCGAGCTCGTACACCAGCGGGATGCCGGTGGGGATGTTCAGCTCGGCGATGTCGTCGTCGCTGATGCCTTCGAGATGCTTGACCAGACCGCGCAGCGAGTTGCCGTGGGCGGTGACCAGCACGGTCTTGCCCGCCTCGAGATCGGGGACGATCGCGGACTCCCAGTACGGCAGCAGGCGGTCGATGACGAGCTTGAGCGACTCGGTGCGCGGGACCTCGCCGTCGATGCCGACGTAACGCGGATCGTTCACCTGGCTGAACTCGCTGGCATCGTCGAGCAGGGGCGGCGGCACGTCGAACGAGCGGCGCCACAGCATGAACTGCTCCTGACCGAACTCCTCCAGCGTCTGGGCCTTGTCCTTGCCCTGCAGGGCGCCGTAGTGACGCTCGTTCAGGCGCCACGAGCGGGTCACCGGGATCCACAGCCGGTCGGCGGCATCCAGAGCGATGTTCGCGGTCTGGATCGCGCGGCTCAGCACCGAGGTGTGCAGCACGTCGGGCAGGATGCCGGACTCCGCGAGCAGTTCGCCGCCGCGGCGTGCCTCGGTCTTGCCCTGCTCGGTGAGGCGGACGTCGACCCAGCCCGTGAAGAGGTTGAGCTGGTTCCATTCGCTCTGGCCGTGACGCAGGAGAATCAGAGTGCGGGTCATGCGTCCAGACTATCTTTTCGGATGCTGTGGGATGGGGTCCGTGACCTTGGATGGCGGGCGCAGCGACGTTCCCTTCGTTCGCAGAGCGGGTGCCCCTCCCGCTGCGCGGGTCCCTCCCCGATGCTCGCTCCGGGAACGTCGCTGCGCCCTCACGTGC